>Ga0129308_1000186_pt1 | contig 108235 bp, 101 predicted proteins | sample L827metagenome_FD_94440 | JGI IMG/M metagenome (GOLD analysis project Ga0129308, IMG submission 94440) | Ring-tailed lemur group fecal microbial communities from Wisconsin, USA - L827 metagenome | ecosystem: Host-associated > Mammals > Digestive system > Large intestine > Fecal | place: USA...
GGGTTCTCGGTGGGAATCTTCTGGCCGGGTACTTTCAGCATTGCGGCCCAGGCGATACCGGGAGGCGGGACTGCCATGTACGCATTTATGGCGCTGGCCGGAGATATCGGATGCTCTTCAGGGCCGACTGTGGTAGGCATGATCGCAAATGCAGCCGGGGGAAATTTGAAGATGGGACTTATGGCAGCTATCATTTTCCCGGTGCTGATGCTCCTTGGAATTACGCGGATCAGAAAATAATGTGCAGAGCCTTAATTTACATTTTGTCAAATTACGTGTCTGAAATGAATAAGACATTACATAGGTTTATTTTTTGTTAAACAAGATCACGCTCAGCATCAGATTCCCCAGGGAAAGCATCAGGCAGATACCGAGAGCGGCCAGATAGTCTTCCGGTTTCTGAATGCCCTGAAGAATACCGGCAGGGTTCAGCAGCCGTGCCGGAAGGTAATCCTGGATTTTCGGGATCATGCTTAAGAGGTAGGCTGCGATGAAAACCACACCTGCCGAGACGGTGACCGACGAGCCGGTCTCAAAAACGGTGGACATAAGCATGAGCAGGGAAAGAAGCCAGATTCCCAGTACATAAGGGCACAGCGCGGCAAAGGCAGGGTGAGGGTAGACACTGTTATCCCAGAACCAGGAATTGTAGGCATACGTGATTCCGTAGCAAAGCCAGTAGCAGCCGGTCCATGTAAGAAGCATGGCCAGGGTCTTTGCCGTCACGATATGTCGCCTCGGCAGTCCTTTTGTCAGGATGGGGATCAGAGTTCCTTTCTGGTATTCGCCGGTCATGATATTGCCAAAAAGCAGAAAGAAGATGATCAGTGCCATAGGGATGTTTTTATAGAACTGGGTCCATGAGGTCATAGCGTCAACGGTCATTTCGGTGAGCGTGATGCCGCTTTCGGCGAAACTGTCGGCAAAGGTCTCAAGCATCCAGGGTATCAGTTTGGCAATGGCGGGATTCATAATCCCGAATAAGACAAAGATCAGGATGAGAATCCATAATTTTCCGGTACGTTTCAGTTCTGTCAGTTCTTTGCAGAAAAATGCAGTAAATGGTTTCATAGTAATGTCTCCCGTTTCAATCTAAAGTGCCAGGCATATTTGATCATAGGCCGGCGATGGTCATCTCGGTAAATCCGTTTTTTCTGTGATTTTCAGAAATAAATGCTCCAGCGTCGGTTCGCACATTTCTATTTTGCGGATGGGAATATGCCGGGCTGCTATCAGCCCAATCGCATCCAGCATATCTTTTTCCGTGCGCCCCTCATACATAAGTCCGGTGCGGCTGACAGGTTTTCCCTCACCGTAACAGGAGGCAAAGAGCCGGGTATCTTCCGGGCGGATAAATTCAATCTCAAATCCAGTACCGCCAATAGGGGCACTGGTTTCCAGGCATTCCTCCTGCGCTAGATCGCTGCGGTAGTGATGCAGGCTTTCCAGAGTTCCATGGAAGGCTATCCGGCCCTGATGGAGCAGGGCAATCTCGTCGCAGATTCGCTCTACATCAGAGAGAATGTGGGTGGAAAAGAGTACGGTCGTTTCTTCTTTTATGGAAGAGAGAATATCCAGAATCTCTTTTCTCCCTGCCGGGTCCAGGGCGGAAGTGGGTTCGTCACAGATGAGCAGACGCGGATGCCCAAGCAGGGCCTGCGCGATCCCGAGACGCTGTTTCATTCCGCGGGAAAAACCGTGAATCCGTTTTGTGACACCTCCAAGCCCCACCAGATCAAGCAGGCGGCGGGAGCGGGCATCGATTTTGGCTTCCGGCATTTTTGCGATACGTCCCATGAGTTTCAGATACTCCGCAGGGGTAAGAAAACCATAGAATTCCGGTACGTCAGGAAGGTAACCGATATACCGGTTTGTACAGTTCTGACCGTAGGTTACGGGTTCGCCGTTTACCAGGATCTGTCCGCTGTCGTTTTTTAGAAGTCCCAGAACTAATTTCATAGTCGTGGTCTTTCCGGCTCCGTTCTGCCCGATAAAGCCGAAGATGCTGTGCTCCGGGACGGAAAAGCTTAAATCGTTTAAAATCTGGTGCTTCCCAAATGCTTTTGAGACATGGGAGAGAGTGAGCATATCCATTTAATCATCCTCTTTTCCCAGCAGGAAATACAGGATAGGTCCTATAAATTCCATGCCGATGATCGCAATGACCAGCCACAATGTGCGGCTGCCTCTTTTATAGCTATTGTGTGTCAGAATGTGATGCAGCGTAAATATCAGCAGTGCGATTTCCGCGATTGCAAGCGGGATGAGAAATGGCAGGATGTCTTTTAGGTTATTCATTGATTTTGTACCTCCTTTTCCAGATGGTTTTTGATTTGTTTAAATTCTGCATTTTCCTGCAATATGGAAAATGCCGGGTGCGCCAGAAGCTGAAGGGCGCTTTCGGCGATCACTTTCTTATCCCTCGGAGGAGCCGAACCGAGGTCAAACTCGCCAAACCACTCATCCAAAAGAGAAAAATATTCGTCCCCATGAAGGGAAAGATGATCCTCTGCCAGCAGATACCGTATATTTTCCGCATATTTTCTAAGATAAGACAGTGCCGGCGCTTCCTGGCTGTGCAGACAGTAGGTAACGGCAGCCTGGAAGTAGAAGGAAGAGACTGTGTTGGGGTGCAGATGATCCAAATGGAAGATTTCGATCATCGCTGTTATGCGCCGAATGATTTCTTCGCAGGCGGGCAGGTCACCGCTCAGGATAGAGAGATACTGGATCGAGCTGCCTGCAAGGCTGATAAGATGTGTGTACATGCTGATCTGGGTATAGCTGGCCGCTTTTTCATTTTTCCCTGCAAGCAGATAAGCCTGAATCAAAATCCCGTCACTTTGGCCTGCCAGGCGGGTGGGGGTCCAAATTTTTTCCAGCGTGTCAATGACTTCCAGGGCTTTTCCGTTTTGCAGGTCGATGGTGGCTCTTAATATCACGGCATCGTTGCAAAGCCCGATATCACTACAGTCGGAGATGATGTGGGAACAAAGCTCTGAGGCTTCTCTTAGGACCTCCTGCTGTATCTTTGGGTCCGGGGCAAGCATAAAATGGTTGAGCCACAATATTGCCATCTGCAGTAAAAATGGATAGCATGCGTAGTATTTTTTTACCAAAGTGCGGCTTTTCTCCATGGTCTGCAAAAAGGGGTATTCCGCAAAATCTGCGGCCAGATCATGATAGATTTTCTGAATTTGTTCTTTGGAAAGCTGCGGTTTAAACCCTACGAGCTCATCCAGCGTGACATCAAAAAAGGACGCAAGCTGGGGGAGCAGCAGTATGTCCGGCAGGCTTTGGCCCGTCTCCCATTTGGAAACAGAAGCCTTGGTCACCCCGATGAAAGAAGCCAGGTCTTCCTGGGTAATCTTTTTCTGACGGCGGAGCCGGATCAGGTTGTCGGAAAAATGAATGGAGTCCGGTAAATTCATGGTAAATCCTCCTGTAGGAAATTAACTCTTTTGTTGAGAATATTGTACCCGGATGGAGGAGGAAAAACAATGGAGCCGGGCGATACTTTGGGAAAATAAATCAACTGACGCGATACTGGAAGCATGAAAAAACAGCAGAATTCTGTCTTAATATAACAAGACGAGAAATCTGCTGTTTTTGCTGCAAGTATGTCCAAGTGAAAGTGCGGCGTGCTTTCCTATTGGATAAGCGGTTTATTCGCTAATGATGTTTCCGTCGGTTGAAATAATCACAACCTGCCAGGGAATCAGCTTGTCGCTTTCCAGGAGGGCTTTCTTTACAGCCTGCACCATACCGCCGCAGCAGGGAACCTCCATGCGGACGACGGTCAGGCTCTGGATATCATTTTGGCGGAGAATTTCTGAGAGTTTCTCGGAGTAATCCACCTGGTCCAGCTTCGGACATCCCACAAGCGTAATATGATTTTTGATGAAGCGGTTGTGGAAGTTTGCGTATGCATATGCGGTACAGTCAGCGGCGATCAACAGTTTCGCCCCATCAAAATAAGGTGCGTTTACAGGCGCGAGCTTAATCTGAACCGGCCATTGTGAAAGCTGGCTTGTCATAGCGGGAGCGGCAGAATCTGCACAGGTATCGGCAGGTGCAGCCGTATGTTCCCGGTTGATTTGCCGGGACTGGGTGCCGGGACATCCACAGGGCAATGGCTCTTTTTTGGCCTCTTGTGTGGCTTTTACGGCAGCCTCGTCATAAGCGGCAGCTTCGCGTTCCACGAAGGTAATAGCTCCCGTAGGGCAGGTGGGGAGACAGTCCCCCAGCCCGTCGCAGTAGTCGTCGCGCAGCAATTTTGCCTTTCCGTCCACCATACCGATGGCACCTTCATGGCAGGCAGCGGCGCAGGCTCCGCAGCCGTTACATTTATCTTCGTCAATCTGAATGATTCTTCTGATCATGTTTTTGTCCTCCTTGTATCTGGCGATCCGTTCTAAATGGTTTCATGTTACTGTTCACTCTGTTCTCAGTAACGCTTTCGTTCCTTTTTATACCGGTTCGGCCTGTCATTTCTTGACTTTACGTGGTTATTATAGTATGGTGAGAGAAAATATTCCGTTGGATTTACAACGAAAAGAGGAATTATATGAAAAAGTATTTGCACATTTTAAAAAATACCAGTCTATTTCAGGGAATCTGCGAAGATGAGATAGAAGGAATGCTTCAGTGTCTGGGCGCCAGAACGCGGGAATTTGCAAAAGGAAAATCTATTTACCATATCGGGGAAAAGATCACGGATGTGGCGCTGGTTTTGGAAGGCGCGGTTCATATTAAAAGGGAAGATTACTGGGGAAATCTGAGTATTCTGAATGTGATATCCTCGGGTGAGGTGTTTGGCGAGGCTTACGCTGTGCCGGGGAGCGTGGCGATGGTAAATGACGCGGTTGCCGCCTGTGACAGTACGATTCTGTTTCTGGATATCCGGCGGGTCCTGACGAGCTGCCCGTCAAGCTGTAGGTTCCATACGGTGCTGATTCAGAATTTCTTTGTGGTGCTGGCTGCAAAAAACAGGGCGCTGGCGCAGAAGATCGGGCATATGTCCCAGCGGACGACAAGGGAGAAACTCTTGTCCTATCTGTCGGAGCAGTCGATGAAGGCGGGAAGCCCCGCATTTGATATCCCGTTTAACAGGCAGCAGCTTGCGGATTTTCTGTCTGTGGACCGGAGCGCCATGTCAAGCGAGCTGGGGAAAATGAGGGAGGAAGGAATGATTGAATTTAGCAGGGGTCATTTTGTGTTGAAATAGTGGTGAATAAGGAAACGATGGAGCATGTAGTGCTGGAGAATTCATAGATATCAAAGTATTGAGATATCGATTACTCCAGCATTATTTTTTTGCTTTTAATAGTGTGATCGGCTTTATGCCTTTTTGCCTATGATAAGAGTAGCGTTTTTGTATAGATTGATTTGGCTGGCTGAATACTTTATAAACATCTTTTTAGAGAATTAAAATTTTTACTTGTCGAGAGTTCGGTTTTATTGTATTATATGTGTGAGATTAAATGTTATTTTGTGCCTTAAATTGCATATATAATTCGAGGCATTATAAGTGACAGAGGTTTTTGGGATTATTTTAAATGAATGATTTTTAACAAATATAAAAATATTTGTTTTCCTTGGTGAGCGGCGTGAAATGTGTTAATATATTATTGGAGGGAATACTAATACAGTGTCTCGGATTTAATCCCTTAAATTAGGAGGTCTGTTTATGAAAAAGGTTGAGCGTTATTTTTATTCGGCTGTGTTTACGTTTGAACCGGGTGAAGAGATTGCGGTTTTTTTCCCGGATTTAGACGTGGCCACGAGTGGTGTAAATGAAGATGATGCTTTATTATCTGCAAGAGAATTATTGGGCTGTGTATTGTATGGTCTGGAGGAAGATGGAGAAGAGATTCCGGTGCCTACTTCTCTGAAGGAAGTTGTGGTAAAGGGTAATGAGTGCGTGGTACTGATCGATGTGTATATGCCGTCTGTCCGCATGGCTCATCTGAATCGTTCGGTAAACAGAACCGTAACACTGCCGGCATGGCTGAATGCTGCGGCATTAGAACGAAATATTAATTTTTCCCAAGTGCTGCAGGACGCATTAAAAGCAAAGCTGCATATAGGGTAAGAGACAGATTTGCGGATGGAAGAAAAGGCAGGAATGAGTATGCTGTTGAGGACATATCAAAAAATTATTGACCTGTTTGCTGCGCATCACGGTTATATGAGTTATGCAGATTTGCAGAAAGAGCGAGTTACTATTTTACAGATACGTGAATTGGAAAATGACGGTACGGTACAGAAATTTTCGCGGGGATGGTATTGGTGCGGAAAATGTGGAATTGAGAAGGCAGACGATTATAAGTATATTGAGATTGCAAAGGTGAATCCCAATGCAATTATTTGCCTGGAAAGCGCCTGCTATCTGTGCGGAATGATCAGAGAAGCGCCTCAGGTAGTAAAGGTTGCCACGGAAAGAGGAGACAGAAGAAAGATGGAAATGGATTTTCCGGTACAAAGGTATTTTTTTCAGAATACGGGGCTGGAAGGTGAAATCTGTACAAAAGAAACTGAATTCGGCAGCTACCGATATTATGGGTTTGAGCGCACAGTGTGCGATTGTATCCGGTTGAAAGAAAAAATGGATGAGAAAGTATATCTGGAGGTGGTAGGTATTTATAGGCAAAGGCAGGAGCAAAAAAAACGGGTGGAAGAATATGCGAAGGCATTGCGTGCTTTGAAAAATGTACAAGAGATTGGATAGGATCAGAATGCAGTATCGAATATTAATGATAGATGATGACACGGAATTGCTGAAAATGCTGCGCAGTTATTTTGAATTGAAAAATTATGCTGTTGTGACGGCAGAAAGCGGTGAGGCCGCATTTGAAGAATTGAAAAAGGAACCGGACATCATTCTTTTGGATGTCAATATGCCCGGGCTTGACGGGCTGACATTTTGCCGCCGGATACGGGACAAGGTGACTTGTCCGATTATTTTTCTGACGGCGAAGGTGGAGGAGCAGGACCGGGTGAACGGGCTTATGTCCGGCGGAGATGACTATATATTGAAGCCGTTTAGCCTGCGGGAGCTGGAAGCCAGAATCATAGTACATCTGAAGCGGGAGGAACGGCATAGGGGGAGACACGATTGCCGTTTCCAGGACGGTCTTTCCATTGATTATTCGGCGAGAAGAGTAATGATCGGTGAAAAAGAGATTGATCTTACAAAGGCAGAGTATGATATTATTGAGTTTCTCTCGGAGAATGCGGGACAGGTGTTCGACAAGGAACGGATATATGAGCGGGTGTACGGTTATGACGCGAAAGGGGACAGCCGGGGAATCACAGAGCAGATCCGCAGAATCCGTAATAAATTTTCTGTGTACGCGGATGCGGAATATATCGAGACAGTCTGGGGGATGGGATACCGATGGAAAAGATAAAGAATCTGTCGATTAAGAAGACGATCGTGCTGTACATGTTTATCAATCTGGCGGTGAGTTTTTTGATATCGGCTGTAATCATGCAGATTGCCGAAAGAGTGCAGCAGAATATCTGGTGGAAGTATGTGGATGAGGAAGAGTATTATAAGGCCATGAACGGGGAAAGTTCGGGTATAGACTATGATGTCGGAATTCCAAGAATCAGCCAGTATGAAATGAGTGAGTGGGATGGTCACATATCAGAGTTTTGTGATTTTTTGGACACATACAGTATCCTGCTGATCACTGCGTTTGGCACAGTAGTCACGGTGGTACGATTCTATAGGGATAAGATCAAAGAACCGCTTGCAGCTCTGGAGACAGCGTCGGAGCGTATTGCACAGGGAGATCTGGATTTCACGGTAGAGTATGCAAATGCAGACGAGATGGGACATCTATGCCGGGAATTCGAGAAGATGAGACTGCAGCTTGCCGGGAATAATAAACGGCTTTGGAGGATGGTGGAGCAGGAGAAGGAACTGCGGTCTGCCATTGCCCATGATATCCGCACGCCCCTTGCGGTTATGCGGGGGTATCAGGAGATGCTTTTGGAATTTGTGCCCGGTAACATGCTGGATCAGGAAAAGATGATGGAAATGCTGGAGGCAGGGATGCGTCAGATCGATAAAATGGATGCATTTATCAATACGATGCGGAAGCTCTCCGGGCTGGAGGACAGAGAGATCTGTCCTAAAGTGGTAAGGCTTGAGTCGTTTGCCGGACGGATCCGGGAAGAGGCGGATATTCTGGCAAAAGAGGCAGGGAAGGCGTATAGCGTGATTGTGAATACGGATATGGAAGAAGTGAGGATTGACGAGGAGGTTGCTGTGGAGGTGCTGGATAATCTCCTCTCAAATGCGCTGCGTTACGCGAAAAGCCGGGTTCAGGTGGTATTAGAGGTGCGCGCGGAGCAGTTTTGCATGAAGGTGGAGGATGACGGGAAAGGCCTTGGTGTGGATTCCGAAAAACTTACGAAGGCGTACTATCACGCGAATCCGCAGGATGACAGAGAGCATTTTGGGCTGGGGCTGTATTTATGCAGGATTTACTGCGAGAAGCATGGCGGGAAGCTGCTGCTGGGGAACAGAGAAGACGGCGGCGCCAGCATAGTGGCGTGCTTTGGAATACCAGCGGTATGTTAAGATTTCACGTATGTAAGTGCAGATAATAAAAATTATTTATAGTGTCAGATATCGGAACGTAGAGCCAATGGATTTGTAAGGATTAAACTTGCAGGACATTGGCTTTATTGCTGTGAGATATCATTTTGATGTTTGGAGTGTCCAGTAAATGATAATTTTAAAGAAAAAGAGTGATTGCAGATAAGATTTTTTTGAAAAGTTGTTTCTTGTTGTGATTTTGTTGTGAATTGTATTCTATTTTAACCTTATCAGGCTGGTCTGAAAAAATGTCCCTGAGGCTGGAAAAATGATGTCCTGTCCCGGTCTTATCAGACCAAAACCAGAGAAAGGTGTGTTTTATATGAAGGCAGTGCTCAAAAGAGAACTAAAAAATTATTTAAAGAATCCGATTCTATGGGTGGGAATACTGATCGTGTTTGTGGGAATTTATCAGAGTGCGGGAGCGTATTTAAAACTTCACTACATTCATTCGGAAGAGGAATTAGAAGAGCTGGAGGAACCGGATGTCATCACAGATGCGGATATTCTGAACGGGTATGTTCCGTCTGATCGTTCGCAGCAGATGGAACTGGGATATCAGGAAATTGAAAGGCTGCTGGAATCGGAGGAGGGGTTCGGATATACAAAAGCTCAGGCAGAGAAGATTGTGAGCGAACTTCGCGCAAAGGATATGACGATTCAGGAAATAGACGAGTACCTGGAAAAGGAATACTGCTTTTACAATGCTACATATATTTTTGAGGATTTCAGCCAGCACAAGGGGATGCGGGAGGAGGTAAATGGGTATATCGAAGAGAAGCTGAAAGAGCATCCGTTCTCCTGGTATTTTGCAAGGAAATTTGCGGATTTTTGCGGGCTTTATACCGGATTTTTTTCGGCGGTTCTGCTTGCATTTCTCTATATCAGGGATACACGGCGGGATACCTGGGAGCTTCTGCACACGAAACCGATTACGGCGCTCTCTTATGTGGGTGGGAAAGTGTTGGGAGGATTATTCGCCATGCTGATCGTTCTGGGAGTGATGAATCTGATATTTGGAGGACTTTGTATGGCCAGGGGAGTCAAGGCGGGTTTTCCGGTACGCATCTGGGACCTGCCGGCGGCATCTGTCAAGTACATTGTGCCCAATATACTGGTGATTGTCTGTATTTACACTATTATCGCCTTTTTGTTCCGGAATCCTCTGCCGGCGGTGCCGTTTATTTTTCTGTACATGCTGTATTCTAATATGGGAGCGCCGGGAGCGGCCTCTGGCTATGCGGGAAGAGCGTTTGCAGTGATGGTGCGTTTCCCGGGAAATTTCTTTGATGCTGCAGAGCCTCCTATGGCGGCCGGAAATCAGATATTTTTATTGATGTTGTCAGCTGTACTTTTTGCACTGGCCGTCAGAATCTGGAAGAGGAGGAGAGTGTAGATGAATAAAGAAAGGAAAATATGTCTGCCGATGTACAAGGTCCTTTATTCGTTATGCTTTGTGGCAGCTTTTTGCCTGGCAAGAGGGATTGCAGATATTACGGAGATCGGTTCTGGTCTGGATGCAGTCATGGCTATGCTCTCCATTGTGTTCTGTGCGGATACCTATTGGGCAGAGCACCAGGGGAAAAGATGGGAGATTTTTTCTCTGTATCCTATAAAAAAGAGGGCGGAGGCAATTTTCAGAAGATTGGCAATCCAGTGGGGCTTCCTGTTTGCACTGTCTGTGCTGGGGTATGTGGGCTTTTATTGGCAGAGACCGGCAAATCTGTACGGGATTTCAGGGGTATCTCTGTTTGGACAGTTCTTGCTGGCAGTGGGGATATCGATTCTTTTATGGAGCAGCTTGTCTATGACGATGGTGAATGTGTGTCGGAGCCTGTGGGGCGGAATGGGGATTGTGCTGGTGCTGTGGCTTGTGGTGAATTCAAAAGCCGGGCAGAAGTTTTTGGGAAAATGGAGTGTGTTTGCTTATGGTTTCCGAAAGGTGTACGATCCTGGCGATCTGTCATGGATGGCGGGAAAAGCGGCAGCGGTGGTGACTGCTGCTCTGATACTGGCGGCAGCTTTGGCTGTCATGAAAAGAAGAGGATAGGAGGAGCGGCGATGAGTGTAGTGCTGAAAGATTTAACGGTAGGATTTAAGAATGAAGTTACGGCGGTGGACCATGTGAATCTGGAAATAGGCAAGGGGATTTATGGATTCCTTGGGGAAAATGGTGCGGGTAAAACGACGATGATGCGGGTGCTGGCTACGGTATTAAAGCCGGCGTCGGGAGAGGTATTTTTGAATGGAATCCGTTATCGGGAGGAGAATTACGGAAAAATTCGAAAGAAAATCGGGTATCTTCCGCAGGAGGTCCAGCTATATCCGAATTTGAGTGTGCGGGAATGCCTGGAATATATGGGAGAGCTCTCCGAAGTTCCGCGGCCGGTTCTAAAGAAACGGATCGCATATTATCTGGATAAGACCAATATGACACAGCAGCAGAATAAAAAGATGCGCCAGTTGTCCGGAGGGATGAAGCGCAGGGTGGGGCTGATTCAGGCATTGCTGGGGAAACCGGAGTTTCTGATCATTGATGAGCCGACAACCGGGCTGGACCCGGAGGAGAGAATCCGCATTCGGAATTTACTGGTGGATTTGGGCAGAGAGCAGACGATTCTTTTTTCCACCCATGTGGTGGAGGATCTTGCTGCGACTTGCAGCAGCCTGGCGGTGATGAAGAAGGGAAAATTCTTGTATGCGGGAAGTATGGGAGAGATGCTCGATCGCGCGAAGGGGCATGTCTGGGAATGTCATGTGAGAAATGAGGCGGACGCCGCCATGCTGGAGAGAAATTATCATGTGGCGGCGAGACAGGCAACGGAGCGGGGGATGAAGGTGAAAATCGTAAGTGAGGCAAAACCAAAGGCAGACTGCAGGATGGCAGAGGTGACCTTAGAGGATGCGTATATGTATCTGATGATGGGATAGGGCAGAGCGTCCCCTATTCGTAGCAGAAATATTCTCCGTCAAGAACAGCCCAGGTGCCGCTGCCCTGGGGACTTTTGGACTGATACAGAACATTGGAAGGAATCTGGCTGCCGTTTTGGTATACATAACGTGCCACCGCTAGTGCCTGTTCTTCCGGTTCCGAATCCAGTGCGCCGGCACTGGCGGGGGGATACTGGCCTTCCTGATAGATGACTCCGGAGATCGTATCAGGATATTTGTCACTCTGCACCCGGTTCATAATGACGGATGCGACGGCAATCTGCGTCTCTCGGGATGCGTTTCCTGCTTCCGCATAAATCAGGCTGGCGAGAAGGAGGATATCGTCGTTATCGGCAGAAGCGGATGCTTCCAGATCAGCTTCCGTTCCGGAAGATGTGTCTGCATTTCCTGAGGAAGCATTTGCTATGTCAGAAGCAGAAAGTATGGCAGCAAAGGTGTTTGGCAAAGAAGCGGAAACATACTTTGCGGTTATACTTTTATTTTTGTCGGTTTTTTGGTCTAAATGTGTCAACTTAAAGATGAGGAAAGAAAAAAGGGCAATAACAAGAAGCAGGATGAGAAAAGCACATCCCAGAAACTTGATCACAAAGATGCGGTCCTCGCGGGGCATCCTGCGCCATTTGCGTTTGTAAGCTTTGATGATTGATCTCTTTTTTCTAGTCATAACGAAGTCCTTTGTCATTGGTAATGGTCAGATGAGTGACGGTGTATTGGCACGTTCTTATTTAGCAATGTTAAATTAAAAAGGAACACGGAGGTAGATTAGTAAAGGGTGTTAGTTATTAGGACTCTGTGTTAAGTATAGTTTATTTTTATTTGACTTGTTTGTCAATGTTGTTCTTTAGCGTGTCGCTTTTCAGTTGGTATATTTTGAAGGCGTAAGGAATACGGGCAGAAAGCAGTTTTTTATATAATTGTTTTCGGCATGAAAGAAAACGGAAATACGGGAGCGCATTTTGCCGGGGTGGGAATAAGATTTATGGTGTCCAATAAAGGATTCGCCTGATTGCGTAAATGAATTAATAGCGTTTGTAAAATGTTTTTTTAGGTTTTGCAACTTTGTGAAAAATGCCGGATTGCATATAGAAAGATTGCTTAGTATAATAGGGATACTTTTCATCGAGTTGTTTTTTATCGAGAGTGCATTGAGGCAAGTGGCAGAAATCATGTATAGAGTCAAATGGGAAGAAAATGACCGAAGACGTAGGATTTGTCATGTAGCTGAGAGATGTATTTCTGAAAATATCGATATGATCAGGCGGTTCAGCCATAAATTCGCAGGAAATGAAAAGGTGTTGCATGAAAAAATAGAGCGGAAACAAGATGAACGAGAGTAGATGTAGATATACAATATTCATAAAAGAAATGCAGGATACTTTTGAATTTTGCGGGATTATGCTATACTGTATACCATACAAAAACTTCTTTTATGGAGCAATAGGTTTCCGCTGCCAGGAAAGGAGTTTGGTATGAGTAGGGACAAAGACAATTTTATCATGCTGCCCACAGTAGATTTTTGTTTTAAAGGTTTGATGGAAAATCCCAAGGTTCGTCAAGGATTCATAGCCGCACTGCTTAATAAAGCACCGGAGGAGATTAAAGAGACTGTTTTACTTCCGACAATCCTTCGGCGGGAATACGCAGATGACAAGAGTGGTATTCTGGATGTGCGGGTGCTTCTGTATGACGGAGCGCAGATGGATATGGAGATGCAGGTGGCTTCTTTTGAATTTTGGGATAGACGGGTCATTTTTTATCTGAGTAAAATGTTTGCGGACCAGATGAAAAAGGGAGAATCCTATGATAAATTACAGAAATGTATCCATGTGAGTATCCTAAATTTTGTTCATGTACCTGATGATGAGGAGTGTTATCGAAGGATTGCGTTTGTGGACGAAAGAACAGGGAAAATATATAGTGACTTGTTGGAAATCCAGATTTTGGAGCTTCCGAAGCTGTCAAAAAAGATGAAAAGTGAAAGTGAAGTTGTGAAATGGATGCGTTTTTTTAGTGGGAAGAGCAGAGAGGAGTTTGTGGATATGGCAAAAACAAGCGAATATCTGGAGGAAGCGTATCGGACATTGGAGCAGCTTAGCGCGGATGATATAAAACGGATGGAGTATGAGGCAAGAGAGAAAGCGCTGAGAGATTATAATTCCCAAATGTCAAGTGCGTTAGCGCGGGGACAGAAGGTAGGAGAGCAGATTGGGGAAGAGCGTACGAAAAAGATTTTTAAGCTGCATTTAAAGGGAAAAGCACCGGAAGAAATTGCGGAGATATGTAATTTACCGGTGGAAAGAGTAAAACAGATATTGGAATGATTTGAGTTTTGGCAGAGGAACGGCATAGGGGAAGTATGTTTTGACGATGGAGGAAATGCTGTGAAGGTCTATTTTGGAGAGAATTACTGGGGAAAAGGCAGAGGGAAGAAACCGGGCAGAAAAGTGCCGGTGGAAAAAGAGTTTGTCTGGGATGGTCATAAGTGGAGAATTCCGGCGTTTTATATCTGTGAGGAAGGAATTGTAGTGGATCTGTGCGCCAGGATTCCGATGAAGGAAGTGGAAGAATTTCTGGAAAAGTGGAGCTTTGCCAGGCGCAGCCGCGCAGAAGATTTTGCGGATGAAGAGATAGAACAGTTGGAGAGAGAGAGTCCTTTTATCAGAAATTTTGCGATGCGGGCGGAGGTGGATTGCTGCAAGCTGGAGAGTGATGGCTGGTGCGGAACGGGCTGGCATCCGTTCTCCGGGGAAGAAGAAGCCGTGACGGAAACAGAAGAAATGTTGATGAATACATATGGCTGTACTTGCGACAGCGGCTGGTATTTCTGCAGGGCACATTTTCGTTTTCCGGGTACATTTGATGGAGGAGTTGACGGAAGGGTGTCTCAACTTTCGAGCAATAGCCGGCATTACCTTACCGTCTTTTTTGAAAAAGAGGCGGAAAATGTCCCGGGTCCATATTTTTCCTCGAGAGCGGGAGAAAAAGGAAAACGGATAGAGTTCATGCATCCGGTCAGCGGGCAGCTTCATGTGCTGACCGTGGAGCAATGTGAGCAGAAGTGTATGGAGCAGATCAAAGAGCAGGAAAATCGGATGGGACCCATCCGCATCCGCAGAGTACCGACACATTATCTCCATCTTAAGTATACGGTAGAGCCGGATATCACAGAGGAAGAGCTGCGGGTTTGCGACTGTGAAAGCTCTGACCCGCCGGAGCTGGAAGAGAAGAGCGGCAGTGCGTCAGTGGGGATAATCGGCGGCACGGACGGGCCTACAGCAATCTTTTTGGCAGGAAAATATGAAAAGGAGTTCAGAGAGCATCAAATCTACTCAGCGCTGCATTATGAGCCTGTGGAAGAGGTCAGATGGAGGATTGTGTTCCGGGTGAAGGATGAAGAAGAAATGAAAGTGCGGATGGAGTTTTAGAAGAAAAGAAACAACAGCAAAAAAAGAACCTGAAAGTGGGAGCAACGTAAGGAGTATAGAATAAGTCAAAAGGCACGGCTTTGAAATTTGGAGCCATGTCTTTTTTGATTATCAAACATACTTGAGCGATAGTTCAATGGAATGTCATCCTGGCTGTCAGACACGCCTGCGTGAGAGAAGCATGAAGCTTCATTTGGGGAGACTTTTGTTGGAAAAAACAGATAGACTTCTATTGAGAAAAATAATACTTGAAAAATACCCATAAGGGGTATATAATGAATTCGTAAAAAGGAGGTGGCGTAGCATGAGTGAATCGAGAGAATGTTGCACCCATAAGACAAAGGAGCGATCGGAAACAGAATATAAAAGCCTGATGAACCGTCTGAACCGGATTGAAGGCCAGATTCGGGGGATCAAAGGGATGGTGGAGAAGGATGCATACTGTACGGATATCCTGATTCAGGTATCCGCGGTCAATGCGGCACTGAACAGCTTCAACAAAGTCCTTCTGGCCAACCACATTAAAACCTGCGTAACCCAGGATATCCGGAAAGGAAAGGAAGAGACGGTGGATGAGCTGGTGACGGTTTTGCAGAAATTGATGAGATGATGTTACGGGCAGCGACGAAAGCGTTGGCAGCCATTAGGGTTTGTAAAGAGATACTGTAAAATCAGGAGACAGGAATTGTTATTGTAAGGCAGTTGGGAACTGTACACATAAAATCAGTAAAAGAAAGTATGGAGGCGGCAGAATCATGGGAAATATAATAGTAATTGCGATCCTTTTAGTAATTGCGTTTTTTGCGGTGAAAAGTACGATGAAGCATTTTAAAGGAGAAGGCGGCTGCTGTGGTGGGTGTAGCGGCTGCGAAAATGCAAAGCCAAAGAAGAAAGAGCTTAAGGGCGTAAAAATCGCTGAGAAAGTGATCAAAATTGAAGGAATGCACTGTGAACACTGTAAACGTGCGGTGGAACAGGAGATCAATAAGATTGACGGCGCCGCAGCAAGCGTGAATCTTCGGAAGAATATCGCAGTAGTTACCATGGAACGTGAGATCGCGGATGAGGAACTGAATGCAGCGGTGGAACGTGCCGGATTTCAAGTAATCTCATAGATAAGTTATGAACTCAGTTTAAGGAGGAAAAGACAGAGATGGAACAGTATACAGTGACGGGGATGAGCTGTGCGGCCTGCAGCGCCCGGGTGGAAAAGGCGGTTTCCAAAGTGCAGGGGGTTACCTCCTGCTCAGTGAGCCTTTTGACAAACTCCATGGGTGTGGAAGGGACAGCCCCTCCGGCAGATATTATTAAAGCAGTGGAGGAAGCCGGGTACGGCGCGGCGAAAAAAGGCGCGGGCGGCGGAGCGAAGATGGCTGCTACGGCCGTAGCCGGGGAAGATATGTTAAAAGACAGGGAAACTCCTGTTCTGAAACGAAGGTTGTTTACCTCATTAGGATTTCTGATCGTGCTCATGTATTTTTCCATGGGGCACATGATGTGGGGATGGCCGGTTCCCGAGGCGCTTGAGCATAATCATGTGGCGATGGGGCTGATACAGCTTTTGCTTACGATTATTGTGATGGTGATCAACCAGAAATTTTTTATCAGCGGGTTTAAGAGTCTGCTTCACAAAGCCCCTAATATGGATACCCTGGTAGCCCTCGGGTCAAGCGCGGCATTTATTTACAGCACGTATGCGCTTTTTGCCATGACGGACGCGCAGATGCGCGGGGATATGGACGGCGTGATGGCTTATATGCATGAATTTTATTTTGAGTCGGCAGCGATGATCCTGACACTTATCACCGTAGGAAAGATGCTGGAGGCGAAATCGAAAGGCAGGACGACAGATGCGCTTAAGAGCCTGATGAAGCTGGCGCCGAAGACGGCCACGGTTCTGCGGGACGGTATCGAGACGGAGGTGTCGATCGAAGAGGTAGGGAAGGATGATATCTTTGTGGTGCGTCCGGGAGAGAACATTCCGGTAGACGGTGTGGTACTTTCCGGCAACAGTGCGGTCAATGAAGCGGCTCTGACCGGGGAGAGTATTCCTGTGGATAAGTCAGAGGGAGACCATGTCTCTGCGGCTACCGTGAACCAGTCCGGATTTATTACGTGCAGGGCGACGAGAGTCGGGGAAGATACGACGCTGTCACAGATTATTCAGATGGTCAGTGATGCGGCTGCAACGAAGGCCCCGATCGCAAAGGTGGCGGATAAGGTCTCCGGTGTGTTCGTGCCGGCGGTCATCACCATCGCGGTGATCACGACTTTGGTCTGGTTGCTTCTGGGAGAGAGCGTGGGCTTTGCCCTGGCGCGAGGAATCTCGGTTCTGGTGATCAGTTGTCCGTGTGCATTGGGTCTGGCGACTCCGGTTGCGATCATGGTGGGAAACGGTATGGGAGCAAAGAACGGCATTATGTTTAAGACGGCAGTTTCGCTGGAAGAGACCGGGAAAATGCAGATCGTAGCGCTGGATAAGACGGGTACGATTACGGAAGGACAGCCGAAGGTGACGGACATCATACCCGCCAAGGGTATTTCTGAGAAAGACCTGCTTTCGATGGCGTATGCATTGGAGAAGAAGAGTGAACATCCGCTTGCAAGGGCGATTCTGGAGTACGGTAAGCAGCGTCAGGTGACGGCAGATGAAGTGGATGATTTCCAGGCCTTGCCGGGTAACGGATTGATTGGTAGTTATCAGGGAGATGCACTGTGTGGCGGAAACTATAAATTTATTCAGGGGCAGGCTGAGGTTTCCGGGGAAATGAAAGCGAAGGCAGAAAGCCTTGCCGAGGAAGGAAAAACGCCGCTTTATTTTGCAAGAAAGGGTCAGCTTGTGGGTATGATCGCAGTGGCGGATGTGATGAAGGAAGATAGTCCGCAGGCGATTAAAGAGCTTCAGAATATGGGAATTCATGTGGTGATGCTGACCGGGGATAACGAGAGAACCGCGAGAGCGATCGGACGGCAGGCCGGCGTGGATGAGGTGATCGCAGGTGTGCTTCCGGAAGGAAAGGAGAGCGTGATCCGGTCCCTGAAAAGGAAAGGCAAGGTCGCAATGGTCGGTGACGGAATCAATGATGCACCGGCTCTTACGCGGGCAGATATGGGAATCGCGATTGGCGCGGGTACGGATATCGCAATCGATGCGGCGGATGTGGTGCTGATGAAGAGCCGGCTTCGGGACGTACCGGCGGCGATCAGGATGAGCCGGGCGACACTTAAGAATATTCATGAGAATCTGTTCTGGGCATTTTTCTATAATGTGGTGGGAATTCCACTGGCGGCCGGCGTGTGGATCCCGATATTCGGATGGCAGTTAAATCCGATGTTTGGAGCGGCGGCCATGAGCTTGTCAAGCTTTTGTGTGGTGTCGAATGCGTTGAGGCTTAACTTGTTTCATATGTATGATGCAAGTAAAGATAAAAAAGTAAAAGTTAAGAAGAAAGCGGAGGTTAAAAACATGGAAAAAACGATGAAGATTAATGGGATGATGTGTGGGCATTGTGAGGCGAGAGTGAAGAAGGTGCTGGAGAAGATTGAAGGCGTGGAGAGCGCTGAGGTCAGCCATGAGAAGGGGACTGCAGTTGTTACGCTGAGTGCGGAAGTTGCGGATGATGTGCTGAAGAAGGCAGTGGAAGAGCAGGATTATGAGGTGGTGGATATCCAGTAGGGAAGGTTGTGTGAGACCCGGGAGCAGGAAGAGTACTTTGTTCCGACGCATCCGGGGCTCCGACTAGTCCACCAAAATCTAAGAGTCCGAGATGGTCGGCCAGTGGGCCTCCCGTCTCGGGCTCTAAGATTTTGAGGGACGGATTCTGCGCCCCTCCTGCTTAACCTGCGCAAAGTACCCTTCCTGCTCCCGGGTCTCCTTCAACGTTACTGGATTGCCGGGAGGGGATGTGTGGGGGACGGAGTTGGTAAAAGGTGGGGTGTAGGCTAGGTTTGGGGATGGGATGCCCCGGGTTAGTGGCCGGGGCGTTGGGGTAGTTCGGTGGTCTCTCGGCGGAAGAGGACGGGGGGGATGATTTTGTGGATGGGTTCAGCCAGGGGGATGGGCTTTCTTTTTTTGCGTTCGTTCATCAGGTCTACCAGGAGGCTGACGGCTTCGTAGGCCAGTTTGTCGGTCTGTTGGCCTATGGTGCTGATGGAGAGGACGGACTCCCGTGAGATGGGGGAGTTGTCGAAGCCGATGAGGAGGTAGTCGTCGGGGAGGGTGCCGTGTTTGCGGATCAGTAGGTTGAGAAGGACGTTGGCGTGGGTATCGTTGGAGACGAAGATGCCCTTTTTTTGTGTGGGGTAGTCGGCTTCAATCTGTTCCAGGACTTCGGCGAGCTGGGGCTGGACGGTTTCGTGGGTGGAGCCCAGGTCGCGGTAGTAGATCTGGTGGGGCAGATTGTGTTCCCGGCAGTAGTCGAGGAAAGCCTGGATTCGGCCATAGGAGGGGATGGATTTGTCCGCGGGGGAGTTGATGTGGATGAGAACATCGCAGTTGTGGCGGGCAAGGAGGTTTGTGGCCTGGAGACCTCCCATATAGTTGTCCGTGTTGACGCTGCAGATGTGGGCATCTTCCCGCTCGATGGAGACGATGGGGATGGGGAGGTCAGCCAGTTCACGGGAGGGGATGGTGTGGCTCATGATGATCATGCCTTCTATTTTGTAGGAGAGGAGCTCTTTTATGTAGCGGCGTTCGATTTCTTCGTTTTCGTTGCCGATGAATACGAGGAATTTGTAGCCGAAGGTCTCGTAGGTGGACAGAATCTGGTCAAGGACTTCGGAATAGTAGTGATGGTACAGGTTGGGGATGATGATTCCGACGAATTCTGTCTTTCCGTTGGCTAAGATTCTGGCTACTTTGTTTTCTTTATAGTTCAGTTTTACCAGGGCATCGGCGATGATAGCCTGGTTCTCTAAGGTCAGAGAGTCAGGGTGATTGAAATATCTCGAAATCGTGGTTTTGGAGAAATGTGTGTATTTTGCGATGTCATCAAAAGTTACGTTATTTTTCTTTCCCATAGAGTGCGTCTCCTTGTGTATATATTGTGTGAAATTGAAGTATTTCTTAACTGAATAAAGTAGTCTGAGCGTTACTGTTTACACACTACTATTCTGCGAAGTGCGTTGAGAACGGAGTGAACAGCAATGTCTGAACATCATTATTTTCATGAAAATATTATATTCAGTATAGCAAATAAACGGGTTTGAAACAAGAAATAATCGGTTAAGTAACCGGTTTTGTAAAATGTGCATAATTTTAAAAAACGGAAATCGTAGAAGATTCACAAACCGGAAAAAAGTTGTGGATTATGGATTGACTAAGTGAGGTCCGGGTGCTATTATGAACCTATAAAGTAACCGGTTACTTTACCGGTTACGAAAGCAAGACTTTGAGAGAAGGTAGAATGAAAAGGAGGAAGATTCATGAGAAAGAAAATCATGACAAGAGGGATTGCTCTGGGACTTACGGCCGTGATGCTTTCCACGGTACTGACAGGGTGCCGGTTTGGATTTGCAAGTGATCCGGATGACCCGAATGAGGTGGTGGAGGAGGAGCCGATCGATACTTCGGTTGATACCTTTACATATGATTCCTCGCTGAGTGGGACGAATATCACGCTCCTTAATTCCAAGGCAGAGATTCAGGTGGCTTTGGAGAAGATGGGGGCGGAGTTCGAAAAGAAATCCGGTGTACATGTGGAGGTAATGCCGGTGACGGACGGTGATTCCCCTTATACGAAGGTAGTCAGCCTTTATAATTCAGGCAATCCACCTACAATGTCCATTCTGGATACGACGGATGTCATCGCGTTGGCTGAAGAGAAGGCTGCGGACCTGACGGAAGAGGAATGGACAAAAGAGGCCGAGGACTATCTGACCGAGGTGAATGGAAAAGTTTATAGTTTCCCACTTTGTATTGAAGGGCGCGGAATTATTTACAATAAGGCAGCGATTGAAGAGACTTTAGGTGAAGAATTTGATGCATCTTCCATCACAACGCAGGATGAATTTGTGGAGCTTCTGGACCGCCTGGTAGATGCCGGCATGGAAAAGCCGATCTCCGTGGCGAAGGAGGACTGGTCTTTGGGAGCGCATCATTTACAGTATATTTATGAGACATACGACGGAACCTCTGAGGGTGCGCAGAAAGTGATTGAGAAAATTAAGGCAGGAAAACTGGATCTTAGTACCTATGACAGGATGAGCCAGTTCCTGGATATGTTTGATGTACTGAGAGAGTACAATGTTGCAAAAGGGGACCCGCTGGGAGCGGATTACGACGAGATGGCGATCGATCTGGCGGATGGCAAGACTGCTTTTTGGTTTAACGGGAACTGGGCATGGCCGAACCTTTCCGAGGCCGGTGCCGATAATGAGGACGAATATGGTTTCCTTCCGTATTTTCTGAACAATGACCCGAATGATTTTGCCAATCAGCAGATTCAGGGGTCCCCGTCTAAACAGGTGATGCTGGATGGACAAATTGCAAGTGAGAAAGAGCAGGCGGCTGCGAAGGAATTTTTGAACTGGATCGTTTACAGTGAGATTGGACAGCAGATGCTTGTAAAGACTTGTAATGTAATTCCGCCGTTTGCCAATAATCCGTACGAACCCGCGGATCCGCTGAGCCGGGACATTTATGAGAGAGTTCATGAAGGCAAGGCATTTAATGCGTCAGCCATCGTACCGAATGACCACTGGTCTGTGCTTGGTGCAGCAATGCAGAAATATCTGGCTAAGAGAAGTGATCGGGAGGAACTGATAGAGTCCATCCAGGAATACTGGGATGAACAGAAGTAAGAAAGGGGTACGAAAAGTATGAAATCAAAAAATAGTGGAAAAGATTTCTGTATGTTTGCACTGCCGGGGATGTTTTGCTTCTTTGCTGTGGTGATTATCCCGTTTATCTATGGTGTGTATTTAACGCTGACCGATTGGGACGGCGTGGCGAAGGTGAAGAATTTTATCGGACTTAAGAATTTTGCCGGGGTAATAAAGGACACACAGTTCTGGACATCCCTCGGACTTACTTTTAAATATGTAATTGCAGTCGTTATTCTGGTAAATGTACTGGCATTTGCGATCGCATATCTGCTGACGAGAGGAATCAAAGGTCAGAATTTCTTTCGGGCAGGCTTTTTTACACCGAACCTGATCGGTGGTATCGTACTGGGATATATCTGGCAGTTTGTATTTTCCAGAGTATTTGTGAGTATTGGAGAGAGTACCGGGTGGAAATTATTCGAAGTTTCCTGGCTGTCCGACCCAACGAATGCATTTATCGCTTTGGTAACAGTTTCCGTATGGCAGCTTTCCGGTTATATGATCCTGATCTATGTGGCAGGATTTATGGGGCTTAGCGAAGATGTCATGGAGGCGGCAAGCATTGACGGCGCATCCGGATTTGTGAAGCTTAAGAGTATTGTGATGCCTCTGATGATGTCATCCGTAACCATTTGTCTGTTCCTGACCTTGTCCCGTGCATTTATGGTATACGATGTGAACCTGTCTTTGACCGCAGGCGCACCGTATGGAACAACAGAAATGGCAGCAATGCATGTGTATGAGAAAGCCTTTACGTCCAGACAGTTTGGCGTAGGCCAGGCAGAGGCGTTCATCCTCTTTGTGGTCGTAGCCTGCATCAGCGGACTTCAGGTTTATCTGACTAAGAAACAGGAGGTAGAGGCGTAATGAAAAAGACGACGATTGGCGGTAATAAGAGAAAAGTGGCGAACGCTATTGCGATGGCGGGGCTTATCATCATCTTTATTCTATACATGTTTCCATTCCTTATGGTTGTGATCAACTCACTGAAACAGAAGAGAGATATTATTAAGAGCCCATTTTCCTGGCTGTATACTATTAAGGGATTGTCCTTTGATAACTTTGTGAAAGCATTTACCCAGATGGATTTCCTGAATGCGTTTAAGAATTCCCTGATCGTGACGGTTTCGGCGACAGTGCTGGTAACCCTCCTGGCTGCTATGCTGGCATACTATATTGTGCGCCATAACAATGTGATCTCCAAGATCACGTTTGCACTGATGGTAGCATCTATGATCATTCCGTTCCAGGCGATCATGATTCCACTGGTAAGTATCTATGGAGGAACCCTGAACGTGCTGAACCATCGGATCACATTGATTTTCCTGCATACGGGATTCTCCATGGCTATGTCGGTGTTCATGTTCCATGGATTTATTAAGGGAAATGTGCCGATGGCACTGGAAGAGGCGGCTTATATTGATGGATGTACGCACTCCCAGACATTTTTCAAGATTGTGTTGCCGCTGTTAAAACCGACTATCTCAACTATGGTGATTTTGAATTCGATGGCGTTCTGGAACGATTTCCTTCTGCCGTCTCTGGTACTGACGGACAAGAAGCTTCTGACCTTGCCGCTGTCCACATACAGCTTCTATGGAACCTATTCGGCAGATTATGGAACGATCATGGCAGGACTTTTGCTCTGTGTCATCCCGATTCTGGTGCTTTACATTGTACTTCAGAAACAGATTATCGGCGGTGTGGTTGCAGGTGCTGTGAAATAGAAAGAAAGGATTTCGGCGGGAATAAAATCCTCGGAAGAATTCAGGAAAAATTTACCGGGAGGGTATTGAAAAATATCCTCCCGGGTTGTATACTTCGAAAGATGTAACCGGTTTTTCTGAGAGTGCCGGAGAGGCAAAGTGCCTTTGGCATCAATCATATTTGACGAAATAAAGGATTATGGACATGAGAAAAGACGAACTGCATTTAAGAGCGCCGGGGAACTGGATCAATGACCCCAACGGCTTTATTTATTATAAAGGAAAATATCATCTGTTTTATCAGTATTTCCCCTTTGCGCCGGTGTGGGGGACGATGCACTGGGGCCATGCGGTCAGCGGGGATCTGGTGCATTGGGAGCACCTGGGTGTAGCTCTGTTTCCGACAAAGAGCTATGACAGAAACGGTGTGTTTTCCGGCAGCGCGCTGGAAAAAGATGGAAAGCTGTACCTTTATTATTCGGCGGTGCGGTATCTGACGGAGGATGCCGAGAACACACATATTGTTCCGGAGAGATGTTTTGAGACGAGCCAGGCGATGATCGTGTCGGAGGATGGGTATCATTTTGATAACTGGAATCAGAAGAGGCAGATCATTCCGGTGATTCGGGATGAGGAGATCGCGGATTTCTGCAATACCAGAGATCCGAAGGTGTGGAAAGACGGAAACGATTATTATATGATTGTCGGAAGTACATATAAGGGCACGGGCCGGGTGATCTTTTACAGAAGCAAGGATGCGTTGAACTGGGAATATGCGAACCAGTTGAGGGATGAGCGGTACGGGACGACGATGGAGTGCCCGGATTTGTTCCAAGTCTCTGGAAAAACAGTGCTTTTGTGTTCCCCTATGAATATTCTAAGCGGAACGGTGGGGACAGCCCACCATGCGGTTTGCGCTCTGGCTGAGTTCGAGACGGAAAGCTGCACGCTTGCGCTTCCTGAGAAATATCAGTTTGTGGATTACGGACTGGATCTTTATGCGCCCCAGACAAATCTGGATGAAGAAGGCCGCCGGGTGATGATCGGCTGGATGCGGATGCCAAAAGCGGTGGAAACGCCGGGGGAGACGGCATGGAATGGCATGATGAGCCTGCCGAGAGTCGTAGAGGTGCAGGACGGTCATATTTATTTTCGGGTACATCCGCTGGTGGAGGCGTATTTTGATGAAAAGCTTACCGCAGTGGAAATGATTGATCATGAGAAACCTTTCCGTCTGAAAATGGTTTTGCAGGAAGGAGAAATGCTGGACATCGGCGGGTATCGGATCACTGTGGAAAAGGATGCTGTGGTGGCGGACAGAAGCCGGGTTGCGGACGGCGCGGAGGATTTACGCCTGATAAGCAGAAGCCCTGAACTGAATGGTAAATATCAGCTGGATATCTTTGTGGATAAAAACCTTGTGGAAATCTTTATCAATGACGGAGAATATGTTCTCAGCAATGTAGTGTACCAGTTAGATGAATTTGTAAAGGGGCTGCCCAAGGAAAGTGTGATCATGAGCTCCCGGGCGGTGTAGAACTCATTATGGTGCCAGGGAGAATGTTTAAAAGAAAATTTGAGTAGGTATAGGATGCCGGGAATCAAGAGGTGATTCGCGGGTATCACATAGATTATAGCAGGCAGCAGTCTCTATCCCCAGACTGCTGCCTGCGTTTTTTGGCTTTTAAACCATGGACATTCATGTTATACTATAAAAACAGAGAATGGGAGGAGTTATACGATATGGAAGCATATACGAGTTTTGCCCGTGTTTACGATACGTTCATGGACAATATACCTTATGAAGAGTGGAATGAATATTTGACGGGACTCCTCAGAGAATATGGCGTCGGGGAGGGCCTGGTCCTTGATCTGGGATGCGGCACGGGGAGTATGACGGAGCTGCTCGCAGGCAAGGGCTATGACATGATCGGTGTTGACAATTCCGAGGATATGCTGGAGATCGCTCTGGAGAAACGTCTGAAGTCGGGGTATGAGATCCTCTATCTTTTGCAGGATATGCGGGAATTTGAGCTATATGGCACCGTCCGCGCGGTAGTGAGCGTCTGCGATTCTCTGAATTATATTACGGAACCGGAGGAACTCATCACGGTCTTTGAACTGGTCAATAATTATCTGGATCCCGGCGGGGTATTTATTTTTGATTTTAACACATTATATAAATACCGGGAGATTCTGGGGGAGCGCACGATCGCGGAGAACCGGGAGGAGGGCAGCTTTATCTGGGATAATTATTTTGACGAAGAAGATAAGATCAATGAGTATGAACTGACCTTGTTTATCCGGGAAGAGAGCGGACGGTTCCGAAGATATGAGGAGACCCATTTCCAGAGGGCCTATACGCTTGATGAGATGGTAAAGCTTGTGAAGCAGTCAGGCCTGGAATTTGTGACGGCCTACGACGCGTTCACACACGAGGCCCCCGGGGAGGAAAGTGAGCGGATTTACATCGTTGCACGGGAGAGTGGGAAGCAGCCTGTGAAGGCGCAGATGGCCTATTAAGGAGAAAACCTCCTTTTAACGGGGAAGCTTCTCTGATACGGTAAATGGCCTTCCAGAGATAATGGGATAGTCTGTGAGTTGAAAAGATACAGAATATATAGAATATACAGGAGTGAAAAGAGATGGAAGATTATATTGTAAGAGCGACTGCCGGAGATGGACAGGTTCGTGCATTTGCGGCTACCACGAAGAATCTGGTGGAGGAAGCGCGCAGAAGGCACAATACCAGCCCGGTGGCAACCGCAGCTCTGGGGCGGCTTCTGACAGCCGGAGCCATGATGGGAAGCATGATGAAAAATGAAACGGATGTGCTGACCCTGCAGATCAAAGGAGATGGGCCGCTTGGAGGAATTACTGTGACGGCGGATGCGAAAGCAGATGTGAAAGGATACGTGGATCATCCTGACGTGATGCTGCCGCCGAAGAACGGCAAACTGGATGTGGGCGGCGCACTGGGCATCGGTCTTTTGAATGTGATCAAAGACATGGGACTTAAGGAGCCGTATGTGGGGCAGACGATTCTTAAGACCAGTGAGATCGCGGAGGATTTGACCTATTATTTTGCCACCAGTGAGCAGGTGCCCTCTTCCGTGGGCCTGGGAGTGCTGATGGAGAAGAATAACACGGTGCGCTGTGCGGGCGGATTTATTGTACAGGTTATGCCGTTTGTCACGGATGAGGTTGTGAGCAGACTGGAGGAAAATATCAAGAAGATTTCCTCGGTAACTCATATGCTGGATGAAGGGCATACGCCGGAGCAGATGCTTGAGAAGGTACTGGAGGGGCTGGATGTGGAAATTACGGATACCCTGCCGGCCAGATTTGCATGCAACTGCTCGCATGAGAGAATAGAAAAGGCGATCGTCAGCATCGGGAAGAAGGATATTCAGGAGATGATCGATGAGGGAAAAGAAGTGGAGGTTATGTGCCATTTCTGTAACACGGCGTATAAGTTCAGCGTGGAGGAGCTAAAAGAGATTCTGAAGCGGGCAAAATAGAACGGCCGGTCCCTGCGGCTAAGCGAAAGGCCGTCAGGGCGGTGAAATGAAAAATGCTAAGAAGCGAGGCGAGTGTTTATGAAACAGGGATTTATTAAGGTAGCGGCGGTCACACCGGATATCCGGGTGGCAGATGTGGATTATAACTGTCAGGAGATTATTCAGAAGATGAAAGCGGCGGTCCGCGAGGGTGCAAAGATCATTGTATTCCCGGAGCTTTGCCTGACCGGGTATACCTGCGGGGATCTGTTTACACAGGATGTCCTGTTAAAAGAGGTGCGCCGTGCGATCCGGAAGATCGCGGCCGAGACGAAAAATTCGGGAAGCCTGGTGTTTGTGGGAATGCCGCTTGCCGTGGAAGGCGAACTGTACAATGTGGCAGCCGCATTAAATGACGGAAGGATTCTCGGATTCACCACCAAGAGCTTTCTGCCGAATTACGGAGAATTCTATGAGATGCGGCAGTTCTGCCCGGGGCCGGATACGGTAAGGGAGATTTTGTTTGAGGGGGACGCTATCCCGTTTGGCCTGCAGATTCTTTACCAGGCGAAAGAGATGGAAGAGTTGGTGGTTTCAGCGGAGATCTGTGAGGATGTATGGTCACCGGTTCCACCGAGCATCAAGGCGGCGATTGAAGGGGCACTGATTCTTGTCAACTGTTCGGCGAGCGATGAGACCATCGGAAAAGAGAGCTATCGTGAGGAACTGATCAAAGGACAGTCTGCGCGTCTGATCGCGGGCTATGTCTACGCGAATGCGGGAGAAGGGGAGTCGACCACGGATGTGGTGTTCGGCGGACACAATATCATTGCAGAGAACGGAAACATTTTAAGCGAATCAAAACGGTTTGAGAATACGATTATTTTCAGTGAGATTGATATCTGCCGGCTTCTTGGTGAGCGCAGAAAGAACACGACATTTAAGATTTCTTCCGCGCGCACTCTGCCAAGAATCAGTTTTTCGGTGGATGTGGAGGAAACGCAGTTGACGAGACCGTTTTCTGCGGCTCCGTTTGTGCCCTCCGATGTGGCACAGAGGGAGAAACGCTGTGAAGAGATCCTGTCTATTCAGGCCATGGGACTCAAAAAACGTCTGGTACACACTAATTCCAGAACAGCGGTTGTGGGAATCTCGGGAGGCCTGGATTCAACACTTGCCTTGCTGGTTACGGCAAAAGCATTCGATTTGGCAGGAAAAGACAGAAGGGATATTATTGCGGTCACCATGCCTTGTTTTGGTACGACAGACCGGACTTACCAGAATGCCTGTCTGATGTCGAAAAAATTAGGCGCTACGCTGCGGGAGGTTCCGATCGCAGGCGCGGTGAGGGTTCATTTTCAGGATATCGGGCACGAGGAAGATGTACACGATGTGACTTATGAAAACGCCCAGGCCAGAGAGAGAACCCAGGTGTTGATGGATATTGCCAATCAGGAGATGGGAATGGTGATCGGGACAGGAGATATGTCGGAGCTGGCACTTGGATGGGCTACCTATAACGGAGACCACATGTCCATGTACGGTGTAAATGCATCGGTGCCGAAGACTCTGGTACGCCATCTGGTGAAATATTATGCGGATACCTGCGGGGATGAAGAATTAAGCGTGGTGTTAAAGGATGTGCTTGACACTCCGGTAAGCCCGGAGCTTCTTCCGCCGAAGGACGGAGAGATCGCTCAGAAGACGGAAGATCTGGTAGGCCCGTACGAGCTGCATGATTTCTACCTGTTTTATGTTCTGAGATTTGGGTTTGAACCGTCAAAGATATACAGACTTGCAAAACATGCGTTCCGGGGCGCCTATGATGATGCCACGATCCTGAAATGGCTCAGGACGTTCTACCGCAGATTCTTTACACAGCAGTTTAAACGTTCCTGCCTGCCGGACGGACCGAAGATCGGAACGGTAGCTCTGTCACCGCGAGGGGACTGGAGGATGCCGAGTGATGCCTGCGCGGCAGTGTGGATGAAGGATCTGGAGAATTGTGGACCTTTATCTCGGTAGGACTGCTAATAAAAAGGTGAGAAAATCCATATCGATGGAATTCTCACCTTTTACATTCATTAGAATTTCAGGTTCTTGAATAAATCGCCAAGGCTGGTTCCGATATTCTCGGATTTGGGAAGCACGATTTTTTCAACCGGCTCCTCTTCAGCTTTTTCCTTCTCTTCCTGAAGCGCTTTCATGCTGAGGCTGATCTTGCCGTCCTTGATGCCGATTACCTTTACCTCAACCTCATCATTCACGTTGAGCACCTGATCCGGAGTTTTGATTCTCTGGGTGCTGATCTGGGAGATGTGTACCAGGCCGGAAAGACTGTTTTCCAGACGTACGAATGCGCCGTAGGACTGGAGAGACTCTACCTTTCCTTTGAGGACGCTGCCTACTTTCACGGATGCGAGCAGCTCTTCTTTTGCCTTTTTCTCCTGTTCTCTTAAAATCTCCCGTGCGGATAAGATCAGACGTCCTTCTGCCTGGTCCGCCTCGATCACTTTTACATCGATCTCTTTCAACAGATATGTTTCCAGATTCTCGATGTAAGAAAGGGAAAGACGGGAAGCGGGGATAAATCCGCGGATACCTTCTACCATAGCGATCGCGCCGCCGTTTACGATGCCTTCAATCGTGACATGAAGGATAGTCCCTTTTTCCTGATAGTCTTTGACGATGTTCCATGGATTCGCATCATCAAAGTGCTCTTCGTAGTCTGCCATGGTCTCTGTTTTTTCCAGTAACTGTTCGTTGTCCATAATTCTTTTACCTCTGCTTGTTTTTCTTTTGGCATATGCCGATATTATCACATGCCTCTGACATGCGCCCTCCGGGGGATGCACACGATTTGCCAAAGAAAATGTTCCCCTTCGGGTGAACGCAAATCGGCGCAGATATAATGTCTGACGATATTATATCATATTTTTAAGGGGATAGGAACTGCAATTTACGCAAAAGGTGGAACTTTTAAACCGCATTGTCTCATGCTGCGGCGCAAAACACAAGTTCGCCTGCTGGGGATTTTTTAGGTATTAAGGAAAATACAAAAGATTTGACAAATAAGGTTGACGAAAGCCGGAAAAAATGGCATTCTGAATTATAGAAATATGGAGGATGTGAATAAAAATGGAGCGTAAAAAACAGAGAAAAGTTTATGTGGTGGGGCATAAGAATCCGGACACGGATTCTATTTGCTCTGCAATCGCGTATGCGAACCTGAAGCGAAAAATCACGGGGGAAGAATATGTGGCAAAAAGAGCCGGAGACTTAAATGGAGAGACGGCTTACGTGCTGGAGCGTTTTGGGGTACCCCAGCCGGGCTACTTAAGTGATGTGCACCTTCAGGTAAAAGACATGGATTTCCGCCAGATAGAAGGCGTGATGTCCAATGTTTCCATCAAGGAAGCATGGTCGCGGATGAAATCAGAGAATATCCGTACCTTGCCCGTGACGCGCAATGAGAGGCTGGAAGGGTTGATTACAATCGGGGATATTGCCACTTCCTACATGGAGGTATATGACAGCCATATCCTCTCCACGGCTAAGACGCAGTACAGGAATATTATCCGGACGCTTGACGGTGAATTGATCACCGGGAATGAACATGGATATTTCCTGAATGGAAAAGTGGTGATTGCAGCATCCAGTCCGGAGCTGATGGAGAATATCATTGAGAAGGATGATCTTGTCATCCTGGGCAACCGTTATGAATCCCAACTCTGTGCCATCGAGATGGATGCAAGTTGTCTGGTGATCTGTCAGGGTGCGGAGATCTCCCGCACGATCCGCAAGATGGCGACGGAGAGAGAAATCGTCGTGATTCAGACGCCTCATGACACCTTTACGGCGGCGAGGCTGATCAACCAGAGTATCCCGGTGAAGTATTTCATGAGTACGGATAATCTGGAGACGTTCCGCATGAATGACTATGTGGACGATGTAAAAGAAGTTATGTTAAAAAAGAAGTACAGAGACTTCCCGATCCTGGATAAAAAGGGAAGATTCTGTGGCTTCATTTCCAGACGGAAATTATTGAGTTCCCGGAAGAAACAGGTGATTCTGGTGGATCACAATGAAAAGTCCCAGGCGGTGGAAGGCATAGAAGAGGCTGAGATTCTGGAGATCATCGATCATCACAGACTTGGAAGTCTCGAGACCATCGGACCGGTATTTTTCCGCAACCAGCCGGTGGGCTGTACTGCGACGATCGTGTACCAGATGTATCAGGAAAACGGGGTGGAAGTGGATAAGACTACGGCAGCGCTGCTTTGCTCGGCCATTCTGTCCGACACCCTCCTGTTCCGTTCACCTACCTGCACTATGGTAGACCAGGCGGCGGCAGAGGCGCTGTCGAAGATCGCGGGAATTGATATGGAAAAACATGCAAAAGCAATGTTTAATGCGGGAAGCGATCTGGATGAGAAGACACCGGAGGAAATCTGTTTCCAGGATTTCAAGGTATTTAATTCCGGCGGGGTTGTATTTGGCGTAGGACAGATCACCTCCATGAATCAGGAGGAATTGGACAGCGTGCGAAAACGTCTGAAGAATTACCTGGAAGAGGCGAGAAATGCCCAGCGTTTGGATATGATTTTCCTGATGCTGACGAACATTCTGGAAGAGTCTACCGAGATGATGACCTGCGGGGACGGTGCTAAACAGCTTATCCGGGATGCATTCGAGCTTGCGGATGCCAAAGAGAGTATTCTTCTGGAAGGCGTTGTGTCCCGAAAGAAGCAGCTGATTCCGCCGATTGTAAATTATTTGCAGCAGAGATAGAAGGACAGAGAAGATATGGCAAAACAGATGTGGAAGGCAGGAAACATGTTATATCCCCTTCCGGCGGTCATGGTCAGTGTGGCGGACCGGGAAGGACATGCCAATATTATTACGGTCGCGTGGACCGGGACTGTGTGTACGAATCCGCCCATGGTCTCCATTTCCGTAAGGCCCGAACGTTATTCCTATCATATGCTTGAACAGACAGGAGAATTCGTGATAAATCTGACCTGCGAGAAGCTGGTCTATGCTACGGATTACTGTGGTGTAAAGTCGGGGCGGGATGTGGATAAGTTCCATGAGATGGGGATTGGCATGGAAACGGCCAGGTATGTGAAAGCGCCAATGATCGCAGAGAGCCCGGTGAATATTGAGTGTCGGGTTGTGAAGAAGGAAGAGCTGGGGTCACATCATATGTTTTTGGCAGAAGTGTTGGCGGTTCATGTTGATGAGGCATATCTGGATGAGAAAGGCCGTTTCGCGCTGGAGAAGGCGGACCCGATCGTGTATTCTCATGGGCAGTATTTTGGAATCGGAAGTCTCCTGGGAAGCTTTGGATATAGCATCCGAAGGCAGACACCGGACAGTAAAAACCAAAAGGTGTCCGGTCAGAAGAGGCAGGGCAAGGGAAAGGAATTGCGTGATGCCAGGAGGCAGTCGGCTCGGGAAAAAGAAGGAGTAAAAAAGGCCGGGAAACTGAAGCGGCAAAAACATGAAAAAAATGCTTGACAACGAAATAAGCATGGGTATATTCTGAACAAGTAATATCTCAAAGGCGAGACTGCTTAGCGGCGGTTTCGTCTTTTTGTTTGCTAAGCATACCTGAGTGGCAGTCCAGTGGACTTTCATCTCGGTTATATAGGAAAAGGAGTGTCTGGTAATATGAAAAACTTTACATTTACAGTACCACAGGATATTATTTTTGGAATGGGAAGCCTTGCAAGGCTTCCGGAGCTGCTCGAGAAAAATGGAGCAAAGAGTATGCTGCTCATCTCCGACAGAGGACTTGAGAAGCTGGGGGTCGTAAAAAAAGTAAGAGAGCTTGTGGAAGCATCTGGTATCAAGATGGCAGAGTTCCTCGACGTGGAGCCGAACCCTTCAGTAGATACGGTGAATGCGGCAACGCAGGCTTATCAGCAGGCGGGCGCGTCCAGTATCGTGGCGCTCGGAGGCGGAAGTCCTATGGACGTGGCGAAAGCGGTGGGAGTTTTGGCAAAATTCGGCGGTCAGATCACAGAATATGAGGGTGCACACATAGTTCCGGGGAAGATCGTGCCGATTATCGCGATTCCAACTACGGCGGGTACGGGAAGTGAAGTGACGGCATTTTCTGTCATTACCGATACGGCCAGAAATTATAAACTGACGGTGTTCAGCTATGAACTGATTCCCAGCTATGCGCTACTGGACCCGGAACTGATCATGACAGCACCGGCCTCTATCGCAGCATCCTGCGGCGTGGACGCTCTCATTCACGCATGGGAGGCATATACGTCAAGAGATGCCTCGCCGTTTTCTGATGCGATGGCAGAAAAGGCAATGGAACTGATTGGATCGAACCTCCGCAGATTTGTGGCAAACCGCCGGGATGAGGAGGCGGCATGTGCCATGATGTCGGGAAGTATGTTTGCGGGAATCGCATTTGCCTGGGCACGCCTTGGCAATATCCATGCCATGAGCCATCCGGTGAGCGCATTTTTCCATGTTCCCCACGGCGTGGCCAATTCCATTCTCCTGCCGACTATCGTGGAATATAACGCTTTGGCGGATCACGGACGTTATGAAAAGATTTACAATTATATCAGTAAGGAAAAAGAACCGGTGATGGATTTCATCCCGGAGATGCTGGTGGATGCGGCGAGAGAACTGCTGAAGGATCTCGGAATTCCGTCCTGTTTATCGGATGTGGGGGTGACGGAAGATAAGATTCCTCAGATGGCGGCAGACGCTATGAAGAGCGGAAATATTCTGGCAAATCCAAGACAGTCTACACAAAAAGACATCGAAATGCTGTATAGAAAAGCGATGTAGCAGGAAAATAAAAAGAACGACCAATTATTTTGCGATTTGGGACGGGGTATAGGCCTGTCCCATTTTTTGCGGTAAATAGGGAAGAATGTTATGATTTGGTTATAGAATTGAAATTAATTAAAGTATACTCTTTTTATAGGAAGGAAGAATGCTATTTTTTTTCGGTCATATAATAAAATGATACAGGAACCGGGAGGAGGCACGCATTCAGGAAATGTCCGTCCCTGGTATCAGCGGTTATCCCGAAATGGTGTAATATGAGAAGAGGTGGAAATTTGAAAAGAGGGGCTTTACATATCATCTGCGGCCTGGTTTATATGATATACTTGTGTTCGGCGTGGGGGATTTTGAAAAACGGAGCATGGGAAACCATTCGTTTTGTGGAAAATAAAGAAATGGCGAGAGAAAGTGGACGGGAAATGGGAGGAGAACAAAAAGGAACGATGCCGGATGCCCATCAGGAGGAGAATGGCGGAAATGAAGGAAATGAGGAGAATAATGAAGGATATGAAGAAGAGCAGAAAAAAATCGCACTCACCTTTGATGACGGACCCCGACCCGGAACGACACCTGTTCTTCTGGACGGATTAAAGGAGCGCGGTGTGAAGGTGACCTTTTTTGTGATTGGTGAATATGCGAAGCAGTACCCCAAGATCGTGAAACGAGAGGACGCGGAGGGACATATCGTGGGGAACCATACATGGAGTCATGTGGAGATCACTCGGATTTCTGAGGAAAAAGCCCGGAAGGAGATCATGGATACCAGTGAGCTGGTTGAGGAGATTACCGGAAAACCGACCGCTTTCATGCGCCCGCCGTTCGGTGCCTGGCAGAAGGAGCTGGAGATGGAGCTGAATGTCATGCCGGTTCTGTGGAATGTGGACCCGTTGGACTGGACGACGGAGAACGAAGATGAAATTGTGAATAAAGTAGTGACGGATGTGAAGGAAAATGATATTATTTTGTTACATGACTGTTACATCTCTTCTGTAAATGCCGCACTTAGGATTATAGATATCCTGCAAAAAGAAGGGTATGAGTTTGTAACGGTAGATGAGTTATTGTTAGATTAGTAAGGAGTCAAGAGATGGTAAATGAATTTTCCAGAATGGAATTACTGACGGGGGAAGAAGGTGTGAAACGGCTGAGAGAGTCTTCGGTCATGGTGTTCGGCGTAGGCGGGGTTGGCTCACACTGTATAGAAGCCCTGGCACGCTGTGCGGTGGGGAGGTTGATTCTGATTGACAGCGACAAGGTGTCCCTGACCAATATTAACCGTCAATCTATTGCCTATCACAGCACCGTGGGGAGGTTTAAGACGGAGGTCATGAAAGAACGAATCGCAGATATCTGCCCGGAGACGGAAGTCATCACTTACGAGCGCTTTATTTTAAAAGAGAATCTTGCAGACATTCTGGATGAGAGGGTAGATTATATCATTGATGCGATTGATACGGTAACGGCGAAGCTGGCGCTGATCGAGGAGGCGAATCGGCGGCACATTCCTATTATCAGCAGTATGGGGACGGGAAATAAGCTGCACCCGGAGTTGTTTGAGATCACGGATCTTTCGAAAACCAGCGTCTGCCCGCTTTGCAAGGTGATGAGAAGAGAACTGAAAAAACGGGAGATTCCTCATCTTAAGGTACTGTATTCGCCGGAGATGCCTGTAGATACCTCCGGCCGTGATACCGGGGAGGAAAAAGGAGGAAGGCGAAGCGTGCCGGGAAGCATCGCCTTTGTGCCGCCTGTCGCAGGGCTTTTAATCGCGGGTGAGGTCGTGAGAGATCTGCTTTATACGGAGAAATAGAGCGGGAATTGGAAAATTAATCAATTTGTCGGGCTGTACTCGGGGCCTGCAGCAGGGAAAATATTTGCGGTATGCTCGATCAGGGATGTTTGACAAAGGAAAAGAAAAGGAGTAAGATTATGGATTTGTTTGAATATATGAGGGAGACGAAAAAGGAAGAGGAATCTCCTCTGGCGTCAAGACTGCGTCCGACTACGTTGGATGAAGTGGTCGGGCAGCAGCATATTATCGGAAAGGACAAGCTGCTTTACCGGGCGATCAAAGCAGACAAATTAGGGTCCCTTATTTTCTACGGCCCGCCGGGAACCGGAAAGACCACACTGGCGAAAGTGATCGCCAATACCACCAGCGCTGAATTCACACAGATCAATGCCACGGTGGCGGGGAAGAAAGATATGGAGGAAGTGGTAAATAAAGCGAAACAGCTTTTTGGCATGTACCAGAAACGGACGATTCTGTTTGTGGATGAGATTCATCGGTTTAATAAGGGGCAGCAGGATTATCTGCTCCCGTTTGTTGAGGACGGTACCCTCATTCTGATCGGGGCGACCACCGAGAATCCTTATTTTGAGGTAAATGGGGCGCTGATATCCAGGTCCAGTATTTTTGAACTGAAACCATTGTCGCAGGAGGATGTGGAGACACTGATCCTGCGGGCGGTAACGGATGAGAAGAAGGGCATGGGGAGCTACAATGCCGAAATCGATGAGGAGGCACTGCATTTTCTGGCAGATTTGTCCGGCGGAGATGCGCGGCTTGCATTAAATGCGGTGGAATTGGGCATTCTGACCACAGACAGGAGTGCAGACGGGAAGATACATATCACTTTGGATGTGGCGTCTGAATGCATTCAGAAACGGGTGGTACGGTACGATAAGACCGGGGATAACCATTATGATACCATTTCGGCCTTTATTAAGAGTATGCGTGGCTCCGATCCGGATGCGGCAGTGTATTATCTTGCGAAAATGCTGTACGCCGGGGAGGATATCAAATTTATTGCGCGAAGGATCATGATCTGTGCGTCGGAAGATGTGGGAAATGCAGATCCCATGGCGCTTACCGTCGCGGTCAGCGCAGCGCAGGCGGTGGAGCGGATTGGGATGCCGGAAGCCCAGATCATCCTGTCGCAGGCAGTCCTGTATGTGGCAACCGCACCGAAGAGTAATTCGGCCTGCAATGCTGTTTTTGCGGCGATGGGAAGTGTGAAGAAAGAAAAGACCAGTGTTCCGGCCCACTTGCAGGATGCACATTATAAAGGTTCCGGTAATCTGGGGCATGGTATCGGTTATAAGTATGCCCATGATTACCCGGAGCATTATGTACGGCAGCAGTATCTTCCGGATGAGATCAGGGATGCTGTTTTCTATCAGGCCTCTGAGATGGGATATGAGAAGAAAATCAAGGAGCATATGCGCCATTTGAAAGAATTAGAGTAGGATTTCGTGGTTTTCATTCACACAGGAAAAAGCTGTATTCGCGCAAAATCTATTGAATGATGTATAAAACTCTGATAGGATGAATACATCAAAAAGAAAGGAAGTGAGGATATGGCGATTCAGGAAAGTCTGAAAGACAGTTATGTTACGATTGCATGGCTCATACTCTTGATCATTCTGCTGATTATAGAGATTATCACAGTGGGCCTGACCAGTATCTGGGCTGCCGGAGGTGCACTCGCAGCGCTTCTTCTGAGTATATGCGAGGTGTCGTTGGTGTGGCAGGTGACAGCTTTCTTTCTGGTAACCATTGTACTTCTGTGTTTTACAAGACCATTTGCCATACGGTTCATCAACTCGAAGCGTGAGAAGACCAATTACGAAGGAATCATTGGAAAGACGATCCGCATCGCAGAGCGGGTGGACAATATCGGACAGACTGGGATGGCAGTGGTGAACGGGCAGGAATGGACGGTAAGGTCAGCGGATGATGATGAGATTCTGGAGGTCGGAACCTTAGCCAAAGTTGTAAACATCACAGGTGTAAAACTAATCGTAAAAAAGTATGAGGAGGAGTAAGGTATGATAGGAATGATTATTCTGGCGGTTATCATTGTGATTGCTTTATTAATGTTGATTTCATGTATTAAGATTGTACCCCAGGCAAAAGCATTGGTTGTAGAGCGTCTGGGAGCATATCAGGCGACATGGAGTGTGGGTCTGCATTTTAAGATGCCGATCATCGAGCGTGTGGCAAGAAGAGTGGATCTGAAAGAGCAGGTAGTGGATTTTGCACCGCAGCCGGTTATCACGAAAGATAACGTAACCATGCGGATCGACACAGTTGTGTTCTACCAGATCACAGACCCGAAGTTGTTCTGTTACGGTGTTGCAAATCCGATCATGGCAATCGAGAATCTGACTGCGACCACACTTCGTAATATTATCGGTGATCTGGAGCTTGACCAGACTCTGACATCAAGAGAGACGATCAACACCAAGATGCGCGCTTCTTTGGATGTTGCGACCGATCCGTGGGGAATCAAGGTAAACCGTGTAGAGCTTAAGAACATTATTCCGCCGGCAGCCATCCAGGATGCGATGGAGAAGCAGATGAAGGCAGAGCGTGAACGCCGTGAAGCGATCCTGAAGGCGGAAGGTGAGAAGAAATCCACTGTCCTTGTGGCAGAAGGCGAGAAAGAATCCGTAATCCTGAAAGCGGAGGCCGAAAAACAGGCAGCAATCCTGCAGGCTGAGGCTGAAAAAGAGAAGAGAATCAAAGAGGCAGAAGGTGAAGCAGAAGCAATCCTTAAGGTGCAGCAGGCCAATGCAGACGGTATCCGGTTCCTGCGTGAGGCGGGCGCTGACGAGGCGGTTCTTCGCATTAAGAGTCTGGAAGCGTTTGAAAAAGCAGCGGACGGCAAGGCAACCAAGATTATTATCCCGTCTGAGATTCAGGGACTTGCAGGGCTTGTGAAAAGTGCGAAGGAGATTATTTCCGAATAAGGCTGTGGTCATGGTGCCAAGTGAGAAAGTGGTTTTTAAGAAGCAAGGTGGGAAATAGAATAGTGAGTGGAAAGGAGGGGCAGCGATGACACACGTATTGATACTTGAGGATGATCAGACTTCCCTGGAAGCATTGACGAGGATTCTGACGGAATATTCGACGGATATCTGTGTGCATGCGGCCTCCTCCTATCAGGAAGCGAAAGACCTGTTGGAGAGTGAGATCCGATATGGTCTTTTCCTCTTGGATGTAAATTTGAGCGGGAATGACCGGGAGGACATCGGAGGCATCATTTTCGCAAGGGAGGTAAGGGAGCATTTCCCGTATACGTTTACTCCGATCGTCATGGTAACGGCGGTAGGAGCTATGGAAATGCAGGCTTATCGGGAGCTTCACTGCTACCAGTATATTATGAAGCCTTACCGGAGAGACCAGGTGGAAGAGGTCGTAAAAAAGGTTCTCGATCAAGAGCATCAGGAACGGCCGCCGGAGGTGGTGGTGAAAAAGGACGGGATTAATTATCAGGTAAAATGTGATGACATTCTTTATATAGAAGCCGTTCCCCGGGGGATCTGCATCCACATGAAGGCGGAAAACTGGAATGTGCCTTATGTGACGCTGAAACAGATGCTTCTGAAGCTTCCGAAGGAAATGTTTCTGCAGTGCCACCGGATGTTTGTCGTGAACAGACGGGAAGTGGAATATTATGATCTGGTAAACAGGATCGTGAAACTGAAGCACTGCACGGATACGGTGGAGATTGGCGTGACGTATAAGGCTGAGATAGGGAGGATCATAAGTGGTTGACTGGGTAAGAAAGTTTTTGTATCGTATCTTTTGTGTGATCGCACTTTTGGTGTCGGTTTATCTGGTCGTGGACTTTCTCATCAGCGGCACCTTCGACTACCGGGTATTTATCATGTTTCTTTTGATGGTGGTCGTGATTCTCTGGGGGATCGTGGACTGGCGTAAGAATTATATCCTGATGCAGCAAAAGGAGACAGAGCTTAAGATGTACCAGCTCTACATCCACCCGCTGGAAGAGCTGGTGAAGGAGATCCGCGCAAAGCAGCATGAATTTGACAATCATATGAACGCGATTTTAAACATGCATCTGACTGTGGATACCTACGAAGAGCTGGTGGCATGTCAGTCCGCGTATATTACCGAGGCCGCAAGGGATGATGAGAGCAGGCAATATCTGCCGCTTCTTAAGATCAGTGATAAGGTGCTTGCAGGATTTTTGTACAGCAAGATTGTTAGGTCACCCTCTTATGTGAGGACAGAAGTGGAAGTAAAGAATCTGGAGATCATTTCGGGTATTTCGGAGCATCATCTGATCGAAATCGTGGGAACTCTGGTTGACAATGCGTATGAGGCATGCACCGAGGAATTGAACCGGGTGATCATGGAAATAGATTCCGAGAATGACAAGCTGATCTTTGTCATCAAAAACCGGATGCGGAATGTGAAGCTGGAGGATATCGGACATTTCTTTAAGCGCGGATATTCCACGAAGTCGGAGGATGGTTCAAGAGGACTGGGGCTTTATCGTGCAAGGCAGCTCGCGGAGCGCTATGGCGGGGAGATTACAGTCGGTACGGATTATATTGACAATCGGAACTATATCTGCTTCAAGATTGTGGTATAGGCAGGAACGGGTGAGGGAGGTTATACGATGAGAAGACGATGTTCACTTTGCGGAGGAAAATTAAGCGGAAATGTCTGCACGGAATGCGGGCTTGACAATTCAAAAAGTGATGCCAGTTATGTGACCGGGAAAAGTCATGGAGATGAGGTCAGTCTGACACATGTACATAAAGAAGACGAAGATCCTTTTGCGGGAAAAACCATGACCCGGGAGCAGCAGGAGCAGTTAAAAGAGAAGATTCAGCTCAGAAGGCAGCCAGGAAACAGAAAGGCGGCAGACAAAAAAGCCAGGGAAAATGTCTACGGGGCTTCTTCGACATATAAGCCGAATTCTAAAAACAGAAAAAAGGGAATCGGGGTTGTGATTGGATTGGTGATCGCTCTTGCGGGAGTTGTACCGACTTTGTCTGAGTGCGCCTCTGAAGTTTTTCGGGATAACCCCATGGGATGGGGAACAGAAGAGGAAGGCTGGGTGGATGCCTCTGAGGTAAGTGCTGAGGAAGATCCTTATATGTTTGCGCAAAGGGAGCTCTCTGAAGAAGGGGAAGAATATGAGGTTATTCTGGAAGCGGGAAGTTATAAAGGCGGTGTCCATCTTCCGGAAGGAAACTATAGTGTGGAGTATTTGGAAGGAAAGGGATACCTGTCTCTTGATGATTGGGACAATAGCATTTATCTTTATGGGCCTCTCGGCTATGAGAGTGTAGATAAATATGAATATCTGGATGATTTTCGCATCTATAAAGACGCTGTGGTGAAAATGGACGGGACGCTTAGGCTGTGTTTCAGAAGTGAAAATGCGCAGATGGATTTAAATTATATGGAAAATCCCAACACCCAAACCGGCGAATTTTCGGAAAACTTTGTGGCAGGGAAGGATATCCCCGCGGGAGTATATGATGTGACGATCCTTGAGGGGAAAGGCTCTATAGGATATAATGTTCTGCTGAATGAAGCGACGGAATACTATTCCTATGAGGGCGCAGACTTTATGGAGGATGGTGCAAAGGGGTATAAGAATGTCGTACTGCCGGAGGGGGTTGAGGTGGAGATTTACGGCACCATCAAAATCAGACTTACCCCCAGCGAGATTATCGAGTCGGTAGACTACGAGAATTTCTATCCGGTCTTTTAAGTATATCAGAGGAGCTCCGACATAAGCCAGGCGTAAATCGCCTGGTTTTTTTTCTGCCAGTTGCTTATGATGGACTTTGCTTCGTTTTCGCTGGGAACAGAAAGGGTCAGGTCAATCAGTGGTTCCTGGTTTTCCAGCACCTGGCAGCGCACGGAATATTCGCGAGCGGTGTTGCGGTAATAGTCAGCCTTTACTGCCACTTCGTTTTTCAGGTCGTACTGTTTTTCTTTCAGGAAGGTGTCGATGTCTTCCTGAATGGGCTTGGAAATCTTGTTTTTGAAGAAATGAATCGACTCGGCGCCGTCCTCAGTCAGGTGATAAAGGGTTCTGTTGTGTGTGACTTCTTCGCGCAGAAGGTCAGATTCCGTGAGTTCGGATAAAGCCTGCTGAAGCTTGAAATAGGAAGTATACCCTTTGTCCAATATAAATTCTGATATCTGGGAGTTGGTCATCGGAAAATCAACCTTGTCCAGCATATATAGGACGATCAGTTTATAAAGTGTGAATGTCTCTGACATAAATTTCCTCCATCATGAATAATCTTTTCCCTGCCATATGGCATGTGTCTTAAAATAGTGCTGCATAGAGCCCAGTACCAGGCGTTTGTTTCCGGTCCAGCCAGGCGCGATGAGAAGCTTCTTCGGACCGTCTCCTGTCAACCGGTGAACGACGATATCAGGGCGGAGATGACAGATGCATTTTCCGAGCACCTCAAAATACGCGTCCATAGAAGGAGTAAAAAAGTGGTGCAAACGGTAATAATTTGCCAGATCGGTCCCATCCAGTATATGGAGAAGCTGGAGTTTTATTCCCTGAATCGGTAAATGATTCAGGTAATGGATAGTTTCCAGCATTTGTTCTTCTGTCTCGCCCGGAAGAAATAAAATCACGTGGGTGATGACCGAAATACCGAGGTCTGTAAGCTGCCTGACAGCGGACGTAAATACCGGAAGCTCGTATCCCCGGCGGATGAATGCAGCGCTTTTGGGGTGGATGGTCTGAAGTCCCAGTTCCACCCACACGGGCTTAATGCGGTTTAATTCTTCAAGCAAGGCGAGAACCTCCCTGCTCAGGCAGTCTGGTCTGGTGGCGATCGACAGTACCCTCACTTCCGGAATCTGAATCGCTTCCATAAACATTGCCCGTAGTTTGGAGACGGGTGCGTAGGTGTTGGTGTATGCCTGAAAATAAGCGATGAACCCATTTCCTGTGTATTTGTTCTTCACAAGAGAGCATCCCGCGGCAAACTGCTCTGTGATAGAAAGTGCGGGAGAAGAGGCAAAATCACCGGAGCCGCCCGCGCTGCAGAAGATACAGCCGCGGGTGCCCAAGGTGCCGTCCCGGTTCGGGCAGGTACAGCCGCCGTTTAAGGAAACCTTGTATAATTTCTCTCCGTAAGTTGTGCGGAGATAGTAGTCCAGCGAATAATAGCATTTTTCGCCCCAGCGCATCGGATTCATATTAGATCAACGCTTTCACAGCAGCGCTTACCGCCTCGGCAACGCGGGGATCAAAAGCTTCGGGAAGTATGTTGTTTTCGTTTAATTCCTCGTCCGGAACTAAAGAGGCGATGGCTTTGGCTGTGGCCAGCTTCATCTCTTCGGTGATCTGTGTCGCGCGGCCCTCCAGGGCACCTTTGAAAATGCCGGGGAAAGCAACCACGTTATTCACCTGGTTCGGGAAATCAGAGCGCCCGGTGCCCACTACTTTTGCACCGGCTTCTTTGGCAATATCCGGCATGATCTCCGGTACCGGGTTTGCCATGGCAAAGAGGATGGCATCTTGATTCATAGAGGATACCATTTCTTTGGTCACGATGTTCGGAGCGGATACTCCGACGAAGATATCTGCACCCTTTAACGCGTCGGCAAGCGTTCCCGTCTGGCCGGAAAGGTTGGTTACCTTTGCCATTTCCTGCTGCATCCAGTTCAGATTCGGGGAGCTTTCGGAAATGATCCCGTTGATATCGCACATGGTGATGTTCGGAAAACCATAGGTCAAAAGCAGTTTGGTGATGGCAACTCCGGCACTTCCGGCACCGTTTACCACTACCTTGCAGTCCTCTTTGGATTTACCAGTTACTTTTAGTGCGTTAATGATACCTGCCAGTACCACGATAGCGGTGCCATGCTGGTCATCATGAAATACGGGGATATCCAGGAGCTCTTTTAAGCGGGCCTCGATCTCGAAACAGCGGGGAGCAGAGATGTCCTCCAGATTGATTCCACCGAAAGCGGGGGCGATATTTACGACTGTCTTGATGATTTCCTCGGTATCCTGCGTGTCAAGGCAGATCGGCACAGCATTGACTTGGCCGAATTCTTTGAATAGCACGGCTTTTCCTTCCATTACCGGCATTGCAGCATGGGCACCGATATTTCCCAGACCCAGCACAGCACTTCCGTCAGATACAACGGCGATGGTGTTGGCTTTCATGGTGTAAGTGTAAGCAGCCTCTTTATCTTTTGCGATTACCTTACAGGGTTCAGCTACACCGGGAGTGTAGGCGATCGCCAGGTCTTCGCGGGAATTCACATGGGATTTAGCGGTGGTTTCAATTTTACCGTTCCATTTCTTATGCATTTCTAATGCTTTTTCGTTCGTGGTCATTGTAATATCCTCCTGATTAAAAAATAGAATCGTCATCTTAGTTCGCTATCCTCTATGATAACATTCATTTGGGCGTAAAGCAAATATTAAAAAAATAATACTTCCTTTTTAGAGATAAATGGTGTATACTTATTGCATTCAAAATGATGTTTAGTCAAATCAGACGATTTCCCCGTATATATAATTTGAATTGTTGCAGATGGCCAAGGAGGTAGAATATGACGAGAGAGAAATATGAATCATTGCCGCTTGCTACGCTGAAAGAGCTTGCAAAGGCACGTGGATTAAAAGGAATTTCCACACTAAAAAAGGCTGCGCTGATCGATGTTATGCTGAAAGAGGACGAGAAAGATGCCGCAAAAGAAGTAAAAGAAGAGATTAAGGCAGAAAAGGCTGAGCGGGCAGAGCAGAGCAGTAAGACGGAGAATACCTCAAGGACGGAACGTCAAGAGAAGCCGGAACGCAGTGAGAAACCGGAAAGCAGCGATAAAGGAGAAAACGCAGACAAAGGAGAAAAAGCGTCGGCGAATCCGATGGATATCGAACAGCTCGACAGCGGTCGTACGGTTAAGGGAATTCTTGAGGTTATGGGAGATGGGTTTGGATTTATCCGTTCAAAGAATTATCTGCCGGGCGATGAGGATGTCTATGTGTCTCCGTCGCAAATCCGTAGATTTGGTTTAAAGACTGGAGATATTCTGACCGGAAATACCCGGATCAAGACGCAGCAGGAGAAGTTCAGTGCGCTTCTTTATTTGACGAAGATTAACGGTGTATCCCCGTCCGAGGCGGCAAAGAGAAGGAATTTTGAGGATATGACCCCCATTTTCCCGAATGAGCGGCTGAGGCTGGAAACGGGAAGGACAAGCACAGCCATGCGTGTCATGGATCTGTTATCTCCGATCGGTAAGGGACAGAGAGGTATGATCGTATCACCGCCAAAGGCAGGTAAAACCACTCTTCTTAAGCAGGTGGCGCTGTCCATGCGGAAAAATAACCCGGAGATTCATCTCCTGATTCTTTTGATCGATGAGCGTCCCGAGGAGGTTACGGATATCAAGGAGGCGATCGAAGGAGAGAACGTGGAGGTAATCTATTCCACGTTTGACGAGCTGCCTGAGCATCATAAGCGTGTCTCTGAGATGGTGATCGAGCGTGCAAAACGTCTGGTAGAGCATAAGAAAGATGTCGTGATTCTTCTCGATAGTATCACAAGGCTTGCGAGAGCATATAACCTGGTAGTTCCGCCGAGTGGGCGTACATTATCCGGCGGTCTTGACCCGGCCGCACTTCATATGCCGAAACGTTTCTTCGGTGCGGCGAGAAATATAAGAGAAGGCGGAAGCCTTACTATCCTTGCAACGGCGCTGGTTGACACGGGAAGCAAGATGGATGATGTTATCTACGAGGAATTTAAGGGAACCGGTAATATGGAGCTCGTTCTTGACCGTAAGTTGTCTGAAAAGAGAATCTTCCCGGCAATTGATATTCCGAAGTCAGGAACCAGAAGAGAAGATCTTCTTCTCACAAAAGAGGAGCAGGAGGCAGTGGACATCATGCGCCGTGCGTTAAATGGCATGAAGTCAGACGAAGCGGTGGACAATATTCTGAACATGTTTGACAGAACGAAGAATAACTGGGAATTTGTCCAGATGGTCAAAAAAATGAAATTTATTTAACAGAAACAACTTGCAATATGTGGCGGGGTATGATACAATAAGAAAGCTGTTTATAGATATTAGCCGCATAATATCTCCCTTATGGTGCAGCACCCGTTTTGCGGGAAGGTGCATGAAGGGGTGACCGAAAGGGTATGCGTAACACGAATAAAAAAGAAGAGGTGAAAATCATGAAAGAAGGAATCCATCCAAATTATCATCAGGCAACTGTAACCTGCAACTGTGGTAACACATTCGTGACAGGATCTACCAGCAAGGATATCCACGTAGAAATCTGTTCTAAATGTCATCCGTTCTATACCGGACAGCAGAAAGCAGCTCAGGCTCGTGGCCGTGTTGATAAGTTTAACAAGAAATACGGAATTCAGTAAGAACGAATTCATCAGGCTGGGGTTTTTAGAAATCTCAGCCTGTTTTTTTGAATAAAAGATATAAGGAGAAGTATGAAGTCATCGAATATAGGAGGTCAGGCGGTCATGGAAGGCGTGATGATGCGAAATGGCAGACATTACGCAGTGGCAGTTAGAAAGCCTGACGGTGAGATTGAGATAAAAAAAGACACCTATAAGAGTATTACAGGAAAATGGAAATTTCTGACACGGATTCCCTTTGTGCGTGGTGTGTTTAATTTTATAGATTCTATGGTGTTAGGGATGGGAACCCTGACCTGGTCTGCCAGCTTCTTTGAAGAAGAAGAGGCACGGGAGATGACAGAGGAAGAAGCGAAGAAGGCAAAGAAGCAGGAGAACATCGTCATGGCAATTACTATGGTACTGGCATTTGCACTGGCGATAGGAATCTTCATGGTATTGCCATATTTTATTTCGGACCTTCTTAAGAAGTGGATTCCGTTCTATGCAGTAAGGCTGATTTTGGAAGGGGTCATCCGGATCGCGATTTTTGTGGCCTATGTAGGCGGAATTTCCCTGATGAAGGATATAAAGAGGCTCTATATGTACCACGGAGCGGAGCACAAATGTATCAACTGCATCGAACATGGACTGCCGCTCACAGTGGAGAATGTGAAGAAAAGCTCAAAAGAGCATAAACGATGCGGGACTAGTTTTATGCTGTTTGTGATGATCGTCGGGATCGTACTGCTGTTCTTTGTCCGCGCAGACTCTGTGATCATGCGGGTGGTTCTGCGGATCGCGCTTCTGCCGGTGATCGCGGGAATTTCTTATGAGCTGATCAAATGGGCGGGAAGCAGTGACAATCCGATGGTCTGCATCATCAGTAAACCGGGGCTGTGGCTTCAGGGGCTGACGACGAAGGAACCGGATGAAGATATGATCGAGGTTGGAATCGCATCGGTAGAGGCAGTGTTCAACTGGAAGAAGTATTTGCATGATAATTTCGGGTATGAGGATGGTTTGTAGCATGGGCGGCACATTGACATATCGGGAAGCGTTGAAGATAGGGGCATCCAGGCTGCAGGCGGCGAAAATTGCGGATGCGGACAGTGATGCGTGGATTCTTTTGGAACATGTGACGGAGATGAGCCGGGCAAGATTTTTTGCCGACGGGAATCTCGGGATGGAGCCGGAGGAAGAAAAGGCCTATCTGGAGCTGATCGACCGAAGAGGTGAAAGGATTCCGGTTCAGCATCTGACGGGGGTTCAGGAATTCATGGGCTATGAGTTCAAGGTGAGCCGTGACGTACTGATTCCCAGGCAGGATACGGAGATTTTGGTAGAAGAGTCAGAAAAGTGTATCAGAAGAGAAGGAAGTAGTGCCGTGAAACGGAGCGAGAGAGAGGCAAAAGGGCAGCGCAAGGTGCTGGATATGTGTACCGGATCGGGCTGCATTGCGGTCAGTTTAAAGAAAAGGAATCCAAAGTATTCCTGCACAGGGGCGGATATTTCAGAGGCCGCCCTTGAAATCGCACGGGAGAATGCCAAAAAGCTGGATGCAGAAGTGGAATTTGTGCTAAGCGATATGTTTTCAGAGATTTCGGAGGAAGGTTATGACCTGATCGTGTCGAATCCGCCCTATATTCCGACGAAGGTGATCGCATCTTTGGAGGAGGAAGTAAAGCTGTATGATCCGTTTGGGGCACTGGACGGCAGAGAAGACGGACTGCATTTTTACCGGATTCTTACGAAAAAGAGTCCGCGGTTTTTGAAGAGCGGTGGATGGCTCTGCATGGAAATCGGACATGATCAGAGCAAGGCCGTGGAAGAGCTTTTGAAAAATGCCGGCTTTCACGAGGTATACACGAAAAAGGATCTGGCAGGACTTGACCGAGTCGTCTGTGGTGTGTACCATAGAGACTGAGAATATAAGAGACAAATTGTCGTGCGGCAAAAGAGAGGCAGATGATGCCCTGAAGATTCGTGGATTTCTAAGAATGAGACATACGGATTTCTGAGAATGCCGTACGAAGGGAGATTTAAGGAAACAGAGAAATAGGAGGTAATAGAGATGTTTGATAAATTAGAGGATCTGCTGATCCGTTTTGAGGAGATCATGGGCGAACTTCAGGAACCCGATGTAGTGAATGATCAGAGCAGGTTCCGCAAGTTAATGAAAGAGCAGAATGATTTGACACCGATCATAGAAGCATATAAGGAGTATAAAAGCTGTAAGCAGAATATCGAGGACAGCTTATCCTTGCTGGAGGAAGAATCGGACGAAGAGATGAAGGAGCTGGCCAAAGAGGAGCTTAGCGAGTCGCGCAAACGCGTGGAAGAACTGGAGAAGGAGCTGAAGATCCTTCTGCTGCCGAAGGACCCCAACGATGACAAGAACGTTATTGTTGAGATCCGGGCAGGTGCGGGCGGAGATGAAGCCGCACTTTTTGCGGCAGAGATTTACCGGATGTATGTGCATTATGCGGACAGCAGAAGATGGAGATGTGAGATGATCTCCTTGAGCGAGAACGGAATCGGCGGCTTCAAGGAAGTGGTATTTATGATCACCGGACAGGGCGCGTACTCCCGTCTGAAATATGAAAGCGGGGTACACCGGGTGCAGCGTGTGCCGGAGACGGAGAGCGGCGGACGTATCCATACCTCTACCGTTACCGTAGCGATCATGCCGGAGGCGGAGGAAGTGGACGTTGTCATTGACGAGAAGGATATCCGTATCGATGTCATGCGTGCTTCTGGAAACGGTGGACAGTGTGTCAACACAACGGACTCTGCGGTTCGATTAACCCACTATCCAACCGGAATTGTGATTTACAGCCAGACCGAGAAATCTCAGCTTCAGAACAAGGAGAAGGCGTTTAGGTTGCTTCGTTCCAAATTGTATGAACTGGAATTAGAGAAACAGCAGTCTGCAGAGGCTAAGGCGAGGCGAAGCCAGATCGGTACCGGAGACCGTTCGGAGAAGATCAGAACTTATAACTTCCCGCAGGGACGTGTGACAGACCATCGGATTAAACTGACGCTGCACAAATTGGACGGAACCTTGAACGGAGATCTGGATGAGATCATCGACAGCCTGATCGCGGCAGATCAGACCGCAAGACTGGCAAAGATGAATGAAGAATAAGAGGGAATGGAGCTGAGATTTAGAAATTTCGGCTCTGTTTTTTACTGCCAAGCATACCAAAGCGGCAGTCCACGGAAGGTCATCTCGGAGTAGGTCGCGAAAATAATGTCTGATAATTTGCCGTAAACGCCAAAATGACAGTCCAATGGACTGTCATTTGGTATATCAATAGAATGAAAAAAGAAATTGAGAAAATGTCTTAATCAAATGATTCACCCGATCTTTCCAGATCATCTGCCAGTTCGTCAGGCAGATATTTCCGAAAGATATAAATAAACACATTGGAACTGAGATATCCCGCGATTCCCATCCCGCTAAGCAGCATAAGTGCAAAAAACGGTGGAAAAGATACGGTGATAAGTATCAGGGAACCATATATAACAACAAGTAGCAAAGAACAGGGGAAATGTCTGAGTGACAGGATAAATGCATTCTTTATGTTGTCCAAAATCTGATTCTTGAATTTAGCCTGTACCGGGAAAATATATATACAAATCAGCGAAAAAGGGATTAATATCACCGAATTGCCTACCAGGATCATTTTGCCCATTCCATTGTCCAGAAACATTCCTAATCTTAAATTTGTTATCAGAAGAAAGATTCCTGCTGCCATAATCAGCCAGATTATGGTGGCCTGTTTGAAATTCTCCTTAAATGCCTGGTGGAAATTTCTGTGAACATAGCCTTCCTTGGTCCGGATCATTTTCATACACGCATAGTAGAGTGCGGTAGTGGATGCCCCGATCGTAAATAAAGGCAGGCTGTAAATAATCCATAACACATGCAGTATCACCAGATTATATACCAGGTTAAAAAATCTCCAGATAGGACCATCGAGGGAAAATAAATACATATACTCACCTCATCATGTTTTCGTGCTGTCGTTGCTATCTGCTGTTTATTATAACGCAATTCCATATGGAAATTCTACCGTAATCTTCAACAAAAATTTTAGAAAAATCTGTAATATTTTACTAAAGTGTAAAATTACTATTGAAACCGGAGGTGAAATGAGATACACTGGTGCTAATATGAAGTAGGTATGTAGTTATAAGATTGTGAATTAAAAATGGAGGAAACCGGGATGAATAAGAATAATTATGAGCACACGGAATATAATCAACCATTTATAGAACAGAGGGCCGATCCGTATATTTATAAGCATACGGACGGAACCTATTATTTTACCGCATCGGTACCGGAGTATGACAGGGTGGTGCTGCGAAGTGCATCAACCATCAGAGGACTCCGTGATGCGGAGGAAAAAACACTCTGGGTGAAGCATGAGAGCGGGGAGCAGAGTCTCCACATCTGGGCACCGGAGATTCACTATGTGGAAGACGGCTGGTATATCTATTACGCGGCAGGAGACAAGGATGACGAGTGGGAGATCCGCCCTTATGTGCTGAAATGTACCGGGCAGAATCCGATGGAAGATGCGTGGGTTGAGATGGGAATGATCCAGGCGGCAGATGATGATCCTTTTTCCTTCCATTCTTTCTCTCTGGATGCGACGATTTTTAGACACAAAGAGAAGAATTATTACATCTGGGCAGAGAAAACCGGTGTGGGCAAGCAGATTTCCAATTTGTATATCGCAGAGATGGCATCTCCGGTGAAGCTCAAGACGGCACAGGTTCTTCTCACGACCCCGGATTACGACTGGGAGCGTATTGGGTTCTGGGTAAATGAAGGCCCCGATATTCTGGAGCATGGGGATAAACTGTTCCTGACATTTTCGGCCAGCGAGACCGGCATCGATTACTGCATGGGAATGCTGTATGCAGATAGGGATGCGGATATTCTGGATCCGCGTTCATGGACCAAGCTGCGCCATCCGGTTCTGAAGACGGATGCCGGGAAAGGAATCTACGGACCGGGGCATAACTGTTTTGTAAAAGCGGAGGATGGGGTCACAGACCTTTGCATTTACCATGCCCGCCCATATGACGAAGTGATCGGAAATCCGCTTTATGATCCGAACCGCCATGCTCTGATCATGCGTATGCAGTATGACAATGAGGGATTCCCTGTCTTTGAATATGAAGAAGATCCCTTAAAATGGATTTAATAGCAGATACACAAATAAAAGAATGATAAAAAACGGCTGTATTTTAGAAAAAACTAAAATGCAGCCGTTTAAATATGCAAAATGCACAAAAAAGAAGAGAGAAATTAGAAAATATGGACAAAATAAACATCAAATGTTATAAAAGTCTAAAATAATATTGCCGAAACTAAATTATTGTGTTAGAATGAAGATGGTTCAAAAAACAGCAGAAAAAAAGCTGTAAAAAAGGAATATGAAAAGGAGGATTGTAACATGAAGTTGAAAAAGGTAAGCGCTATTATTCTGGCGACGGTACTTGCTGCGGGAACCATCCTTACAGGATGCGGCGGGAAAGACTCCAGCACAACGTCTGACGGCAAAAAGAATCTTTCAGTATTCATCTTTGCCAATGACCATGAGTCACCGATCTACAAAGGCATGATCGAACAGTGGCAGAAGGATCACGAGGACACGGTTGGCAATGTCGATGTTCAGATTACCACACAGGATGAGTATTCCAAGACTCTGACCGGTATGATGACCGCTCAGAAGCTGCCGGATATCTTCTACGTAGGACCGGAATCTGTACAGCAGTTCGTAGAGAACGGCTACATCGAGAATCTGCAGCCGCTGCTTGACGATCAGGGAATCTCCACGGACGACCTGGTTGCAAAAGAGGCACTTAACAGCTACCGTTATGACGGTGAGAAGGTAGGCGAGGGCGATCTGTATGCACTTCCTAAAGATGCATCTGTATTCGCATATGCTTACAACAAAGACCTCTTCGACAAAGAAGGCATCCCGTATCCGGATCCGGAAAACCCGTATACATATGATGAATTCGTTGAAGTCTGCAAGAAGTTTACTAAAGACACAGACGGCGATGGCGCCATTGATCAGTGGGGCTGCGGTCTGGCAAATGCCTTCATGATCCAACAGTACATCTGGTCTAACGGAGCTACATTCCTGTCTGATGATTACAAGACCGTAACCATCGACACACCGGAATTCAAAGAAGCTTTCCAGAAGTACATCGACCTCACATTGAAGCATGAGGTTACACCGACTGTTGAGCAGGATGCATCCCTTGGTGTATACCAGAGATGGCTTGCAGGACAGGAAGCATTCTATGCATGTGGTACCTGGGACGTTGCAGCATTCATGGACAAAGAGACATTCCCGTTCAACTGGGATCTGTGTGCATACCCGACCCTGTCCACAGGAAAGAGTATGACATGGCTCGGAACCGTAGGTTTCTGCGTATCTGCAAACAGCAAGAATAAAGAAGAAGCAGCTCGGCTTGTATCTTATCTTTGCGCGAATGAAGACGGACAGAAAGAACTCTCTGGTGTTGTAGGCGGACAGTCTATCCAGCTGCCGAACCTGGCAAGCCTTGCAGAGGGCGAGTTCCGTACAGCGATCGAGAATGGTGATCTTCCGTTCCCGTCAAACGTAGACGTATTCTTTAACTACCTGAGCGGAAACGACAAGTATGAAGGAAGATTCCAGGAGACTACCTATACTCCGAACGCAGAGTGGTTTGATGTATTCGTACAGAACGTAGACAACGTAAAGAACGGTTCTATGACGATTGATGAATTCATTGAGAAATATCAGCCTGAAATGCAGGAAGCGCTTGACACCGCATGGGAGAGTGTAGAGTAACTAAGGAATGAAGACAAACCCTTCCTGATGAAGGGGTGAGAAGGAATGGCTGGCTGGGAAAGTGGCCGGCCATTCCTCATATGGAGGTAAGTGTATGAGTGGAGGCAATACAAAACCTGTTAAAAAGAAAATGAATAAAGCGGAATTCAAGGAGCACTGTTGGGGGCTTACATTCGTGGCGCCGGCGTTCATTGGATTCTGTATCTTTATGGCTTTCCCTATTGCGTTTGCGTTCATTGCCAGTTTGACAAAATGGAACGGTATGAACAACATGATGGATAATTTCGTAGGCCTTGCCAATTATACAAAGCTTTTGGTAGACGCGAAATTCTGGAAGGTTCTGGGAAATACGATCATTTATATGATCGGTATCCCGCTCGGAATGATCTTCGGACTTCTGATCGCTGTTGCGATGAACCGTAAAATCCGCGGTATCAAAGTCCTGCGTACCTTGTACTATGTACCGGTTGTTTCTTCCCTGGTTGCTGTGGCAATCCTGTGGATGTGGGTATTCAACTATGATTACGGTCTGTTGAACAGTATCGTAAAAGCGGTATCCGGCGCACATGGACCGAACTGGCTGGGTGATGAGTTCTGGGTAAAGGTATCTATGATTATCTTTATGGTATGGAAAGGGCTTGGATCATCCATTATCCTGTATCTGTCCGGTCTGCAGGGAATTCCGCGTGACTACTACGAGGCAGCACAGATTGACGGTGCCAGCGGCTGGAACTTGTTCCGGTATATCACGGTACCGCTTGTTTCTCCGGTTACGTTCTACCTTCTGATCACGGGACTGATCGGTGGCTTCCAGGTATTCGTAGAAGTCCTGGTTATGGTTCCGACCGGTGGTCTGAACTACAGCGCGGCAACCGTAGTATTCTATCTGTACGACAAGGCATTCGGAAGCAACCAGATGGGTTATGGTTCAGCAATGGCATTTCTTCTGGCTATCCTTATATTCATTGTTACGGCAATCAACTTTAAGGGTCAGGATAAATGGGTTAAGACGATTGAGTAGGAGGTGGGAAACATGGCTAATAAGAAAGATTTACAAAGTTCAGAAATTAAATCCCAAAAGAGCAAGACGATTGACCGAATTATTTTCATCGCATTGCTGCTTGGAGCAGTTGTCATGGTGTTCCCGCTGGTTTACATGGTCCTGAGTTCATTTATGACAAAGAATCAGATCCTTTCTGCGAATTTCAGTATCATACCGAATCCGTGGAAGTTTGGTAAATACGGTGAAGTTCGGACAAAACCGGAGTTCCTGCGCGGTCTTCGCAATACCTTGATCGTAGCGGTTCCTGTGCTGATCATCGGCGGATTCACATCCTCTCTGTCAGCTTTCTCCTTCAGTAAGCTGAAATTCAGGGGAAAGAACGCGATCTTCCTCGGCCTTCTGGCTACGATGATGATCCCGTTTGCAGTTGTTATGATTCCGCAGTACGTAATGTTTACCAGAATGGGATGGACCAACACCCTTCTGCCGCTGATCATTCCGGGACTTTTCGGTAATGTCAGCATTATCTTCTTCCTGCGTCAGAATCTGACCAGTGTACCGGATTCTATCGTGGAGGCGGCTAAGATCGACGCTGCAGCTATTTCAAGATGTACTACGCTATTTTCTTCCCGCTGATGAAGGGAGCCCTTATGACACAGCTTATTCTGTGGTTCATGGGTATCTGGAATGACTATCTTGCACCGACCATCTTCATTCAGAATGAAGAGTGGTTTACCTTGCAGGTAGTAATCCGCTCCTTCAACTCATATTACGCGGTGAACAGTGATTATCCGCTGATTATGGCGGCATCTGTGCTGGCAATCCTGCCAACGCTGCTATTGTTCTTCTTCTTCCAGAGATACATTATCGAATCAATGGCAGTTTCAGGTGTTAAGGGCTAGAAAAACGAGTGACAGCAGGTTGGGTTGTTACTTAAGATATTTGCAACCGAGATGAAGGTCCACCGGACCTTCACTCAGGTATGCTTGGCAACATAAGGGGTTGTTTTGATGGCAAAACAACCCTTTTTTAAACAGAGATGGATGTTTGCTGGAGATTCACCTGGGGCAAATCCTTGTAGTAGAAAGGAAAACGAGACATTGGATGGTATACTGCGGTTAAATGACTATAATGTCGGCACAAATGCAGCGCTTGGCTCCCATGACCCTTCCATGATGTGGGATCCGGTGAGCAGGAAATATTATTCTTATTCCACAGATATATTCATGCCTTCCTGCGGTTTGAAGGACAGGATTGGCATTCCGGTTCGGAGTTCCGAAGACCTGATTCATTTTAAATATGAAGGAACGGTATTATCCGAACAGGCGGTTTTGGAAGGCAGGGACAATGGGCGTTATCCTAAAACAGCAAATTTTTGGGCGCCTTATGTGGAATATGTAAATGGAGAATACCGGATGTTTTACTCGGCTACACGGATGTTCGGAAGCTCCGAGTCCAGAATCTGGCTGGCGGTTTCTGATCGCCCTCTGGGGCCTTTTGAGAACAGAGGCGTCGTGGCAGATACCTGGGGCACGGATGATACGTTCCCCAATGCGATTGATGCGCATGTGGTCTGGGAGAAGGAGAGATGCTTTCTGATATACGGTTCGTTCTTTGGCGGGATTTACGTGAAGGAGCTGAATGGCGATACGGGGATGCCCATGGATGGGAATCCTAAAAACCTCGGAACATGCATTTCCAGAAAAAGTCCTGATCCTCCTATTGATGGGCCGGAGGGCGCGTCGGTGATCTTTGTTCCGGAGTGCGGGTATTATTATTTGTTCCAGTCTTACGGATGGTTGGGAGATACTTACGATATCCGGGTGGGAAGGAGCCGGAATGTGTGCGGTCCCTATGTGGATATGGCAGGCAGGTCTCTGGTGGAGGAATCTATGGGAGTGAAACTTGCGGGGAGTTACCGCTTTTCGGCCAAAGCCCCGAATACGGCCAGAGATGTAGAAGGATGGAGATGGGACGGCCTGCGGGGACCGGGGCACGGAGTACCTTTCTATGATCCGGTGAGCGGACAGTATTTTTTTGTACATCATATCAGGGACGGGGCGCGGATTCATCGGACTTATGACAGAAGAGAGAGCAGGAACAGCTATAAGATGCACTATATGATGGTGCGGCCCATGTTTTTCCTGAATGGCTGGCCGGTGCTGAGCCCTGAGCCGTATGTCGGTGCACTTCCTGAAGTTGAAGTTAAGGAAAGAAAAGGATACTGGGAATTCGTGCGTTTTGAAGATCTCAATAACGGGATAAAAGAAGCGGCGCGTGCGGATGAGCAGGAGACGAAGCATTTGCTGAGCGTCGGAAAGGTACATAAATGCTGGGATTTTGAGAACAGCAAGGTGACTCTGGCTGTGGCTGGATTTGACGATTCGGCACTTGCATATTGGGGAAAATTCGTGTATAGTTTATTTTAGAAATTTATAAACTACTATACATTTTCACTGATATCGTGTTGAGGTGAAAGGGAAGAGAGGATGCCGATGTTACATATTAAGAACCTGGACGAGGGTCTGGAGGTTTTTAAAGCACTTGGCTCAGAACTGCGTATTCGGATCGTGAAGCTGCTGCTTGAAAACCGGGAAATGAATATTAACGAGTTGGCGAGCGCTCTGGGTGTGACGAACGGAGCACTTACCAGTCATATACGAAAGCTGGAGGAAAGCGGAATTGTGAAGATTCTGCTGGAGCGTACCGGGCATGGCAACCAGAAGGTCTGCCGGGTGGATGTGGATAAGATTTTGGTGGAAGTCGTTTCCGATGAGGCAGAGGAAGAGGGAAATGTATTTGTCACCGATATTCCGGTGGGACAGTATATGGATTATGAGGCGTATCCCACCTGCGGCCTGGCTACAGCCACGGCACTGATCGGAGAGGCGGATGACCCGCGATATTTTGCGCACCCGGATCGCATGAGTGCGGAGATTCTGTGGTTTGGAAGAGGATATGTGGAATATATCATTCCCACTCTGCTTCCCCCGTCTACGAAGATCGACCAGATCACGCTGTCCCTGGAGATGAGCTCAGAGGCTCCGGGAGTCAACAACGACTGGCCTTCGGATATTTATTTCTATCTGAACGGCGTGAATATAGGGATGTGGACCAGCCCCGGAGATTTCGGGGATGTGCGGGGAATCTTCACTCCCGACTGGTGGTTCCCGAACTGGAATCAGTACGGCCTGCTCAAGATGATTAAAATTGATAAAAAGGGTACTTTTGTGGACGGACTTAAGATTTCGGATGTGAATATCAGGCAGTTTGAGCTTGATTATAAGAGCACGATCCGGTTCCGTTTTGAGGTGCCCAAAGATGCCCAAAATGTGGGAGGACTGACCATTTTCGGCAGTAAATTCGGAAATTACAGCCAGGCGATACAGGCAAGAATTGCTTACAGCCCGATGTAAAGGGGATGGCTTTGGTGATTTCCGGTACTTTACAGCCGGCAGTGTGTCGGTTTGTGAGGAAAAAATATGAAGAAAAAGGCAGTGATTTGTATAGCGCTGGCGGCAGTTTTGCTTACCGGATGCGGGGATAAGCTGAAGGCAGAGCCGCCGGTGGAAAAGACCTTTGAGGAGGTTTCGGTGCATGACCCGGCGATCGTAGCGGGCGAAGACGGGTCATATTATATTTTTGGTTCTCATCTTGCCGTGGCGAAGACGGATGACCTGATGAATTGGACGTATGTGAATCAGGGAATTAAAGATGAGAATGAGATCATTCCGAACGTGTATAAGGTAATGCGGGAGGCATTTGAGTGGTCACACAGCAATACCTTCTGGGCGCCGGATGTGATCAAACTAAAAGATGGCCAATACCATATGTATTATTGTAACTGTCAGGGAGACGAACCGTTATCCTGTCTGGGAATGGCCGTATCGGATTCGGTGGCAGGGCCGTACGAGAACCAGGGCCTTCTGCTCAAATCGGGTATGCCGGAGCCGCAGCTCAGCGAAAACGGCAAGATTTATATGAGTACCGTGGATCCCAATACCGTAGACCCGGTTGTATTTTATGACCAGGAGGAGAGACTTTGGATGATCTATGGCTCCTACTCCGGCGGAATTTTTGTGAAAGAACTGGACCCGGTGAGCGGACTACCCCTGGAGTCCGGTTATGGGAAGAAGCTGTTAGGTGGAAATCACCTTCGGATCGAGGCTCCTTACGTGATCTACAATCCGGATACGGAATATTATTATATGTTCCTTTCGTTTGGCGGGCTTGACTCAGATGGCGGTTATAACATCAGAGTCTGCCGTTCCAAGACACCGGATGGTCCCTATGAGGATTCTATGGGACAGGATATGATCGAGTGTGAGGGACCAAAAGGCAGCGCCTTCAGCGATGCGACGGCAGCGCTTTACGGCACCAAGCTTATGGGATGTTACAAATTCCTCTGGAGCGCGGGGGAGGATGGTGAGGACCGCGAGGGATATCTCTCTCCGGGACACAATTCCTGCTTGTATGAGGAGGAGAGTGGAAAGTATTTCCTGATCTATCATACTCGTTTTGAGAAGAGCGGAGAGGAACATCAGGTCCGCGTCCATCAGATGTTCTTTAATGATGAGGGGTGGCCGGTTGTGGCACCTTATCGGTACACGGGGGAGACGATTGGTTCCTATAAAGAGTCAGAGGTGGCGGGAACCTACAAGTATATCAACCATAGCCGGGAGATTTCGGCCGAGATGAATGAATCCATTTTGATCGAGCTGGAAAAGAACGGAAAGATTACGGGAGAAGCCGAAGGCACCTGGGAATTCTCAGATGATCATAAGATCAGCCTGACCATAGACGGAAATACCTATCAGGGTGTGGTTTTAAAACAGTGGGATGAAGACGGCAGGAAATATGTCATGACGTTTACAGCCCTGAATGAAGAAACCGGAATGTCCGTCTGGGGCAGCAATCTTCAGGCTTTGGAGGAACCATAGTCCGCAGTACGTTTTTGCAGGCATCCCAGGTTGTAAGGCATATTCAGGTTGGAGGCCTGGTGGACCTTTATCGAGCTATCTTAAGAGGATAAGGAGGATAAGGAGCTTAATATGGCAAAACTAGTGATTAATACAGAACGAAAATTAAGTAAGATCAACAAAGAGATTTACGGACATTTTTCGGAGCATCTGGGCAGATGTATCTATGAAGGAATTTATGTGGGAGAGAATTCTCCGATTGAAAATGTAAATGGTATGCGTACGGACGTGGTGGAAGCACTGAAGGCGATCAAGGTGCCGGTGCTGCGCTGGCCGGGCGGCTGTTTTGCGGATGAATACCACTGGGAAGACGGAATCGGACCGAAGGAAAACCGTAAGACGATCATTAATACCCATTGGGGCGGTGTTGTGGAGGACAATAGTTTCGGAACACATGAATATTTTGAACTTTGCCGGCAGCTCGGGTGTAAAACCTATGTCAACGGAAACTTAGGAAGCGGGACCGTCCGGGAGATGTCTGAGTGGGTAGAGTATATGACCTTCAAAGGAGTCTCTCCCATGGCGAAGCTGCGTGCCGAGAACGGGCATGAAGAGCCGTGGAAGGTGGATTATTTCGGTGTGGGCAATGAGAACTGGGGCTGCGGCGGCAATATGACTCCGGAGCATTATGCGAATGAGTACCGCCGTTACCAGACTTATGTGCGTGATTATTCGCAGCACTCCATGGATCCCCAGGAGCATCATGCACCTTCGATTCTGAAAGTGTGCTGTGGCCCGAATGTGGACGATTATGAGTGGACCAGAGGGGTTCTTGAGACATGCTTCAGACACAGCGAAGGAAGCCCGCACGGATTTATGGACGGCTTATCCCTGCATTATTATGTACATCCGGAAGGCTGGGTGAAAAAAGGAAGCGCGACCGAGTTCGACGAGAAAGTATGGTATAAGACACTCAGCAAGGCGCTCTACATGGATGAACTGATCCGCCGCCATGGAGCGATCATGGATGAGTTTGATCCGGACAAAGAGATCGCAATGATCGTAGATGAGTGGGGAACCTGGTTCACGGTAGAGCCGGGAACGAATCCGGGATTTTTGTATCAGCAGAATACGATTCGTGACGCGTTGGTGGCAGGAATCACTTTGAATATTTTCAATAAGCACTCAGACCGTGTGAGAATGGCAAATATCGCGCAGATTGTGAACGTGCTTCAGGCAGTGCTTCTGACGGAAGGCGAGAAAATGATCAAGACGCCGACCTATCATATCTTTGATATGTATAAATGCCATCAGGATGCACAGCTTGTGGAGAGCTGGATCGACACGAAGACGATCGGACTTGAGGAGGAATACATGGTTCCGAATCTGACGGAATCCGTTTCCGTGGGAGAGGATGGAAACCTGCATATTACAGTGACTAATCTTTCTCTGGAGGAAGCAAGCGAGATCGATGCGGTGATGGATTGTCGTGTGGCTTCGGTAGCAGGCGAAATCGTGACCGGAAAGATGCATGAGATGAATACCTTTGAGGACCCGGAAAGAGTTAAGCTTCAGGAGTTTAACGGTGTTGAGATTACAGAAAAAGGTGTGAAATTTACCGTTCCGCCCTGCAGTGTTCTGCATCTGACCGTGGAGATGGAGTAACCGGACAGAGGATATTATGAAATAGAAGGATGTATGGTGATATGCAGCAGGGACAGCGGTATTGCAGGAAATGTCTCCTAAGAGAGATGGATCAGGCGGAGTATTTTAAAAATATGTATGATTATATAGCCCGTCTTCCGGAGGATGACAAGGTGTCCGATGAGGAATATGAAAGGCGGCTTGCAATCTGTAAGGACTGCGACCGCCTCCTTCAAGGGATGTGCCGATTGTGCGGCTGCTATGTAGAGATGCGCGCGGCCATGAAAGTGCGTAGCTGCCCGGATATACCGGATAAGTGGAAAATGTAGATGAAAAAACCTGTTACTTGTATTGTGACAGGTTTTTTGTTGCATACCTGAGTGAAGGCCCGGTGGACTGTCATCTCGGTTGCCAAGCATACCTAAGTGAAGGTTCGGTGGACCTTCATCTCGGTATCATAGAAGCAGTATAATGGAATAGTTAATTCGGATTTGGTACATCAGTAGGATGCCTTTTGGGTATAGTTTTGCTGTGTTTTTATTGCGCACAGATAAGTTTGCCGGTTTGCAATAAAATAGATCAGAATAATCAGGATGGAAGCAGCCACAAGGAATATGCCGGGTGCAGGGAAGGAAAGACTGCCTTCTGCATAAAACTGCTCCGGAGCTTTCTTGTTATAATAGATAACGGTCTGATCTTTCACAGCTGTCCCGGAGGGAAGTGCGGTGACATCCTTTTGATACGTAGAAAAAAGATGACCTGCACGATAGAGGATGCCCGATTCCGGAGCTCCTTCTATGATTTGTGCATCTGCCGTCCGGAATCGGTAATAAATCCGGTAGGACGGATAGGAGACGCCGCCGTTTAACGTATCCCATTCTTCTATTTTATAGATTTCTGCTTCTGCTTTGTCTTTGCAGAAGGTTTTTAAATAACCCCACCTTATTGCGGGGGCAAACATGGTAAATAGGATATATATGGTCAAGAGTATGGTAAAAGCCTTAAGGAAATGAATCCATTTTAAATCTGTATTAAAAGATAATTTGTTCTTCATACGGTGTCCCTCTTTTTTGCTCTTTTTGTCACAAGTTTGGATGGCTGTGTTGCTTATTCTTTCCTGTTTTTATCAGTTTAACATTGGATAAATATAGGAACTATCATCACAGGGTAAAAACTATGTTAAATCTAGGAAAAGTACTGATGCTATTTTTATCATCAGGTTTTTTATTATTATAAAAATAAGTAAAGTAGTGGATATAGAAAGATGTCGAGGGTGTGGATGCAATAAGTGCAGTATGTGGGACGGGTTTAATAGGCGCTTAAAATGGAAAATTACGGGTTGTATTCTTGACAAGATTTGTTTATAATTAGAAAGAAGTAATAAGCCTTCCCTTATGTAGGGGAGGTTTTTAGTTGCCAAGCGTATATTACGGTGAACATTTATTACAGTTGGTGAGAGGTGAAGTTATGTGGGAGAAACTGAAAAAATTATTTGCGTATTATAAACCATATAAGCTGCTGTTCTTCAGCGATCTATTCTTTGCGGTTTTGGGGGCAGCAGTGACGCTGGTCATTCCGCTGGTGGTGCGGTATATCACAAATGAGGTGGTATATCTGGATATGGCCAGGGCGCATCGGACGATTTTGATGTTGGGGGCGCTTCTGGTGGGGCTTGTGATCGTGGAGTTCGGATGTAATTATTACATAGCGTATTTCGGGCATATGATGGGCGCGAAGATGGAAGCCAACATGCGTAGCGACATTTTCGGCCATTATCAGAAGCTGACATTTGCATTTTATGACAATCAGAAGGTAGGACACCTGCTGTCCAGAATTACCAGCGACTTGTTTGATATCAGTGAGCTTTTGCACCATGGACCGGAGGATGTGCTGATCTCGATTATTAAGATTGTGGGGTCATTTATCATTCTGGTCAATGTAAATGCACGTCTTACGATGGTTGCGTTTGCATTTGTACCTGTTATGCTGGTTTTTGCAATCTATTATAATAAGAAGATGAAGAAAGCATTTTCGCAGAATCGTGCGAAGATTGCGGATATCAACAGCCAGATCGAGGACAGTCTGTCCGGCATCCGTGTTGTGAAATCATTTGCCAATGAGGGGGAGGAAATGAAAAAGTTCCGCGCGGGAAATGATAATTTTGTGCGGGCAAAGAAGACAAGCTACAAGTACATGGGAATGTACCACTCAGGCCTGAATGCGCTGACCACTCTGGTGACCGTAGGCGTTTTGGTGGCCGGAGGGACGTTCCTTACGACCGGAGCGGTAGATGTGGCGGATTTGATCACATTTCTTCTCTATATTAATAATTTTACCGAGCCGGTGAAAAAGCTGGTGAATTCGGCGGAACAGTTCCAGAACGGTTATACGGGATTTGAACGATTTCTGGAAATTATGGCGATTGCCCCGGATATTTCCGATAAACCGGATGCAGTTCATGTGGATACGCTGAAAGGGGACATCGAGTTCAGGGATGTATCCTTCCACTATGAGGATAATCAGGAGAAGGTGTTAAATCATATTAACCTGAACGTGAAGGCAGGAGAATATATGGCGCTTGTGGGTCCCTCCGGCGTGGGCAAAACCACACTCTGCAGCCTGATTCCCAGATTCTATGAGGCGAGCGAGGGCGCAGTTTTGATTGACGGTATGGATATCCGGGATATGAAACTGGATGATCTGAGAAATAATGTGGGTATCGTTCAGCAGGATGTCTATCTGTTTGCGGGAACGATCATGGATAATATCCGTTACGGAAGACCGGATGCGACGGATGAAGAAGTCGTGCGTGCAGCGAGAAGCGCCAATGCTCATGAGTTCATCATGGGATTTCCCGACGGATATGATACGGATATCGGACAGCGTGGCGTGAAGCTGTCCGGCGGCCAGAAGCAGAGACTGTCGATTGCCAGAGTATTCCTGAAAAACCCGCCGATCCTGATTTTTGACGAGGCAACTTCGGCGCTGGACAATGAGAGTGAGAAGGTGGTACAGCAGTCACTGGAAGGGCTGGCTAAGAACCGTACCACATTCGTGATCGCCCACCGCTTGACCACGATCCGAAATGCGGAACGAATTCTGGTGCTGACAGAAAACGGAATCGCAGAAGAAGGCACCCATGAGGAACTGCTGAAGAAGAAGGGTGTTTATGAGGCATTGTACCATATGCATTTTCAGAGTTAAGGGAGAAAATGCATATAACGATAAAAAATGCAGGAAATTAGCGAAAAAAGGAAGAAATTGTGATATACTATCCGGGTAGGCAGCAATGCGGCAAAATCGTAGAAAAAATCAGGCTGTTTTTTCAATCGCGGCAGGGTATACTATGGTGATTGACGGGGAAAGCGGCATTGCCCTGCAGGTAAGGAGTATCATAAAGAAGAAGGACAGAGTATGACAGAAGAGATAAATTTCAGAAGGCCGATGCTGGAGGATCAGGAGTTGATTTCCAGGTATTTTCATAAATACCCCAGCAGAAGCTGTGACCGGACATTTGCGAATGTATTTTTGTGGGCAAAGCATTATAATGTGGAGTTTGCAGAATATAAGAATGTATTATTGTTCCGGGATAACAGTGCCGGTTACGGGTATGCGTTTCCGGCAGGAGAGGATGAAGATGTAAAAGCAGTGATTCCGGAGCTTATCGAGTGGTCGAAGGAGGACGGACAACCATTCTGTCTGTACGGAATCACTCACGAGAATTTTGAAAAACTGGAGAGTTGGTTTCCGGGGATGTTTGCGGTAGATTATCACCGGGATGAGGCGGATTATGTCTACGAGGCAGAAAAGCTTGCCACACTTTCCGGGAAAAAATTGCACAGCAAGCGGAATCACATTAACAAGTTTAAGCTGGTGCATGAAGGAAGCTGGTGTTATGAGACATTATCCCGTGATAATCTGGAGGAATGTTTCCAGATGGCGCTCAAATGGCGGAATCTGAACGGATGTGAGGAGGATGAGGAGAAGAACGCGGAGATGTGCGTGACTTTGAATTCACTCAGGCTGTTTGAGGAGCTTCACCTGGTCGGCGGTTTCATCCGGGTGGACGGAGAGATTGTGGCGTTTACCCTGGGAGAGGCGGTGAATGAGGATACCTTCGTCGTTCACATTGAGAAGGCCTATGCCGATGTGGAAGGAGCTTATACCGTGATCAATCAGCAGTTTGTGGAGCATGAGATCCTGGGACATTACGAGTATGTAAACCGGGAGGATGACGTAGGAATTGAAGGCCTGAGAAAAGCGAAGCTTTCGTACAAGCCGGTGTTCATGGTGGAAAAAGGAAATGTGACCTTGAAATCCGGTGAGCAGGCAGAGAATGTGCAGTGTGAAAAGTAAGAAGTCAGAATATGATTACAATAGAAAGGAGCTAATAAGATGATTTCAAAGAAAATGGAAGGTATGGTTGCAAACAGTTCTGCGATCCGTGCGATGTTTGAGGAAGGAAACAGACTGGCAAAGCTTTATGGAGTTGAGAATGTTTATGATTTCAGTTTAGGTAACCCAAATGTGCCGGCACCGGAGGCAGTGAAGTCGGCTATTATAGAACTGCTGAACGAGGAGGACAGCCTGGTACTCCATGGATATACAAACAGCAACGCCGGATATGAGGATGTGCGTGAAGCAGTGGCACAGTCACTCAATGAGCGGTTTGGCACGGCATTTGCGGCAAAAAATATTACCATGACGGTCGGTGCGGCAGGAGGACTGAATGTAATCCTGAAGACCCTGCTGAATCCGGGGGATGAAGTGATCGTGTTTGCTCCGTACTTCGGGGAGTACAGAAGTTATGTGAATAATTTCGACGGCGTGATCGTGGAGATTTCTCCAAACACCGTGGATTTCCAGCCGAAGCTGGACGAGTTTGAGCAGAAGATTACGGCAAAGACCAAGGCTGTGATCGTAAATACTCCGAATAATCCGACTGGAGTTGTGTACTCTGAGGAGACGATTAAGAAGCTGGCAGCCATTATGGAGGCGAAGCAGAAAGAATTTGGCACGGAGATTTATCTGATTTCCGATGAACCGTACCGTGAACTGGCTTACGATGGGCTGGAGGTTCCGTACTTGACTAAGTATTATGCAAATACGATTGTAGGATATTCCTACAGCAAATCTTTGTCTCTTCCGGGCGAGCGGATCGGTTATCTGGTTATTCCGGATGAAGTGACAGACTCTGAGACGGTGATCGCGGCTGCGAATGTGGCAAACCGTATTCTGGGATTTGTAAATGCACCGACTCTTCAGCAGAAGGTGGTTAAGAAGTGTCTGAATGAAAAGACGGATATTTCTTATTATGACAGAAACAGGGAGACTCTTTATAACGGACTGAAAGAGTGCGGCTTCGAGTGCATCAAACCGCAGGGCGCATTCTACATGTTTGTCAAAGCACCGATCGCAGATGAAAAAGCGTTTTGTGCAGCGGCAAAGAAGTATAATATTCTGATCGTTCCGGGAAGCTCTTTCGGATGTCCGGGTTATGTAAGAATTGCTTATTGTGTGGCATATGAGACGATCGTAAACTCTCTGCTGAAATTTAAAGAGCTGGCAAATGAATATTTCAAATAGAGAGTGGGAAATAGCATGAAAGCATTTGAAAAAAATATCAGGAAAGTGGAGCCTTATGTACCGGGAGAGCAGCCCCAGAATAAGGTTATCAAGCTGAATACCAATGAGAACCCGTATCCTCCGGCTCCGGGAGTGATCCGGGCGATGCAGCAGCTGGAGCAGCATACGGATACACTCAGGTTATATCCTGACCCGACATCGGATACACTGGTTTCGGCCCTTGCGGATTATTATCATGTAGGGAAAGATCAGGTGTTCGTGGGTGTCGGCTCGGATGATGTACTGTCCATGTGTTTTTTGACCTTTTTTAATTCGGATAAGCCGATATTTTTCCCGGATATTACATACTCTTTTTACAAGGTATGGGCAGACCTTTACCGGATTCCGTATGAATGTAAGAAGGTGGATGAGAATTTCCGAATTCAGCCGGAAGACTATTACGGGGAGAACGGCGGAGTGATCTTTCCTAACCCGAATGCACCGACTTCCATTTATGAGAATCTGGAATTCGTGGAGGATATCATCCGGCATAACCAGGATGTGATCGTGATCGTAGATGAGGCTTATGTGGATTTCGCGGGAGAATCCGCGTTGTCGCTTTTGGATAAATATGAGAACCTGATCATTGTCCAGACATTTTCCAAATCGCGGTCTATGGCGGGAATGCGGATCGGTTATGCGATTGCCAGTCCGCTTTTGATCAAATATCTGAATGATGCCAAATATTCTTTTAACTCTTATACCATGAACAGACCTTCACTGATCTGCGGTGCGGAGGCTGTGAAGGACAGAGAATATTTTGAGCAGACGGTGAATAAGATTGTGGAGACGAGGAAATGGGCGGAAGCCAAGTTTGCAAAGCTGGGCTTTGTATTTCCGAAATCCGGCGCTAATTTTCTGTTTGTCTCCCATCCGGAGTATGACGCAAGAGAGCTGTTTGAGGCACTGAAGAAGCATGATATTTATGTGCGGTTCTGGGGAAGTGAACGGATTGAGCAGTATCTGCGTGTTACGATCGGAACGAAGGAAGAGATGGAAGCGCTGTTTGCATTTTTGAGAGAATATATGGGAAAAGATGATTAGGGAGTATAAATAAGTTAGAGCAGGAGAGGATTTATGACAGAAACATTAGTACAGTGGTTTGTGGCACATTTGGGCGGTAAGGCGGCAAAGGAAGTGGTGATTTTCATCATTTCCATGATACCGATTCTGGAGCTGAGGGGAGGAATTCTGGCGGCAGGACCGGCATTTTTGGATATTCCCACATGGAGGGCGATACCAATCTGTCTGATAGGAAATCTGATTCCGATTCCGTTTATCCTGTGGCTGATCCGGCCAATCTTTGCATGGCTTAGGAAGACCAGAGTATTCCTGCCGTTGGTGGAGAAGCTGGAGAAGAAAGCGATGAGTAAGAGTGAACAGATCGAAAAATACGAATTCTGGGGACTGGTACTGTTTGTGGGCATTCCGCTTCCCGGAACCGGCGCCTGGACGGGCGCGCTGATCGCTTCCCTTCTGGACATCGACTGGAAGAAAGCATTCCTGGCCATAGTCTGCGGGGTAGTGATGGCCTCCGTGATCATGTATTTACTGTCCTATGTTTTGATTGGCGGGATCTTTGGATAGGTGGTAAAGTGAGTCTTTGACTTTTATATGAGTGAAAGGCTCATTTTTTACTGAAATTGGTGAGTATGATTATGAAAAATTTCCCTATACATCGGCGAGAAAAGCGCATTTTAAGAAAAGTGAGGAAGGAGCGTTGAGTATGTGTGAAATTGTGGAAGAATATGCGAAAGAAATAGCAGAAGAGTATGCGAAAGAAATAGCAGAAGAGTATGCGAAAGGGCAAAGTGCGATTGCTGCCAGGCAAACGGAAGAGAATATGGTCCGGAACCTGTTGAAATTGCATGTACCTTTGGATAAGATTATTAAAGGTGTAGAGATTTTAACAGAAGAGGAAGTCATCAATTTGGAGAGAGAATGTGAAGTATAAATGTGTAGTTTCTGATTTAGACATGACGCTTTTGGGACCGGGAAGTGTGCTGTCAAAAGCAACCCGGGAGGCTTTAGATAAGCTGATGAAAAGCGGCGTTTTGGTAGTACCTGCAAGCGGCCGCCCGCTAGGGGCATTCCCGAAGGAGATTCTTGAGATGGAAGGAATTCGTTACGGGATTACTTCTAACGGTGCAGCAATTTATGATTTGAAGGCAGGTACAGCTTTATATGTGTCCAAACTAGCGCCGGATATTGCAGTGCAGGTGATGGAACTGTTGGATCGGTATGACCTTACATATGAAGGCTACATCGACGGACGGGCTTATACTGCACAGGAATATTACGATGATCCGGTACGATTTGGGGCATTCCCGGCAGTGGTGGATTATGTCCGAAGTACCAGAGAGCCGGTGGAAGATATCCGGCGATTTCTGTCAGAAAACAGGGGGCGCCTGGACTGTATTGATGTGATCGTGCGGCAGGAAATGAAGCAGGAAGTCTATGCACAGATTCAGGAAAAGATTGGCGGAATTTATATAACAACCAGCGCATCACATCTAATCGAAATATCAGGTGCAGAGTCGGGAAAACATTCGGGAGTGAAAAAGCTGGCGGATATGCTGGGGCTTCGGCTATCTGAGATCGTGGCATTTGGCGATGGAGATAATGACAGTGAGATGCTAAAAGAAGCGGGACTTGGCGTAGCAGTGGCAAATGCGACGGAGAAATGTATGACTGCGGCGGATATGGTGACGGACTTTCATTACCTGGACGGAGTACCGAAGGTACTGTATCAGATTTTCCCGGAGGTTTTTGAATAGATTGACCATATAAAATATGTTGAATCATCACTTAAATATGTTTGGCAATAAAAAAAGACATCTGTCTTTCAAGAGAACAGTCTCTTACATGTTAGAGCTTTAATGCGGCTTTGGAAACGGTTCGAGTGACAGATGTCTTTTTGGTTGCCAAGCATACCTGAGATGAAGGGCCAGTGGACCTTCATCTCGGTTTGTCTCTGATGAAATTTTTTAGGAGTAAATCCGAACTCTCAGCGGAATTCCAAGCTCATCCGCAACCTTCCGGCTTTCCTCAATCTCTTCCTCACTGATGATACTGACCACACTGAACTGTACATGCTGGAACAGCTCTTTTGATTTGCGGGCAAAATTCAACATGGCAGGATAGGCATTCTCAAAGCAAGGCTGGGTCACTTCCTGGTAGCGCTGAGCGTTTGGTGCATTCAGACTGATGGAGACAGCGTCGATATATTTAGCCATTTCTTCTGCAATCGGCTTTTTGTTGAACAGCTCGCCCAGACCGTTGGTGTTGACGCGCAGACGGATGTGAGGATATTTTTCTTTCATATATTTTGCAGAAGCGATCAGATTGTCATAAGCGCAGGTCGGTTCCCCGTAGCCGCAGAATACGGCCTCGTCGTGCCCGGTGAAATCAAAGGTATCGATGGCAGCGATGATTTCCTCAAGGGAAGGGTTATGGTCATGCCACAAGCCGGTTGCATCCCCGAGAGTATCCTTTTCATCCCGGATACAGAAGATACACTTGCAGGTACATCGATTCGTGATATTAAAATACACGTTGTTATTGTAGGTATAGATAATGTCTGACATAAGTAAGTTCTCTCCATTCTATGGTATGATATGTTGCACAATGAAACCGCAGAGTATGAAAGCTAAATTCCAAACCGGTTCTTTGCATTTGCTTTAAAGTTCATTTTATCCAGCGCAAGACCGAACACGATGAACAGAACCGCGCTTCCGCCGGACTGTGCGAGCGTTCCGACGATGGAGGGGATGATCGCGCCCCAGGTTCCGAACATGATCACCTCTGCAAAGTAATAACCTGCAAAGGAAAGAATTGCGGCTGCGAAAACACCGATTACATTTCTCACATTAATGATTTTATCCTTCTTGCTGGTAAAAGGAAGAGCGATCATCATTTTAATGAAGAACGTAGCAGGTGCCCAGACCGGTGCGGTTAGAAGGTCCGCGAAAGCGCCTCCGATCGCCCCGGCTGCCATAGCGTAAGGCATAGGAAGAAAAGCTGCCGCAAGGTAAATAAGAGCATCCCCCACATGGACATAACCGCCGTTTGCGCCGAATGGGATATGGAAAATATATGCGGTGGTGACGCATACCAGCGCAGCGAACAGTGCCGTGGTGGTCAGGTAAGTGACCTTCTGATGAGAGGTTGCCTTGGAGTTGGTGTTCTGGTGATTGAAAGTTGTTGATGACATAGCAGTTACCTCCTGAAAAAATGTTTTGTATTGTTTGAAAGAATCAACATGTTTTTGACTTCCGTACTTTATAGCAGCATGGAAAGGTATGGCTCAAAATTGATGCCGTCGTTTCGGGGGATTTCCTCCCGCACCGTCTCGATCAATGCCTTTTCAAGAAAATCTACCGCACGTTTTGCGGCACATTCCGGCGATTCACCCCTGACCATCCCCGCACATACCACCGAGGCGAGCAAATCTCCCGTGCCGGAGTAGCTGCCTCCGTGCATCGCGGATGAGAGAATGTGGCAGTCGCCGCCTGAAAGCACCAGGTTGTAATATTTAGGCGCCGGATCGAGGGAAGCCTGATAAATAATTCCGGTAATGATCACCGTGCCGATTCCTGAATCGAGAAGCGGCTGTGCCATCCGGCGGATCATCTGAAGATAGTCGGCGCTGCCCTGATGGGACGTAAGGTGCTTATAATCTGTGCCGGTAAGGATACAGCATTCGGTCAGGTTCGGAGTGATCACATCGGCGTGCTGCACCAGCTTTTGCATCTGCCTGGCAAGTTCCGGCGTATAGGTATCATATACATTTCCCATGTCGCCCATGACCGGGTCAACGAAGAGAAGAGTATTTTCCCGGCGGAAGACTTCTATGAAATGCAGAATCTTTGCCACCTGCGCCGCACTTCCCAGGAAGCCGGTGTAAATACCGTCGAGGGTCAGACCGCGCTTCTGCCATTCTTCCGTATAGTAGTCAATTTTGTCCGTATAGTCATCGCAGTAATAGCTGTCGTATCCGGTCTGGTTGGTGAGTACCGCTGTGGGGACGGGGCAGGCCTGCACACCCATGACGGAGAGGACCGGGATGGCAGCGGTCAGGGAACATTTGCCGAGACCGGATAAATCGTTGATGACTGCCACTCGTTTTACCATTTGAATAATCCTTTCCTTAAAAAACTTCTGGTTCTGCTTGCATTTCCAAATCGTTTTATATAGAATAGAATAAAAGTGTCGTTTAGAAAATACACAAAAACAATTATTTTTAAGGGGTCAGTTTTGCGATGGCAATAGAATTGGAAAATGAAGAGATACCAAGATACCTTCGGGTCTACAATTATTATAAAGAGTTAATCCTGAGCGGGAAGCTGACAGCACAGACGAAGCTTCCGTCCATAAGGAAAGGTTCCGCACAGCTCCAGATGAGCAGGACGACGATGGAGACCGCCTATATGCTGCTGGCGGCGGAGGGGTATATTGTATCAAGACCTCAGAGCGGATACTATGTGACGGATATCGCAGAGCGCCAGAAGTCAAGGGCAAAGGTTGGAGGAGCGCGGAAAAAACGGGAAGGGACGAAAATCCGGTACGATTTTGTGACTTCCGGTGTGGACCGTGAAAGCTTTCGTTTTGAATTATGGCGCCGTTATATGAAAAGTGCACTCAGGCAGGATGAGCGGCTTTTGTCTTACGGGGAACCCCAGGGAGAGCAGGAGTTCCGCGAGGTACTCTGCGGATATTTGCAGGAGATGCGCAGCGTGATCTGTACGCCGGAACAGATCGTGGTGGGCGCGGGGGTACAGACCCTTCTGCAGATTCTCTGCCCGCTTCTGAAAGGGCGGGGGAAAATCGCATTCTATAACCCGGAATTCCTTCAGGGCCGGGCGGTTTTTGAGGATTACGGTTTTGAAATGGCGGCGGACTATCACGAAGAAGGAACAGGAATGTACTATATCTCTCCGTCCCAGATGGCGAAGTGGGAGGGAGTCATGCCGGTGGCGGACCGCCTGAGCCTGATCGGGGAGGCGGCAGGTCGGAACCTTCTGATTATCGAGGATGATTACAACAGCGAATTCCGATACTTCCAGAGGCCGACGCCGTCCCTCCAGGGCCTTTCCGGTGGAAGAGGCGTGATTTATCTGGGGACATTTTCCAAGATGCTGCTGCCCTCGATCCGTATGAGCTTTATGGTTTTGCCCCCGGAGCTTTTGGAAGAATACGAGAAACGGAAAAATCGTTATAACCAGACGGCATCCAAGGCAGAACAGATCGCGATCACCCAGTTTATCCGGGACGGGCATCTGACGGGCCAGATTCGCAAGTCAAGAAAAATACATATGGCAAAAGCCGCTGAGCTTGCACGCGCGGCGGAGAAGGTCTTTGGGAAGAGGGTGCAGGCCAAGGTGGGAGAAGCGGGATTTCAGGTGATGCTCATATTTCGGACAGAATCCACATCCCGCGAGATCGCTGAGAGAGCACGGCGCGTCGGCGTGGCGGTACTTCCGGTGCCCCCTGCTTTGGAGAACGGAAATCAGGAGAAAACAGCGGCGATCATGCTGGTGTGTGCCAATGTTGCGGTGCATGACTACGAGGAGGCAATGGAAAAGCTAAGCTACTGTATCTAAAAATGAAAGTGAAAAAGGAGGAGACATTATGCCGGGATTTACACATGAACTGGTGATGCCGAACGAGGATCTGCCTTTTAAAATGTTCCTGTTCGAGGGAAAAGACGGTAATTATTTCCGGGAGAAGCACTGGCACCGTTCTGTGGAGATTTTTGCAGTATTTGACGGGCAGCTTGAATTTTATATGAATGAGGAGGATATCCATCTTGCACCGGGAGAGTTCGTGATCGTCAATTCCAACGAGGTACATTCGATCCGGGCAATCGAAGTAAACCGCACGGTGGTCCTGCAGATTCCGCTGAGAGCATTTGAAAAATATTACACGGACGAACAGTTTATCTGCTTTACCCATGGGGAACGGGATCAGGACAGACGGATGATGGAGCTGATTCGGGAAATGTATGAGGTTTATGAGAAAAAAGAGACCGGATATGAGCTTCATGTGCAGAGCCATTATTTTATGATGATGTATCTTCTGGTCACAAAATACCGCAAGACGGAGGTCAGTCCGGAGATCGTAAGAAGCCGCCGGAACCTGACGAAGCTTTCCGCGATCACAAATTATATCAAGGACAATTATTGGAAGGAGCTGTCTTTGGATGGCGTGGCCTCTGTTTTCGGGTATTCCCCGACATATCTGTCCCGTATGTTTCAGAAGTATGCAAAGACGAATTACAAGATCTATCTGCAAAGTGTCAGGCTGGAATATGCCTATAAAGAACTGATGAACACGGACCACAGTATCGGTGAAGTGGCAGAACATAATGGATTTGCTGACGGAAGGGCGTTTGCAAGGGCGTTTGAGCGAAAATACGGGATGCTGCCAAGTATCTACAAAAAGACAAAAAAGTGCAGTTCTTAGGCTAAGTTTTCGGTGGTGGAAAATACGGGGATTTGCTATGATGAGGACAAGAAGATCATGCAAAGTATTTGAAGGAGGAAATGAATCATGAATAACATGCCGGAAATGAAAATCGGAGTCGTAGCAGTCAGCCGTGACTGTTTCCCGGAAAGTCTGTCCGTATCCAGAAGAGAGGCACTGATGAATGCCTATAAAGCAAAATACGGGGAGGAACATATCTATGAGTGTCCGATCTGTATCGTGGAAAGCGAGATCCACATGGTACAGGCACTGGAGGATGTCAAAAAAGCAGGCTGTAATGCGCTTGTAGTTTACCTTGGAAACTTTGGACCGGAGATTTCAGAGACACTGCTCGCAAAGCATTTTGACGGACCGAAGATGTTCGTTGCAGCGGCGGAGGAGACCGGAAATAATCTGGTACAGGGCCGTGGTGACGCATACTGTGGTATGTTAAATGCAAGCTATAACCTGAAACTCCGTAATATTAAGGCATACATACCGGAATATCCGGTGGGAACCGCTGAGGAATGTGCGGATATGATCCACGAGTTCCTGCCGATCGCAAGAGCCATCGTGGCACTTAGCGATTTGAAAATCATCAGCTTTGGACCGAGACCCTTAAACTTCCTTGCATGTAATGCACCGATCAAGCAGCTCTACAATATCGGAGTAGAGATCGAAGAAAACTCCGAGCTGGATCTGTTTGAAGCATTTAACAAGCATGCCGGCGATGAGAGAATCCCGGAAGTGGTAAAAGAGATGGAAGAGGAGCTGGGAAGCGGCAACAAGAAACCGGAGATCCTTGCGAAGCTGGCGCAGTATGAGCTGACGCTGAGGGACTGGATCCGGGATCACAAGGGTTACCGCAAATACGTTGCCATCGCCGGAAAATGCTGGCCGGCATTCCAGACACAGTTCGGCTTTGTTCCCTGCTATGTGAACAGCCGTCTGACCGCCCAGGGCATTCCGGTATCCTGCGAGGTGGATATCTACGGAGCGCTCAGCGAATTCATCGGAACCGTGATAAGTGGGGATGCGGTGACACTTCTGGATATCAACAACTCTGTACCGGCGGATTTGTATGAGGAAGACATCAAAGGCAAATTTGATTATACGCAGAAGGATACATTTATGGGATTCCACTGCGGCAATACCGCGTCGTCCAAGCTGTCTTTCTGCGAGATGAAGTACCAGATGATCATGGCAAGAGCACTTCCGGAGGAAGTGACCCAGGGAACCCTGGAAGGAGATATCATGCCGGGAGACATCACCTTCTTCCGCCTGCAGAGCACAGCAGACAACATTCTGCGCGCATATATTGCACAGGGCGAGGTACTTCCGGTTGCGACAAGATCCTTTGGTTCTATCGGAATCTTCGCGATCCCGGAGATGGGAAGATTCTATCGTCATGTACTGATCGAGAAGAATTTCCCGCATCACGGAGCGGTTGCCTTCGGACATTTTGGAAAAGAGTTGTTTGAGGTATTCAAATATATCGGTGTTCCGGTGGAAGAGATCGGTTACAACCAGCCAAAAGGCGTGCGCTATCCGACGGAGAATCCGTGGGCATAATAAATGAGGAATTATATAGGGACGGAAATGTTAAGCCGTCCCTTGTTTTTTCGATAGGAGGAAAATCATGTTATATATAGGTGTAGATTTGGGAACCTCTGCGGTAAAGCTTTTGCTTATGAACGAAAAAGGGGAGATTCAGAAAATCGTTTCCAAAGAATATCCACTGGAATTCCCGCATCCCGGCTGGTCACAGCAGCATCCGGAGGACTGGCTTAAGAAGTCGACGGAAGGAATTAAGGAACTGACCTCTGACTGTGACAAATCGCAGGTGGCGGGAATCAGCTTCGGCGGACAGATGCACGGGCTTGTGATTTTAGATGAAAATGATGAGGTCATCCGTCCGGCAATTCTCTGGAATGACGGAAGAACAACGGAAGAGACTGATTACCTGAACCAGGTGATCGGGAAAGACCGCTTATCCGAGTATACTGCAAATATTGCATTCACCGGGTTTACGGCGCCGAAGATTTTGTGGGTAAAGAAGAATGAACCGGAAAATTTTGCAAGAATCCGGAAAATCATGCTCCCGAAGGACTATCTGGCATATCAGCTCTCCGGAAGTTTCTGTACGGACTATTCCGATGCATCCGGGATGCTGCTTCTCGATGTGAAAAACCGCCGTTGGTCGAAAGAGATGATGGAAATCTGCGGGATCACCGAAGAACAGCTTCCGAAGCTCTATGAGAGCTACGAGGTGGTTGGGACACTGCGGCCCGAGATGGCGGATAAGCTGGGGCTTTCTGAACAGGTGAAAATCATTGCAGGCGCAGGGGATAATGCGGCGGCAGCAGTGGGAACTGGTACGGTCGGCGAGGGAAGATGTAATATTTCCTTAGGAACTTCAGGTACGATTTTCATTTCCAGCCATTCTTTTGGTGTGGATGAAAATAATGCTCTCCATTCTTTTGCACACGCAGACGGATACTACCATCTGATGGGCTGTATGCTCAGTGCGGCATCCTGTAATAAATGGTGGAATGAAGAAATTCTGAAAACCTGCGATTATACCGCAGAACAGGCAGGAATTGTAAAATTAGGAGAAAATAGGGTGTTCTATCTCCCCTACCTGATGGGAGAGCGCTCCCCCCACAACGATCCGTACGCAAGGGCAGCCTTCGTGGGCATGACCATGGACACCACCAGAGAAGAGATGACCCAGGCGGTACTTGAGGGCGTGGCATTCGCCCTGCGAGATTCATTGGAGGTCGCAAAAAGCCTGGGAATTCAGATCACACGGACGAAAATCTGCGGCGGCGGGGCAAAGAGCCCGCTGTGGAAGAGGATGATCGCTAATATTATGAATCTGAAAGTGGATGTCATTGAGAGCGAGGAAGGCCCGGCCATGGGCGGTGCGATTCTGGCAGCAGTAGGATGCGGAGAATATAAGAGCGTGGAGGATGCGGCAGGCAAGCTGGTGAAAGTGGTTGACACAGTAGAACCGGAGGCGGATCTGGCAGCAAAATACGAAGAACGATATCAGAAATTCAGAAAGATCTATCCGGCGCTGAAAGGAGTTTTCAGGGAGCTGGAAAGTTAAAATATGGGGAGTGGAAAGAAGCAGGAGACTGGAGGATACGGTTTCCTGCTTCTTTTCTAAGGGGATTAGCAGGGCTGTATAGGAAGAGGCATAAGGCGCAGATACTATTTTTCAGTTGAAAGCAGAAATGAATGCAATATCGGGCTGAGGTTAGCGGCTAATATGTTTCGTATAAGCACACTTCTTAATCATACAATAATTATGCATATTACAAAAATATGCAAAAAATAAGAATAGTTGACAAAAATGCATAAATATTGAATAATTGAAAAGGGAGGAGTGAGTAATGAATTATAGGTGCGGATGGAAATTATTTAACATATAAGCGGGCAAGAAAAATTGCCGATGAAGCCATCATTAAAGCGGATAATAAAGGAATGTGAAAGATGGACTGTGGAATTTACTCTATGATGTTTTTGGAGTCATGTATGAAAATCATGAATTTTGACTTTGACATCATTAGAATAGATATATTAAAGAAAAGAAGGGAAAATCATGATGGACATTCAGGTAAGAGAGTACAGAAAAGAAGATGTAAAAGAAGCCATTCAGATCTGGAACTGTATCGTAGAAGAGGGAATCGCATTCCCGCAAATGGAATCATTGACTGAGGAGAGTGGAGATGCGTTCTTCCGGGAACAGTCCTATACGGGAATTGCCTATAATGGAGAGACAGGAGAGATTGTCGGACTCTATATTCTTCATCCGAATAATGTGGGAAGATGCGGGCATATCTGTAATGCGAGTTATGCGGTGAAAGAGAATCTGCGCGGACAGCATATCGGAGAGATTCTGGTAAAAGACTGCATGGAAAAAGGAAAAGAACTGGGCTTTGGCGTGCTTCAGTTCAATGCGGTAGTGAGAACCAATTATTCTGCGCTGCATCTCTATGAAAAACTCGGTTTTACGCAGCTTGGGGTGATTCCGGGCGGCTTTTTAATGAAAGACGGACATTATGAGGATATCATCCCGCATTATCATGTATTGTAAAGCAGATTTGTTTTGTCAGAGGACGGTGAGTAATTACTCACCGTCCTCGTATTTTTCATTGCGCCTGAGCAGATGGATGTATTTCAGTACCTCCTGTCTGTCTTCTGAATCAAGCTTTTTATATGAATTCATCACTTTTTTGTCAATGACCTTTGTATTAGCCAAAGGCGCAGGATTGAGCGATATGGGGCTGTTTTCCTTTCCTGTAAGAAGATAATCGACGGAAACCTGGAAATACTGCGCGATCATGATCAGCTTTTCAAAATCGGGCTGCCGCTGCTTTGTCTCATATCCCGCGACAGTGGGTCGGGATACATTCAGGTATTTGGCTAACTCTTCCTGCGTGACATCGCGGGAATCCCGTAATTCTTTTAAGGTTCTGGCAAAATCCATACATGTATCCTCCTGTTCTTTCAAATCCTGGAAATCGTTGTGAAGATATTGTATCAGTCGAGAAGCTTTGCAGAAGATAATGTGTTAAATATCAACAAATAAATAGAAAAGTGCTTAAGCGGAACATGATTCGCACCGTTGACACTGACTCTCAAACCCCGTATAATGAAAAAAAGAAGTTTTTGGAGTGCAGGAGGAACATGTGAGAATGCTGCTGGGAAATGATGAAGAAAAAAGAAGTAAAATGTGGAGTTATGTAACCATAATCGCAACAGTTTTGATCGTAATTGTGGTGATTTACTTTATATTTGCAGGATTTATGGGCAATCCTCTGAAAGGAAGATGGATGCAGGACGAAAGCAGCATGACCCTTGAGATCGGAAGGGGCCAGAAGGCTGTTTTGACATGGGATGACCTGGTTGAAGGAAAAGAATTGGAACTGGAGATGGAATATATTTTGAACCGGAAGGGGAAACAGATTACCTTTAAAGCCAGTGATGCACAGCTCGAAAGAGCGGCAGAAAAACTGGGTGATGGTACGACAGCGGGAGATATAGAGAATGCGGTGGATATGATGCTTACCTCATTTAATTATAGTGTAGACGGACAGGAGCTTACTTTAAGTGAGTGGGACTATGGCGATCAGATGATGTTTGTACGCCAGAGATAAGAAAGAGAAATGGTGGTGGAGAGTATGACCAGAGAAGATACGAAAGTGATACGCATAGGAGATGTTATGATCGGCGGGGGGCATCCGGTTGCTATCCAGTCGATGACGAATACAAAGACGGAGGATGTGGCATCTACAGTGGCGCAGATTCTGGCGCTTGAAAAAGTAGGATGTGAGATTATCCGGTGTGCGGTACCGACGATGGAAGCGGCCGAGGCATTGAAGGAGATCAAGAAACAGATTCACATTCCACTCGTGGCGGATATTCATTTTGATTATCGGCTTGCCATTGCGGCGATCGAGAACGGTGCGGATAAGATTCGCATTAATCCGGGCAATATCGGCAGTGAAGAGAGAGTACGGGCTGTTGTGGAGAAGGCGAAGGAATACGGGATCCCAATCCGGGTAGGCGTCAACAGCGGCTCACTTGAAAAAGAACTTTTGGAAAAGTACGGCGGTGTGACGGCTGAGGGAATCGTGGAGAGCGCGCTGGATAAGGTGCACATGATAGAGAGAATGGGGTATGATAATCTGGTAGTCAGCATCAAATCATCGGATGTGCTGATGTGTGTGAAGGCTCATGAGCTGATTGCGAAGGAGTGCCCGTACCCGCTTCATGTGGGGATTACAGAGTCCGGAACCGTATTATCCGGGAATATCAAGTCTTCGGTAGGGCTGGGGATTATTCTTTACCAGGGAATCGGGGACACTATCCGCGTGTCTTTGACCGGTGACCCGCTCGAGGAGATTAAGAGTGCAAAACTGATTCTTAGGACGCTTGGACTTAGAAGTGGTGGTGTGGAAGTGGTATCCTGCCCGACCTGCGGCAGAACCTGGATTGACCTGATTACGCTTGCCGGGAAGGTGGAGAACATGGTGGCGGAATTTCCGCTGGATATCAAGGTTGCCGTGATGGGCTGTGTGGTAAATGGTCCCGGAGAGGCAAGAGAGGCGGATCTTGGCGTAGCCGGAGGAATCGGAGAAGGTCTTTTGTTTAAGAAAGGCGAGATAATCAGAAAGGTAAAAGAAGAGGAACTTCTGGACGCTTTGCGGGAAGAATTGATACATTGGGGCGAATAAAGAATGACAAAATTATTTTTTGATGTATTTCCTACATTACAGGTAAATAGTGACAGCAGAATGCTGTTTGAGGAGGTAGAGGTGATGAAAATCACCTCTACTTCTGCCAGAAACCATATTCGGGTACATATCTCAAGTACACATCTGATTCCCAAACAGATGATCGTCGCCATGGAACGGGAGATTGAGCAGCAGCTTTTCGGCTCCTCGGGGATTCCGGTGACGATCGTGGAAGAGTATCACCTGTCGGAACTGTACACTCCCGAGAATCTGATGCGGGAATACCGGGAGAGTATTCTGTTCGAGCTGGAGCAAAAAAGCAGACTGGAGAGGAATATGTTCCAGCAGGCGAAATACCGGTTTGAAGAAGGAAATGTGCTTTGCCTCACCATGGCAGATACCATTGTGGCAAAGGGAAAGACGGAGGCTATCAGCACCTATCTGGAAGACGTGTTTTCCGTCCGGTTTCAGGTTCCGGTAGAAGTCAGGGTGGACTACGAGAAACCGAAGGAAAGTAAATATAAAAAGCTGAACGAGTTGCAGCTTCAGCAGGAGGTCAATGCGATTCTGGAGCGCAACCAGGCTCTGCAGGCACAGCACGGCGGGCAGATGATGGATAATAAGGAGCAGAATGCTGTCGGTTCGGCAGATGGCGGGCAGGGAGCAGATTTGGCTGTTTATACAGGCGAAGGGGTGCAAAAGGCAGGTTCCCAGGGAGCGGCAAAAGAGAATGACAAAGCTGTAAATGGCGGCAGTGCAAAGAAGAACGAGGCACAAGGTGTGTCAGGGAAAAATGCCGGATCTGCCAAAGAAAAAGCGACAGGGAAGGAGCAGTCCCAGAAGAAAGAATTTGCCGGCAGGTCGAATGCAGGGGCAAAGAGCGGTTTCAAAGGAAACGGAGGCTCTTATCAGCGCAGAGATTATCCGCTGAAACGCTCTGATGATCCTAATGTGATTTATGGAAGAGACTTTGATGACACTCCGATTGAATTGAAGCAGGTAACGGGAGAGATGGGAGAGATCACCATTCACGGCCAGGTAATCAGCTTCGATACGAGAGAGATCCGGAATGAGCGGACCATCCTCATGTTTGCGGTTACCGATTTCACCGACACCATTATGGTGAAAATGTTTGCAAGAAATGAGCAGCTTCCAGAGCTTTTAGGAGATATCAAAAGCGGGGTATTTCTGAAAGTAAAAGGGGTGACCACCATCGACAAATTTGACGGTGAGCTGACCATCGGTTCCATTACCGGTATCCGTAAGAGCGTGGATTTCAGAACCGGGCGGAAGGACAAATATCCCGAGAAGCGGGTGGAACTGCATTGTCATACCAAGATGAGCGATATGGACGGCGTTTCCGAAGCGAAAGCGCTGGTCAAACGTGCACATGACTGGGGACATCCGGCGATTGCGATCACGGACCATGGTGTAGTCCAGGCATTTACGGATGCCAACCATTACATAGAGGGCTTGGATAAAACAGACCCCTTCAAAGTGATATACGGGGTGGAGGGTTATCTGGTGGATGATCTGACAGAAATCGCCATAGGAGCAGGTGACCAAAGTCTCGATGACACTTATGTGGTGTTCGATATCGAGACCACCGGATTTTCCGCTATTTCCGATAAGATTATTGAGATTGGGGCGGTGAAAGTCGAAAAGGGAAAGATTATAGAGAAATTCAGCACCTTCGTGAACCCGGGGCGTCCGATTCCTTTTAAGATCACCCAGCTCACCAGTATTACAGATGAGATGGTCATGGAATATCCTGGGATTGAGACAATTCTGCCGAGGTTTCTTGAATTTGTAGGAGATGCGCCTCTGGTGGCGCATAATGCGGGCTTTGATGTAGGATTTATCAATCAGAACTGCCGGTATCAGGATATAGAACCGCATTTTGTTTCGGTGGATACGGTGGCTCTTGCCAGGGTGCTACTCCCCTCTCTTGCGAAATATAAGCTGGATGTGGTGGCAAAGGCTCTGGGAATCTCGCTTGAGAATCACCATCGGGCGGTGGATGATGCCGGCGCTACCGCAGAAATTTTTGTGAAATTTATCGAGATGTTAAAAGAACGGGATATCTACACATTAAAAGGCGTGAACCGGTTTGGAAGCCTGAACCCGGATGCAATTCGTAAGCTTCCCACATACCATGTGATCATTCTTGCAAAGAATGACATCGGACGGGTGAATCTGTATACATTGGTATCTCTGTCTCATCTGACTTATTTTGGAAGGCGGCCGAGAATTCCCAAAAGCGTGCTGAACCAGTACCGGGAAGGTCTGATCGTGGGAAGCGCCTGTGAGGCGGGAGAGCTTTACCGGGCTTTGCTGGACGGAAAACCGGCAGAAACGATCGCAAAGATCGTGGATTTCTATGATTATCTGGAAATCCAGCCTCTGGGAAATAACGAATTTATGATCGCCAGCGATAAGATTAATGTAATCAATTCTATGGATGATATCAAAGATATGAACCGCCGGATCGTCAAGCTGGGAGAACAGTTTCACAAGCCGGTGGTAGGGACTTGTGATGTTCATTTCATGGACCCGGACGACGAAGTTTACCGCCGGATTATTATGGCCGGAAAAGGATTTGCGGATGCGGATAAGCAGGCACCGCTGTATCTTAGGACTACGGAGGAGATGCTGGAAGAATTCGCGTATCTCGGTTCAGAAAAGGCGTACGAGGTAGTCATTAAAAATACGAATAAGATTGCCAATATGATCGAAAAGATTTCCCCGGTGCGCCCGGATAAATGTCCGCCTGTCATCGAGAATTCAGACCAGGAGCTGACGGATATCTGCTACACTAAGGCATATTCCATGTACGGCAATCCATTGCCGGAGATTGTGGAGGAACGCCTGAAACGGGAGCTGAATTCGATTATTTCCAATGGATTTGCGGTTATGTATATTATTGCGCAGAAGCTGGTGTGGAAATCCAATGAGGACGGCTATTTGGTAGGTTCCCGTGGATCGGTAGGCTCTTCCTTTGTCGCGACCATGGCGGGAATCACGGAAGTAAATCCACTGTCCCCGCATTATTACTGCCAGAAGTGTCATTACAGTGATTTTACCTCCGATGAGGTGCGAAAATACGCCGGCGGCTGCGGACATGATATGCCGGATAAGCTGTGTCCGGTCTGCGGCGAGCCGCTTGTTAAGGACGGATTTGACATTCCGTTCGAGACCTTTCTGGGATTTAAGGGAAATAAAGAGCCGGATATCGACCTGAACTTTTCGGGGGATTATCAGAGTAAGGCACATAAATATACGGAAGTTATCTTCGGAAAAGGGCAGACATATCGCGCGGGAACCATCGCAGGCCTTGCGGATAAGACCGCATTCGGCTATGTGAAGAACTATTATGAGGAGCACGGCGACCGGAAGCGGAACTGTGAGATTGACCGGATCGTGCAGGGATGTACAGGGATCCGAAGGAGTACCGGCCAGCACCCCGGCGGTATCGTAGTCCTGCCACACGGGGAGGATATCAATTCCTTTACTCCGATTCAGCACCCTGCGAACGATATGACGACGGATATCATCACCACACATTTTGATTATCACTCAATCGATCATAACCTTTTGAAGCTTGATATTCTTGGGCACGATGATCCGACCATGATCAAGACTCTGGAGGAGTTGATTAATTCAGATTCGATGGAGAATGAATACGACGGGGTAAACAAGATTTTTAAAGCGACGGATATTCCCCTGGATGACCCGGGAGTGATGTCTCTGTTTGCCAATACCGATGCACTGGGGATCAAGCCGGAAGATATTGATGGGTGTCCGGTGGGATGTCTGGGGGTGCCGGAGTTTGGAACAGACTTCGTTATCCAGATGGTTGTGGACACGAAGCCAAAGACACTGTCTGACCTGATACGAATTTCCGGTTTGTCACACGGCACTGATGTGTGGCTGAATAATGCGCAGACCTTGATCGAAGAAGGAAAGGCGACCATTTCCACGGCGATCTGTACCCGTGACGATATTATGACGTATCTGATCAATAAAGGAATGGACAGTGAGGAATCCTTTACCATCATGGAGCGTGTGCGGAAGGGTGCCGTTGCCAAAGGAAAGTGTAAAGAGTGGCCGGATTTTAAAAAGGATATGCTGGAGCATGACGTGCCGGATTGGTATATCTGGTCCTGCGAGAAAATCAAATACATGTTCCCGAAAGCCCATGCGGCGGCTTACGTTATGATGGCATTTCGGATCGCATATTGCAAGATCAATTATCCGCTGGCATATTACGCGGCGTATTTCGGAATCCGTGCATCGGCATTTTCCTATGAATTGATGGCGCAGGGAAAGGAAAAACTGCTGTATCATATGAAGGATTATAAACGGCGGGCCGAGCAGGGGCAGCTCAGTAAGAAGGATCAGGACACTTTAAAGGACATGAAGAACGTACTGGAAATGTATTCCAGAGGATTTGAGTTTAAGCCTATCGATATCTACGAGTCCCTTGCAACCAAATTCCGGATCGTGGACGGGAAACTATTACCTCCGTTCAGCACCATAGATGGAATGGGAGATAAGGCAGCGGAAGCGGTAGAGCTGGCTTCAAAGGACGGACCGTATCTGTCGAAGGATGATTTCAGACAGCGGACGAAGGTCAGCGCGACTTTGATTGACAAGATGTCTGAGATGGGACTTTTGGGGAATCTCCCGGAAACAAATCAGCTTTCGTTGTTTGATTTTGCGAATTAATGCTTTAACCGGGAAAAGTTTTGTGGTATCATAGAAGAAATACACGTTAATGAGAAAGAGAATCTGTTTTAGAATGCCGGCTGAGGCAGAGATTGGAAAGGATGGATGAAATAGAATGTCAGAGAAACGAGTGATTATGCTGGGAAACGAGGCGATCGCCCGGGGAGCGTATGAAGCGGGAGTAAAGGTCTCCGCTGCGTATCCGGGGACTCCCAGTACAGAGATTAGTGAGTATCTGGTGCAGTACAAAGACGATGTATACGCGGAATGGTCTCCGAACGAAAAGGTGGCGACTGAGGTGGCGATCGGAGCCAGTGTATCCGGGGTACGTTCCATGGCCTGCATGAAGCACGTTGGGCTTAACGTGGCATCAGACCCGCTGTATACCGTATCCTACATGGGAGTCAACGGCGGTATGATGGTGGTTGTAGCCGATGATCCGGGACTTTATAGTTCCCAGAACGAACAGGATACCCGTATGGTGGCCAGAGCTGCCCAGGTTCCGGTGATCGAACCCTCCGACAGCGCGGAAGCGAAGGATTTTGTAAAGCGAGCCTATGAGATCAGTGAACAATTTGATCGTCCGGTTATTTTCAGAACAACGACAAGGCTTGCACATTCCCAGGGTCTGGTAACCTTAAAGGACCGTGAGGAGATCGAAGATAAGCCGTATGTAAAGAATATCCAGAAGACGGTTATGATGCCGGGGAATGCAAAGCTTCGCCATGTAGAGATTGAGAAGAGGAATAAAGAGCTGGCAGAGGCCGCTAATACTCTGAATCTGAACAGAGTAGAGATGAATGACACAAAGATTGGTGTGATCACCAGCGGAATTCCGTACCAGTATGTAAAAGAGGCACTGCCGGAGGCATCTGTGCTCAAGCTGGGACTTGTGAATCCGCTGCCGAGAAAGCTGATCGAGGACTTTGCGGCGAAAGTGGAGACACTTTATATTGTAGAAGAACTGGATCCGGTGATCGAAGAGCAGGTAAAATCCTGGGGTGTAAAAGCAATCGGAAAAGAAATCTTTACCGTGCAAGGTGAGTACAGTGCAAACATGATCCGCCAGGCAATCCTGAAAGAAGAGTTACATATTAAAGAGCCTGCAAAGGCACCGGGGCGTCCGCCCATTCTCTGTCCGGGATGTCCCCATAGAAGTGTGTACTATGTGCTGAAGAAATTAGGGCTTCACGCAGCCGGTGACATCGGATGTTATACGCTGGGAGCAGTGGCGCCGCTCAGTGTGGTGGATACGACTATCTGTATGGGAGCAAGTATTTCCAGTCTCCACGGAATGGAGAAAGCAAAAGGAAAAGATTATATAAAGAACTGGGTAGCTGTGATCGGCGACTCTACCTTCCTTCACACAGGTGTGAACTCTCTGATGAATATGATGTACAACAAAGCGACCGGAACGGTGTTGATTTTGGACAATTCCACGACCGGTATGACGGGCCATCAAGATCATGCAGCTACCGGAAAGACCTTACAGGGAGATCCGACCTGGGCGATCGATATCCCGGCACTTTGCAGAGCGATCGGCGTGAAGAACGTAGTGGAGGTCAATGCATTTGACATCGATCTTTTGGAAAAGACGGTCAGGGAAGAAGTGGCAAAGGACGAGGTCTCTGTCATCATAACAAAGACCCCTTGCGTGCTGCTGAGCAAAGCGAAAAAACCGCTGTACCGCGCAGTTCCGGATAAATGTAAAAAATGTGGTATGTGTATGAAACCAGGATGTCCGGCCATGACCAAGGACAAGGACGGAACCATCCGGATCGATGATACCATGTGTACCGGGTGCGGACTTTGTGATTCCCTTTGTAAATTCGGGGCGATTGAACTGGTAAAGGAAGGTGAGAGATAATGGCAGCAAAAAATATTATGATCGTAGGAGTCGGCGGCCAGGGAACCTTGCTAACCAGCCGTATTTTAGGAGGAATTGCCCTACAGGGAGGCTATGACGTTAAGCTTTCAGAGGTGCACGGGATGGCACAGAGGGGAGGAAGTGTAGTAACCTTTGTCCGTTATGGTGACGATGTGGCAGAGCCGATCGTAGAAGAAGGCCAGGCAGATGTACTGATTGCATTTGAGAGACTGGAGGCGCTTAGGTATGCACATTTCCTCAAGCCGGATGGAGCTCTGGTAGTGAACGACTGGAGAATCGATCCTATGCCGGTTGTGATTGGTGCAGCCGAATATCCGGACGGGATTCTGGAAGGGCTTGAGAAGGAATATAAAGTTTATGCGGTAAATGCTACTGAGGAGGCGAAGAAGCTGGGAAATTCTAGAACATTTAACCTGATTGTGCTTGGAGTGGCAGCGCAGCATATGGACTTTACGAAAGAGCAGTGGTATGAGGTGATTGAAAATACCGTACCACCCAAAACGATTGAAATCAATAAAAAAGCATTTGATGTAGGGTATACACTTTAATGTGATAGATTTACATAAGATGCTTTAAAGCCGGGGCTGCCAGGGGATGTGCAGCTTCGGCGCCGCGGGCGGCAAAAAATGACGGTTACATCTTATGAACAGACTTCTCGGTGTCAGGATTGTTGTCTATGCGAGAATAAAGATTAGGAGAACAAAACGATGGACTGGAAAGAAAGAATCAGAGATCCAAAGATGGAGTGCGCCAGCCTTGACGAGATCCGCACTCTCCAGGGAAAGAAACTGGTAGACCTTGTAAACAGGGTATACGGTGTGGTTCCGTTTTACACCAGAAAAATGAAAGAACTTGGTGTGGAACCGGGTGATATTCGCGGAATTGAGGATATCACAAAACTGCCTTATACCACGAAAGAAGATCTGCGTGACAATTATCCGTTCGGCCTGGTGGCAGTACCCGAAAAAGACATAGCAAGGGTGCAGGGATCTTCCGGAACGACAGGAAAACTGACGATTGCCGCATATTCTAAAAACGACGTAGATCTCTGGGCTGAGTGTGTGGCGCGCTGTCTGACTATGGCGGGTCTTACCAATGAAGACCGGATTCACGTGTGCTACGGCTACGGTTTATTTACCGGTGGAATGGGTCTTGATGAGGGCGCACGTGCCCTGGGAGCAACGGCAATTCCAATGTCAGCGGGAAATACCCAGCGTCAGATGATGTGTATGGAGGATTTTGGCGCTACGGCATTCGCATGTACGCCGTCCTATGCACTGCATCTTGCCGAGTCGATGGCTGAGGCGGGAGTCGTGGACCGCCTGAAGATCAAGGCAGGTATCCATGGAGCGGAGCCGTGGACAGAGGAGATGCGTAAGAAGATCGAGAGTATCTTACATATTAACTGTTTTGATATTTACGGACTTTGTGAGGTACTTGGACCTGGAGTGGCTCAGGATTGTATCCACCATAAGGGTTTGCATATCCATCATGATCATTTCTTCCCGGAGATTCTGAATCCGGCAGACCAGAGCCAGTGTGCAGAGGGAGAACTGGGTGAGTTGACGTTCACTACGCTTTCCAAGGAGGCTATGCCGCTGATCCGTTACCGCACCAAGGATTTGACCAGCATCAGTTATGGAACCTGTGATTGTGGAAGAACCCTGCCGCGGATCTCCAAGTTCAAGGGACGTACCGATGACATGAAGGTAATCAGAGGCGTGAATGTATTCCCGACTCAGGTAGAGACCGCGCTCCTGAAGATGGGAGGCGAGGTTGCACCGCATTATATGTTGATTGTAGATAGAGAGAACAACATGGATACACTCACCGTCATGGTGGAAGTGGATGAGAGATTCTTCTCTGACGAGATCAGACAGCTTGATGCTCTGAAGAAGAAGATCGGTGCTGTGCTGAAGCAGGCTCTTGGTATCTCCGTAATCGTCAAACTGGTTGAGCCGAAGACTATCGAGAGAAGCGAAGGTAAGGCAAAACGTGTGATTGACCGCAGGAATCTGGTTTAAAGGGGGAAATGGCTATGACGATTAAGCAATTATCTGTATTTTTAGAAAACCGTTCCGGTCGTATGGACGAAGTCCTGAACGTGCTTGGAAATAACGGAGTGAATATTGTGGCATTGAGTCTTGCGGATACTTCCGACTATGGAATGCTTCGTATGATCGTAAGCGACCCGCAGAAGGGCAGGGATGTCCTTAAAGAAAATGGAATCACCGCTATGATCACGGAAGTGGTTGCGCTTCGGGTTCCTCATGCGACAGGATCTCTTGCCAAGGCAATGCATGAGATTGTGGAAGGCGGTGTCAATGTAGAATATATGTATGCATTTGCAAACGGTGCAGATGCATCGGCAGTGATTAAGAGCGATGATCCGCAGAAGGTAGTGGAACTTCTGAAAGCCAGTGGATTTGATGTCTGGGAAGAGAATGAAGCCTATCACGCAAACGTAATTGATAAATAAAATAGCGCTTTTAGTATAGTGAATATTTTTCGGTAGAAAGAGAGAAGGAAATTCTGATAACAGAATCTCCTTCTCTCCAAATGTCCATACATTGAATATGAAATATATTGTGACATATTTTGGGCCATTTGTAAAGTAAAAATAAAAGAAATTGCACAAAAGTGCAATTTCTTTTATTCTCTTCATCTTATTTTATGTATATCTTTTAGATATTAATAGAACCGATACATAAAAGGCACAATAAAATTCAGATTAAAGTTTTGTCACATTGACAGCCTGAGGACCTTTCTCGCCCTCGATTACTTCGAATTCAACTTCCTGCCCCTCTTCAAGACTCTTGTAGCCTTCCATATTCAAGCCGCTGTAATGAACGAACACGTCATGTCCTGCCTCGTCAGAAATGAATCCATAGCCCTTCTGGTTGTTAAACCATTTAACGGTACCTTTGTTCATTTTGCTACCTCCAATACTTTTCAGCAGGTAAAATAGAAACGTCATATTACCCACTATGTAAATACGATACATTTTCACTCTATCACGCATTCGTGAAAACGTCAATAGTTTGGAAAAATTGCGAAAAAAACTGTATAATTTGCATGAAAATCAAAAAAAATTATTGCTTTTATAAAGCGCGGAAAGAGTTATCGGCGTGTTGGGGCTATGCAATAAAAAAATAACCGAAAACCAAAAAGAATCTGTGGTATCAGTGGAAGCTGAAAAATAACAAAAAAATAGATGGAAGAATATATGTCCAGCTTAAAAAGTGAGAAAATTAGCAGGCAAAAAAGGAAAAGAGTTTACTTTCCAACCGTTTTTTGGTAAACTACATCTATTGCAGGATATGACGGCGATGGATGACCGTGAGCCATCCGTAAGTAAAAATTACCGTCATGTGCTGACGTGTAACCAGGTATATGGGAAGTGAGAGAGCCTGTATATCGAAGTATTTACTAACGGAGGAGGAAGACACATGTTAGAGAAGTTATTCAAGCTGAAAGAGAACAACACGACTGTGAAGACGGAGATTCTCGCCGGTATTACTACCTTTATGACAATGGCGTATATCCTGGCAGTAAACCCGAGTATTCTTGCAAGCACAGGGATGGATCAGGGCGCCGTATTTACCGCTACAGCGCTTGCGTCATTTCTTGGAACAGCATGCATGGCACTGTTTGCAAATTATCCGTTTGCACTGGCACCGGGCATGGGGCTTAACGCCTATTTTGCCTATACGGTCGTGTTAGGAATGGGATATTCCTGGCAGGTAGCTTTGGCAGCTGTATTCGTAGAAGGAGTGATTTTTATTATTCTTTCTGTGACAAACGTACGTGAGGCTATTTTCAATGCGATTCCAGCCAATTTGAAGGCGGCTGTCAGCGTTGGTATCGGCCTGTTTATTGCATTTATCGGACTTCAGAATGCGAAAATTGTAATTGGCGGCTCGACACTTTTGCAGTTATTCTCACTGGATGAGTACAATAATGTCAATGGAGTGCAGGCAACATTTAATGATGTAGGGATTACAGTAGTTCTGGCAATTATCGGTGTTATTATCACTGCGATCATGGTTGTGAAAAATATTAAGGGAAATATCCTCTGGGGTATTTTGATCACCTGGGTACTGGGAATTATCTGCCAGTTTGCCGGAATCTATGTGCCGAATCCGGAGATTGGGTTCTATGGACTTCTGCCAGATTTCAGCAGCGGTATTTCTATTCCAAGCCTTGCACCGGTATTTTGTAAGATGGACTTTAGCGGCGTGTTATCATTGAATTTTATCGTTGTTATATTTGCATTCTTGTTCGTTGACTTGTTTGATACGATCGGAACCCTGATCGGAGTGTCTTCCAAAGCGGGAATGCTGGACAAGGAAGGAAAGCTTCCGAGAATCAAAGGAGCACTTCTTGCGGATGCAGTTGCAACTACTGCTGGTGCAGCGCTTGGAACATCTACCACAACGACATTCGTGGAAAGCGCATCCGGTGTCAGCGAGGGAGGACGTACGGGTCTTACAGCTATGACGACAGCGATCTTGTTCGGGCTGTCACTGTTCTTGTCACCGATTTTCCTTGCGATTCCGTCATTTGCTACCGCTCCGGCACTGATCGTGGTTGGATTCTATATGTTCTCTAACGTGATTAATATCGATTTTAATGATTTCGCTGAAGCGATTCCGTGCTATATCTGTATTGCAGCAATGCCGTTCTTCTACAGTATTTCAGAAGGTATCTCTATGGGAGTAATCTCTTATGTAGGAATCTGCATTCTGACAGGAAAAGCGAAAGAGAAGAAAGTCAGCATACTGATGTATGTTTTGGCAGTATTATTTATCCTGAAATACATCCTGCTTTAATCAAGAAGTTTAGGATTACAAAGGAAATCAGAAATCATGTGAAAGTGGTAATAAAAAGACAGATGTCCTAATGGGCATCTGTCTTCGTATTTGCGGAAACCAAGTTTCCTTTTTGAGAGAAAAGGAACTGAAGCTGAATGAGAGAAAATCAGTTCCTATGGAGGGTAAAACAATCTATAGTATTGTCCGATAAGGACATCTTTTCTTGGTCCGGGTACCCGTCTTTACGTCGCCTGCAACTTTATATTACATAGTATACAGAATAATTGTGACAGGAATATGGACGTGAAATGAAAGGATTCTAAAATTTCGGAAGATTTTCTTAAGCCATATGTAGAATTTGTGAAAAAACTATAAATTATTGACAATGCCGGGATGAAAGAAGTATAGTAGTAAGAACAGAAAGAATATCTGTTTGCATAAGGAGCAGAGGAGGATAATGATTATGTGGACCAGAGCAGAACTGAAAGCAAGAGGAAAAGCTGCTTTTATGAGAAATTATGTGGCATGTGTCGTGGTAGCGGTACTGGCAGCGCTTTTTACGGGCGGGTCTTTGTCGGGCGGAACGAATTTCCGGTTTAACGAATATGAAAGTGTTCAGGATTATATGGGGAACACTTATGATTATTCTACTGATGGTGAGTTGGAAGACTTTATGGAAGATTTTACAGGCCAGATGCCGGAATCCAGATTATGGAGGGCACTTATTGGGTGGCTCGGAATATGGATTATCATCCTTGGTTTTATAGGAATAATAGTCAAAATTTTTGTGGGGAATGTACTTGAGCTGGGCAGCGCTCGTTTCTTTATACTGAATCAGACAGGGAAACCGGGCGTTTCTACAATACTGGATGGATTTAAGTCAGGACATTACGGGAATATCGTATGGGTTATGTTTCTGCGGGGACTTTTTATAGGATTATGGTCACTACTGTTTGTCATTCCAGGAATCATAAAGGCGTATGAGTATATGATGGTGCCATATATTCTGGCTGAGAATCCGGGGATGGACAGAAGAGAAGTATTTAAAATCAGTCGTCAGATGATGAATGGACAGAAATGGGCAGCCTTTGTGATGGAGTTGTCATTTTTGGGATGGTATCTGTTAGGAGCAATTTGCGGTCTGGTATCACTTTTCTTTACCAATCCATACAGAGAGGCTACCTTTGCAGAATTGTATTCTTACAATAAGATGACAGCTTTCCAGCAGGGGTATATCCGGTAGAATATAATAGAGTAGAACGATAAGAGGGACTGTTCCGATGGGATTGGGCTATGAGGCAAAATGGAAGCTTTAGGACGCATAGCCGGATTTTCTGAAACAGTCCCTTTTTAGCAGGTGGTTTTATTTCCTAACTATATTCTGGAAATTGATGATCATAGCCAGGGAGTGGACCTGAATGGGTGTCCAAATAGATGCATGTGAGGCTATTTGGACGCGTTTTCGGCAAATTTAGTAGTCACAAGCTCTTCGTATGGAACGCGGTCCTCCAGTTCCCCTGCGCTTTCCAGAATATCCTGAAGAAGTTCAAAGCTCTCTTTTTCAAAAACAAGATTCTCCTTCCAAGTATTCTGTTCATAGTAACGTTTTACGATAGTAGTGATCGTAGTCAGATCAGTTTCTTTGAATTGAGGTGCGATAACCTGGGCAATCTCTTCCGGTGTATGGGACTGTACATAGTCCATTCCCTTTTGAAGGGCATTGGTGAATTTCTGAATAAGCTCAGGATTTTCTTCCATGAAACTGCTTTTAGCACTGTAAGCGGTGTAGGGAACATAACCGGAATCTACGCCGAGAGAAGCGACTACATAACCGTCTTTTTCCAGTTCCAGTGCGGTAGCGCCTGGCTCGAATTCAACGGTGAAGTCTCCTTGCCCTCCGGAAAAAGCTGCAGCGGTGGAACCAAAATCGATACTCTGGTCGATATCGACATCCTTGGCAGGATCAATTCCATTCTTCTTTAGAATGTATTCAAATACCATTTCCGGCATACCGCCTTTTCTTCCGCCAAGAACATTTTTCCCTTTCAAATCATCCCATGTAAAGTCCGGCATTTCTTCTCTTGCTACAAGGAAGTTTCCGGCGCGCTGGGTGAGCTGGGCAAAATTGACGATGATATCGTTTGCACCTTCCTGGTAGGTATAGATGGAGGATTCACTGCCCATGAATCCGATGTCGGTTTCGCCGGACAGGACAGCGGTCATCACCTTGTCGGCGCCAAAACCAGTATCCAGCGTCAGGTCAATGCCTTCGTCCTCAAAGTACCCCTCTTCGATAGCCACATACTGGGGTGCATAGAAAATGGAGTGTGCCACTTCGTTTAAGGTGACTGAGACGGGTGTATCTTGCTGAACGGTTTCTGTAGTATCATTAGCCTGTTTTGCTGATGTAGTTTCCTCTTTGGATGCGCATGCCGGAAGAATCCCTACAATAAGCAGGGTTGCCAGCAGAACAGATAGAATACGCTTTTTCATAAAATTCCTCCTGAGCTTTAAGGTCTCTGCTTTAAGTTATGCCGGCGGCAGAGGATTGTGAAAGATTTTGTTTTTGATTGACAATAGGGGTAAAATTGGTTACTATATACTTTAGCGGATAAATGCGTTAAAGTATAAAAATAAAGCCAGATAACAGAGCTTATTGGTATTTGAGAAAGGGGAAAACCAATGCCTATTACGGATATTTTGGAGAAAAACTGCCGGCTGTACGGCGATGATGTATGTCTAGTGGAGATTAACCCGGAGATGCCGGAGACGAGAAGAGTCACCTGGAAAGAGTATGACTTGATCGAGCCGGTGAGGGCGTCCTATTTTCGTAGAGAGATTACCTGGAATGTGTTTAATGAGAAGGCAAACCGGTTTGCGAATCTTTTGCTGGAAAGAGGAATAAAGAAAGGGGATAAAGTAGGGATTCTTTTGATGAACTGTCTGGAATGGCTGCCGATTTATTTTGGTGTTCTGAAGACGGGAGCGATTGCGGTTCCGCTTAATTTCCGTTATTCTGCGGAGGAGATCCAATACTGTGTGGAACTGGCAGAAGTAGATATTCTGGTGTTCGGGCCGGAGTTTATTGGGCGTGTGGAAGAAGTGGCAGATGAAATCAGCAAGCATCGCCTGCTCTACTATGTGGGAGACGGATGTCCGGGATTTGCGGAGGATTATACCATGCATACGGCAAACTGTTCCAGCCAGTCACCGAAGATTGATATTACGGATGAAGATTACGCGGCAATTTATTTTTCTTCTGGAACCACTGGATTTCCCAAGGCGATCCTGCATACGCATATGTCTTTGATGCATTCTGCAAAGGTAGAGCAGAATCACCATGGGCAGACCAAGGACGATGTATTTCTTTGTATACCTCCATTGTATCACACAGGGGCAAAGATGCACTGGTTCGGAAGCCTTTTGACAGGCGGAAAGGCCGTACTCCTTAAAGGAACCAATCCGGAATTCATACTGCGGGCTGTTTCAGAAGAAAAATGTACAATCGTCTGGCTTCTGGTACCGTGGGCGCAGGATTTGCTTCTTGCCCTGGACAGAGGAGAGATTAAATTGGATATGTATCAGCTTGACCAGTGGAGGCTGATGCATATCGGAGCACAGCCGGTTCCGCAGAGTCTTATCAAGCATTGGAAGGAGTATTTCCCGAACCATCAGTATGATACGAATTATGGCCTCAGTGAGTCCATCGGGCCAGGCTGTGTCCATCTTGGAGTAGAGAATATCCATAAGGTTGGGGCAATCGGTAAAGCAGGTTACGGCTGGGAGACTAAGATTATTGATGAGAAGGGCGAGCCTGTGAAACAGGGGGAGACCGGGGAACTGGCAGTAAAGGGGCCAGGGGTTATGGTCTGCTATTATAATGATCAGAAGGCAACGGATGAAGTGCTCCATGACGGTTGGCTCTATACCGGGGATATGGCGATGGAGGATGAGGACGGATTCATCTTCCTGGTAGACAGAAAGAAGGATGTGATCATCAGCGGTGGGGAGAATATCTATCCGGTGCAGATCGAGGATTTCCTCCGTACCAATGATGCGATTCTGGATGTGGCGGTGATCGGACTGCCGGATGCACGGCTTGGCGAGATATCTGCGGCGATTATCTCTCTGAAACCGGGTTATACCTGCAATGAAGAGGATATCGACACATTTTGCAAGAAACTGCCCAAATATAAACGGCCGAGAAAAGTATTTTTTGCGGATGTGCCGAGAAATGCGACGGGCAAGATTGAAAAGCCGAAACTCCGTGAGATGTATGGAGTCAGCCACCTTGTGCAGGACCAGAATCGAGGTTAGAAAAGTATCGGTAATTTTCTCCGAAATCTTGCAATAGAGGGTAGGATTTGTTATAGTATTTTTAAGCCTATTTGGCAAGAAATAAAAAGGGGAGGTAGAGGCATGATGAGAAAGCGTAAATGGGGAATCGTTTCAGCAGCTTTAGCAGTGATACTGGGAGTGAGCGCCTGTGGAGCGACTAAATTTGATGCGCAGGGGTATGCGAAGAGCTGCCTGGATGCCGTTTATAAGGAAGAATATAAAGAATATGCTGATTTTCTTAAGGTTTCCGAAGAGGACGCGAAAAAACAGATGGATGATGATTTTCTGGAGAGCATTGACCAGGAATTAGCCGGAGTAACGGGTCTTAGTGATGATATGAAGAATCAGTACGTTGATGTTGAACGTCAGGTCAGAACTCTGGCTAAATATGAGGTGAAGGAAGCCAAGGAATCTGATAATGGATTTACGGTTACCGTTGAAGTTGAGCCTTCTGACATTTACCAGACGCTGGAAGATAGTGTGCAGGAAGTATTAAGCGAGGCAGATGCTTCGGTTGACCTGACTCAGGGGGATGTGATGGCACAGCTTTTGATCGACAGCATGCAGAAGAGTATCGAGAAGAATACATATGGTGAGAAAGCTACAGTAGAGCTTGAGATCACAAAAGATGACAACGTTTATACTCTGGGAGATTCAGAGATGATTAAGATTCAGGAAGCTTTATTCCCGGGATCAACTCAGTAATAAGGAAGAAGTAGCAAAATGTTTCTTTTATGCGGATGGTTTCGATAAAGAATACCGCCGCACCGGCAGGAAAACTGGTGTGGCGGATTTTTTAAAAGTAATTTTATGACAACTGGTCAGTTTTCGGCACGCGGTGTAGCGTATTTGTGAGAGGTGGCCGGAACAGGCAGAGGCGGACGAGAGAGGAAAAACAAGAAAATAAATAGTGACGAGAAGGAGAAAACAAGATGCAGCAGGAATTTTATACAGGACATCTTTTTGAAATGTATCAGTATTTTGGAGCGCATAAGGAGTCGGATGGGTTCAGGTTCCGGGTGTTTGCCCCTGGAGCAGCCGGTGTCACGGTGATGGGAGAATTCAGCGGCTGGCAGGAATTTCCGATGTATCAGGAAGACAGAAGTGGAGTATATATTTCAGCCCCAGTGGAAGCCAAATACGGGCAGATGTACAAATATTGTATATATACCGGGGATGGCAGGCGGGTAGAGCATTGTGATCCTTACGGGTTTCAGATGGAACTGCGTCCGGGGGCATGTTCGATTCTGACAGATCTTCATGCATATGTATTTCACGATGAGAAATGGATGAAAGAGAGAAGTGCAGGATATGACAGGGCGCTGAATGTTTATGAGATTCATGCCGGATCTTGGAGAAAAAAAGGGAAGGAGAATGAGGACTGGTATACCTATACGGAACTGGCGGACAGACTGATTCCTTATGTGAAAGAGAATCATTATACTCACATTGAACTGATGCCTTTGTCGGAGCACCCGTTTGACGGTTCATGGGGATATCAGAATACCGGATTCTTTGCACCCACATCCCGGTATGGGACACCGGATCAGTTAAAGGATCTCGTAGATCGGTGCCATCAGGAGGGAATTGGTGTGATCATGGATTTTGTCCCGGTGCATTTTGCAGTGGACAGCTATGGGCTCAAGGAATTTGACGGCACATGTTTGTATGAATATCCCAATGCGGCGGTCGGTGAGAGCGAGTGGGGAAGCTGTAATTTCATGCATTCCCGTGGGGAGATCCGGTGCTTCCTGCAATCAGCGGCAAATTACTGGCTCAGTGAATTCCATTTTGACGGATTGCGTATGGATGCGGTGAGCAGACTGATTTACTGGCAAGGAGATGAAGCGCGCGGTGTAAATGGAACAACTCTGGATTTCCTGAAGGTTATGAATCAGGGGCTGAAGCAGAGACATCCGACGGCGATGCTGATCGCAGAAGATTCCACATCTTATCCGGGAGTGACAAAGCCGGTGCATGAGGGCGGCCTGGGATTTGACTATAAATGGGATTTGGGATTTATGCATGATACATTGGAGTATTTCCAGAGTGCACCAGAGTACCGCACGCGGGATTATCATAAACTGACCTTTTCCATGATGTATTATTATAATGAGCGGTATATGTTGGAATATTGTCATGATGAAGTGGTACATGGAAAAGCGACAATTCTGCAGAAGATGAATGGAGAATATGAGACGAAGTTTCCCCAGGCCAGGGCAATGTATATGTATATGATGGTCCATCCGGGTAAGAAGCTGAATTTTATGGGAAATGAATTCGGTCAGCTTCGTGAGTGGGATGAGAGCCGGGAGCAGGATTGGGATATGCTGAAATATCCGAACCATGACTCCTTCCATCATTATATGATGGAGCTCAACCGCATTTACTGTGAAAATGATGCTTTTCATTATGATTACGATCCACAGAATTTCAGTTGGGCAGACTGCCATCAGGAAGAAAGATGTATTTACGCGATAACCAGAAGAGGGGCGGAAAAACAATTTCTGGCGGTGTTCAATTTCTCAGATGTAACGCAGAAGGAATATACTGTGGCTCTTGAAAAGGAAGGAAAGGTACAGATTGAACTGAACTCAGATTGGGAAGAGTATGGCGGGACGACGAAAAAGACCGCAAAGTTGAAAAAAGGCCAGGTAAGTAATCAGACATTGACGATCGATCTGTCTCCATTTTCCGGAATTCTTTTATCAATCTCACCGGAGGAAAGTATTCGGAAAGAAAGCACAAAAGAGAAAAAGAGTGTGAAGAAAGAAAAGTAGAAGATAACAAAAACGATGCGATTATAAATGAGCCTTTGGAGCTTGATGTAATCGCATCGTTTTGTGTCGCTAAGCATATCTGAGCGGCGGTTCGGCGGGCTGCCATCCCGGCAGCCCAATATATCTGAGTAAATGCAGAATCTTATTTTACTCGGCTGCTGTGCATACCTGGAAAAAGGTGAGTTCATCTCTTTCTAATCAAGTTTGCATACTTTTCTGTCATATGTCAGAAGGCCATTGGTTTCTTCTTCGATATCGGAGAGCTGCGTGTATACAATTCCACACAACCCGTGATTTTTCAGAGGTTCAATCTCTTCAAGCATTAGGTTATTATAAGCCTTCCGGAAACCTTCTTCATCAGTAAAGATCTTATATCCGTATACGCTGCGGGCACTGGTATGGTTCTTGATCTGGCAGGAATAACCGCCAAGCTCGGATATGATGAAAGCACGAGGATCTGATGTTACAAATTGTTTGGCAAAATAGTTATGCTCACTTTTAAAATCGCCCTGTTTTCTGTCAAACCATCCACTGGCTGAATCGATCAGCCGAGAAGGGTCCCATTCACGGAAGAGGCGAGTGAGCTTTTTGGAATCAAACTGTCCCCAGCCTTCGTTGAAGATTACCCAAGTACTGATGCATGGGAAACATTTTAATGTGGATACCGCCTCACGGCATTCCCGGATAAATTCTTCACGTCCGCGAAGATTCTTACGTCCAAGAAGAATGTAAAGGCGATCGCTTAATTTTTGCTTAAAAGCAGGAATAAGAGCAGGAATCCAGGTCATCATAGGTGCGAAATATTTGCCGCCGTTTACCATGTCCTGCCATACGATCATGCCTAGGCGATCACAATGATAATACCATCTTGCACATTCAATCTTGACATGTTTTCTGAGCATATTAAATCCAAGATCTTTCATGGTCTGGATATCGAAAATTAGTGCCTCATCCGACGGTGCAGTGTATAACCCGTCCGGCCAGTATCCCTGGTCAAGAACGCCTGTGAGGAATAATGGTTTGTGGTTGAGGCAGAAACGTGGATAATGATGCTCATCCATTTCTATAGAAAAATGCCGCATGGCAAAATATCCGGTTACCTCATCGCTGCCAGCACAGGCTTTCAAGTGATAAAGATAAGGATGATCCGGTGTCCAGGAAATCATCTGATCTACATCACAATAGCAGGTATACTCGCACAGAGAATCCGAATGATTCGTACAGGTCCCTTTGGATATAACTTTCCCCTTTTGGTCAATTACATAGCAGGTTACTGCGTCGCAGCCATGGCATACCGGGAGAGGACGATTCAGGGTGATTGACACATGTACGGTCTCTTTATCGTACTGGGGTGTCAAGGTCAAATCTGTGATATATATGGCAGGTACCCATTCTATCCATACGGTCTGCCAGATGCCGCTTTGCGCAGTGTAGAACATGCCTCCCCGTTTTAAACGCTGTTTGCCAACACTGTGGCAGGTAGTATCGGAAAGGTCCTCCACATGTACCTGAATTTGGTTTGGCCTGTCTTTTAAATAATCGGTGATATCTACAGAAAAGGGCAGATATCCGCCCAAATGGCTGAGAGTTTTCCTGCCGTTTACAAAAACACTGGCAAGCTGATCCACTGCTCCAAAGTGGAGAATGCATCGCCTATCGTCCGTTGGTTTCTTGCCGATGGGCAGGCTCCGCTCGTAAATTAGTGTTTCGTTTGGTTTTAGCTGGAACCCAGCACCGGATAAAGCGGCTTCGGGTGAAAATGGAACTAAAATCTGCCCTTTCTGTAAAACTGTGTGTTTCCGGGAGGAGACCAGAGTATAATTCCAGTAGCCGTTCAGGTTGGTATACTCGCTTCGCACCATCTGTGGACGGGGGTATTCCTCCCAGACCTTTTCCGGATTAAGTTTTTCTCCCCATACGGTAGTGAGAGGACGCAATTTTTCTTTTTTTACGAATATTCGTGCACTTCTAAGAGCATCCCGAAGGTTCATAGAGGTTCCTCCTTGCGGCGCATAAGAATACCGCCGAAATAAGAAAGACGGATCAATTATGCACCTAAATAAGTTCATAAGCCTACTCCAAGTATACCATAAAAAATCAGAATACTCTTCAAATTTATAGATTTTTTAGAAACTTTGTGAATTATTTTGTTACCAGTCATATGCTGTTATTTGGCGAAATGTGTTATGAGAGAGAAATGGGCGGTAACATTATTTCTGCTCTGGAACACGGGGCGGCTGATAGTGGTAGACATCTTCGTAATTTTCTAGTTCGCTCTCTGAGGTGGGGAGAAAAGGGATCAACCCGGTGCAGTCCCAGGTAGAAGCTGCATTCGAGAGATAATCATAGGAATCAATAATCTGTTTATTTTCGGAGTTTTCTTTTCTGTTCATATTTGTCCTTCCTTCCATTTGTGTTTTTGTCAATATGAAAAAATATTTTCCTCCATGCATATCTTGTCGATGTTAGCTTGCGCGGCAAAGGAAAAAAGTATGTAAAAAATGTTGTAAAATTGAGAGGGAAAGTATATGATAAACGAAGATTAGATTTTTTGAATTATAACAGAAAAAGAAAAGAGGAATGACTGATGAAGATAGTTCTGGATACTCATACACATACGCTGGTGAGTGGACATGCGTATAATACGATTCGCGAGATGGCAGCGATGGCTAAGGAGAAAGGATTGGAGGCGCTTGCGATTACCGATCATGCGCCGGATATGCCGGGAAGCTGCCATTCATTTTATTTTCAGAACCTGGAGGTGGTTCCGAGGGAGATGTATGGAGTCCGGTTGTTTATGGGAACTGAGCTGAATATTATAGACGAACTGGGAACCGTGGATTTGGATCAGTCAGTGCTGGACCAGCTGGATTTGGTGATCGCAAGTATTCACCCGCCTTGTTTTCAAGGGGCTAAAACGCCGGATGCGGTCATGAAAGCTTACATAGCTGCCATGGAGAATCCGCTGATTCACATTATCGGCCATCCCGATGACGGGAGATTTCCGGTAGATTATGATCTGCTTGTCAGAAAGGCAAAAGAGACCGGTACGATTCTTGAAGTAAACAATTCTTCGTTGAAACCAGGTGGATTCCGTATGAATACCAGGGAAAATGACAAGAAGATGCTGAGAAAGTGCAAGGAATACAGCGTACCGATAGCAATAGGAAGCGATGCACATATGGATGTGGACATTGCAGATTTTACGCTGGCTCTTGATCTTTTGAAAGAATGTGATTTCCCGGAAGAACTGGTGGTAAATACATCGGTTGCAAAACTGGAAAAAATGCTTGCCATCTAGTTTTGATTACTATATAATGGTCATATCGAGGTGAAGATGATGACGGTTGATAAAGATAATCTGCTGGAAAGCATATTGGAAAGTATCGGGAGAATTGACTATGTTCATGCGAAAGATATTCCCAATATAGATTTATATATGGATCAGGTAACGACTTTCATGGAGGAGCAGCTTCGAACCACCAAGCGCTATGAGGAGGACAAAGTTCTGACGAAGACGATGATTAATAATTATGCCAAGAATAACCTGCTTCCGCCTCCCGTGAAGAAGAAATATACCAGAGAGCACTTGCTGGTACTGATCTTTGTGTACTATTTTAAAAATATTTTATCGATTAAAGATATCGAGACTTTGCTTAAACCGCTGACGGACCGGTATTTTGGTGCGGAGGATGGATTTGACCTAAAGAAGGTTTATGACGAAGTGTGCAGGATGGAGAAGAGCCGGATTGGGCAGATGCAGGAGGATATCAGAGAACTGTATCAGAGCGCAGAAGGGGTATTTTCCGATGCGTCAGAGGACGAGAAAGAATATTTGCAGTTATTCGCATTTATCTGTAATCTCAGTTTTGATGTCTATGTGAAGAAGCAGATTATAGAGAAATTAATTGATGAGCTGCCGTCGGCAGGAAGGAAAAAATAGGGAATGTCAAAGTAAGAGAGGCGCTTTTGAGCCGGAGGACAGTCCACCAGGTCGTTATGCAGACCTGCTTGACAATGAATGAAAGAAACAGACATTTGACGAAAGCTGTCCGGGCTTTGTAAATGTCTGTTTTTTGTTGCTAAGCATACCTAAGAAAACGTCTGTTGGCGGCCTGGCAGTATGACAGGTGAAGTATCAGAGATATTCACTTCGTCATGCATGCCTGAACTGGCAAAGCCAACGTTCGAATGACAGCTTTCAGATACCGGGATCATCAGATAAAATGCCGGCAGCCATTAGGCTGAGGGAGTGTCATCGTTTTTTTTCATGATCCGCTCGAATACCATATCATAGCCGTCGTTTCCATAATTCAGGGAACGGTTCACCCGGCTGATGGTTGCGGTGGAAGCGCCGGTCTTCTCTGCAATATCCAGATAAGTCTTTTGTTCACGCAGCATCCTGGCTACTTCAAAACGCTGAGAGAGGGAAAGCAGCTCATTAATGGTGCAGATGTCTTCAAAAAAAGTGTAGCATTCTTCTTTATCTTTCAGACTTAATATCGCATCAAATAAGAAGTCAACAGCATCGGTTCTGATTTTTTTGTTCATTTGGAAAACCTCCTTGATAAACTGTAATTATAGTAGCACATTAAAATGTTAAAGTCCAGATGTATTCTGAGATATAAAAATAATTTGTTCTCGTTCTTCCTGGGTCTGGCATTTGCTGAAAAGTCGGTAAGAATCAGTAACGGTTAAGAAGAATTTCTTAAATAGTCCGAGACATTTGCGGGGATTTATATTATAATAGAATGACGCTGGAGCCGGAAGGGAGAATATCTTTTGGCTTACATGAGAAAATACATGCCTGACATGGGCAGGGAATACAAGATAAAGGATGTGCAGCATGAGTATTTATGATTCATTAAACGATATGCAGCAGGAAGCTGTTTACCATACAGAAGGGCCGCTTCTTATACTTGCGGGAGCAGGGTCGGGAAAGACACGGGTACTGACCCACAGGATTGCGTACCTGATCGATGAAAAGGGAGTCAATCCGTGGAATATTCTGGCAATCACTTTTACGAATAAAGCAGCGGGTGAGATGCGTGAGCGAGTGGACCGGATTGTAGGTTATGGTTCGGAAAGCGTCTGGGTCAGCACTTTTCACTCTATGTGTGTACGGATTCTGCGCAGATATATAGACAGACTGGGATATGACAGTAACTTTACCATTTATGACACGGATGATCAGAAGACACTGATGAAGGACGTATGCAAGTATTTGCAAGTTGATACGAAGATGTACCGGGAGCGGACGCTTCTCGGGGCGATTTCGTCGGCGAAGGATGAGATGATCTCGCCGGAAGAATTTACTTTAAATGCGGAGGGAGATTTTAACCGGAGAAAGATCGCTCAGGTATATACGGAGTATGAGAAGCAGTTAAGAGCAAATAATGCCTTGGACTTCGACGATCTGCTGGTGAAAACGGTGCAGCTATTTCAGACTCAGCCGGATGTTTTGGAACAGTATCAGAATCGTTTCCGGTATATTATGGTGGATGAGTATCAGGATACAAATACCGTTCAATTTAAGTTGGTCAGTATTTTGGCGGGGAAATATCAGAACCTCTGCGTGGTGGGTGATGATGACCAGTCCATCTACAAATTCCGGGGAGCTAATATTAAGAATATTTTGAATTTTGAGCAGGAGTTTCCTAGCACAAAAGTGATTAAGCTTGAACAGAATTACCGTTCCACCGGAAATATCCTGGATGCGGCAAATGCAGTCATACGGAATAATAAAGGCCGCAAGGAAAAAGCGCTCTGGACGGATAACGGCAGGGGAGAGAAGGTTCAGTTCCGCCAGTTTGATACCGGGTTTGATGAGGCACAGTACATAGTGGATGACATCAAAGCACAGACGGAAGAGGGAAAGCGGACCTGGAAGGATTTTGCGGTGCTTTACCGGACCAATGCGCAGTCACGTCTGTTTGAGGAGAAACTGGTGCTTCAGGGTGTGCCGTATAAGATCGTAGGTGGTGTGAATTTCTATGCCAGACGGGAGATCAAAGATTTGCTGGCGTATCTGAAAACAGTGGATAACGGCCGGGATGACCTGGCGGTGCGCCGGATTATCAATGTTCCCAAGCGGGGAATCGGTCTTACCACTATAGGTAAGGTGCAGGAGTATGCTGCGGCCCGGGAAATCGGCTTTTATGATGCACTTTTGGCGGCGAAAGGAATTCCGGGAATTGGAAGAAGTGCCGGGAAACTGGAATCCTTTGTGGCTTTGATCGAGCATTTTAAGGCGGAGAGCGGGCATTTGAGCCTGAGCGGGCTGATGGAAGAGATTATAAGTGCTACGTCTTATCTGGAAGAACTGAAGGCTGATTCGGACATCGAGGCAGAGAGCCGGATTGAAAATATCGAAGAGCTTAAGAATAAAATCGCAGCATATGAGGAAAGCTGTGAAGAAGAGGGGACGAAACCGACTTTGTCCGGATTTTTGGAAGAGGTTGCACTTGTGGCGGATATTGACAGCCTGGATGATGAGACGGACTATGTGGTATTGATGACGCTTCATAGCGCCAAGGGATTGGAATTTCCACATGTGTATCTTGCGGGATTGGAGGATGGTCTGTTTCCGAGTTATATGACCATCACGGCAGATGACCCGTCGGAAGTAGAAGAAGAAAGAAGGCTCTGCTACGTGGGCATTACGCGGGCGAAGGAGGAGCTGACTCTGACCTGTGCAAGGCGCAGGATGGTCCGTGGGCAGACGCAGTATAATCCGATGTCGCGTTTCCTAAAGGAGGTGCCGCTGGAACTGTTATCTACCGGTGCGGTATTCGTGCAGGAAGCAGAAAAAGAGACGCCGAAGCTTTCCGCATATATGCAGGCACAGCAGAATTTTCACAAGAAGGCATTTGATACGGGAAAACCGGCGCGTCAGTTTGCTGTGAAAAAGAGCGGCGGCCTGGATTATGAGGTCGGTGACAGGGTAAGACATGTGAAGTTCGGGGAAGGCCTGGTGACACAGATTACAGAAGGCGGCAGAGATTACGAAGTTACGGTGGAGTTTGATAAGGCAGGTGTCAAGAAGATGTTTGCCATGTTTGCGAAACTGGAGAAGATTTAAAATCAGTCTGAAATCGAGAAATTGTGAATTTGCCAGAATAATGGTAGCAATTTACAAAAAGGAATGATATAATTGTTCTATAAATTAATGCGAAATATGAGCAGGTGGTTAATCCTGGATCAGGCAAGAAAGGATGTGGGAGCATGAGCAAATTTGAAGAAATGCTTGCAGCAAGTAAATTGAATGAATTAGTTCATAAAAAAGACGAGGAAGATAAAGCACAGAAGACCATTCTCTGGGTTCTGGCAATCGTTGGTGCAGTTGCAGCAGTAGCAGCTATCGCATACGCAGTATACTGCTTCTTTACCCCGGATTATCTTGAAGACTTTGAAGAAGACTTTGATGATGATCTCGGCGATGAGTTTTTCAGCGACGAAGACGAAGTACAATAATTGCAGGCAAAGAAAATGATGAGACAGGGATTTGTTGATTCCTGTCTCGTTTTTGTTGCCAAAGCATACCTAAGTGAAGATCCGGTGGACCTTCATCTCGGTTGCCAAGCATACCTAAGTGAAGGTCCAGTGGACCTTCATCTCGGTTGTCGGGCATACCAGGACAAAATTTGGAAATGGCAGGAAAGGATTTGGAATGAAGAAAGGGCAGATATTAGAAGGTTGGATTAGAAATGTAGAATTTCCCAATAAAGGAATTGCAGTGACCGAGGGAGGAGAAAGTGTCGTTGTAAAAAACACAGTTCCCGGGCAGAAGGTACGTTTTGCAGTGAATAAGATTCGCAAGGGACAGGCGGAAGGAAGGCTTCTTGAGGTGCTGGAGGCAGCACCGGAGGAGATTCGGCCGGAATGTCCGCATTTTGGCGAATGTGGAGGCTGCACTTATCAGAACCTTTCCTACGAGACCCAGATCCGCATGAAAGAAGAACAGATCAAAAAAATGATGGATGAGGCTGTGGACGGCGAGTATCTCTGGGAAGGGGTGAAGGAAAGCCCCGCACGCCAGGCTTACCGGAATAAGATGGAGTTTACGTTTGGCGATGAATACAAAGACGGACCGCTGGCGTTGGGAATGCATAAGAGAGGAAGCTTTCACGACATTGTAAATGTAAATTCGTGTCGGATTGTAGATGAAGATTACCGGAAAATCCTGGGGGCGACTCTGGAATTTGCAAAAGAAACAGGGCTTCCCTACTATCACCGTATGCGTCATACCGGTTTTTTCCGTCACCTTCTTGTGAGAAAGGCAGTGAAAACAGGAGAAATTCTGGTAGATATAATTACCACGTCGGAGAATAGGCTTGACGGGAACAAATGGGTGAGCGCGCTTCTGGAGTTGAAGCTTGATGGCCGGATTGCCGGAATTTTGCATACGAAAAATGACAGCCTGGCAGATGTGGTAAAAGATGAAGGGACAGAAGTTCTGTACGGGCAGGATTATTTTTATGAGGAGCTCCTTGGATTGAAATTTAAGATTACTCCGTTTTCTTTCTTTCAGACCAACTCGCTCGGAGCAGAGGTGCTCTATGAGAAGGCGAGGGAGTATATTGGAGAAACAAAGGACAAGGTGATTTTTGACCTTTATAGCGGAACCGGAACCATTGCGCAGATTTTGGCGCCGGTGGCAAAGAAAGTGGTCGGAGTGGAAATCGTCGAGGAGGCGGTAGAAGCGGCAAAAGAGAATGCGCGGTTGAACGGACTTGATAATTGCACATTCTGGGCAGGGGATGTGTTGAAGGTGATCGATGAACTGGGCGAGGTTCCGGATTTAATCATGCTGGATCCGCCAAGAGACGGGGTGCATCCGAAAACGCTGATGAAGATTCTGGATTTCGGGGTAGACCGGATGGTCTATATTGCATGTAAGCCTACCAGCCTTGCGAGAGATTTGGAAATGATCCAGGGGAGAGGGTATGAAGTGGAGAAAATAGCATGTGTTGATTTATTTCCGGGCACTTATCATGTTGAGACTGTGTGCCTCTTGAGCAACCGAAAACCTGATACGAAAGTCAGGATCGATGTGGATCTGGAAGACTACTACCGTATCAAGGACGCAAAGAAGAATCAGAACTGAAAATAGAACACCGAACTAAAAGCGAAAGCTGCTGATGTGTAAAAGCATTGGCAGCTTATTTTTTTGCGCGAGTAGCAAGGAAAGTGCCGTGCTTGCACGAGCATTTGACGAGCACCGCGACAGTCTCAGAGTTTGTCTCTGAGACCTCGCCGAGGGGAGGTGGTGCCTATGATCTGGATCCGGTGATCGTGGAACTGAAGCTGACAATCAACGACAATCTGAGAAACGGAGGAAATCATAATGGCAAAGAAGAGAAGTGTTAAGGTTTATGGAATGAGCGGTTATAAATACCAGCAGACGCCCACAATCATGCTGAAAGGATTGTGGCTGAAGGAAGCGGGTTTTGATATCGGGGATTATATCTCCGTCACCTGCGAGGACGGCAAACTGATCATCGCACAGGACGCCGAGAGAGTTGCTGTGAAAGCCGCAGAGGCAGAATATGTGGAACGTGAGATGAAATCCTTACAGAAGCGCTACGAGGCCGAGAAAGTCAAAATAAGAGCGCAGATGGTAGCGGAGCCGGGAGCGAGGTGGTGAGCATGTTTACCACAGAAGAACTGCAGTCTATCGACAGGAAGTATTTTATGGTGATCGTGGCGGATGCCTATGATGTGACACTGATCAGCAACAACACCCAGCATGTTTGGTACATCCATAATGTGGAGCTGCCGAGGGTTTGTCAAGTTTTTTGTGTAAGTTTTAAGAAAAAATTTATGGGGAGGGGAACCTCCCCGTTTATATCATTAAATACTTTAATGAATTATCCCGGTAAAGTGTTCTGGTTAAACCATTTA
>Ga0129308_1000187_pt1 | contig 107734 bp, 105 predicted proteins | sample L827metagenome_FD_94440 | JGI IMG/M metagenome (GOLD analysis project Ga0129308, IMG submission 94440) | Ring-tailed lemur group fecal microbial communities from Wisconsin, USA - L827 metagenome | ecosystem: Host-associated > Mammals > Digestive system > Large intestine > Fecal | place: USA...
CGAAATCAGTAAGCTTTCATACGGACAGGCTCAGAAATGGCTGAATATGATGCTGAAATATGTGTTTTTAGTTGAGGGGGATTCTGTACTGAAAAGGTATCTGCATATACCGATTGACAGCTATATTATGCAGACGGTCGGTTCAGATAATCCAAAGCTGAAACATTGTCTGAAACTGGAATGCATTCCGAAAAAGGATGGTACTGTCGGCAAGTACAGCGAAAGCGCCTCTAAGCCGTGGAGCAAGTGGAATTATGACGAATATATCGCTTTTCAAAATTCTGTAAGAACCGCTGTTTCCAAAAGCGATTACAATTCTCCTATTGAATGGGAGAATGAAGCTTGGATTGAAGTAGCAGAGTTTAGAAAATAAACAAAAACATCTCTTTCCGCTTATAATTTTTGATAGCAAAAAATCAGCCGTAATCGTAAAAAATTACGGCTGAAAATATAAAAGAAACAGTTGACTTCTTTTCATTTATATCTTATAATATTTACACATTAAATATTATTGAGGTGTTAGCAATGATTTACGGCTATGCAAGATGTTCAACAAATGAGAAAATGCAGGACATTAACCGTCAGGTTCGGGAATTAAAACAGCAGGGTGCAACTGATACAACTATCTATCTGGAATACGAAAGCGGAATGAAAGCTGACAGAGCGGAACTTAACAAACTGCTGAATATTGTGCAGTCGGGCGATACTATTATTTCAACAGAGGTCAGCCGAATCACCAGAAGTACAAAACAGCTTTGCGATATTATCGAGCTTGCTAAAAATAAACATATTAAGCTTGTACTGGGCAATTTTGTTGTAGATTGCAGTAAAGAGCTTGACCCTATGACAGACAAAATGATGGGTGTATTCAGCGAACTGGAACGGAATATCATCAGTCAACGAGTGAAAAGCGGTATGGAAAACGCTAAAGCCAAAGGTAAGATCATCGGCAGACCAGTTACCACCGCAGAAGATATTCCGAGTATCTTTTATAAGCATTATCCGAAATACAAAAAGGGTGAGATAAATAAAAAGGAGTTTTCACGGCTCTGCAATTTGTCTTATCCGACGATTTATAAGTATTTGGGGATTGTGGAGAAATAACCTTACATAAATAAAACGAAATCCAAGGAGGATTATCAAAATGGCTAAATTACGTACACTTACAAAGAACTGGGATGAGTCAGCAGAGAGTATTATAATTCCGGACACTTATGCACGAATAGGGAAAGATGCTTTTAATTATAACTTGAATTTAAAAAATATTGTATTGCCCGACAGCATTGTTTCAATAGGTGATACCGCTTTTTTTATGTGCTTTGAACTACAGCATATCAATATTCCGAAATCTGTAAAAACAATTGGACATTACGCATTTATGAATTGTGATAATTTAGAAAGAATAACACTTTCAGAAAATATTAAACGTATAGGATATTCTGCGTTTTCAGGCTGTGATAATCTAATTATAGAGTGTAAAAAAGATTCATATGCTTATAGATATTGCAAGCAATATCCTCGTTTGAATGTCAAAGTAATTGAATGAATACCTTTCAAATATGTTGAACATTTTCAATTCCTTTATAGCTGTAGCCGTTAAATGAGCGTTTTATCACTTCCATTTCCAATGGCTTAGCTGGTGCTTACACTAATGGCAACGGCTAATGTGGTATAATTACTATCCCATATTAACAATAGGATAGAACGGTTAGTACAACCGTTAAAACATTGGTCAATATTGTACATAAAGAAAAAACAGAGAGCAAAAAACTCTCTGTTTTTTTGGTTACAACCAAACTGTAACGGCAAAGCCGCCTACAAAGATGTAGGGTTTTGTGTAATATTGTATTGCCAAAGAACGCTTATTTTGATACAATGCACCCTTGAAAAAGCTATCGTTTTCCTGTGAATAGCTAACGTTTTCTTGTATGCACCCGATAGGCTATCGTTTTCTTCTCACATTTCTGCATTATCTGCCCACAATTCACACTAATTGTCCGGTCATCTTTGATGATTTTGGTGATAAGCTATTTCTGGCAGAGTGTGATATACTGTTGTACTGAAAATGAGACAATCACCATGATTCAGGATTTTTACTACGGCGACATCATCCGGTCAGAACACCACTGTCAGAATCCAAAGTATCAGAAGTTAGCCAAAAAATTGCTCGTTCTTTCAATTGAGTTTAGAAAACACTAAATTACTCGCAGATAGATATGTTTCACAAGTTGACCGACACACAGGGCAGAAGTGCATCAATCATTGCCTATGATTTACAAATAATTGGATTCAAGGCGGCACAAGGATTTATGGAAGTTCTCGAAGAATAAAAGCAAGCTGCGGTCCATGCGTTTGATTATAGTTTACTTCTTTTTATAAACTTATTTTTCGACTTTGTACTTTTCCAGATTGGCTTGTACTTTTCTCACATAGGTAATTTCCACATGGACAGTATACAGTAACAAGAGTAGATTTTTCTTTAGCGAAGAATAGTTATTTTATCATAGCTAATCGTAATTCTCTTGATTGTGGATAGTCCGGAGGAATATTCTAGATAACAGATAATCGTTACCTTATCGCTCCAAGCCAATTTACCAGTGTCGAATTTTTTGTATCTTCTCAATATAGTGTAAAATAATTCAACTAAGTTTTCTTAAAGCAACACTTTCATTAATTCTTTACTATTGTTATCGTTACCTAGCAACAACTCATAATAACGCAGAGGATAAGGAGAAAGAGGAAGATAATTATCCTTTGATGTAACCATTTCTTTCACCCCTGTCTTTATACTAGGAAGAATGAATCCGCATCGATTTGCTCCGGTCAAAAGAACATAAGCGAGAAGTTGGTGACTATCAGTTCTGTCTGGGCGCCCACTTATTTTATATTTCGCATCAATAACCACAACTGGGTCTTCACCTTCATAAATTATAATATCTGGTATGCAAAACGGCATTAAATGTATCCCCTTTTCTGCATCACTGAAATTCTGAACATTCCTTTGCAAAAAGTATTTCTGCGAATACTGTTCTACTCTATATGGGCTGTTCTTTAGCACTTTCTTTAGTTCTGTTCTCGCATAATATTCAAACAAAGTTTCCATATTGATGGTATAAGGAATCGTATAAATGTATTGCTTACCACCTTCGCTTGATTGTTCAGGATTCATCTGGAAATTCATTGATAAAATGGCATGTGCCTGCTGAATGACCGGTTTATAATACGAATACAATCCGCCCACATTTGTCGAATTGAAATCATTGTTGTGAATTGTAGTTGTTTTTACATGTCTCAAACTATTCAGGCAGTAGCTGATTTTTCCATTAATAGATATCTTTTCACTGAATTTCTTCTTTAATATGGCTTTACACTTTAACAGTGCCGCCTTTACAATCCTGTTTTCAACTGTATCATCCGTAAAATCAACATATCTGCAATAAAACTTATCACTGCGACCTCTTGCCGTATTTGTTCTGATATTTCGATTTACATCAATTTTTCCACGCACCTTTGCCGTAAAATTTTCTTCATGGTAAATTAGGGACTTTTTTAAGCCTTTTTTACACAAAGCATGACAGGAATTGATGTAGCTTAAAGCAAACAGAAATTCAGCATTGATATCAAGCATTCTTTCAGTCTTTCGAGGCAATCGAATTAATGGCCGGTCATAAAAAATATGAAAAAGATATCTTTTGTCTGCGTTCAGTTCAGCCATGTAAATATCATATTCGTCATCAAGCATTACAGTTTCAAGCATGTACCATGGATTCAATCCATAGCTGGATGTAATCACCAAAATATGTTCCTTACCGTTATCCTGTATCGGTATATTATTTCGATCATATAATCGCCCGACTCCAACTTGACCGCTTGTCCACAAGGCATCATGATACCTATGTATGCCAAAGTTCATGTCCAGATTTAACATGTCTATTCTTCCCCAGAATCCTTCTTTTTCGTCAATTTTAGACCAATCTTGAATATAGTGTAATAGTATCTCTTTCGACATAACTCATCCATCCAATTCTTAATATCCAAACGCATTGCGGATGTCGTCAATAAATTTCCCGATATATGCGTTATCTATCACGGCATTTGACTTCGTAAGATTTCCAAACTCCTTGACATAAAGCATAATATTTTCGCTGAGGAATGCTACCTGATCATCTCTGTCTAATGCTGAATGGATTTCAGCAGGCAAATGCTCTATAGGCACCAGATTTTCCGTAACATCCAGTATTCCGTCCTTAACATACTCTCTGAGAATAGGAACGACCTGAAAAATAAAATGCTCAATGATCGCATCCTCATAGCCTTTCAACCTGTCCCGCAGGAAATATGTATGCCCTATACGGACATCGTTCTTCTGATACTCAATGTTAAAGAATCGATTATCATCAAAAATATGCTGAACCGCATCAAACAATAGCAGCTCAATAGAGTTCTCGTCTTTGGCACCTGTTATGTTCTGGTAACAATTTATCACAACATTTCTGTCTGCAGGGCTGTCAATAAAGATAAAACGCCTTCTGATAGCATAATCAATGGCATCTATCGACTTATCTGCCGTGTTCATTGTCCCTATGATGAACAGGTTTTTTCCGAGTACAATATCTTTTGTGATGACTCCCGTGACCACTTCCTTCACTTCATACGGCGTAGAAACCATACTGTTTCTATATTCCAAACCATAAATCAATTCTCCGAACACAGTAGCCAAGTTTGCACGATTGATTTCATCAACAATCAAATAGAACTTAGGCGGTGTGCCGTTCCCAGCTTTATCCGCAGCCGCCTTGGAGAACGCTGCGATCTTTCCGAGTATTCGATTAACGCTCTCATAGCTTGGTGTGGTAGAGCCTGCTGGAATTTTCACCTCAATCCCCCTGATAAAGTCCTCATAACCATATGACGGATGAAACTGAACAATATCCCAGCCACCAGATGTTAATTTTGGAGAATTCGGGTCAGCATAATCCTTATCTGTAAGCTTATAAGGATCTAAGTCCCGTGAGATATGCTCTTGTGATACATTGGGCTGATTGAGTGCCGGAGCAGAAGAATTCAGCTGAGTCAATACAAATTTCTTGCTCTCGAAAGTTTTGGATGTTCCGGGAGGACCTTGGAAAATCATCTGTCTGATGCCGATGTTTTCCATGATTTTCTGATAATCTTTTAAATCGACCATTTTCAGTACTCCTTTTATCTTGATTGTTTTTTTCGTTGTGCTAATAATAAACATATCCTCGTAGCTATCGATTGTCAGTGCAGTGTTGCCTGACTTCAGTGCATGGAACTTCTCTTCATCGATAACAACATCATCACCTACAGAATACCACAACAGTCTTACATTTTTTATTTTATCTGCGTAGTATGCCAGACGACCATCATCCCCCGTTGGTTTATTCTTTGACCGTCCATTCAACATTTTCTTTACCGCATCAAGGTATCTTTGCTCAAGACAGATCAGCTCGTACAACTCCTGATATGCTGTATGATTCCCCATGATCAGAGCAATATTTGTCTTATATAATTCCAGATACGCATTCACGAGGATGTGAACTGCCGACATGATATTAACGGTATTATGCTGAACACCTAATTCCGGTGAATCAGGATTGAAACCATGATTTCTGAATCCGCTTAGTGGGATAAACGCTTCATCTTGTTTTCCATTATTGTAGGAGACAACATATTCTTCAGTATCATTTGCCACAGCATATCGTCCTGTTGTTGCTTCAACTAAAGAATAATACGCATGCGTCCCAGTGATCCGCCCACCTTTGATTGTTTGATACATAAATCGGTTTGCTTTACTCTTTTCAACAATGTAAGCAGCCTTTTCTGCCGGATTGTATAAGCTTTCAACGTAAGCGATATTGGTATTCAGAAGCAGTGCCCCCATCAGTACATCATGCGGCAATACCCCATTCAGAATCAATGCATCTATCACACATTCAAGCATTCCTCTATAATCCAAATTCTTGATGTGGACTCTCGCATTGCTCTGATACAGGGGAACGATTGTATTGAAGTAATACGCACGTGAATCAGAAAGAGAAAATGTTGTTATTACTTTATTTTGCAATACAAGCTTTTTCTTAATAGAGGAAATCGGGCAAAGTCCTGTAATACCGACATTTATGCTTGAATGCACCTGTTCGATAAAAGAATTCGGATTCACTCTGATCATACCCATTGCGTACAGATCCCTAAAATATGGGAAAATCTGAAACTTTATTTTTTGTCGGAGATTATCCATAATATAATGAAGATTACCATCACGAGCAACAATATACATTCCATGTCCAGGTACATATTGACCAGGTATAAGTCCGGGTTCTGTTTCAAAATAGCTGACAATAAAATCCTGAACACGATCGTATATATCCAGAATCAGATTCATAGCATTATGGCTTATATAACCCTGATAGTAATTGCGAATCGCTTCTTTAGATGATTTTAGCTCCTTCAGATAGGTCATCCTCCTACGCACGGCAAGCTCCAGGTCGTTCCTTGTATCGAGTGTATTTTCTGTGAATATGAGAACAACATTATCAGGAATATTCATATGACTGCCGTCTAGCAATTCGATATTTTGGTTGCGGTATTCCATTGCATAGAGTAAGTTACCCAACAGATTACCAGCATGTGCCCGATTGATGTCGTCCAGTATCACACAGTATGTATCTGTCTGCCCACGTGCACGGTTACATAATGCCATGACTCTCTTTTCCGCATATGAAATATTGAATCCGCCTCCGGCTTTTATCTCCAGTCCGTAGACGATGTCATCAAATTCCATAGACGGATGAACCTGAATAAACTCACAATACTGACTGCCATTGATAAATTTCTCAATGTCTTCAGCGTCATTGACCGGATTCTGATTAAATGCATCCTTCTCGTTCAGCTTTTTGGCGCATATATAATAGGCAGCTGCTCTTGCCAGAAATGTTTTACCCGTGCCAGGACATCCTCGAATCAATATATTTGACATCAAATCACCACTTTTTCTTCTTGCTCAAGTATTTTCTTTGTCAAGCGTGCCAGAAAATATGATATCTTTGGGGGGACAGCATTACCTATCTGTCTGCTGATTTCTCGCCTTGTGCCATAAAACACAAAATTATCCGGGAAACTCTGTATCCTTGCAGCCTCCCTTGGACTTAATGTTCTATCTTCGTCCGGATGAATGAATCTCCCCCCAGCTGGAGTATCAAATCTTGTCGTAATCGTAGCAGCTGGCTCATCCCAATATAGCCGCCCATATGAACCACTATGTACAGAGTTTATTTCTTCATCTAAGCTGATATAGTTTTGACCATTGCTGATTTTCCGCATTCTTTCTACAGCTCTCGGAGAATGATGAGACTGCCAATGGTTCATTAATGTCGGAGCATCGCATGAGAGATAGCTCTGATAAGAGGTTTGTGGTTCTGGATTTTCTATGATTCCGCTATCAGTGACTGGGGGAAGATTTCCTATGGCATCCCTGATTGTAACGGGTGCGAAATAATTTGGGTATTCCTTTATTATTTCGTTTGTTGTCTCTTTCCAAAGTGTGTCAGATATAACTCCAGGAATCGTTGTCCCAATGATTATCAAACGTTCCCGTTTTTGTGGCACTCCAAAATCGATTGCCTTTACCACTCTATAATATACATCATACTTTACCCCGTCATTGATTTCAGGGTCAGAAAAGATCCTAAGTATTTCATTGAAAATCTTTCCGCTTTGCATATTTTGCATACCCTTAACATTTTCCATTATAAAAACTTTGGGCTTAACGGCTCTTACCACGTTAAAGTAATGCTTAAAAAGATAGTTTCTGGGGTCATCAATAAATCCTTGCCGTATTCTTGCACCCGCCATGGAAAAGCCTTGACATGGAGGACCACCAATTATGATTTCCGCATCACTTGACGCAAATATGCCCGCCGTATCAATATTCTTGATGTCATCAACAAGAACATCCACTTCCGGATGATTCTGCTGATATGTATTAGCAATCGCCGAATCAAATTCGACGGCCTTATCTATTGTAAAACCTGCTTGAATAAACCCAAGAGACAATCCTCCGCATCCGGCAAACAAGTCGATCACTTTCATACCGATCACACGCCTCCACTTGTTCTGTATCTAAAAGCAAAATGCTTGATATAATCACTTTCTTCATTTGTCAGTCCAAACAAATCATTGACATAGGTATCAATAGCATGAATTTCCTCTATACACTCTCTATGCTTATATTCATATTTAGTCTGCTTTGTTCCTACAAATACCTTTGTCTCTTCTAATTTAGCTATCAAGGCATTAGCCAGATGGCTTGCCAGTTCGTATTCTCCTTCGAACGGTGCCATAAAGCCATTTAGTTCCTTACTCACATGCCAGCAATCTGATGTACTGATCCAGTACCACCAAAATAGGGAGGAGTTGATCAAACAATAACAATAGTCGGCAGCCCCTTTGCTTTCAAAGCTAAAAACTTTATACTCTGGATCGTCAATCTTCTCTCTGTATGCTTTCATCCAGAAAGCTTCACGCCTGTTTAAATAAACTGATTCATTTCCGACTCTTGAAACCTTATAAACAGATCTCATCTTTTTGGGATCCGTAATTTTTTTTAATATGGCTATGTCCAATTCATTGCCCAGCTTTGGAATGCAAGCACCAAAATAAAATCTGTTTCTGACAACCTGCGTTTCATCAAATAAGTGTTTTCTTTCTTCTTTGTACCAATATTGATAATTCCCTGTATATATTTTTCTGCACGCATTTTTCTTCTTTCCAATCAGGATGCACAGCTTCTGATGCACAGAGTCAAATAAACAGTCTGGTCTATCGGCATAGCTTAATATATATTGTTCAGTAATATCTGAAAGCAAATCATTTCTCAACATCAACATTCTTGGAGTTGATATATATGAAAGCGGAATAATAAAGCCAATACTTCCATTTGGCACAAGTTGTTGTGCAGCGTTTACCAGAACATTTGCATAAATATTCCCATAATGAACTGTCAGATCAAGACCACACCTTGAATCCTCAACATATGGGGGATTTCCGACAATTATATCATATTTCTTTTCCATTGGATTCTGCAAAACATAATCGTATGTATAGAAGTTGTTTTTCATCACACGTGCTAATCCAAAGCATTTTTTTATTCCATATCGTTCAAGTACACAAAGAAATAAACGCAATTTTGTAATAATAACAGATTCCTCATTAATGTCATTTCCGAAAATAGTGGCGACTGTATCAAAAATAACTTGTTTTGTGATTTGCTTATAATGTTGGTCAAGTAAATCAAGCTTCATTTCCAGCGCAACAAGTAAGTATTCGCCAGCTCCACATGTAGGATCAAATACGCTCTTCTTAGTAGCAAATGCTTTATAAGGGATTGTCTCTAAACTCTGACTTCCAATGTTATTAGGATTTAATTTCCCATAAGCTGCTTTTATACTGTTTGCCACTATAAAATGTACAACATCACAAGGGGTATAATAAACGCCCTTACTCTTTCGTATAGATTCCTTCTCATTCAGTTTGGCTAGCATATTTTGAACATCCGAATATGAACATGTATTAATCTTAACGAGTCGGAAATTGTGTTTTTTCTTACCTGAAATGGAGAGAAGTTCTTCTGTCACTGGCATCAACTCATCTTCATTGCATATCGCTACGATATATGAATACACAAGATTTAATGCGCTATCTATAAACATATCCTTAACCACCTTTATTGATTTATTATAACGCACTTTTCCCACTATTCACCCATTCGTCCAATTCAGAACATTTGAACTTCCACTGTTTTCCTATTTTATGAGCAGGGATACCCTTGTCTTTTCTAATCCAATCACGAATGGTTCCAGGCTTTACGCCCAAGTATTCTGCAGCTTCATCAATGTTTACCCACTTATCGTTACTGATATCTGCCATTTCTGCACCTCCAAATGAATTCAATGTCATACTATTTTATATTATAGCATATATCGCTCCAATTTTCAATAGGTTTGTTGTAATTTATTGTTGTTTCCTGTTATTTCTCGCTAAAAAAGCAAGTTATTTTCAAACCGACGATGTCAGGCAATTTATCAACGATAGTATTTATCATACAAGGATTCAACATAATTCCCCTCGCTGAACTTGCATTTATTACCAAAATGTGCTATAATACGATTAATAGTTCTCTACGTTCCGTCCCCCACGAAAGGAGTCGAATAATGAAGAAGTATAAATCCTTTGAAGAATATATGTATAACAACTACTACGATCTGATTTTCAATAAGGTCAAGGGCTTTTTGATCTCAAAAAATCATTCAGACTTTTTGGCGACACGGATAGTTCCAAACGTCAATACATTCGACTTAGAGGATTTTCACATTGAAGGAGTTACATTTACTACTCCCGGTGGTGATGCTCTTCATTTCCGGCTGAGTTTGACAGCCGATATCAGCGTTTATGGCAAATCTCGCCGTGATTATAAATCGGACATTAAATCCGTGTGGGTTTCTGTTTGTTTTGAGAGTGTCTTGAGAAACGGGCTGCACAATGTCAGAATCATCAATATTGACGAATATAGCAAAGAGAAATTTTCAAAGGAAAAAGCCCTCGATCATTTTCTTGTTCCGTATCTTTACAGTGAGGATGTTGACAAGGTGGCTGAAGATTTCCTGCGGGAATACTGTCCGATTGCACTTGCCAGTCCAATGCCACTTCCAATCGATGAAATCGTAAATAATATGGGATTGCGGATGTATTATGCCCCATTGGAAGATTCTGTTTTTGGTAGAACATATTTTGAAGTCACTACAGTTACGATATATACAGATTGCAATTCTTGGGCTACAGGGCAGGTGACTATTCCGCCCGGAACAATTCTTGTGAATCCCAATGTATACTTCATGAGAAATATTGGCTCAGCTAATAACACAATTATTCATGAGTGTGTTCACTGGAAACGGCACAAAATGTTCTTTGAGCTGAAACGCCTTCTCAATCAAGAATATCGGTTTATATCCTGTGAAATTGTAGAAACCTATGGTATGGATAAGGTGAAATCCACGCCGATGGATTGGATTGAATGGCAAGCAAATACTCTTGCTCCGAAGATTCTGATGCCTGCATCTACCACTAAAAATTATATCTACGACCGTCTGCAATTTTACCGTCAAACTATGCATCCAGATACAAGAGATTCTGAAATTATGGAATTGGCAATCCAAGATACAGCTAATTACTTTCAGGTTTCTCAACTTTCTGCAAAACTTCGTGCCATTGAATTAGGATTAGAGCAAGCTCATGGAGCATTTGTATACATAGATGGTAAGCGTATCCCGTCTTTTTCGTTTGCTTCAAGCACAATCGGCAAAAATGGAACTTTTGTAATTGACACTATTAGTGCATTGCGTGAAGTAATATCTAATCCATCCTTGTACTCTTTGTATCAAGAAGAAAAGATTGTATTTGTAAATAATATGCTCTGCCTGAATTCGCCAAAGTATATCAAAGTGAATCAGGATGGGCACCCGGAAATGACATCATATGCACTTGACCATGTTGATGAGTGTTGCTTTCTCTTCTACTGCAAAAAACAAATTAACCCGGAATACGATGATTCGTATTACAGAGCTTGTTTCTTATGCCGTGAGATCACAGCGGATTCTTTTATTGAGGCGGACTATCATCCCAACGATGGTAAGAACCAGCTTACAGAGGAAGAAGCCGCTGCAATACAGGCTATCGCTACTCTTTCCAAGGAAATGGAAGCGAACTTGGATGATCTGCCCGGTTCATTTCATAAGACAGTAGATTACCACATTACACGAAAAGGACTTACCGCAGAGGAGTTAAGTGCCCGATCACAAATAAGTCCACAAACAATCAGTGAACTAAAAAATAAAATAGACAAGAAAGTCGAGCTTAAAACGCTGATGAAACTTTTTGTCGGCTTAAATCTCAACCATCACTACTGTATGGATTTGCTGCATAAGGCAGGGATTTTAGAATTTCCCAAGACACAAGAGGGGCTGATATTTGAGTGGCTTGTAAAAGAACACACAGATGAAACACTGCCTCGATGGCAGCTTTACCTCGATACAGCAGGAATAAAAACCAAACTATATGATCGTAGCAAAGTGTAAATTGCATAAATTCCTACACAATCTTTTGTACACATTCACTATTTTGAAAATAAAACATGATACAGCATCGGGTTAAACTTGATGCTGTAGACCGAAAACAGGGGCTATTTGAGCTGTTCCAAACTATGGAACATCTTAAAATAGCCCCTATTTTCGTGCTTTTTGACCATCAAGTCTCACTTGATGGTCTTTTTTCTTGTCCTGCGTTATACTGGTAACAGCGATATGAAAAGACTTCGTCCAAAGCCACGATTTTTCTCCAGTGGATATATAGAAAGATCAAATTTCTATTGCTAAAATTAGAAAAACTGTCCTATTGCTTTTGAGGGGTTAATTTGGAAAATGTATTTTTACCTGTACGATAGAGGATTTCGTCCAAAACATCTGTAATTCTGTAGTGGGATATGAGAGATATATTTCGTCAAACAACCCGGCTCGTTTCCATTGGTAAGTTAGGAGGTCACACCCCAACCTTATATATAAATGTGTCCCCGGCACGACGTTAAACTGCCGACTCATGCAGACTGATACCGGTTGCTCAACAGGCTGTATGAGACAATAAAATAACAAGGCTGTCATTTTGAGCTTGGCGGCCGCAATCCGAATGGAGAAATCCCTTCTGGAATGCGGTCTGGGTTCCTATACCCTTTTGCAGCTGGGCGATTCCTCCATTCAAGACAATGGAGGATTTTTTATGTCTATTTATGAGAAAAAAGCTGAAAAACTGAGAGTTCGCAAAACACCAGCCGCCAAAAGAGCTACATACACCTATCCAGTTTATGACGGCAGTACAATCACTTTGATACCGGGAAAAGACGGTATTACCGAAGAATTCATCGTACTTCTGCATCATCTGGATGATGCGGAAGTACGCAACAACCTGAAAAACGGTCATCCTGAACTGACCGCTGAAGAAAAGCAGGCTGTAAAGGAATGGGAAAACGCTCATCCCGGTGAGAAAGCACCAAGAAATTGGAATCTTTCCATTGACTATGTGATGTCTGATGATGAACATGATTCTGAGAAAGCCGCTATTGAAAATATTCCTGACGGCAATGAAGTATCTCCGGAAGTAGAAATGCTCCGTGCGGCTGTTGAAACCATGTCAGAACGTCAGAAACAGGTTTATGAACTCCATTATCTGAGAGGTTTCAATGTTAAGGAAACCGCTGCAATCCTCGGTATGTCGTCACCGACAGTTACTGCTCACAAGAAAAGGATTGTAGAAATTATAAAAAAGTTTTTTGAGGGGGCTAATTTTACAGGCTGATTCGAGGACTGTATGGTGAGAGGGAATGATTCCCAATCAAAAAATATAAAGAGGTGAAAACCATGGACAAAATGTTCGAACTGATCAATTCCTTGAACGCACTGACGAAAGCAGTCGCAGCACTGACAGAGAAGATCACAAGCGAGTATCTTGACACATTCGAGGAAATTTACAACCCTGAAACGGACGAGCCGAAAGAGGAAGCACCGAAGGAACAGCTGACACCTGAACAGCAGACTGTTACTTTTGTAGAACTCCGCAGCCGTCTGTCGGAGATTTCCCGAAATGGTCATACTGCTGAAGTCAAGGAGCTGCTCCGGAAGTTCGGGGCAGACAAGCTCTCCGATGTGGCAGAGTCGGACTACACAGCACTGCTTGCAGAAGCGGAGGTGATTGCAAATGCCGGGTAATCACGCACTTCTCGCACCATCCAGCAGTGAGCGTTGGATTGAATGTCCGCCCTCGGCAAAGGAAAATGCAGTACAGCAGGATACATCCAGCAGCTATGCTCAACAAGGTACGGATGCCCACGCCCTCTGCGAGTACAAGGTAAAAAAGGCTCTCGGACACAGGGTTCGTGACCCCACTGAAGATTTGACCTACTTCGATGAGGAAATGGCGGAATGCAGCGATGCTTACTGCGAGTTCGTTATGGAGCAGGTTGAGGCAGCAAAGCAGAACTGCTGCGACCCGCTTGTCCTTGTAGAACAGCGTCTTGATCTCACCCGTTGGGTGGCAGAGAGCTTCGGCACAGCCGACTGCATTATCGTAGCTGACGGTACGCTTACGGTATGTGATTTTAAATTCGGACTTGGAATTTTAGTAGAAGCAGAGGAAAATCCGCAGATGAGAATGTACGCATTAGGTGCATTAAACCTGTTTGAAAGCCTATACGACATTCAGACAGTTCGCATGATTATTTTTCAGCCCAGACGTGACAACGTCAGCATTGCCGAAATCACCAAGGACGAGCTGCTTAATTGGGCAGAAAAAATCCTCGTTCCGGCAGCAACTCTTGCCGCCAATGGCGAGGGCGAATACAAGGCAGGCAAACACTGCCAGTTCTGCAAGGTCAAGGCAACCTGCCGCAAGCGTGCGGAGTACAATCTCCAAATGGCACAGTACGACTTTGCTGTTCCCGATACACTTTCCGATGATGAAATCAGCATGATTCTCAATCGTGCGGATACCTTTATCGGCTGGGTAAACGATGTAAAAACATATGCACTTGAACAGGCAATCAGCGGTAAGGAGTTCCCCGGATATAAGATCGTGGAAGGTCGCTCCAACCGCAGATACACAAATGACGATGCTGTTGCAGCGGTGGTCACAGATGCAGGCTATGACCCATTTGAAAAGAAGCTCATGGGCGTGACCGCAATGACAAAACTGCTCGGCAAGAAAAAATTTGATACCCTGCTCGGCTCTCTCGTTGAGAAACCGCAGGGCAAACCGACACTGGTTCCCGATTCCGATAAACGGAAAGCGTGGAATCCCACAGCAGAAGATTTTAAAGAGTAAAGGAGTTTTTATTATGGCAAAGATTATGAATCCGACAAAGGTAGTCACAGGCAAGAATACTCGTTTCAGCTATCTCATCGTGAATGAGCCGAAGAGCATTAACGGCGGTACTCCGAAGTACAGCGTCTCCCTCATCATTCCGAAAAGCGATACCGTAACGGTGGAGAAATGCAAAGCGGCAATCAAGGCGGCTTATGACGAGGGACAGTCCAAACTCAAGGGAAACGGCAAGTCTGTTCCCGCACTTAAGATGCTAAAAACGCCTCTTCGTGACGGCGATGAAGAAAGACCGGACGACTCGGCTTACGCAGACAGCTACTTCATCAACGCAAACAGCGCAACAAAGCCCGGTGTCGTAGATGCCGACTGCCAGCCGATTCTTGATACCAGCGAACTTTACAGCGGTATCTACGGTCGTGCAAGCATTAATTTCTACGCATTCAATACCAATGGCAATCGTGGAATTGCCTGCGGTCTGAACAACCTCCAGAAGCTCCGTGACGGCGAGCCGCTGGGCGGCAAGTCCCGTGCAGAGGACGATTTTGCAGACGATGACGATGATGATTTTCTTTCATAATTAACTGATAATACAGACGGGTGGGCGTTTGCGGTGTGAGCCGTGGGTGGGAAATTTGGAGTTGATAATATGCATAAATTGATGATTGATTTGGAAACTCGCAGCGACGCAGACATTACCAAAACAGGCGTATACCGCTATGCTGATTCTCCTTATTTTGATATTCTGCTGTTTGCCTATTCCGTGGACGATTCTCCGGTACAGGTCGTTGACCTTGCCAGTGGAGAGTCGCTCCCCGATGATATTCTTCATGCCTTGACGGACGATTCTGTCACAAAGCACAGCTTCAACGCTTCTTTTGAGCGCGTATGTTTGTCAGTCTGGCTGAAACGCAATTACTCCGATATTTTAAACAGCTACAGCATTCCGCAGGATTCGGTCGGTAATTATCTTAGTCCTGATTCTTGGCACTGCTCTATGGTAGCATCCGCTTACCTCGGTCTGCCGCTGACGTTGGCTGGTGTCGGCTCAGTCCTGAAACTCGAACAGCAGAAGATGACAGAGGGCAAGGCACTTATTAAATATTTTTGTGTTCCCTATGCCTATGATGGCGATAAACCACTGTTTCATGTTCCGTCCGATGCTCCTGATAAATGGGCAGTTTTCAAGGCATACAACAAGCGTGACGTAGAAACGGAAATGGGAATTGAGAAGAAAATAAGCCGTTTTCCTGTTCCTGATTTTGTGTGGAAGGAATATCACCTCGACCAAGAAATCAACGACCGCGGCATTCAGCTTGATTTGCCGCTTGTCCATAATGCAATTCGTATCGGCGATTATGCAAAACAGCATCTTACTGAAAAGCTGTGTGAATTGACAGGACTTGAAAATCCAAACTCTGTGCAGCAGATGAAAGAATGGCTGAAATCGCATGGTGTAGAAATAGAATCCCTTGGCAAAAAGGAAGTGCAGGAACTGATAGGTAAAGTTTCGCCGGAAATTCGTGAGGTACTGCTGCTCCGACAGCAAACCTCCAAATCCTCGGTCAAAAAGTATGCAGCAATGCGAAATGCGGTCTGCTCGGATGGCCGTGCAAGAGGAATGTTCCAGTTCTACGGTGCAAATCGTACAGGTCGGGAAGCAGGAAGGATTATACAATTGCAAAATTTACCGCAGAACCATATTCCCGATTTGGAAGCGGCACGAAATCTCGTTCTTTCCGGCGATATGGACGCTCTGGAACTTCTCTATGAGGATATTCCCGACACGCTTTCACAGCTTATCCGCACGGCATTTGTACCGAAAGCGGGCTATAAATTCATCGTAGCGGACTTCTCTGCTATCGAAGCCCGTGTCATTGCATGGCTTGCAGGCGAACAGTGGAGAATGGACGCTTTTGCCAATGGCGAGGACATTTATTGTGCGTCGGCATCAAAGATGTTCGGTATTCCTGTTGTAAAGCATGGCGTGAACGGACATTTGCGGCAGAAAGGTAAGGTGGCGGAGTTGGCTTGTGGCTACGGCGGCTCTGTCGGTGCAATGAAAGCTATGGGGGCAGATGCTATGGGGCTATCCGATAATGAATTGAAGCAGATTGTCACCGATTGGCGGAAGGCATCGCCCAACATCGTACAGCTTTGGTGGGACGTGGAGAGGGCGGCAATCAAGGCAGTCGGCGGCAAAACGCAGACAGAAACACACGGTATCAAATTCAGCTATGAATCAGGATTTCTGTTTATTGAACTCCCCTCCGGCAGACGGCTTGCCTATGTAAAGCCGCGTATTGAAGAGAATCGTTTCGGCAGTGAATCTATTACCTATGACGGTGTTGGCGCATCAAAGAAATGGGAACGGCTGGAGACATACTCCGGCAAGCTCGTGGAAAATATTGTTCAGGGCATTGCTCGTGATTTGCTGTTTTATTCTTTGCAGACATTGTCTCACTGCTTTATCGTCGGGCATATCCACGATGAAATGATTATTGAAGCTGATAGACGAATGTCACTGCAAGTTGTCTGCGAACAGATGGCTCGTACACCGAAATGGGCAGAGGGGCTGCTCTTGCGGGCGGATGGGTACGAGTGCGAATTTTACCGTAAGGACTGAAAATTTTGATAAGGGGCTAATTTTCACCCCATTTGAACGGACTGTATGGTGAGGGCAGTTGTTCCTCACCATATTCCGACTGGAGGTTAAGCAAATGTTTTATGTAAAGGAAAAAATCAATGACACTGTTGAGGTCAAGGTAGAACTGAACGATGAAAATGTGTTCTGCACCTGCCCCGACTGCGGCAAGGAAGTCGCTGTTGACCTGTCTGTTGTATTTGCAGACGGCATGGGCGATATGTACGGCATGGCAGTATGCTGTACGTACTGCTCGAAGAAAAGAATGGAGGCACTGAAATGAAAAGTTTGATTCCTATAGACGATTACGGTGTGTTCGTCGATAAACATGACACCGCCAGAGTAGACAGCCGCTATGTGGCACAGTTTTTTGAAAAAGAACACAGAGCTGTCCTCCGTGATATTCGTGAACTTGATTGCTCGGAGGAATTTCGACTGCACAATTTTGTGCAGTCGGCATACATCAACGAACAGGGACATAAGCAGCCGTGTTACCTTATGACACGTGACGGATTTGTATTTCTTGCAATGGGCTACCGCGGCAAAAAAGCCGCACAGTTCAAGGAACTGTACATACGCCGTTTCAACGAGATGGAGTCTTTCATCAGAACACTTGTATCGGCAAGGCAGGAATTTCCTTTGCTGACCGAAAACATCCGTCTGCTTAATGAGAATCCCAAGCCTTATCACTTCAGCAATGAGTGCGATATGCTCAACCGTATTGTACTTGGCATGACAGCAAAGCAGTTCAGGGTACTTCACGGTATTGAGAAAAAGACCAGCATCCGCCCATATCTGACACAGGAGCAGATTGACCTGCTCGAAACGCTGCAAAAGGTCGATATCGGTCTGTTGGTGTCTGTGCCGAATTACCATGAAAGAAAGCGTTACCTTGAATGGTATGCGGCACGCATAAAAAAGGAGCACAGCAATGGCAAATAAGTACAACGCAGAGGGCTATTTCAGCCCTACAGAACACGAGGCGTTCACTCGTCTGGAAAAGGAAGAAAAGGCAGTCCGCAAGGCTGCCGCCTTCCGCCCCATCGTGTATATCTGCTCTCCTTACTCCGGAGATACAGAGAGGAATATCAAGAACGCCAAGAGATACAGCCGCTTTGCCGTAGACAAGCACTATCTGCCGATTGCACCGCACATCTATTTTACGCAGTTTATGGATAACTGCATTCCCGAAGAACGTGATACAGCCATTTTTATGAACTGGGTGCTGATGAGCAAGTGCATGGAGCTGTGGGTGTTCGGCAATACGATCAGCACCGGCATGAAGGCGGAGATTGACCGTGCAAAGAGAAAACACATGAGAATCCGTTATTTCACGGAAGAATTGGAGGAAAAGACATGAAACTGACGCTTTACAGGGCTGACTGCACAGGGAAAGCAAACAATGCCCATTATCCCATTAAGGTTGAAGTCACTTCGCCTGAACAGATGGCAGCGGCGACAGTTTATGACCATGTGTGTGCCGAATATATGAATTGTCATAGAAAAAAGGAAAATTTTCTCTTCGCCAATGTACTGCCGATGGACTGCGACAATAACCATATTGACAATGCTGAGGACTGGATTACGCCTGAGAAGATGGAATTGCTTTTCGATGAAACTGCTTATGTACTTATTATGAGCCGCAACAATATGAAGCAGAAAGGACGGTATTCTCCCCGCCCTCGTTTTCACGTTTACTTTATAATCCCCGACTGTACAAGCATGGAACATTATGAGAATCTCAAAGCAAGAATGGAGAGAGCGTTTCCTTTTTTTGACGATAAAGCCCTCGATTCTGCTCGTTTCTTCTATGGTTCTCCCGGAAAAGTTATCTGGCATGAAGGCGATATGAACATCGAGAATCTGCTTTGCCTTTTAGGCACAAACAGCACCATTCAAGAAGGCTCTCGCAACAATGCGATGCACCATTTTGCAGTGACGATTTTAAAACGGCTGGGCAAAACAAAGGAGGCGGAGAAAGCCTTTCTGGAATACGCTGATAAATGCAGTCCGCCGCTTGATACGGATGAACTTCGCAGTATCTGGAGAAGTGCCTTGAACTTCTACAAAAGTAAGATTGTCACTGACCCAGACTATGTAGCACCAGAAAATTATGCCGTGCCGGAATGGGTTGACCCTATTCCATTCAGTAGATATTCCATGGCAAAATTCCCGATTGAAGCACTCCCGACAGCAATTGCAGAATATGCCGCTGCTGTTGCAGAAAGTACACAAACACCTGTTGATATGGCAGGCGCAATGGCACTTTCAATTATGTCGCTTTGTGTGCAGGGCAAGTACAAGATTAGAGGAAAGGCGGACTGGTTTGAACCGCTGAATACCTATCTTGTAGAAATCGCACCGCCATCGGAACGAAAATCGGCAATTATCAATCTGATGCTGCGACCTGTGAATGTCTATGAAGTTCAGTACAATATGAGAAACGCACCTTCCGTTGAAGCAAATAAAATGCAGAAACGCATTCTGGAAAAACAGCAGAGAGCCGTTGAGGAACAGATGTCAAAGGGCAAAGCAAGTCAGTCCGATGTGGATGCGATTGCACAGCAGATTGCCTCATTCAGAGAGGTCAAGCCGATGCAGTCCTATGTGGATGATATTACACCGGAAAAACTGGTTAATGTGATTGCTGAGAACAAGGGCAGAGCTGCTATGATTTCCAGTGAGGGCGGCATTTTTGATACGCTGGCAGGCACTTACTCCAGAATTGTCAATATTGACGTGATGCTGAAAGGCTATTCCGGCGACACCATTCGTGTTGACCGTATCGGTCGTGAAAGCGAAAGTGTGATGAATCCAGCATTGACTGTTCTGCTGATGGTACAACCCAGCGTGATTGAAAGTGTACTGAGCAATCAAACCTTTCGCGGCAGAGGTCTGACTGCAAGATTTCTATACTGTATGCCGATTTCGCTTGTTGGCGGCAGACGATATCGGAGTACCGCCATATCGGATACGGTCTACAGAGCTTATGAACGTGCCGTTGTAGATATGCTGAGTGAGGATTGTCCGGAAAGTCCTGCAATAATCACGTTGTCAGATGATGCTGACAAACTGCTTGCGGAATTTGCAGAAGAGATTGAGCCGAAGCTGGTGACGGATTATGCGGAGATGTCCGACTGGGCAGGTAAGCTGATTGGCAATACACTGCGTATTGCAGGACTGCTTTGTCGGTCGCAAAATTTGAAGGCTGATGACTTCCTTGAGGAAAATCCGCCTTTAATTGTCGATGAAGCAACTATGGAGAAAGCAATCCTGCTTGGACGGTATTTTTTGAATCATGCACAAGCGGCATATTCTGTATTGCCTGAGAATTCAATGTGCAAAGCGGCAGATAAAATTCTGAGTATGATTCGTGAGAAGTCGTTGACGGAATTCGACCGCCGTACAGCAATGCGATATTGCCGCTGTTTTAAGACTGTGGCGGAGATTCAGCCAATACTTGACCAGCTTGAGGATTATGGATATATTGCTCGAAAGCCGGAAAAGCCGTCAAGCACAGGACGTCCGCCCCTGCCGCACTATCTGGTTAATCCAAAATGCCAGTAGTTTTGTCCTTTTGTCACACCTTCTGTCACGTCAGAATCAGCCAATGTGTGACAGCAAAAATCCCAGCAATACGTTGTTTTTGGACTTTTGTCCTTTTTGTCCGAAAACATAAGAAGTCAAAAAAAGATTATTTATTTATTATAGTAGTTATTTCCGTACAACTCCCCAAAACCTCGGACAAATGTGACAAAAAGGACAAAAGTCTGAAAAGCACGTAGAATGGAGAATTTTATAATGTTGATTGATGAACAAAATCTGCTTTTGAGTGAGGACAAAAGTGACAATTACCTGTCAAGGTGCATTCAAGAGCTGAAACAGTGGAATGCACCGCTGAGTGACTGGGTGTGCGTGGATGTTGTTGACGTCTGCGATGATGACCCTGATGCACCACTTACGAAATGCGAGGTATGTGGCTGCGAAAAAGTACGTTATCTGCACGTGATGGAGCATGAGGACTTCTTCATGGAGTTGAATGTCGGATGTATTTGCGCTGGTGTTATGGAGGACGATATTCTCAGAGCGAAAGAGCGTGACAGGCGCATGAAAAACCGTGCCAAACGTAAACGAAACTTTATCAAAAAGAAGTGGGTGCAAATAAACCATCGAGTTATGCAGCTTAAGTATAAGGGATGTGTTTATCAGATTATCGAATCGAATGGCGGCTATGCCGTTCAAAGTGAAAACAGTTACGTGAAAACTTACAAAAACAAGCCTATCAGCAATATGCTGACGGCGATGTATGCGGCTTTCGATTTGGCTGATCCAATTTCGGAGGTGATGAACTTTTGAGAGAGAAGAACATAGAAGAGACACTTCGTCAGACAGTCAAGTGCAAGGGAGGTCTTGCACTGAAATTCGTATCTCCGGGCTTTGACGGCGTTCCGGACAGATTGGTACTGCTGCCGGAAGGACGGATTGCTTTTGTGGAGGCGAAAGCTCCGAATAAAAAACCAAGACCGTTACAGCTTGCAAGGCACAGAATGCTGAGACAGTTAGGGTTTAGAGTGTATGTGCTTGACTGCAAAGAAGATATAGCCAAATTTATCAAGGAGATGATGAACGATGAAATTCATTCCACATGATTATCAGAAATATGCCGCCCAATTTATCAAAGATAATCCCATATCCGCACTCCTGCTGGATATGGGACTTGGGAAAACTGCTATCACCTTGACAGCAGTCCACGACTTACTTTTTGACAGCTTTGAAATCAGCAAAGTTCTGATTATTGCTCCCCTGAGAGTAGCACGTGATACTTGGTCTGCTGAAATTGAAAAATGGGAGCACCTGAAACATCTGACTTACAGCGTGGCAGTTGGAACAGAAGATGAACGTACAGCGGCTTTGAAGAAAAAAGCTGACATCTACATCATCAACCGTGAGAACATTCAGTGGCTTATCGAAAAAAGCGGCATTCCATTTGATTTCCAGATGATAGTAATAGACGAGCTTTCAAGTTTCAAGAACCACCAGACAAAGCGTTTCAAGGCGCTTATGAAAGTTCGGCCAAAGGTAAAAAGAATCGTAGGACTGACCGGCACGCCTTCCGGCAACGGACTTATGGATCTGTATGCGGAATTTCGTCTGCTGGATATGGGAGAGCGTTTAGGACGATTTATCGGGCAGTTCAGAAATACTTACTTTCAGCCGGATAAGCGCAACGGCATGATCGTGTATTCCTATAAGCCGCTTTCCGGTGCGGAAGATGCAATATACGAGAAAATATCTGACATCACAATTTCCATGAGAGCCGCCGATTATCTGAAAATGCCGGAGCTTATCATGAACGAATACCCTGTCGAGATGTCAGCAGATGAAAAAGAAAAATACAAGGCATTAAAAAAAGAGCTGATTCTTGAATTGCCTGACGGTGAAGTAACCGCTTCCAATGCAGCAAGTCTGAGCAGCAAGCTGTCACAAATGGCGAATGGTGCAATTTATGATGACAGCGGCGACACTGTAAGCATCCACAGCAGAAAGCTGGATGCGTTGGAAGATATTATTGAATCCGCAAACGGCAAGCCTGTTCTGGTAGCATATTGGTTCAAGCATGACCGCACGAGAATTACAGAGCGGCTTTCCAAACTTGGCGTTGCATATCAGGAAATCAAATCTTCCACCAGTATTGAGCGTTGGAATAAGAGAGAGTTGATCGTTGGCTTAATTCATCCGGCAAGTGCAGGACATGGCTTGAATTTGCAGGCAGGCGGTTCAACACTGATATGGTTTGGATTAACATGGAGTCTGGAACTGTATCAGCAGACAAATGCAAGACTGTATAGACAAGGACAGAAATCGGCGACAGTTGTAATTCAGCATATCATCACCAAAGGCACAGTGGATGAAAGAATCATGGAAGCCCTGAGTGAGAAAGACAAAACGCAGACAGCCTTAATGGATTCTGTTAAAGCGGAACTGGAGGTCTGAGATGTACAAGGAATTATGCGCCGCAATCATAGAAAGAGCCTTGATCGACTATCGAACAGCACTGGCAGAAAAGGATAATGGCAGTATCCGTGAATGTGAGAAATTCCTGCGGTCGCAGTGGTTTGCGTTTCTGTCGGATTTGGATGGCAAAAAGCTGATTGCAATGATGAGGGAGGAATTTGCGTGAAAGAATACTGGAATCGAGCGGCAGCACTCCGCAAGCGTATCAAACGGAAGATTCATGAAATCCATATTCTGCGACAGCAGGCAGAGGGAATGAACGGCAATGTCACCAACGATATGCCGAAAACAGTATCGCCCAGTCACAACCGTATGGAAGCGGCGGTGTTCAAAATCATGACGTTGGAGCAGGAAATCAAGGAAGCTCAGCTTACATACGATGCCTTACTTGCCGATATGGAGGAACGTATCAAGGCAGTTGAGGATGCTGATTATCGTGACCTGTTGAGCAAGCGTTATCTAGAGTTCAAGCCGTGGGCAGAAATTATGAGCGAGATGGGCTACAGTAAATCAAACATCTTCCGGCTTCATTCTGCGGCGGTCGATGATCTCAAAAGTCGGGACATCGCGGGACTTGCAAACACCTGAAAAATGTGCTATACTATATAATAGAAGAATTATGTAAAGCCGTTGTGTATGACCGCAGCGGCTTTTGTATTGGGAGGTGTTGGCTGTGCCGAGGAAGAGTAAGCGACCATGCAGTCACCCCGGCTGTCCGAATCTAACAGAGGGCAAGTACTGTGAGGAACACAAACCTCTTCACCCCGACAGACCGTCTGCTGCCAAGCGTGGTTACGGCAGCAAGTGGCAGCGTGTCAGCAAGGCGTACCTACGCAAGCATCCGCTGTGCGTGAAGTGTCTCACAGAGGGACGGTTTGTCACAGCAACGGTGGTCGATCACATCATTCCGCATCGTGGCAACCAGACGCTGATGTGGAGCGATACCAACTGGCAGGCACTCTGCAAGCCCTGTCACGACCGCAAAACTGGAAATGAGGACAGAAATCCCGAATATCACTACTGATGGGGCGAGTGGGGCTGCCCGGTGGGGGTATCGAAATCTCTGTGACCGATTCACAGAAAGACCGGCGCGCCCTCAAACACACAAAAATCAAGGTTCAAACGCCCTATTAACCCCCTAAATACTATTACAATCCGAAACTGCCGAAGTTTCGGTTATTTTTATACCAAAAGGCAGGTGAAACAATATGGCGAAAGACGGTACAAACCGTGGCGGCAGACGTATCCGTGCAGGAGATAAGCCAAAGGCACTCGCTGATAAAATTGCTGACGGTAAGGATGCCGATATTATCGAGTTTCACGCTCCTGAACTGGAGGCTATGGATTTGGACGATGCTGCCGATCTGGTTGGAGCTGATATGCCCTCGCCAAGTGAATATCTGTCGGCACATCAGAAGAACGGCAAACCGCTCGGTGCAGATGAAATTTACAAGGAAACGTGGCTCTGGTTGAAAAATCGTGGCTGCGAAAAATTGGTCAATAAGCGTCTGTTGGAAAGCTATTCTCAGGCCTTTGCACGATTTATTCAGTGCGAAGAAGCACTCAGTTCCTATGGACTCTTGGGAAAGCATCCGACTACTGGCGGTGTCATTGCCTCGCCATTCGTACAGATGAGTCAGACATTCCAGAAACAGGCAAATCTCCTCTGGTATGAGATTTTTGACATCGTGAAGCAGAACTGTACCACCAAATTTGACGGCTCTCCACAGGACGATTTAATGGAGCAGCTATTAAGCAGCAGAAAGTGAGGACTTTTTATGAAATCAAGCACCGACGCACAATTCTGGAGAGACTTGAAGCACAACCGCCAGAATCTCACCAAGCAACAGTACAGAACGCTAAAAGGTCAGGCGGTAAAAGGTCATGTCATGGATGCCCGAAAGGGACTGCAAAAAATCCTGCATAGGAGGACTGGCTGATGAAAACGACTACGGAATTTCAGCTTGTGGATATTGACAAGCTGGTACCCTATGCGAATAATGCTCGTACCCACAGCAAGGAACAGATTCTGAAATTACGCTCTTCTCTGCGTGAGTTTGGATTTGTGAATCCTGTCATTATCGACAAGGAGTATAACGTAATTGCCGGACACGGACGCATTATGGCGGCAAAGGAGGAAGGCATTACAGAAGTCCCTTGTGTGTATGCCGACCACCTGACAGATGCTCAGAAGAAGGCATATATCCTTGCCGATAACAGAATGGCATTGGATGCGGGTTGGGACGAAGAATTGCTTGCCGTTGAAATGGAGGAACTCCAGAATCTCGGATTTGATCTTGGGCTTACTGGTTTTGACGAAAAGGAACTTGCAGATTTATTTGCATCGGATGAAGATGCAAAGCAGGACGATTTTGATGTTGATGCAGAACTGGAAAAGCCCTGTTTCTCAAAGTTAGGCGATGTATGGCATCTCGGCAGGCATACGGTTATCTGCGGCGATTCCACGCTGCCTGAAACCTACACGACTCTGCTCGGCGATACCAAAGTCAACCTTGTCTGCACAGATCCACCGTACCTCGTCAATCTCGAAAGCACGTCCGGTAAAATCAAGAATGATGATCTTGATGATGAAAAAGGCTATGAGTTTCTGAAATCTGCCTTTGAAAGATTCAGAGATGCAATGGCAAAAGATGCAAGCATTTATGTTTTCTACGCCACTTCCAAGGCTCGTGTATTTCATGATGCTTACGAAGATGCAGGATTCAAAGTCGGTGCAGGACTGGTATGGAAGAAAGACCGTCTTGTACTTACTCGCACTGACTGGAAATACATTCACGAGCCGATTATCTGGGGCTGGCGTAAGGACGGCAAGCATATCTGGTATGGCGACCAGAAGCAGAAAACGGTCTTTGAATTTGACAGAATCAAGAACAGTAAGGAAGATGGCTGCGGTCACCCGTCAAGCAAGCCTGTTCCGCTGATTGCATATCTGATTCAGCAGTGTACGCAAAGCAACGGACTTGTTCTCGATGGATTTCTCGGCAGTGCATCAACATTGATTGCCTGCGAGCAGCTTGACCGTATCTGTTACGGCGTGGAGCTTGAACCGAAATTTGTAGATGTTGCGGTCAAAAGATACATTCAGCTTCATGAGGGCAATTCCGATGATGTGTATCTGATTCGTGACGGACAGCGTATTGAATATGCAGATGTTCCGAAGGAGGAGCAGAATGGAGAATAAACCGCTATTTTTCGTCTGCTCGCTATCCGGAGGAAAGGATTCCACAGCAATGCTTCTGCGTTTGCTGGAAGAGAAACGTCCGGTGGACATGATACTCTTTTGCGATACAGGACTTGAATTCCCCGATATGTACACACATATAGACAAACTGGAAAAGTACATCGGCAGACCAATCACAAGAATCAAAGCAGAACACAGTTTCGATTATTATTTTTCCGAAGCGCCGATAAAGCGTGGGAATCCTGAAAAGTTCCGTGCTTTATTTGGGCAGGATTACAACGGCTATGGCTGGATGGGTCCGAAAATGCGGTGGTGTACAAATCGTCTGAAAGACCAGCCGAGAGAGCAGTTTCTCCGCAGTCTGCGTGAAAAATATGATATTCGCCAGTATGTCGGCATTGCGGCTGATGAACAGTATCGCTTGGAACGGAAAAATAATCAGCGTTCCGAATGTATTCATCCGCTTGTGGAATGGAATATGACAGAAAACGACTGCCTGCAATACTGTAAAGAGCGTGGTTTTGACTGGAACGGCTTGTACGACAGATTCAAACGTGTATCCTGTTGGCTCTGCCCTCTGCAATCATTATCGGAACTGCGGAAACTATGGGCGTTTTATCCCGATTTGTGGGCGAAACTTCGTCATTATGATGAAATGACATGGCGAAAATACCGTGCGGATTACTCCGTAAAAGAACTCGAAATACGCTTTGCTTTTGAGAATGAATGCCTTGCAAAAGGTGTTTCAGTCAGAAACAAGGCGTTTTTTACTGCCTTGAAAGAGAGGTTGGAATCTGAAAATGAATAATAAACTCACTCTCGGCAGCCTGTTTTCAGGTTCAGGCTCATTTGAAACCGCCGCCTTGCTGTCGGGAATCACTCCTGTCTGGGCAAGCGAAATTGAACCTTTCTGTATCAGAGTAACAACAAAACGGCTGCCGCAAGTAATGCATTTAGGCGATATTTCGCAGATAAACGGTGCTGAAATAGAACCTGTTGACATCATCACATTTGGCAGTCCTTGCACTGATTTATCTATCGCCGGAAAAAGGGCAGGTCTTAACGCCGAGCGTTCGGGACTGTTCTTTCAGGCAATCAGAATCATCAAAGAAATGAGGTATGCAACGAATGGCAAATATCCGAGATTCGCAGTGTGGGAGAATGTCGCAGGCGCTTTTTCCTCAAATGGCGGCGAAGATTTCAGAACCGTCCTTGAAGAATTCTGCAAAATCAAAGACACAGCAATATCTGTTCCTAAACCTGAAAAGTGGACAAAAGCAGGAGAAATTGTGGCAGATGATTTCTCTGTCGCCTACAGAACATTCGATGCTCAATACTGGGGAGTTCCCCAGAGAAGAAAACGTATCTACCTTGTCGCAGATTTTGACGGCGGATGTGCATCCAAAATATTATTTGAGTCCGAAGGCGTGTCTGGGTATTCTGCGGAGAGCTTCAGAGCGTGGCAAGCAGCTTCCCGAAGTACTGAAAATCGCTCTGGAACGGCAGGCACAAGTTTAGTATTCTCCAATCACGGACAGGATACACGTTTCAAAGGTCCCGTTGATGTAGCAGAAACAATCTCCGCATCATACGGAACAGGAGGAAACAATCAGCCATATGTGGTGGAATCCGCAGGATTTTGTACGGAACATTCTGCCAAAGCTCGCGGCATTGGATATGAGGAAGAAACCTCTCCGACGCTCCGTGCAGGTGTTGTTCCGGCAACCCTGAAAATCAGGTGTGGTGGTGGTTCTGGCGGAAAAGGAGCGTTGATACAAGAGGATAAATCAGCAACGCTGTCCTGCAATAACGACCAGACACTTTTCGTTCCGAAAGCATACGGTGTATGTTCTAAGCACAGCAATTCCATGATGTCCGACAATCCCAACAGCGGATTTTATGAAGCTGAAACTTCCCGAACTATCGACACTTCCGGTACAAATCCATCGTCTAATCAGGGCGGCATGGTTGTAATTGAGGGTAACGGCTCACGCCCGTCGCATCACGGTGACGGCTACAAGGAATCCGATACCATGTACACCTTGAACTGCACGGAGAATCACGCCGTTTCCTACGGCATCGGCAGACCTGCGATGAATCAGTCATTCAAAGCGAAATTCAGCTTTCAGATTGAGGAGGAGAAGTCGCCGACCATTGTTGCATCTGGTGCAGGCGGAGTTTTCCACCCGAAATATTCTACAAGTAAAAGCTCTCACCACACAATTGCCGAAAAGGAAAAAGCCGGAACGCTCGTTGCGTCCGACTACAAAGATCCGCCCACAGTCAGCGACAGCACTGCCGAAATTGAGTATATCGTTCGCCGGCTTACACCGCAGGAATGTGCATCGCTGCAAGGTATGCCGACTTGGTGGTGTGACGGACTTGAAACGGAAAATCCCACCGATGAAGAAATCGATTGGTGGCAGAAAGTTTTTGAAGATTACAACAAGGCAATCGGCAAAAACGGTAAATCCAAAAGCCGAAAACAGGTGGAAAAATGGCTCAAAAATCCGTATTCCGATAGTGCCGCCTACAAGATGTGGGGCAATGGCATATTCGTCGGGAATGCATTCTTTGTGCTTGCCGGAATCGCCTATTTTGCGAACAATGGAGCAAATTGTGAACAGAGTGATACTAAGTCAGATGATTAGCCCCTGCGTGACGGCTTGACGTTTAAATCAGGGCTGATACTCCCCTCAATTTTGTCATGCTCACGTTCAAAAGCAAGAATACGATCACGCACAAGGCACAGCACCTCGCTGTTTACCGAACGACCCTCGTATTCTGCAATATAACTGATTTTCTTCAGCATTTCCTCTTCAAATCTGATAGATACACTTTTCGTAGCCATAAAACAATCTCCTTTTCTGAATATATTATATGTTTATTTTACAGCTATTCTGTGGTATAATGTTATGTATAGATATACGGTATATCTATAAAATTTCAGAAAAGGAAGGATTAAATCATGAAAGTTGCAATTATCGGATCAAGAAATCTGGGAGTTATCGGTCTGGAGAATTTCCTGCCGGAGAACGTGACGGAAATTGTAAGCGGCGGTGCAAGGGGTATCGACACCTGTGCAAGGGAGTACGCCAATGCAAACGGCATCAAGCTGACGGAATTTCTCCCCGACTACAAACGCTATGGCAGGGGCGCTCCGCTGAAACGAAATCTTGAAATCATCACCTACGCCGATTTGGTGCTTGCTTTTTGGGACGGAACATCTCGCGGCACGAAGTATGTCATTGACAACTGCAAAAAGCAAGGCGTCCCGATTAAGGTGTATCTTTTCAAACCTAAAAAATAAAAAGCCTGCCAAATTCAGCAGACTTCTGTAGCAAATTGTGAACGAACTGATACTATGTTATTTTCCAAATTCACATAAAGTTATCAGGTAGAATAATAACAGATTTTTGCCCGATATTTCGTCACATATCACACTTGCAATTTGTGAGAAAACGAGTTAATATGTGATTACGAAAACGCCGCAGAGACGGCGAAAAAACAGGAGGTAATCACATGAATATTGAATTCAATCTCACAGGTGAAAATCGCAAGAAACTGGTTAAGACAATCAGCGAAATAACCGGAATTCCTGCCGAATATCAGTATATGCCTACCTGTGCATACAGCATCGGCGAGCGTTACACCGTCACCAAAAATGGAACGCTGGTTATCGGCGATGATACGGACGAAAAGGAAATCCGCAATCTGCTGTCAAAGCTGGAGCAAATGGGCTATTCTGCGGCATCGGACAACACCAAACTCACCGTTCAGATGCCGCGTGATTCCCTTGACGAAAGAACGCTGAACAGAGTCCGGCGGATTCTTGAAAACAAGGGTGAACTGTTCAAAGCGGCATTCAAAACTGACAGCGTTGAATTTCAGGTAACAGAAAAGACCGTTGAGTTCCCATGGTTTACGGCTGAACAGGACGGCGATGCGGACGCTTACTGCACCTTTATTTCGATGCTCTGCGAGTTTGCAAGAAATCTGAATCGAATCAACAATAAACCCGATACAAGCGACAATCCAAAATACGCATTCCGATGTTTTCTGTTGCGGATTGGTATGATCGGGACAGAGTTCAAGGCAGCAAGAAAAGTGCTTCTTCGCAATCTTTCGGGAAGTTCAGCTTTCAGACATGGAGGTGCCAACAATGCGATTTCCGAATGAAAAGGAGCTTGCAATGCTCCGAGAAAAATATCCGGCTGGAACAATGGTGCGGCTTATTTCAATGGATGACGAGCAAGCACCACCTGCCGGAATAATCGGCGAGGTTCAGTTTGTTGACGATGCCGGCAGTGTTCACATTCACTGGCAGAACGGTAGCAGTCTTGCAATGATTCCCGATGTTGATGTTGTGGAAATTCTGACCGACCTTGGGGCGAATTTTTAATAGAGAACGCTCCTCCATTTTACTTGATTTTACCATAGAAAAGCAAATTTATCAAGTGTGTATTTACACCAGACTTTCGGCGAAATACAGTCGAAAAGATTGTGTAGTAATGGTATTGCTTTATTCTCCGTTATGCGGTAATATGTAACACAACGAAAGGGCGGAAAGCCCCGAAAAACACCGAAAATACGGAGGAAAATACGATGAACGAAAAGACAAGAATCCAGATTGAGAACCTCAAGAATCAGACCATCGGAGTCGAGATCGAGATGAACCACATCACCAGAAAAAAGGCTGCGCAGGTTGCCGCCGACTTCTTCGGAACAGGCAGATTTGAGGATACGGCAAGCAGAAACGGCTACTACACTTGGTCAGCTTGGGATTCACAGAACAGAGAGTGGAAATTCCAGCGGGATGTTTCCATCTCAGGAATTGACGCAGAAAAGTGCGAACTGGTAACCCCGATTCTTCGCTACGAGGACATCGAAACCTTGCAGGAGCTTGTCCGCCGACTCAGAAAGGCAGGGGCAGTCAGCCACGCAGGGGTTGGAGCTGGGGTTCATATTCACATCGGAGCAAAAGGTCACACACCGCAGAGCCTGAGAAATCTTGCGAACATCATGGCGAGCCACGAAAGGCTGATCGCCGATGCCCTGAAAATAGACCAAGGCAGAATCAACCGCTACTGCCGAACAGTAAACCCCACTTTTATCGAACAGCTCAACAAGAAAAAGCCTTCCACGATGGCACAGCTTGCGGACGTCTGGTACAGGGCAAACAACGCAGATTACGGCAGAAATCAGCACTACAACGACAGTAGATACCATATGACAAATTACCATGCAGTATTTACCAAGGGAACAATTGAGTTTCGCTGCTTCAACTTCGACAAGCCTTCCGATGGCAAGAAAAACGGACTTCACGCAGGACAGCTCAAAAGCTGGATTCAGCTTTGCCTTGCGCTTTCCGAAATGGCAAAAGAGGTCAGAACGGCAAGCCCAAAGCCACAGCAAACCGAGAATCCGAAATTCGCAATGCGGACTTGGCTGATTCGGCTTGGCATGGTTGGCGAAGAATTCGCCACGGCAAGAGATTTTCTTACGAGAAACCTTGACGGCAACGCCGCATGGAGATACGGAGCATAACGCAGGAGATTTCCTCCTGCTGCCCTAACCGCCACCTACGGGTGGCTTAAGGCAGTAGAAGGAAGTTTCCTTCGGAAAGGAACGATCACGATGAAAAAATATTATCTTGCCTATGGTTCAAACCTCAATGTTCAGCAGATGAAGTACCGCTGCCCCGATGCAAAACCTGTCGGCACGGCATTCATCAAGGGCTACGAGCTGCTGTTCAAAGGCTCGAAAACAGGCTCTTACCTCACGATTGAAAAAGCCGAAAAATCCAAAGTTCCCGTTGCTGTCTGGGAGGTTTCGGCAGCTGACGAAAGACGGCTTGATGTTTACGAGGGCTTCCCGAATTTCTACTACAAAACGGAAATGGAAGTTACTGTAAATCGCCGAAAAATCAAGGCTTTTGTGTACATCATGCACGAGGAAAGACCGATAGGAATTCCGAGCAGTTCCTACATCAGAACCTGCGTTCAGGGTTACCGTGATTTCGGTTTTCATTTGAAGCATTTGAGACTTGCATTTGACATCAGCGAAAGGGGTGCAAGAGATGAAAAGTGAAATCAGAGAGCCGAGAATCTGCCCGAAATGCGGATGCTCCTACACCGAAAGACCTGCACTTTCCAGAGTGGATAACCAAACCCTAATTTGTACTGATTGTTCAACTCGTGAAGCACTTGATGCCATCGGAGTTTCCACCGAGGAACAGGAAAAGATCATCAGCATTATTCATCGGAATTACGCTGAATAATCGCTACAGAGCCGCCACGTTGCCGCACGTTCGCCGTTCTGATTTTCCTCGCAAAGTTATCCCACACGCAAAACGGCGGCACACGGCGCGCTTGTGGGGCTGTTGTGACAAGTCATATATTACACAATTGCGAGGTCTGTTTTTCCTCGATATTTCGTTGATTTTAGCCGCTTGATAAGTGTAAAAAACTATGGTAACATACTACACAACGGAAGCGGAGAACTGCACCGAAAAAAAACGAATTTGGAGGAAAATCACATGAAAACAATTGAACTTTTTGAAAAGGCAATGACTGAGGGAAATGAGTTCTTCAAGGAGAATGGCTTCAATCCTACGCTTTTCGCAGCCTACAGACTGCAGAAGGACAGCGGCAACGAGCTGATCGACTTCTCCGAGGTTATCTGGACACAGGATATTGAGCCAATCAGCGAATTTTTCAAGGCACAGGGCATTACGGAATTTACGATTTCAAGCACCTTCAGCAGTCTGATTGAAACCCTCGCAGCCTTTGAAAAGCAGGGATTCTGCATGAACGGACTGACCGAGGTCAAGGCGAACTATACCGACTTCACCACAGGGGAAAAGAAAATCATTCCCGCGATTCGCATGAAACTGAACTGAAACAACGAGCCAAGGGGCGGAACTGCCGCCCATAATTCTCGCCCACAAAGCCGCCACGTTCGCTGTTTTCCCTACCTTTGCAAAGTTATCCCTTGTGCAGAACGGCGGCACAAAGCGGCGATTGTGGGGCTTTTACGGCAAGGCATAAATCACACAATACTACCCGAAATATAGCCGAAATCATTGTTACATTTATTTTTCCGAAATTCGTTGACTTATCCCTTGAGATACGGTAATATACATACTACCGAAAGGCAAACAGCCTGCGGAAAACAACGAAATACGGAGGAAAACAATTATGAAATGGGAACAGGTTACAACAATGGAGCATCTTTGGAGCAACGGATGCAGCACGCAGGGTGCAGCGCTGAAGTACGGCGACAAAGTTCTGGCAACAGGGCTGACCTACAGAGGCTTCGAGGCGGCGGTTTACGAATTTGTAGAGGATGAGGCAGAAAGCGGACTGAGCTACATCGAATGCAGGCTGAACCTTAGAACAACTGCACCGACACCCTTTGATGACGGCGGCGATGCAATGAAATGGTGCTTTGACCACCTGAACGACTAAGGCAAGGGGGCTGAAAAATGCCCCTTTTCCGCTTTCTTTCAATGGTGTATATCACACAATGATGAGGGCTGATTTTTCTCGATTTTTCTGTACTTTTAGCCACTTGCATAGTGCCGTGGTTTATGGTAATATGTAATTACCGAAAGGGAAAACAACAACTTTTAGGAGGAAACGAAAATGGCACACACATGGAAAGTAAAGGCACTTACAGCGGAGAAACCCGGAAAACTGGTCTGGAAGACAATCAAGGAATTTGACAGCCCCGCCAAAGCGGACAAATGGCTTTGCGAACACGTCAGAAAGAACGGTTACAACATTACTGATTATAACGTTGTAAGATCCTGAGAACAGCTGCAAAAAGCGACACCCCTTGAAAAAGGGGTTGTTGTTCGTACAGCCGTTTTTCGTTTCCTCTGGCAGTATAAAAGTAACAAATCCAGCAGCTTATCTTTGTGTAGTTTATTGTTTCAAAATGACTTGCTATCCTTGCTTTTTTATGGTAAAATACATTACAATGGAAGAGCAATCTCAATTAAAAAATCGCCCCAAGGGGTGTTTAAAATAACGTTTCAGACCTGATTTTCAGGTCTTTTTTCATGCCGGAACGGAGGTGAAACAATGGCAAAATTCAAACCGACACGCTTTATGTCGGAGGATTCAAAATACAGCAAAAAGGCGGCGGACTACGCCGTTAATTTTATTCAGTGCCTTTCCCATACCAAAGGCACATGGGCTGGCAAAAAATTTGAACTGCTGGACTGGCAGGAGCAGATTATTCGTGACCTTTTCGGAATCCTGAAACCGAATGGGTATCGGCAGTTTAATACGGCGTACATCGAGATTCCAAAGAAAAATGGCAAGTCTGAGCTTGCAGCGGCAGTAGCACTTCTGCTCACCTGCGGTGACGGCGAAGAGCGTGCCGAGGTTTATGGCTGTGCCGCCGACCGTCAACAGGCTGCCATTGTATTCGATGTTGCCGCAGATATGGTTCGTATGTGTCCAGCCTTGAATAAACGAGTTAAAATCCTGACTTCTCAGAAGCGTATCATTTACACTCCGACAAACAGCTTTTATCAGGTGCTTTCCGCCGAGGCTTATTCCAAGCATGGATTTAACATTCATGGTGTAGTTTTCGATGAACTTCATACTCAGCCCAACAGAAAGCTCTTTGATGTTATGACCAAAGGCTCCGGCGATGCAAGAATGCAGCCGCTGTACTTCCTTATCACTACTGCCGGAACGGACACAAACAGCATCTGTTATGAGGTGCATTCCAAGGCAAAGGATATCCTCGAAGGCAGAAAGCATGACCCTACTTTTTATCCTGTCATTTACGGTGCGGAGGAATCGGAGGATTGGACTGACCCAGAGGTCTGGAAAAAGGCAAATCCAAGCCTTGATAAGACTATCGGAATGGATAAGGTTGTGGCTGCCTGTAACTCCGCAAAGGAAACTCCCGGTGAGGAGAACGCATTCAGACAACTTCGTTTAAATCAATGGGTAAAGCAGGCTGTCCGCTGGATGCCGATGGAGAAATGGGATAAGTGCAAGGTTGCTTTTGATGAAGATTTCCTTGCTGGACGTGTCTGTTATGGCGGTCTTGACCTTTCGAGTACAACTGATATTACGGCATTTGTGCTTGTTTTTCCGCCGACTGATGAGGACGATTTTTACTATGTTCTGCCGTACTTCTGGCTGCCGGAAGAAACGCTTCCCCTGCGTGTCCGCCGTGACCATGTTCCCTATGATTTGTGGGAACGGCAGGGCTATCTGAAAACCACCGAGGGAAATGTTGTGCATTACGGCTTCATCGAGAATTTCATTGATGAACTCGGAACAAAATTTCACATCAAAGAAATTGCTTTTGACCGTTGGGGAGCAGTTCAGATGTCGCAGAACCTTGAAGATCTGGGATTTACGCTGGTGCAGTTCGGTCAGGGGTATCGAGACATGAGTCCACCGACCAAGGAACTTATGAAGCTTACACTTGAACAGAAACTCGCCCACAACGGCCACCCAGTTCTCCGATGGAACATGGATAACATTTTCATCAAGCGTTACCCTGCCGGAAATATTAAGCCTGATAAAGAAAAATCCACAGAGAAGATTGACGGTGCGGTTGCCTTGATTATGGCTCTTGACCGTGCAATTCGGTGCGGTGTTGGTAATAGTGGTACGAGCGTTTATGATGAGCGTGAGCTTTTGATTTTATGAGAAAAATCTCCTACTATATTCTACATGCTCTTAACACCATACCTTTACAGTAAAACCAAATACACTTTCAGAGGGATTTGCATCATGACTCACATAGATAGATTTCGGAACAAATTGTTTGTTATCATCATAATAAAAGGCTTTATATGTGTATTTCAGGTTGCCGTTCCATACTGATATAAGTGCCTGTAATCTGCGATCCAATAATTCCTTTTCTTTTATTGCCAAAGGCGTCAGATATATCATATTGCTTTCATCGGCTGTACCGCCTATTTCAGGCGGTACAAGATATGTCCTGACGAGTTTTCCCGCATTTACCAGTTCCTCTATCTGCGATAGATTTTCAATTGATTCAAATTCAATATCATTTGACGCTATTTCATAATCACGGATATTTTCGAGGTTGTAAATATCATCAAAATCATATCCATAACCGAATCTGAAAATGACGCCATTTCTCACATAAAAAGATATTCCGTGTTCTTCTTCAAAATCTGCTCCTCCGCTTACAACATACACCATATCACCGTTAACTTGCGGATCAAAAATATGTATGCCGTCTGCTCTGAACTGTTCCATGACCTTTCCTGCAAGAGAATCTCCGTATACATCACTGATGTTTCTGTCCAGTCTTGTAAACTGGTATTCATTCATTAAATCAAGATCGTCAAGACATTTTTTAATATATTCATCTGTAATGTTATCTTTGATTTTTTTGCCCGTCCGATACACTTCAAGTTTTGTGCCGAATCGGTTTGAAAAAACTTCTGTTATCGCTTCATCATCTTCATAATAATCAGTATCATGGTCGAAAAGAGCAGACCATTCCGCATACGCCTTATCTATTCTATCGTACATCCTTTCGCAGACATCCCATAAAAACTCCACGCAGTAATAATAGCCGTCAGGATTTTTTATTTCATCATAATAATCAAAAATAAGCATCTGTGAGTGGAGCGTCGCAAATCCGACTTCTGCATAATGTCTCGAAAATTCACCTGCATCTTCCAGCATATCATCACTGCTCAGACAGCAATCCATATTTTCCAGAAGTTCGAGAATATTAACATTTTTGTTTTTTATATCATCTTCTGAAATTTCATTGCCAACCCAGTCATAAAACTCACTGCTCATAAATCCTTTTTTTAGAAGCCAGTAAAAATAATACGCTATCGGCATCATTGCATAACGGTATATCTGTCTGTTATCATCATCAGAAAGCTCGTCAATGCTATTCTTTCCGGTCATTCTCAGATACTCGTTTGCAGCATCTTCCCATGCCCATTTTCCCTTATAGCAATACGGAGATAACGGTTTAATCTCATTTGAAACTTTTTTCTGAATATTGGGTTTGCAGAGGAAAAGTGTTAAGGTGATTATTAAAAATATCAGTGCAATAATTTCAAATATTGCAATAGCGTATATGCCCTCATTGAAGGAAATGAAGGTTAGTCCGAATAAGAAAAAGAATATTGTCAGCTTTAAGAAAACAGATTTTAACAATGATTTATTTTTCAATAAGGTTACAATGGATATTCCAATAAAGCTCAGTGGTATAAGTGGCAGAACTACAGCCAGTGAAAGCGGATAATCCGGAGTATAGTCTATCAATCCACAGCCTACTACAGGCAGCAGAATAACATTAATTATGATTGATAAAATCAGGTATACTTTTTTCATTTTAATTCCTCGTGTAACAATTTATGAATTTGCAGAGTTCTCAACTTTACAGATTATCCTTATTATATCATATTTTTCTGAGAATTTCAACCTCGAAAGGAGTGTTTTTCATGAGCATTTTCAAAGGTTTATTCAAAAGCCGTGACAAGCCAAAGAACAGCTACGATTCGCCGTCATACACCTATTTTTTCGGACGGAGCAATAGCGGAAAACGAGTCAATGACAGAACAGCGTTGCAGCATACTGTTGTGTATGCCTGTGTTCGTGTGTTGTCGGAGGCTATTGCACAACTGCCCCTGCACGTCTACAAATATACCGAAAACGGAAAAGAGCGAGTGCCGATGCACCCGCTTTACTTTTTGCTTCACGACCAACCTAATCCCGAAATGACGAGCTTCATTTTTCGTGAAACGTTAATGTCGCACCTGCTGATTTACGGCAATGCCTACGCACAGATTATCAGAAACGGTCGTGGCGAGGTTATGGGATTGTATCCGCTGATGCCGGATAAGGTCAAAGTTGACCGTGATGAGCATAACCGCTTGATTTATGTTTACAGCCGTTACGATGAAGCAAATCCCAATCTGAAAGAACAGGGAGATATTGTTCTGACAGCTGAAAACGTATTGCACATCCCCGGCTTAGGATTTGATGGATTGGTCGGTTACTCTCCAATAGCTATGGCGAAAAATGCAATAGGAATTTCTCTTGCCTGCGAGGAATACGGATCTACCTTTTTTGCAAATGGTGCAAGTCCGAGCGGTATTTTGGAACATCCGGGAGTTATTAAAGACCCTGACAAAGTCCGTAAAGCGTGGCATCAAGCCTATGGTTCAGGCAACGCTCACAAAGTTGCCGTCCTCGAAGAGGGCATGAAATATCAGCCTATTTCTATTCCCAACAATGAGGCACAGTTTCTTGAAACAAGGAAGTTTCAGGTAGAAGAAATTGCTCGCCTGTATCGTGTACCTCTGCACATGATCGGCGATTTGGAACACGCTACATTTTCAAATATAGAACAGCAGTCCCTCGAATTTGTGAAATACACACTTGACCCATGGCTTGTTCGTTGGGAGCAGTCATTGCAAAAAGCACTTTTATCGGATTCTGAAAAAGGACAGTATTTCATTAAATTCAACGTTGAGGGACTTTTGCGTGGCGATTATGCTTCTCGAATGCAGGGCTATGCAACAGCACGCCAGAACGGCTGGATGTCGGCAAATGATATTCGTGAATTGGAGGATATGAACCGGATTCCTGCCGATTTAGGCGGCGACCTTTACCTTTGCAACGGTTCGATGAGCCGTTTGCAGGATGCAGGGGCTGCATACTCTCCAAAACAAAATGAAAGTGAGGAAAATACAGATGAATAAGAAATTCTGGAACTGGGTGAAAAATGAGGACTCCGGTGAAACGGAATTGTACTTTGAAGGTCCTATTTCTGACTGTACATGGTTCGGAGATGAGATAACGCCCGCTATGTTCCGTGATGAATTGGCGAAAGTCAGCGGAAATCTGACCGTATGGATCAACAGTCCCGGCGGAGATTGCGTTTCCGCAAGCCAGATTTACACAATGCTGAGGAATCACAAAAGCAAGGTGACTGTAAAAATTGACGGTATCGCTGCATCGGCGGCATCTGTTGTTGCTATGGCTGGCGATGAAACGCTGATCAGTCCAACGGGCTATTTGATGATTCATAACCCCATGACTTTGGCGAGCGGAAACAAGTTTGATATGGAAAAAGCGATTGCTCTTCTTGACGAAATCAAGGAGGGTATTATCAACGCATATGTCCGAAAAACAGGGCTTTCCCGCAATAAAATTTCCAAGCTGATGGACGATGAAACGTGGTTGAATGCTGAAAAAGCATTGCAGTTGGGATTCGTGGACGGTATTCTTTTTGATGAGAAGAAAAAGCCGTTTATTCCGGAAGAGGATGAACCTGATGAAGAGGAATCAGAAGAAGAAAAGAAGAACTTCTCTGCACTCTATTCGCAGACTCGGACAGCCACATCATTGATGCAGAAATTATCCGCATTAACCCCTGACGGCACACCTGTTGACCAGCTTGAAAAAAGACTGAATTTACTGAAATATTAAGGAGGTACACATTATGACCATTCAGGAACTGAGAGAGAAAAGAGCGAAAGCGTGGGATACTGCCCGTGATTTCCTCGACAGCAAACGCCGTCCGGACGGCACACTTTCCGCCGAGGACAGCAAGACTTATGACGCTTTGGAGCAGACCATTGTCGACCTTGGCAAGGAGGTACAGCGTCTTGAAAGACAGGCGGCACTTGGTGCGGAATTGCAGGCGGCAACGTCCACGCCGATTCTTGGCAAGCCTGCTATGCCAACAACAGAGCCGGAAAAGTCCGGCACAGCAAGTGCGGAGTACAGCAAGGCTTTCTGGAACAGCATCCGCAACCGCAATTTTATTGATGTTCGCAACGACCTGCAAATCGGCACAGATTCGGAGGGCGGCTATCTTGTGCCGGATGAGTTTGAACGTAAGCTGATTGAAGCGTTGGAGGAAGAGAGCATTTTCCGCCAGATGGCGACCGTTATCAAGACTTCCAATGGTGACCGCAAAATCCCCATTGTGACCAGCAAGGGCGAGGCGGTCTGGATGGACGAGGAGGAGCAGTATACGCTGTCCGATGATGCGTTCGGTCAAGCATCGCTCTCCGCTTTCAAGCTTGGTACGGCGATCAAGGTTTCGGAGGAACTTCTCAACGACAGCGTGTTTGACCTGCCGACCTATATTGCCCGTGAATTTGCACGCAGAATCGGTGCAAAGGAAGAGGAGGCTTTCTTTGTCGGTGACGGCAAGGGCAAGCCGACAGGAATCTTCCACACGACAGGCGGCGCGGAGGACGGTGCGACCACCGCAGGTGCAAATATCACTTTTGACGATGTGATGGAACTTTTCTATTCGCTCCGTAGCCCTTATCGCAAAAAAGCGGTGTGGGTGCTGAATGATTCAACCGTTAAGGCACTCCGCAAGCTGAAAGACGGCAACGGCAACTACATCTGGAGTCCGTCCGTTTCCGCAGGTCTGCCGGACACCATTTTGAACCGCCCTTACAAGACGTCAAGCTATGTGCCGGAGGTTAAGGCAGGGGCAAAGTGTATGGCGTTTGGCGACTTTAAATATTACTGGATTGCCGACCGTTCCGGCAGAACGTTCAAACGTCTCAATGAGCTGTTTGCCATGACAGGGCAGGTTGGATTTCTTGCAAGTCAGCGGCTGGACGGCAAGCTTATTCTGCCGGAGGCAATCAAGACACTTAAAATCAAGGGTGCGTGATGTTCAATGATTACGCTGAAAGAGGCAAAAAACTATTTGCGAGTGGATTGGGACGATGATGACAAGCTCATTTCCAATCTGCTTGACACTTCGAAACAGCTCGTAAAAGACGTGGGCAGAATGGACGAGGAAGCTTTCACCTGCAATGAGGACACCACCAGAACGGCTGTCCTCTTCTGTCTTTCTTACCTCTACGAAAACCGAAATACTGCGGATTTTCACAAGTTGACGCTTACTTTGCGTTCCATTTTATTTGCACAGCGTGAGGGAGTGATTTAGTGGAAATCGGGAAATTAAATCAGCGTATCGTGATTCTGGAGCATCGCACGAAAAAAGACAGCATCGGCAACCACATCACTCAATGGGAGGAAGTGACTGCTTGCTGGGCACAGGTAAGCGTGAAGAATTCTGTAGAGACGATGAATACGGGAGTCACCAAAGAAATACAGTCCGTGTCATTCACCGTCCGGCAGAATCCCTATCTGCTGTATCTGAATGCAACTACTCATCGGATTCTATTCCGTGGTCAGTATTTCGATATCGTGTCGGTGAAGCCGAATTACGAGAAGAATGACTATCTTACGATTACAGGAGAAGTTCGGAAAGCGGGTGTGCAGGATGACCAGTATTGACGATATGGCTGACGAAATTATGAAAGGATTGCAGGAGTATTCGGAACTTACGGATACTGCCATGAAAAAAGCAGTCCGTAAGACTGCAACATCTGTGAAAAAAGAAATTTCTGCCAACGCTCCGAAGCGCACAGGAAAATATGCGAAAAGCTGGACAACTAAAAAAGTCAAGGAGAATAGCCATTCTCTGGAGATTACCGTCCATTCCAAAGACCGTTATCAAATTGCACACTTACTTGAGAAGGGGCACGCTAAAAGAAATGGCGGACGTGTTGCAGGCAAGTCGCATATTGCTCCTGCCGAGGAAAACGGCGCGGATTTATTGGAATCGCTGATTAAAAAGGAGCTAAAATGACTTACGAACAAATTCACGATATGGTGGAGGAGATGGATTTTCCCTTTGCATATCATCATTTTGCCGAGGGAGAGTCACCGAATCCACCATTTGTGCTGTTTCTGTCACCGGGTGAAAATACTTTTTCGGCGGATAATCGGATGTATTTCAGCTTCAAACGGCTTGATATTGAACTATACACCAATCGCAAATCGCCCGAAGCAGAAGAGCAGATTGAGGCGGTGCTAAGCCGCCATCATTTATATTACACAAAGACAGAAGCTTGGATTGAATCTGAGAAGATGTATGAAATTTTATACGAAATGGAGGTCTGAGCTATGGCTCTGAAGAAGAATAAAGTTAAATTTGGTCTGAACAAAGTCCACTATGCGAAGATTACGGCGTGGTCGGAGGATGGTGTGCCGACTTTCGCAACGCCTGTGAGAATCCCCGGTGCAGTGTCGCTTTCCATCGATGCAAACGGCGAGAACGAGAATTTTTACGCTGATAACACTGTGTATTACGTTATCAACAACAATGCCGGCTACACCGGAGATCTTGAAATTGCTCTCATTACAACAGATTTTGCAACGGAAATTCTCGGCGAAATTCAGGATACAAAGGGTGTTCTTGTGGAACGTAATGACGCGGAAACCGCACAGTTTGCATTGCTTTTTGAGTTTAGCGGAGACAAAAATCATATCCGCCACGTGCTGTATTGCTGCTCGGCTTCACGCCCCGCAACGGAAAGTGCCACCACGGAGGAATCGACCGAAGTCAAGACAGAAACGCTGTCGCTGACGGCTTCTGCTCTGCCGGATGGTCTGGTGAAGTCCAAGACGTGCGAAAATACAGACGAAACCACCTACAACAACTGGTACAAATCTGTGTATATTCCGACATTTACAACCGCTAAGACAACTGCCAAAACAACATCTTAATGGAGGTACGATATGGCTATCAAGAAAAATATTATCGTAGACGGAATCGAAGTACCGTTTAAGGCGAGTGCCGCCGTACCTCGTCTTTATCGTCTGAAATTTGGTCGTGATATTTATCGTGATTTTGCTGCTTTGCAGAAAAACGTCAAAGAGGGCGACGAGGAAAACTCCACGCTTGACATTGAGAGTCTGGAGGTTTTTGAGAATATAGCCTTCGTGATGGCAAAGCACGCTGATCCGGAGAATGTTCCCGATAATCCCGATGATTTTCTGGAACAGTTCAACACTTTTTCAATCTACGAGATTCTTCCACAGCTTATTGAACTGTGGGGACTCAATACCGCCACGCAGGTGGAATCTAAAAAAAACATCGCAAAACTGACAGACCGATGACGACTCCGCTTTTCCTCCTGAGATGCGTTCAGCTTGGAATTTCTCTTTCCGAGCTGGAGCTTCTCACTATTGGGCTTGTCAATGATATGTTCACGGAACGGGAAAATGACGATTACAAAGGCTGGTCAGAGATAGCAGGTCAATCTGATTTCGACCGATTTTAGGTCATTTGAATGGAGGTGACCAACCACGGCAAACAGAATAAAGGGCATTACAGTTGAAATAGGCGGCGACACAACTAAGCTCTCCAAAGCTCTCGAAGGTGTCAACAAAAACATCAAAAACACCCAGACTCAGCTAAAGGACGTAGAAAAGCTGCTAAAACTTGATCCGACCAATACAGAACTTTTATCGCAGAAACAGAAACTGTTGGCTGACACCATCGGCTCTACTAAAACAAAACTGGAAACTCTGAAAACCGCCGCAGAACAGGCAAATACAGCTCTTGCAAACGGTGACATCTCGCAGGAGCAGTACGATGCTTTACAGCGAGAAATTATCGAAACGGAAAACGAATTGCAGCGTTTGCAGAATGAAGCTGAAAAATTCAAAACGGCGCTCGTTAAAATCGGTGAAGCCGGAGAAGTTCTGCAAGATGTGGGCGATAAGATCAGCGGTGCAGGCGAAAAATTGCTCCCAATAACCGCAGGGGTGACGACTCTTGGAACTGTTGCCGTGAAAACCGCCTCCGATTTTGATTCCGCCATGAGCAAGGTTGCCGCTGTTTCCGGAGCAACCGGAGAGGAATTACAGGCACTCCGTGACAAGGCTCGTGAGATGGGCGCAAAGACCAAATTTTCGGCTTCCGAAGCCGCCGAAGCGATGAACTATATGGCGATGGCGGGCTGGAAATCGGGCGATATGCTGTCGGGAATCGAGGGCATTATGAACCTTGCAGCCGCAAGTGGTGAAGACCTCGCAACCACATCCGATATCGTAACCGATGCACTGACCGCTTTCGGCTTAACCGCCGATGACAGCGGTCATTTTGCCGATGTTTTGGCGGCGGCAAGTTCTAATGCAAATACAAATGTGTCAATGCTCGGCGAATCCTTCAAATACTGCGCTCCGATTGCCGGAGCATTGGGATTTTCCTGCGAAGATACGGCAGAAGCGTTGGGACTTATGGCAAATGCGGGAATTAAATCCACCCAGTCCGGTACGTCCATGCGTTCTATCATGACGGCGCTTTCGGGCGATGTCAAGTTCTGCTCTGACGCTTTCGGTGAAATGGAAATTGCCACCTCAAATTCTGACGGTTCAATGCGTGAATTGTCCGATATATTGGCGGATTGCCGTGTTGCTTTCGATCAGATGTCGGAGTCTGAAAAAGCAAGTGCCGCACAAAGTCTTGTGGGTAAAAATGCTATGTCAGGATTTCTCGCTCTAATGAATTCCGCACCTGCCGACATTGAAAAATTATCCGGAGCAATTGATAATTGTGACGGAACATCGCTCCGCATGGCAGAAACTATGCAGGACAACCTTGGCGGTCAGCTTACTATTTTGAAGTCGCAACTTGAAGAATTGGCGATTTCTTTTGGCGAGATCCTGATGCCTGCAATTCGTGAAATCGTGGCGAAAATCCAAGGATTTATCGACAAACTGAATCAGCTTGACCCGGCAACAAAGGAAACAATTATAAAAATCGCTCTGGTGGCTGCGGCTCTTGGACCTCTGCTGATCGTGGTAGGCAAAACCATTTCAACGGTCGGAAGTCTGATGACCTTTATCAGCAATATCCCCACAATGATTGCAGGTGCAAAAGCTGCTTTTGCGACTTTAAGCGGTGCGATTGGTGGAATTTCCGCACCTGTGGTCGCCGTTGTTGCAGCGATTGCTGCACTTGTGGCGGCTTTCGTGCATCTGTGGAATACTAACGAAGATTTCAGAAACAGCATCATTGCGATTTGGGAGAAAATCAAGGCTACGTTTTCAAATCTGACGCAGGGAATTGTTGACCGTCTGAACGCTCTCGGATTTAATTTTGAGGGTTTCGGCGATTTGGTATGGTCTATATGGAAGGGCTTATGCGATATTCTCGCTCCATGGTTTGAGGGCGTTTTCACCTATATTGCGGAAACTTTTGATGTTATCGTTGATATTATTCTTGGCGTTCTGGATATTTTTATCGGGCTGTTTACAGGCGACTGGGAGCAGATGTGGAACGGTATCAAGGGCATTTTTGTCGGTATATGGGACTACATCATAAATTGCTTTTCCAATATTCTGAACACCCTCGAAGGTATCGCAGATGTATTCTTCGGTTGGTTCGGAACTTCATGGAGTGAAGTGTGGACTTCAATCAAGGACTTTTTCGTTGGAATCTGGAACAGTATCAGCACCTTTGTTACAAATATTTTTACAGGAATTCAGACGTTTTTCACAACCATATGGACTGCGATTAAAGATTTCTTTGTCGGTATCTGGAATACGATATACAGCTATATTTCGGAGAGAATCACTGCAATACAGACGGTTATTATAACTGTATGGAACGCTATTTCTACGGCAATATCCACAGTGCTGAATGCGATTTACACAACAATCTCAACGGTTTGGAACACGATTTACGAATTCATTTCTCCGCTTTTAGAAGCGTTTAAATACCTTTTTGAAACGATTTTTCAGGCGATCCATATCATTATCAGCAATGTTATGGACTGGATCTCCGAAAAGATTCAGACTGTTTGGAATGCCATTGTTGGCTTTGTTACGCCGATTTTGGAAGGAATCAAAACTTTCTTTGAAACGATATGGAATGCAATTTCAACGGCAATCTCCACGGCTATGGATACAATCCATGGAATTATTACAACCGTATGGAATGCTGTATCAGGCTTTATTTCGGGAATTCTGAACTCTATCTGGTCGGTAATTTCTTCAGTCTGGAATACGATTAGTAGTACAATTTCAGGCGTTTTGAATGCTATTTCAAGCACTGTTTCAAACATTTGGAACGCTATCAAAACGACCATTACAAACGTAATGAACAGCATCAAAACAACTGTGACTAACATCTGGAACAGCGTAAAATCGGCGATTTCAAGCGTTATTACAGGCATTAAAGACACCATTGTCAACGGCTTTAATAATGCTGTGAACTTCGTGAAAAATCTTGCAAGTGAAGCTTGGAACTGGGGTGCAGATATTATCAATGGCATTGTGGAAGGTATCAAATCCAAAATTCAGGCTGTCGCCGATGCAGTTACAGGTGTTGCAGATAAAATAAAAAGTTTCCTGCACTTCTCCGTGCCGGATGAAGGTCCTCTGACAGATTTTGAATCTTGGATGCCGGACTTTATGCAGGGACTTGCTAACGGTATTTCGGCAAATGCGGGGCTTGTGAATGATGCTCTCAGCACGTTCGGAACGAATATCACAACGGCTCTAACGGACACTTTTCAAAATGCAATGTCAAATATTGTGACGACTGTGCAGACGTTTATGGAGAACACGCTGACGGAAGTTACAAACGTCTGGAATAACATTAAAACGAATATGGATGCTGTTCTCGCAGGTATCGGAAATGCCGTAAAATCGGGCTGGGATTCAATCAAAAATGTAATTTCTACAGGGACAAACAGCATTAAGAATGTAATTTCAACCGTGTGGAACGGGATCAAAGGTTTTATTTCCGACGGTCAGACGAATATGAAAAATATGATTACTTCCACTTGGAGCAGCATTTCTAATGGTGTGAAAAATACCGTAAATTCAGTAAAATCCGCCGTTTCTTCTGCTTGGAACGCCATGCCCGATGCGGTTCGCGGAGCTATGAACAACGTCCGTGATACCGTTTTCAATATATGGGACAATGTGAAAAATGGAGTGTGGGACAGGCTTGGCGGAATCCGTGACGCTGTTTCTGACGGGCTGAATTCCGCTGCCGACTGCATTCGGAATATCGCAAATTCCTCGTGGCAGTGGGGCTATGACCTCATGCAGAATCTTATCAACGGCATTCGATATATGATTTCCGACCTCTACAACTCCGTGTGCGAGGTAGCAAATATTATCTGGGAATATCTGCACTTTTCCGTCCCCGAAAAAGGGCCGCTGACGGATTTTGAAAGCTGGATGCCGGACTTTATCGGCGGTCTTGCTGACGGGATCAATAAAAGCAAAAAACTGATTTCCAAGGCTGTTGAGGGTGTTGCTGATGCCATGCAGATGACACTGGATTCCAATATTGGTTTGAGCCTTGACGGAATTTCCGCTCCCATGAAAGACGGAAATCCTGCCGGAACAGTTATCAATAATTACGACAACAGCCGGACGGTAAATCAGACGAATAATTCGCCTAAATCGCTGTCACGGCTGGAGATTTATCGGCAGACACGGAATGCGCTGAATGTGTGATAGTCAAAAACTATTACGCTCATTCAGTTTCATTGCGCTGTCATATAAGTTATCATAATGAAGTGTAATTATATCTTCTTTTTTATTCTGTTCTCTTCTTCGTCTATATGTAACTTCATCAAAATCATCTCTCAATCCGGCAACGGTAACATAGTGAAATCTTGAACTGTCATACTTTTTTAATTCAGGTGGTAGTTCTTTGCCACAAGCAAGCTGAGAAAGCTTTTCGTAAAATAAAGCGGAATTCCCGTCAATCCATGATTGCCAATCATAAATTTGAAAATTTCCTTTTCTTAGTGCTTCACCATAATGACCAGACTTTAAGGTGGTTCTACCATTTGGTTTTTCAAATTCAATAAGGACAAATTCGTAACCACCTGATCCACTTCCTATTAATATATAATCCGGTCTGGGTGAAGTGCGGTTTCCAAGACTAAACTCAGGAAATAGATACAAATCATGATGCCCAAATGGAAAGCGATCGACAAGGATAGATGCAGGAATGAAAAAAGCTGTAGTTTTATTAATAAACCTTAGTATATCTTGCTCATTAGTATCAGGAGCATGAATCAAGGTATTAAATGCTTTTAATAATTCCATTACTTCTGGCTTCAAGCCTATTGTTTCGAGTCGAAAATCAATCAATTCAATATGATTGTTCGGGAACAAACTATTATAATGACGTATTGCTGGTGGATAAAGGTAGCGAAGATTTTTGCGCCCAAGAGGAGTATCATCAGTTTCTTGTGCTAAGATTCTTTCATATTGCTGCAGTTCATCGCTTGTCGGTGGATTTTTAATATAATCACGTGTATATAAGTTCATTGTCATCCTCCAGATTAAATAATTTCTCTCATATTATAGCATACTTCAGCAAGAAAAAACAAGGGGGTGCAACCATGTTTTTCAAACTTATCCTCGAAAACGCCAACGGTGACCGTGTGGACATGACCACGACCGCCAACCAGTATATGACCTCAAAAATCGAGGGCTTATCGCCTCCACACGGCACGATCAGCACCTCCAGCTATGCAGGCATGGACGGCAGCTATCTGAATAATGCCTTCATCGAAAAACGAAACCTTGTGATTACCTTTCAGATGCGCGGTATCGGCATTGAAAAACGTCGTCATGATCTGTACAAAGTGGTAAAGCCGTCCCGATATATCAAGGTTTATTATCGCACAGCAAATATTGATGTATACACCGAGGGCTATGTGGAGACCTGCGAAATAGAAAATTTTGAGCAGTTTACAAGCGGTCAAATCAGCATCATCTGCCCTGATATTTACTGGTATTCCACTGAAACGCAGATTGCCGAGTACTCGCAGATTTTCGGTGCATTCCACTTCATTTTCCACGATGATGACAAACCTTTTCCGCTTGGCAAATACAATACGCAGAACATGATGACTATTAAAAATGACGGTGATGAAACTGGATTCACACTTGAAATCAGCGGAGGTCCTGCAAAGAATCCGACTCTCTATAACGCCGAAACAGACGAATATATGCAGATTCTCGGCGATATTGAGGAGGGCGATATTATTCGAATTACCACAAAAACCGGCAATAAAACGGTCACTTTGGAGCGTGAGGGCGTGCAGGAGAATATTATCAATCGCCTTGTTTCAGGTTCAACATGGCTTACGCTCCGTGAGGGCGAAAACAAATTTTATCTTCGTGCGGCAAGTGGACTCAAAAACTTAAAAGTCCGATTGATTCACCGTAACGCTTATCTGGGGGTGTGATTATGCAGATTGAAATTTACAAAATGGCGGCGAACGAAAATACTCTGACGATAACGCTTGAAGCGATTTGCGACAGTTTTTCCTCGCTACTGTGGGATATTGAGTATTATTCCTGTGGAGTATTTGAAGTGTATATCGCCGCCGATCCACGAAATATTGAGATTTTTCAGACTGGAAGAATTGTCGGGCGTGACGATGATAAAGAGCATTTCGGACTGATAGAATCCGTGCAGATTGAAACAGATGCGGAGAACGGCGACTACTTGATTGTGAGTGGTCGCTTTTTGATGTGCCTGCTGGAACGCAGAATTATTTATCCGACTTTGAGTTTTACAACCGAAAAAACATATTCGGAAATCGTGCATACCGCCGTTATAAATAATGCCATAAACGCCGAAAACAGGACGATTCCGGGACTTACTCTTGGTACAGTGTCCGGCAGTTGCTGGGAACAAAAAACGAAACTGCAAGTCAGCTACGATAATCTCATGCGGTGGATTTACACCGTCTGTGAGAAAATCAGTGGTACGGCAAATATTCGGCTTTCCAAAATAAACGGCGAACAATATGAAATGCTGTTTGACCTTTCCGAAGGTACTGACAGAAGTATTTTGCAGGACGAAAATCCGCACATTATTTTCTCTGATGGATACACAAATCTGCTGTCATTTTCGTATTCTTCGGATATTTCGGTACAACAAAATTTTGCCTACATTCTGGGAAAAGGTGAAGGAGATGAGCGAAAACGCACCACATATTTTGAGAATACTGAGCCTTCATTTTTAGAGAGATATGAGGTCTACGTTGACGCAAAGGATATGTCTGACGAGCAGCAGGAAAACGGCGAATCTAAGCCTATTTTTGAGGATGAATATATTGAGCTGCTGAAAGAACGTGGAAAAGAAAATATCGTTCAGCCATTGACTGCATCGGAATCGCAGATTGCAGTGCAGTCCACGCAGTTTCACTACAATACGGATTATTTCGTTGGCGATTATGTGACCGTGGAGCATCAGCGATTTGGCTTGATACAGCCGAAAATGCAGCTAATCGGCATGATTGAGAGCTTCGACCAAAACGGCAGAAGTCTTACACCAACATTCAGGGAGGTATAGTTTTATGGCATTTTCATTTGGATTTTTCAATTCTAAAGGATTGGACAGAACCTACACAGCGGAAAATTTCTGCGACTATCTTGGCAGCATCATTTGCAATGGCATTCAAGATAATTACGGCGACTGCTTCAAGCTGACGGCTGCGGCAACTGGTCTGAAAGTTATTGTCGGACGTGGAAAAGCATGGATAAATGGGCATTACTTCATCAATGACGCACGGTACAGTATTGATTTATCGAGTTATCAGGATGAAAGTTTACCGAGGTATGTAGGCATTGCAATTTATCTTGATACTACAGAAGCAGTGCGGAATGTATCGCTGAAATTGTTTCCGGGAACGCCTGCGGAAAGTCCGTCTTTGCCCACAATTCCGCAGGACGATGACCATGCACGACTTCTGATGTATGCGGTGCGGCTTAATGTCGGGGCAACTTCTTTGACAGAGCGTGACTGGTACGATTACCGTGAGGACGGCAATGTATGCGGCTATTGCAGGTGCATTTTAGGCAAGTGCAAAGTGTCAGAAATTCTGGACGCTTACGATAAAAACAGCCGACTTCTTGAATCGCTGCAGGAGCAAATCGGTGAGCTTTCGGAGCGTATCAGCAGTATCACGGGTGAGATTTCAGACATTGGTCAGATAGGAGAAAATGCCTATTATACGCAGTATTCTGATGGTACACTTAGTATCAGCGGAAACGGTGCGACCAATGATTACACAGGATTTGCGATTCAGCTTGGATATTCTGACGAGCCTGATTCCCCGTTTTATGAGAATGAAAGCATTCAAAAGGTTAAACTTTCAAGCGGAATAACAGCTCTCGGAAACTGGCTGTTTGCGGCTTGCTTTAACCTTGAAAACATCGTATTACCGAGAAATCTGGAAAGCATCGGCGATCTGACCTTCAACCGCACAGCGATAAAAACCATTGAATTTCCTGCATCACTCACAACAATTGGTGTGGGAGCGTTTACGGCTTCCAAACTCGAAAATGTGTATATCCCCACAACGGTGAAAAATTTCTGCAGATACGCATTTTTCCATTGCGAGTCGCTGATCAGCGTCAATATTCAGTGCGAAAAAACAGGTTCAATTGCGTTCTCCGGCTGTATATCGCTGACGAATGTCACGATTGGCGTGGGTTGTAAATATATTGCGGATTCGTGCTTTGTTTACTGCGATAGCCTGCAAGAAATTACGTATGAGGGTACGCTTGCACAGTGGGCGGAGGTCAGAAAAGGTAACCTCTGGGACGGTCACGGCGGTGTTCAGGAATCGGTAATTGAAAGAATCCAGTGTACTGATGGTTTTATGAAATATGATGCAGAAAACAAAGTATGGAACGAGGTGAAGAACTGATGTGGAAATTTCTTGTAAAACAGCAGAAAATTGAGGTTCTGGAGCGTGAAGTAATTGCCGACCATCAAATTTCTTTTGTCAATCTGAAATTTACCTTTGACGGCGATTGGAAGAGGTTTCACAAGGTGGTGCAGTTTTCGCAGTGCGATGAGATTTACAGCATTGTTCTGGGATTTGATGGAACGTCCTGTAAGCTGCCTGCGGAGCTTCATGCAGGTGCGGTGAAGATGTCTGTTTTCGGCTATGATGCGGAATCCGACACGACCGTGAGAGCAACGACTGTTCCAATTACCTTGAATATTCGTGAATCGGGATTTGTGGGCGATGATGATACGCCGATTCCGCCTACGCCCGATTTGTACACACAGCTTTTGCAGAAAATTGCGGAGATTCAATCCGGTGTCAACGGAAAAGATGGGCTTTCGGCTTATGAAATCGCTGTGAAAAATGGCTTTGTCGGGACGGTTTCCGAGTGGCTGGAAAGTCTGAAAGGTACGGACGGTTTGCCGGGTAAAGACGGTGCTGATGGACGTGACGGAGCAGACGGCAAATATGGTGCAGACGGGCAAAATGGTGCTGACGGTGAAAACGGTCTGTCCGCCTATGAACTTGCTGTACAAAATGGCTATACGGGAACGGTCGAGGAATGGCTACAATCCATAACTCCCGATTTATCACCGTATATCACAAGGGTTGAGGTTCTCAAAATCGTTGATGACAAGGTTCATTCCTCCGCACCCGACCTCTCGCCATACGTCACCAGAGTGGAAACGCAAAAGCTGATTGAATCGAAATTTCAGACTGTGGAAACGGATTTAAACTCCTTAGAAAATACCGTAAATAGCGAAATTCAGGCGGTCAAGGATTCGGTTGAGCCCGTCGTGTCGCAGGCACACTGGCATCATAATCTCACATTACTGAACAGCTTAACGTCTGCGAAAATCGCAAAATGGGATAGTATTTCGGACTTTGAACTGCGGTTGCAGTCGCTCCGTGACGATGTCATGGACTATCAGATGCAGATGAATTACCGCATGGAAAACGCCGATAAAGTTATTTCTGAAATTCAAACCGATGTACAGCAACTACGTGATTCCACTCAATACGATCAGCAGAATCAGAATGATACGATTTTGAGTTTGGAGAACAGAATTGCTGTTCTGGAATCGCAGATTGCAAGCGGAAATAACGCAGTTACGCTGTTTTCGGCAGGTATTTATGTGTTTGAAAAGTACGATAACAGCCTTGTTTTCATGGTAAATAACGGCACATATCCGTTGACAAGATTTGTGGAGCAGTACCCTGACTTTTGCAGTGAAAATACAGATTTTTCGCTGAATTACAGCTCTGCTGTTTTCAACTGGGGCGTATCTGTGCAGTCCACATCATGCAATCCTGTGAGCATTTCTCAAAATAGCAAGGTGCTGCTGGAATATCTCGCAGGTTCAAATTCTGATAGTGAATTGTGCTTTGTTTCGTCGGACGACAGGTCTGAAAATACGCCGATTGCTGACTTTATTTTTGAAAAAATTAAGAATAACGATTGCCGCAAAGTTCCCTTTGAATGGCTGTATTCCGCTAATTACATTACCACTTTAATTTCGTGTTCTGATATTCCTGCTAGCGAATATTATCTTGCTTGGGCGGGCGTATCGGACAATACGCATCCGTTGGTGAAACGGATTCAGTTTTTGAGTTGACTTTTTCAATTTAGAATGCTATACTGGTTATAGAAAAATTAAAATTTGAAAGGCGTTCAATGTACATGGATAATTGGTTTACCATTGAAATGATAGATAGTGAGACGTATGCTATCAGCGAATATAAGCATTGGGAAGAAACACATTGCTATTTGCTGTGTGGAACAGAGAAAGCTATTCTAATTGACACTGGTTTAGGAATTGCCAATATAAAAGAAATCGTGGAAAGTATAACATCATTGCCCGTTACTGTAGCTACTACCCATGTTCATTGGGATCATATTGGTGGACATAAATATTTTGATGCTATTGCAGTATATGAAGCAGAAAAAGACTGGCTGTCTGTTAAATTTCCGATACCATTACAAGTAGTAAAACAGAACATAAAGTGCAAGCCATGTGACTTTCCGGATGATTTTGATATTGATAATTACCAGATTTTTAATGGAATTCCCAATAGGATTTTGCATGATGGTGATTGTCTTGACTTAGGAAAACGAAAACTGATAGTGATTCATACTCCAGGTCATTCACCGGGACATTGTTGTTTCTATGAACCAGACAGAAAGTATTTATACTCAGGTGACTTAATATATGCCGGCTGCCTTGATGCTTTTTATCCATCTACAAATCCGCAGCACTTCTTCCAATCAGTAAAGAAAATTCATTCTTTAGAAATAGGTCGAATTTTACCCGGTCATCATAAGCTTTGTATTCCTGTTACAATAATCAATCGAGTTGAGAATGGATTTATTGAATTATCAAACGCTGGAAAATTAAAACAAGGAAATGGTATATTTGACTTTGGGGATTTTCAGATTCATATTTGATATTATCAATATACCTAAATACCTGTCAACAACCGTCCGTGGCAAATGTCACAGGCGGTCTTTTTATACCCAAATTACGAAAGGAATGATGAAAATAAAAGAAACCCTTTGCACGATCGCAGGACTGATCGGGGGCTTCATAGCCGCTATTTTTGGTGGTTGGGATTCCGCACTGGTCTCGCTGGTGATTTTCATGGCGATTGACTTTTTTACCGGAATCGTCACTGCTGCCATGAAGAAATCCAAGCACACGGAAAGCGGCGGTTTATCGTCAAAAGCAGGCTGGTTCGGAATTGCCAAAAAGGTCTGCACTCTGATGCTGATCGCAGTTGCTGTCCGTATGGATATTATGCTCGGAACAACATATATCCGTGACGCAGTCTGCATCAGCTTTTGCCTGAATGAACTGCTGTCAATCGTGGAAAATACGTCGCTTATGGGAATCCCGTATCCGCCCGCAATCAAGAAATCCATCGATGTTTTGCAGACGAAAGTCGGCAGGATTGATGAAGAAACAACTAACGAAAACAACAAGGAGGAAAACTGACTATGGCAATCTTAAAACCCGATAAAACCACAACTCTCGGCGGTGTAACCGTCAACGAATATCTGCTTACGAAGCACAATCCCAATCACATTGATATGCCCTCCGTTTCCATGGAGGGCAAAATTATTGGTGTGACAATTCACAACACAGACTGGATTTCGGTAGCGTCTGGCACAACTCCTGCAGAACAGTATACAAGAGCGACCGTCAATGGAAACATGAACGATGTCCGTGTGCATTATTACGTTGATAACACCTGTGCATGGCAGAACCTTCCGCTTACTCTGAGTGGCTGGCACGCTGCTGACGGCAGTGGCAACGGCAACCGCAGGACAATTGCAATTGAGTGTATCATGAGTTCTGCCTATAACGATAGGGATAAAAAGTCAGAAGATAACGCTGCAAAACTGGCGGCGGCTCTGCTGAAAAAATATAATCTCAGCATTGAACACCTCTACACACATACGCATTGGCTAAACGTCCGTGACGGAAAATCCGGCAGCGTGGATTATCTGAATACTGCGAAAAACAGCTATAAAATGTGTCCGCTGTACATTTTGCCTCACTGGTCCGCTTTCAAGGCAAAGGTGCAGTCTTACATGAAGTCAGGTACTTCTATATCGACAAATCCGACAACAAAGCAACTTTACAGAGTTCGCAAAAGTTGGAGCGATGCAAAGTCCCAGATCGGTGCATTTGCTTCTTTAGACAATGCAAAAAAGGTTTGTAAATCGGGATATTCTGTGTTTGATGCAACCGGCAATGTTGTCTATCCCACCAAGAAATCCGTTGACGAAATTGCCGGTGAAGTCATTCAGGGTAAATGGGGTAACGGTACTGACCGCAAAAATAGGCTCACAAATGCCGGATATGATTACAATGCCGTGCAGAAACGTGTGAATGAACTGATGAAATAATATGTCGAATATGTCCCTGAGTAGTTTTTCGAAACTGCTCAGGGATTTTTTTGTTTTAGGGGCTAATTTTCGGGAGCTTTTAGCGGACTGTATGGTAGGAGGTGCTGCCTGTGACAACAGAAGAAAAAAGAACCGTTGAGCTTATGCGGCAAAGCGGAAAAAGCAATGCAGAAATTGCAGAGCATTTGCATATATCACCCAACACTATTAAGTCCTATCTGAAACGCAAGAAAAGAAGTGATAGCTCTTGCCTGATGTGCGGCATTACCATTACGCAGACACCACATAGAAAGAAGAAAAAATTCTGCTCCGACCACTGTCGGCAGAAATACTGGAGAAAGAATGCAGGAAGAACCAGTACAATGAAGGAAGTCATCTGCGCAGGCTGTGGAAAGAAATTCTATGCCTATGAAAGCAAACAGCGTAAATACTGCTCACTTCTCTGCTATCACGGAGGTATTGCGGATGAACAGTGAAAAATTACAAAAATCAGCGCCTATAAGGTCACACTTGCTGTTCTGAAAAAGTGGCGGAAAGACGGAATAATTTCAGAGCATGAATTTCGTAAATGCGAGTTAAAAATTGCCGAAAAATTCGATATATCTTTGTGCAGTATATATCGTGAATCTGCTTGACTTTAGGTCTCTTCTGATTTAATATGTAACACTGAGGAGGGATACTATATGGCACGTACCATAAAAAAGGTCGAATTTCTGCCTAAAATGCCAAAACTACTGAACGTTGCCGCTTATGCCAGAGTGTCCAGCGGCAAGGATGCCATGCTGCATTCTCTTTCCGCACAGGTAAGCTATTACAGTGAAAAAATTCAGAAACACGCCGGATGGAAATATTGCGGTGTGTATGCAGATGAGGCAGCAACAGGTACGAAAGACAACAGAGAACAGCTTCAGAAACTTCTTGAAAAATGCCGTGCTGGCAGCGTGGACTTGATTCTTACGAAATCCATCAGCAGGTTTGCACGAAATACCGTCACACTGCTTGAAACTGTTCGTGAATTGAAAGATTTAGGCGTAGATGTTTATTTTGAAGAGCAAAATATTCACAGCCTTTCAGCAGACGGCGAACTGATGCTGACGATTCTTGCAAGCTATGCACAGGAAGAAAGCCGTTCAGCAAGCGAAAGTCGCAAGTGGCAAATCCGAAAAGACTTTAAAGAAGGCAAAATCGGGAGCATTACAATTTTCGGATATCGGCGAAATGCTGACGGTATTCTGGAAATCGAACCCACGGAAGCAGAAATCGTTAAGATGATTTTTTCGGATTATCTTTCAGGAATGGGCGGTCGGAAAATTGCAAATAAACTGAATGAAATGGGGATCAGAACAGCACAAGGGAATCTCTGGACATCTCCGAGAATTAAGGAATTGCTGTCCAATGAAAAATATGTCGGCGATATGCTTTTACAGAAATATTTCCGCAATAATCATATCGAAAAGAGAAAAATGCAGAATAACGGTGAACTTCCCAAATATCTGGTAGAGGACGCACATGAAGCGATTATTGACCGTGATACATTCCATAAAGTGCAGGAGTTGATTGCACAAAGGCAGTCAAAGTTTTCTCATACGGGTTCAAAAAATCGCTATCCATTATCGGGAATGATACAATGCGGATGCTGCGGAAAAAATTATCAGCGAAAAGTGTTCAAGCAAGGTTCTGCGTGGATTTGTGCCACATTTGCAAGACGCGGCAAAAAATACTGTCCTACTGCAAAGCAAATACCTGAAAACATTCTGCATTCCGTTCTTTGCGAGGTTTTAGAATTGGAAAATTATAACGATAATGCAGTTCTGAAATATATTCGGCAAATTATTGTTCCCGAACCAAATGAACTGATTTTTATCTTTCGTAATGGTGAACAGATTCAGAAACATTGGGAAAATCCGTCACGTTCTGAAAGCTGGACGGAAGAAATGAAACAAAAAGCAAAGGAAAGGAGTTTACAATGGCACGAAAAATTACAATGATTCCGCAGACCATTAATCCGCAGACACGAACGGCAATGGATACGAGAACAAAACGAAAAGTAGCAGGTTACGCCCGTGTTTCCACGGATTATGAGGAGCAGCTTACATCCTACGAAGCACAGGTTGATTATTACACGAATTACATTCAAAGCCGTGATGACTGGGAGTTTGTCAAGGTCTATACAGATGCAGGCATAAGTGCAACAAACACACGGCATCGTGAGGGGTTCAATCAAATGGTAGAGGATGCACTTGCCGGAAAAATCGACCTTATCATAACAAAGAGTGTGAGTCGTTTCGCCCGAAATACCGTGGATTCTCTTACTACTGTACGTAAACTGAAAGAAAAAGGAATTGAGGTTTACTTTGAAAAGGAAGGTATTTACACACTGGACTCCAAAGGTGAACTGCTCATTACGATAATGTCAAGCCTTGCACAGGAAGAATCACGCTCCATTTCCGAAAACGTTACATGGGGACAGAGAAAACGCTTTGCAGACGGTAAAGTCAGTCTGCCGTACAGCCATTTTCTCGGCTACAAAAAGGGAGAGGACGGCTTGCCGGAAATTGTACCGGAAGAAGCTGAAATTGTCCGCTTTATCTACAGAAGCTACATGAACGGTCAAACATCTTACGCTATTGCAAAAATTTTGACAGAACGCCATATTCCAACGCCGGCAGGCAAGGAGAACTGGCGGCAGTCCACGATTGAAAGTATTCTGACAAATGAAAAATACAAGGGTAGTGCACTTCTTCAAAAGAAATTTACAACGGATTTCTTAACCAAAAAGACCAAAATCAATGAAGGAGAAGTTCCGCAGTATTACATAGAGGAATCTCACGAACCAATAATTTCTCCGGAAGATTTTGAAGAAGTGCAGGCTGAATTTACAAGACGCAAGAAACTTGGCAGAAAATACAGCGGCAGTACGATATTTTCTGCAAAACTGGTTTGCGGCGACTGCGGACACTTTTTCGGTTCAAAGGTCTGGCACTCAACCAGTAAATACCGCCGTGTAATTTGGCAATGCAACAACAAATTCAAAGGAGAACATTTCTGTTCTACGCCGCATCTTTATGAAGGTGAAATTAAAATGCGGTTTATCTCAGCTTTTTCGGCATTTTTTCAGAACAGAGAAATGGTTCTGGAAGCGTGCAGGATGCTGTTGGAGGATTTGTCCGATACTTCTGCTCTGGATACTAAAATAGAAATGCTGACCATGGAACTGAACGACATTGGGACTCTGATTCGTGAGCATATTCAGAAAAATGCGGAATCCGTACAAAATCAGGATTCCTACAATCTTCGATACGATGAGCTGACAGGACAATATGAGAGGAAGAAAGAATTGCTCCAAAAAATACAGCAGAAACGTATTGAGCACCAGAGCAGAATTGAATCAATGGCATCATTTCTGAGAACCCTTGAGCAAACCAACGAACCCATCGACTATTTTGATGACGGTGTCTGGCGAACAACCATTGAGAAAGTAACCGTATTCCATGATGGCAGAATGATTTTCCAGTTTGTTGACGGAACGGAAATTGAAGCATAAAGCAGGAAACCCACTATGGCATTAAGCTGTAGTGGGATTTTTTGCTTTTTACAAGAAAACGATAGGTGGGTGCATACTGGAAAACGATAACTGAAAAAGGGTGCATTTCCACTTTGGGAGGGTGCATTTTTTGCTCACAAGAAAACGATTACTTTTCTCAAAACGCCCCAAAGTGCAAAATCAAAGCATCTTTTTCACTGAAAATCTTACATAAGAAAACGATAAAAGCCCGAAAACACCGAGGTTTTCAGGCTTTTTGACAGTGAAAATGCACCCTTAAATTGTATCAAAATAAGGGTGCAGATATGGTGGAGGCGAGGGGAATTGAACCCCTGTCCGAAAACTCATTCATGTAACTTTCTACGAGCGTAGTTTACCGATTAAAATTCCCTGGACAGACCGCCGATAAACGGGCAGAAAGAGCAGGTAGTCCGAATACAATTCAACGGAACGGACACTCCGAGGAATCGTTCACCGCTGATCGATGCCCAACCAAAAGCCGCGGTACTCAAATGGAGGACAGAAGCAGACTTAAGCTGCTACCAGTGCACTATTTCTAGTAACTGTAATATTTCTTCTAGCGTTTATATTTAAACGTGGCGCAGTTTAAGGAGGTTACACCGCAGCTCCGCTCGCTTATTGCACTTCAGAATCCCCGTCGAAACCTTTACGCCCCCATAATGAAAGCGGAGACAAAAGCGAAGGAACTTTTCTCCGCAAAGGAACGAACGCAAATTGAAATGTCAGCATAATTATTATACCACATCAGGAGCGGTTTGTAAATAGTTTTTAAAAATTTTTTCTGTAAACTTGAAGAACGTTCTGATAAACCGACAAAAAAAGCTCGTCTCAGACATGAAACGAGCTTTGCATTCAAACTCACCGCAATTTAGGCAGTACCGCTCCTTGCGACGGAGCAAGTAAGCTAAATAAACGGAGTGAAATTTAAATGATGTAAGGTCTCGGATTCTCCGCGGTTACGTCATTGTCCTGACGATAAAACGGAGAAACGCATATATCAAGATCAATAAGCTTAAAAGCAACTGAAATTTGTCATCAACGACTTATTACGCTGATTGCAGTTTTTCATGCTAAGTCCGATCCTGTCGGTAGCAAGCGCAATGAATTCGGAGTTTGTCGGACGACCGTGAAAATTGTCTATGTTGCAGCCGAAAAACGAACTCATTACTTCTTTATCTTTTCTGTCCCATGCCGCCTCGATAGCGTGTCTTATTGCGCGCTCAACTCTTGCAGGCGTTGTCTGATAAATTTCAGCGACCCGAGGATAGAGCGATTTTGTAATACATTCCAAAAGCATATGGCTGTTCAGACATTCAAGAACGGCTGTCCGAATATATCTGTAACCCTTGATATGCGCGGGGATCCCGAGACTGCGGATAAGATCGGTGACCATGATCTCCGCATCGCCGCAGTCGGGAGCAGTCTTTTTAACCGTAACCAGCTTTATAACATTCAAAAGCTTATTAACGTCTATAGGCTTGACCATCATGTAAGCCGCTCCCTTTTCAAGCGCATGACGCTCGATAAAACTGTCCTGTTCGTCCAACAGTATTATAAACTGAGGACATACGGCTACAGTGGATCTTACCTCCTCCATAACGTAAAGAGCATCCGTATCCTGAAGGTTAAGGTCGGTCACTACTACGTCGGGAGCGTCTGAAAGTATCGAATTAACGATCGTATTGTCAATGGGCTTTCTTGTATACGCAAAGATGTCGGATTCTCTTAAACTTGAAGCAATTCTGACACCGCTGTCGGCGGAATCGTCACAAATTAAAACTTTTATTGTTGTTTCTTTCACAAAAATCTCCTTTTTCCGTTCATAAGCTTTAAATTCACAAGTTTTAAATTCTTGGTAAAGAGGCACTCTCCCTCATAAAATAACGGACAGTCTCTTTGATTATATTTCAAAGCAAAAAATATGAACAAACGTCAAATACAATTCAAATTTGGTTTATGATTAAAATTATTAACTGTCATTACCAAATATTTCACCATCTAATTAAAAATTTTTCCATATTTAGTACGGCAGAAAATACGAACAAGCAACAGGTAATAAATAGTACATACTTATTTGGTACAGATAAATGATCCGAACAATGTATATACTATTTGATTTGTATTATTCTTCCGCAAAGTATTTATTGTCCTACGCAATAAGATCATACTCGAGAATTTGATTAATCATGATCGCATTGCATTAAATATTTTATCACAACTTATTAAAAAAAGCAAGTAAAATCTTCCTTATACAATCGAATTCAACTAATATCCATATTTACCACGCCTTTATTACATTTTTCATCATTATATGTATTGGCAACTATTATACAGTTTGTTATTACAGATTAAAAATATATATACTCTCCGCAAAAACTTTCTAATTATCCATGAGTGGTCGATTTTGCCTTAAAAACTGATTTTCGTGTCAAATTTAATAAACCTCTTTACAATCAGTATCAAATGTAGTATAATAATATATAGAGCTATAAATTAGAATTGTACAGCAACTTGCACATAAAGCCATAAGCTAACGGCTAAAGGCTATCAGTTTTTGTGATTTGTGCCAAATGTGATCATTTAAAGTATAGAATACGATTTTATGAAAGGAAGTGAGAATATGGAGCAGATAAAGCTTATAGGGGTGTGTCTCTCTACCCTGCATGAAGAAGATCGTTTCAGCTTTGTAAGCGAGCTTAACAAGCACGCTGTAAAAAACGGCTGCCGTCTGCTCGTTTTCAATTCCTGCGCCGATATGTACGAACAAAGTCCCGAAAGCAACAAAGGCTCGTCCGCTGTTTTCAGACTGATACCATACGAAAAGCTTTCAGCCCTTATAATTTTCCCGAACATAATGTACGATACCTGCATAATTGACGAAATAGCAGAAAAATGCAGGCTTTACGATCTTCCGCTGATCTCGATAGATAAGGAAATCGACGGCAGTATTGCCTTTGCATTTAAAAACGCCGATATATTTGAAAAGCTCTGCCGCCATGTTATTGAAGATCATGGCGCAAGAAAATTATATATGCTCGCAGGCTTTGAAGGAAACGTGTACTCGAACGAACGTATAGAAGCCTTCAAACGCGCTCTTGCCGTCAACAACATACCGATAGACGATAATAATATCGGATACGGCTGTTTCTGGGAACAACCGACCGTCGAGGTGCTTACTCAATGGTTCGTGACCGAAAAAAGAGAAATACCCGACGCAATTATTTGCGCCAATGATTTTATGGCTATAGCCGCCAGCTCGTTCCTACAGTCAATGGGCGTAAGGATTCCCGAGGACTGCATAATTACGGGCTTTGACGGCGTAAAACAGACTGAGTATCTACCGCCGCAGATAACCACCTGCAAGCAGGATTTCGATAAAATGAGCAGACTTATAATCGAAGCGATACTTAAACTGTGGAAAGGAGAGACTGTCGAAAGGCATGTTTACGTTGATTTTAATATAATCTACTCTCAATCCTGCGGCTGTAAGCCTGTAAGCTATGAGAACACCTCAAACTCGATAAGAACGCTCCTCAACAGCCTGAGCCTTGCAGACGAACGTCATAAAATGATATGCAACACGCAAACTTGTATACCTCAAATATCCGACGTAAACTATCTTGCGCGTATAATTATTAATAAATTTAAATTTGATACGTGTATTTTTGCGCTTAATAACGACATATTTGAGCCGCCCGACTTCGGCAGCCAATACAAAGACAGCGAATGCTTCGGACGAAACATTGATATTCTGTATCATCGCTATAACAAGACCGAATATGAACGGTGCTGTATCCCGAAAAAAATGCTTCTGCCCCGTTACGATCTTCTTCTGAGCCGTGAGCTTCCGATCATAGTATGCTGCTCCCATTTCAGCACAATGGTCATGGGGTACTGTGTGTTCCAAACCGAGATCGACATTGACGAGTACGAAAAAATACACAGTATGATGAGTACGGTTTCTGCCGCTTTGGGCAGCTTTCACAGTAAAGTCCAGATAGAAAACATTAACGATAAGCTTCAGCGGCTCTCTCAGCGTGATTTTATGACGGGACTTTTCAATCGGCGAGGATTTTTTGAACGGCTTGACGGAATTATATCCGACGCCGCCAATACAGGCTCTGCGCTTGTGCTTATTTCCGCCGATCTGGACGAACTCAAATTTATCAACGATACTTTCGGTCATTCCGAGGGCGACAACGCAATAATAACCGTAAGCAGAGCCTTGTTGAGCAGTTCTCCTCAAAGCGGACTTTGCGCGCGTTTCGGAGGGGATGAATTTTGCATGGCAATAGTTATTCGCAAAGAAGATCCGCATGTATTTTTCATGGATTTCAAAAATCGCTTTTTTAATTTTCTTCACGAATATAATGTGAACGCAAATAAGCCGTATATGGTGAGAGCAAGCATAGGTTCTTCTTATGCTGTTATAGACGGCGATATGAATACGGACGAAATTATAAAAGCCGCAGACGAAAGAATGTACGCCTGCAAGCTTGAACACAAACAATTAGACCTCCTCGGAAATTGATACTGGTTAGAGATTAGTATGAAAAGACCTGTTCGGTGATATGTAATTTCGCATAATATCGAACAGGTCTTATAATATCTGTAATTATTATTTTGATAACAATGTCATCTAAGGGAACGCCCTCTCTTGCAGGGCGTTCCCTTAGTAGATACGTTAGGAATCATGTCAATCAATAAAGTCAACGCTTTTCTTAATTTCGGTCTTGTGCTTATACATAGCCTTATCGCTTCGGGCGATGATCGCCTTAATATCGGGTTCTTCGGGGTCTGTAAGCGGGTCGTAACAGGAAGTTCCCACCGCAACCGAAAAAGGATAGCCCTTGTAATCAATATTTTCCCTTGCAAACTCAACGTTTATCGCATCTGTAAAATCGGCGTCGGAAATACACATAAATTCGTCGCCGCCTATCCTGTACACCTTTCCCCTCTTTCCTATGGCTCTCAGGAGTACCGAAGCGCAGCGGATTATCGCCTTATCGCCGCTTTCATGACCGTAATTGTCGTTTATGTATTTCAGGAAATTAACGTCGCAGGCGGTCACATAAATATCCCTGCACTTTTCGGGCGATTTTTCCAGCTCGTCGATACGTTCCTCATAGGTATTACGATTGAAGGTGTTCGTCATTATGTCGATGCACGAAGCTCGGATAGCCGCCTTAGTCGCAATTGATCTCTTTATCATAATTCTGACAATAAAGAACAGCCCTACGAGTATCGCTATCGAGACCGCGCATTTTATAATAGTATTGACCTTTCGGCTCTTGACCTCCGCCGAGCTGTCAACGATCGAAACGTTGTCAACGTAATATGACATGAACTTTGTGTCGCCCTCGTTATCGGTCTGAACGTAGAAATATGCGTCGGTAGCGTCCGTCGGAAGAATGAAATCTCCCGAAATTTTCGACCACGTTCCTTTTTGAAGCGCCTTGCTTGCGATAGTGGCATAGATCTCCTCGCCGTTCAGATTGTACTGAAGCTTTATAAAGAAAGTTTGGGTATCCCTGCTGTCATTGTCCATGTACATCACATAGGCAGAATATGTATAATTCACCATCGGCTTTATCATGCTGAGCCTTACCATCGGAGCGTTCCAAAAAACCGTCTTGTTAGTCACATAAAGCGATCTTTCGCCTGAATAGCTGAAATCTTCGGAGAGATTTAATTCCATTTCTCCCCTCGGTATCCAGCCGTTCAAGCCGTGTTCAAAGTCATAAGCGGTACTCGAAGCGGTATTTTCGTTCGGCGGCTTTGTCGCCTGCTGATAACCGAATATAGAAATATCGTCCACGCAAAAGTCCGTAAGACCGCTTTCAGTCTCAAAATAAGCGCAAACGTTTTCCACATCACTCGGAATAACGGCAGTATTTTCAATAAGCTCCCATTTGTCGCAGCTTACGGTTCGTTTGGCGATCGTTTCATATGATTCGTTGCCGGAAACGTCCGTATATTTAAGCGAAAGCATTATATTTGCGCCCTCGGGAGCTTCGCTTATTACGTAGGCTCTGAAAAGCAGTTCAGACCCGGGAGCGGCAAGTTCGGTAATATTGAGCGAAGGTCCGCTCCATGCCTCTTCACGGTTGCTTGTTATGATCGCAGCGTTGCCGCTGTGACTTTTCTCAGTCGTTATGGAAATTTTAGACCTGTTGCCGAAAGATGTCCAGCCGTCAAAGCTGTCGGATTCAAAGCCGGTTGAAACCAATTCGCTGTATTTTTCGTCATTAATTTCCTCGCTTTCGGCGCATACGCTGACAGGCTCTGCAAAAAGGATCAACAGTAAAAATAATGACAGAAACGCCGATAAATATTTTCTTATTTTTCCCATCAGATCACCCCTTAAAACACTCCGAAACACACTAACTCTGTTTATCAGCCATCTCTATATAAATATTATATCACATTATTAAAAATATTTCTATCTACAACTTATTTAAATTATCACTTGTGTTTTTGTGCATTATTAACAGTTATTAACAACATATTAAAAGTATTTGTTTTTTGTATTATTTGAAATATGTTAAAATTTATTCCCTCCCAATCGTGGGAGGGAATAAGTTTATTGCCTCGAAAATTCTTTATTTTCGGATTTTATCTTTTGCTTGTGATCGTACATTTCCTTATCGCACTCGGCGATTATCTTGCTGAACGTGGGGTAACGCTTGCTGTCATACACGGCAAAGCCGCATGCCACCGCAAAGGGATAGCCCTTGTCGATTTTTTTCTCGGCTTCGGCAATTCGCAGTATTTCGTCCTTTATCGGTTTACGGGACATGCAGACGAACTCGTCTCCGCCTGTTCTGTAAACGCTTCCCGATTTTCCGATGATTTTTTTGAGCAATTCCGCACAGCGGATAATAGCTGCGTCGCCCTTATCGTGACCGTAATTATCGTTTATATATTTAAGGAAATTCACGTCGCACAAAGCGAAATAAATCGTCTTCAGCTTTTCCGCATCGGATTCCAGTTCAGCCGCCTTTTTTTCATAGGCGTTTCTGTTGAACACCCTTGTCATAGCGTCAATGGAAACAAGCTCCAGAGCTTCGCTGTTCTTTTTATGGCGTTTGAAAATAAGTAATCCGACGACAAACAGTACCGCAAGAGCCGCTGCCGTGCAGCCGATAATAATGGCAAGTCTGATATTGTTGCTCTTTTTTACCAAGCCTGCCTTAGCGATAGTAACGTTGTCAACATAGTAGGACATCAGGTCGTCGGGAGTAAGCTCCTCGCCCTCCTCGATGTTGTCGGTCTGAATGTATAGTGAGATATTTTCGGCTTCTTCGGGAACTGTGTAATAGCCGCTGATCTCAGTCCACTTGCCTTTTTTTATGTTCTTATCCGCAATAAGATTATAAGTTACCGCGCCGTTCACCGTATATTGAAGTTCCATTCTGAAAACATGGGAATCGGCATATTCCTTGCCGTTAAACATAACGTAAGCCGAGTAATAGTAGCTCTCGTTCTTTATTATCTTGTCCGAGATCGTAGCCGTAGGACCGTTCCAAGTGTTGGTGCGGTTGGTCGCATAAATGGACTGTGAACCCGACTGACTGTACGCGTCTGTAAGGACGACTTTCATGTCGCCGCGCGAGACCCATTGTTCGGTATCGTTTTCAAAGTCCATATTGTACTTGTCGAGATACTCTTTCGCATCGTCCTGTTTTGAAACGGCAGCGTTGCCCGAGATCGTGACATCATCAATGAAGAAATCAAGAGCGGCGTCGGAGCATTCAAAATAGATGAGATAGGAAACAGCGTCCTCGGATATCGCTAAGGAACTTGTAAGCTCCGTCCAGACGCCCGGCTCAACATCTGCGCTGGCGATCTGTGTAAAAGCCTCGTTGCCGTAACTGTCGATATATTTGACAGTCCATGAAATAGTTTTTACGGAGTCGCCCTCGTGATACACCCAACCATCGAAATCGTAAGTTTCAGCGGCGTTGAAAATATCGTCGCAGTTCAGGGACGGACCTTCATAGGAGTTTTTTCTGCCGGTGATCTTGACAGAAGTGTCCCCCGAATGGGCAGCGGACGTATCAAGAGCGATACTTCCTCCGCCGAACGTCGCCCATTTTCCCAGCTCCTTATCGTCAAAATCGCAGCTTACGATAACGCTGCTCTCGGCAGACGCGGAGATCGCGGGCGATATAAAAAATGCAAACGCGCTTATAGCTGCAACTGATGAAAGAAGCAAAGCTTTATAGTTCATATCTATTCACCTGAAAATATCATAGTTTCAAAAATAAATTTGAAAACCGCAAATCAAACAAAAATGTACATAACTCATTATATCACTTTTCCATAAAAAAGTCTATAGAAAATTCAAAAAAACTTTATTTTCTTTCAAATTTTACAGCGTTATCAAAGAATATTCATAAAAGGTTCAAAAAAGCCGCCCATAAAGAGCGGCTTTCTGTTATTGTGTCTGCGATTCGAGTTCCAGCTTGAAGGGGGAGTATCGCCTGTAGGCTGATTTATTCTTTTCGACCGTAAGAGCCTTTGATTTTTCATCGAGGAAATCGGTAAATTCTTCGTAATATCTCATTGACTGGAGACTTTCTATGTTGTCCTCGCTCCAGTAGTCGTCCTCCGTCATTCTCTCTCTCAGGTCGCCTCTCAGCACAATGTAGATAGTATCCTCGCTGTACTCGTAGACCTGAGCTTCTCCGAGGGGCAGATCGTTGAATACGAAGTCATTGAAAAGACGTTCGTTTTTGGCGTCGTCCGTTTCCTCGGCAGGCTCTGTTTCGGTATCAGTCTCGGCAGCCTGTTCAGCGGAGGTCGTAGTCTGCTTCTGGACAAGGCGTTCGTTGGCATACGGGTCTGTCGTGGTCGTAGTCGTAGTTTCGTCGGAAGCCGCAGTTGTCGTGGTAGTGGTAGTTGTCACGGCTTCCGCGCCCTCGGCAGTCGTTGTATGAGCGGCGACATACTCGTCATACTCCTCGCTTACGGCGTCCATTTCGTGCATTTTATCGAGAACGTCTGATTTTCCGTTTATCTGCTTTGCGTACTTTTCAGCCATATTGCGAAGCTCTCTCTCCTTGTCGGGAGCGACCTTTTCTCCTGCCTCGTTTTTAAGGCTGATGGAAACATATTTAACTCGCGCGAAATTGTCAACGAAATAGTCCTTCAGCTCGTCCTCTGAGCAGCCCTTATCGCCGTCAAAGCCGTAGTAATACTTGAATATTTCTCTTTCCTTAAAGGTGCTTTCAGCCATTTTCTGCATAGTTTCAATGCTCACGCCGTTTTTGTCGAGCCTGCTGTCCTGATTGAAATAATAATCAGCCATTTCAGCGGCAGTATCCTTGTCCTCCTGTGAAAGCTCTCCGCCGATAGCGTCAAATTCATTCTGTATACCTGCGTAATCAATGCAGTATTCGGTCGCCTTGTTCTGTATCCAGTCGGTAGAATCTATCTCGTCTATCTTGGCGTTTCTGACGTCTTTAAGCTCAGGAGCCGCGCCGTTATTGTTTTGAAGGACGCCTGCCGCCTCGCTGTAGCCCTGCATCGTATAATAAATGAACAAGCCTGCCGGTATATCATAGCCGCCCACAGTAAGAGCGTTTTTAGTTCCGCTGCCTATTGACGGCGTACAGCCTGCAAGCGCCGAAGCGATAGATACTGCCGTTACAGCAGCCGTGATCTTTTTTAAGGTTTTCATTTAACTTCTGCCTCCGATATAATAAATTTTAGATTTAATTTCATATGCCTTTTCATTATACATCATTTTTTTTGATTTGTCCATAGGTAAACGAAAATTTTTTTCTTTCTTTCACATTTTCGGCAAATTCATACACTCTTACGGCAATTATTCTTTTTTCCGACTTGTTATTTTTCGTGTTTTTGCACAAAAACGCCTTGACAAGCTATCGTAGCTGTGTTATAATTAATATGTATAATTTGAAAAATCTGGAGCGTGATCTACCTTGAAAACTATTCATATCGAGACAAGCAGTCCCTACGATGTATATATAGAAAGAGGTTCGCTTGCCAAAAGCGGCGAACTTATATCACAGGTTATTGATTCAAAAAAAACCGTTATTATAACCGACGATACCGTAAATTCGCTTTATACGGACACTCTTGTGCAGTCGCTTGAAAAAAGCGGGATAAGTACGTCCGTATTTGTATTTCCGCACGGAGAACAGTCAAAAAATTTAAACGTTCTCGGCGGAATATATGACTTTCTATGTAAAAAAAGAATTACAAGAAGCGATTTTATCATAGCTCTCGGCGGCGGAGTTGTCGGCGATATTACGGGATTTGCGGCGGCGTCGTTCCTGCGCGGTATCAAGTTTGTGCAGATACCCACAACGCTGCTTGCTCAGGTGGATTCATCGGTCGGCGGTAAAACGGCTATCGACATAGCAGGCGGAAAAAATCTTGTCGGAGCTTTCAAACAGCCTGCGCTCGTTATCTGCGACAGCGACATACTCCGCACACTTCCGCAAAGCGAACTCTCATGCGGTATGGCGGAGGTCATAAAATACGGCATGATCCGTGACGAAAAACTGTTTGAAGTTCTTGAAAAGCACGATATATCAAGCATTGATGAAGTCATGGACGATATTGTATATACTTGTGTTGATATAAAGCGTAATGTTGTTGAAAATGACGAATTTGACAAGGGCGAACGCATGATTTTAAATTTCGGACATACTCTCGGTCACGCTATCGAGGGCTGGCATAATTACACCAATTACACGCACGGAATGGGCGTTGCCGTCGGAATGTGCATGATAACGGAACGTCTGTGCAGTCCCGAACTTGCCGAAAGACTTAAAAAATGCGTTGTTTCCTATGGACTTCCCACATCAACGGAAGCTCCGCTTTCCGAACTTCTCCCCTTCTGTTCAACCGATAAAAAATGCGAATCAGGCAGCATAAGTTATATTATTTGCAATAAGATCGGCAAAGCTGAAATTAAAAAAGTAACCGTTGCCGAATTTGAAAAACTCATGGAGGGATAAATTTATGGATATGCTGATAAGACCCTCCGAACTTCACGGAAAAGTCGATATACCGTCATCGAAAAGCGTTGCTCACCGTATGCTGATCTGTGCGGCGCTTGCAGGAGATTCTGAAATAAGCGGTATAAACTTTTCAAAGGATATTGACGCTACTATTCAGGCAATGAGCGCTTTGGGTTCTACGATCTATACTAATAAGAACAGTGCGGATATTCCCGACAAGATAGCTCCCCCCGAAAAAGCCGTCATCGACTGCAACGAAAGCGGTTCTACTCTCAGGTTCATAATTCCCATTGCGGCGGCTCTCGGAGTGGAAACGGAATTTCACGGCAGGGGCAGACTTCCTCAGCGACCGATAGATATTTACACAAGAGAACTAACTAAACACGGAATAACTTTTGACTATAATAACACCATGCCGTTCACTATCTCGGGAAAACTTACAAGCGGCACTTACGAGATAGAGGGCAACGTATCATCGCAGTTCATTACGGGACTTCTTTTCGCCCTGCCTCTGCTGGACGGTGACTCCGAAATTATACTCACATCTCATCTTGAATCACGTCCGTATGTTGATATAACGATAGATACGCTGAAACGCTTCGGCATCTCGATTCTTGAAACAGAAAACGGCTTTAAAATCAAAGGCGGACAGAAGTATGCTCCGCACAACGAACAGGTCGAGGGCGACTATTCACAGGCAGCATTTTTCTGCGTTGCAAATGCTCTCGGCTCGCATATTAATATGGAAAATCTCGATCCTGACAGCGTACAGGGAGACAAAAAAATCATAGAAATTACAGTATCTGCCACATCAGACGAAAAAATAACAGGATTCAAGGTTGACTGCTCCGATATTCCCGACCTTGTGCCTATTCTTTCGGTACTCGGTGCATACGGCTCTGAAAAATCAGTGATCTACAACGCCGAAAGACTTAGGATAAAGGAAAGCGACCGCCTTGCCGCATGCGCTGATATGCTCAACAACCTCGGCGGAAATGTCACCGTTACCCCCGACGGACTTGAAATCGACCCAACCGGCGGACTTCACGGCGGAACTGTTGACAGCTGCGGAGACCACCGTATCGTTATGGCGGCGGCAATTGCCGCTCTCCGCTGTGACGGGGAAGTCATCATAAAGGGTGCAGAAGCGGTAAGCAAATCCTATCCCAATTTCTTTGATGACTATAAAAATCTCGGAGGTAAGGCTGATGTCATTGATATGGAACAATAAAATATCCGTTTCGTATTTCGGCGAGGCTCACGACTCCGTTGTAGGCGTAACGATAAGCGGTATACCCGAGGGAGAATACATTTCCTCCGAGGAGATAGTGAAATTTCTGAGCAGACTGTCTCCGAAATCTCTCGGTACGTCTGAAAAGCTCCCGACGCCGAGGATAATGTCGGGACTTATGAACGAGAGAACTACGGGCGCGCCCCTCTGCGCCATTCTCCAAAATACAAAGTCTCAGGCGGCTTCGGCTGAAAAGCCCGAAAATATGCGTTACGGTCACGGCGACTATACGGGAGCGGTCTGCTGCCGAGGTTACTGCGACGCTGAAAAAAAATCCCGTTCTGCGGAAAGATTCGCAGCTCCTCTCTGTTTTGCAGGAGCTGTTTGCGGTCAGATACTGGAACGACGCGGAATTTATACAGGCGGTCATATCGCGAAAATTCATAACATAAAGGATAATCCGTTCGATACGGTAAGGCTGTCCCGTGACGCAGTTCTCAGCGTGCGTTTCAAGGATTTTCCCGTAATAAACGACCGTATCGGCTGGAATATGCTTGAAAATATCGCTATGGCTCGTGAATCGGGCGAATCGCTCGGCGGTATCGTAGAATGCGCTTCGGTGAACGTTCCATCAGGCGTAGGCTCGCCCGTTTTTGACGGACTTGCGAACTGCATTTCACAGCTGCTTTTCACGCTCCCCGATATTACGGGAGTGGAATTCGGCGACGGCTTTTCGGCTGCGGAAATGCCCGGAAGTCAATACGCCGACGTATCCTATATAACCGAGCAGGGATACTCCATGACGAAAACCAACAGCCACGGCGGAATGATAAACGGTATATCATCGGGTATGCCAATAACGCTGAAAGCCGCTTTCAAGCCGCCGAAAATCGGTTCTGCCGACTGCTGTACGATTCCCCAAGCCGTGGTATACACCGAATCGGCAGTGAATATCGCGCTGCTTACAGCAATGCTCGATTATCCCAATTTTTGTTAGACCGCACAATGTTTTATATCCGTCCGTTAAGCCTTAAAGAGGTGGTATTTATGCTGGATGAAAATATTTTTAAAATGTCGGAAAAAGCAGATACGGAGATAAAAGACGTACCTACGCTGAATATCCTTATCTGCTATCTTCTCAATAAGATCGGCAAGCCCGTAAATACGGAGCATCTATACGATATTCTTATAACAACGGGACTTATAAATTATTTTTACTATCAGGATTCTATCGGTTTTCTGCTTGAAAATAATCTTATCAAAACCGAAACAGCCGAAAACGGAGAGGATAGCTACGTACTGCTCCCAAAAGGCGTGAGATGCGCTAAAGAGCTGAAAAAATACGCTCCCAAATCCTACCGTGACAAGCTCGTTTTAGCGGCTCTCAGATACTTTGCCCGACTGAAAATGGAACAGGAAATAAAAATCGAATACTCAGAAGTCGAAAACGGCTGCTACATCCGCATTCGCTGTCTTGATACGAAGAACGACCTTATGGACTTAAAGCTGTTCGCTCCCGATATGACGCAGGCGAAGCTTATCGGAGACAAGATACTCCTTAATCCGGCAGGCTTCTACAGCAAGGTGATCGAGCTGGCGCTTTCAAACAAGGAGATCGCTTATGACCTTACCGATAACTGAATTTACCGTGTATCTTGCCGAAAACAACGCTTCCTCGGACGTATCGGCAGGTATCGTTATACTTGTTTCAACCGTTATTTTTATAGCTGCAACAACTGTCGGCGGAATATTGTCATACAAGATAAAGCTTAATGACCTGAGAAAAAAATCAGCCGAAGAAAAGTCCGCCGAAAACGATAATGAAGGGAGATAGCCATGCTTCCTTACCGATGCCGCCAAATACGAAACGATACAGACCTGTATATCAACTCACGGTACGCAGGCTTTCAGAAATTGAAGACTATCGAGGAGTATTTTGAGGAATACCGCCGCTTAGCCGCAGAAAAAGCAAAGTTTACGAAATGGGATCATGTTGTGCTTTATGCCGTATATGAATACGACCTGCCCTATCAGACGCTTGTTTCGGCTGACTTTGTTTTATTGGAAATACCATACGACATTTATATTGAATTTGCGCAGAAGTTTACAGACCGAACACGTTTCTTTTTTATCAGAGGAAGAAAGGAGTACTATGAATATTAAAAAACGGCTTATCTCAGCAACCGCCGCACTCATGTTCACCGCTGCGTGTATTCCCGTTAGTTCAACTGCTGAGGAAACTCATACAGTGACCGTAATGGGATACAACGATGACGAACCTCCGATCGCCGTACTTACAGTACCTCACGGAAATTCCGTCGATCTCAGCAGTTACGAAAGCTCGCAAGCCCTTAATTATCATATCGACGATTATACTCAGGTCGGATTCAGTCAATGGAGCGAATGCCCCGAGACCGTTACCGAGGACATTACCATACATGCGCTGTCTGTGAAAATGAAAATAGAATGCAGCGGCAAGCCCTCTAAGACCGAGTATTTTTCAAAAAGCGGAAAAGTAAATACAAACGGTCTTAAAGTAACGATCACGAAATATACCCAGCTCCCCGAAAAAGACAAAAACGGCAGCTTTATTACGGATATTGAAGTTACCGATATATCGGACGCTTGTACGACCGTCCCCGCTGTAATAGATAAAGCGTTCCTGACTGACAATACGGCTTCTGTAAGCATAATCCCCCCCAACAGCAACAGAGCCATAGTTACATATGACATAAGTTATTTTGAGGGACTCGGCGATGTGGACGGAAACGGCTCTATCGACACTTCCGACGCCACCGAGATACTTAAACTATACGCCTTGTTTTCAACGGGCAAACCTCCTGTTCTCACCGAACAGCAGAGACTTACCTGCGACGTTGACAGAAACGACGTCATTGAAGCCTCCGACGCCGTGGTAATTCAGAAATATTATGGCGCATCAATGACTTCCCACGAAGATGTATCATGGGACGACATACTTTCATGATTCAGCTTTCAAAATACAAAAAAGCACGTAAAGCCTTAAATAATATTGTACTCGAAATTGCAACTGCTGTGAAGAAATATTTCCCGATGTAGGGACACGGCGTGCCGTGTCCGCACATAGTATTATGTGACCCGTAAAAATACGGATATATCGTTATTTCGGCTGTACGTTTCTATCTATAATTATATGTTCCTTTAATTTCTTTGAACGGACACGGCACGCCGTGTCCCTACATCGAGAGATTTTAGCGTAAATAAAATTTTTTGAGTGAATTGGCTGCGGCGACACGCTTTTTTATATTTGTCAACCTCTAAAAGCCTGTTTAATTAAGAAAAATCAGATCATGTTAAAAAACTATTGCAATAATTTGTAAAATAGTGTATAATTAAAGAAGCTTTATGCAATTATTATTAAGGAGTAGATTAAAATGTATAACGATCTTATGGATTCAATCGGATTTGTATCCCAGTACGACCCTGCTGTCGGCGAAGCTATGAACAAGGAGCTTGCAAGACAAAGACGCAATCTGGAGCTTATCGCAAGCGAAAATATAGTCTCCCCTGCTGTTATGGCGGCTATGGGAAGCGTTCTCACAAACAAGTACGCCGAGGGCTATCCCGGAAAGAGATACTACGGCGGCTGTCAGTGTGTTGACGAGGTAGAGGTCATCGCTATCGAGCGCGCAAAGGAGCTTTTCGGAGCTAAGTTCGCAAACGTTCAGCCCCACTCGGGCGCTCAGGCTAATACTGCCGTTTATTTTTCACTTCTTCAGCCCGGCGACACGGTTCTCGGAATGAGCCTTGCAGACGGTGGACATCTTACTCACGGTTCGCCTGTAAACATTTCGGGTAAATATTTCAACTTTGTTTCATACGGTCTTGACGACGAAACAGAGGTAATCAACTACGACACTGTACAGGCTCTCGCAAACGAGCATAAGCCGAAGCTCATCGTTGCAGGCGCAAGCGCATACCCCAGAGCTATCGACTTCAAGAGACTTTCGGAGATCGCTAAATCGGTCGGAGCTATGCTCATAGTAGATATGGCGCACATTGCAGGTCTTGTTGCGGCAGGCTGTCATGAATCCCCTGTTCCCTATGCGGACATCGTAACTACTACAACTCACAAAACTTTAAGAGGTCCTCGCGGAGGTCTTATCCTCACAAACGACGAGGCTCTCGCAAAGAAGATAAATTCGGCTATTTTCCCCGGAACTCAGGGAGGTCCTCTGATGCACACTATCGCCGCTAAGGCTGTATGCTTCGGCGAAGCTCTCAAACCCGAGTTCAAGGAGTATCAGAAGAAAATAGTTGAGAATGCCAAGGCTCTTGCTGACGGACTTCTCAAAAGAGGATTCAATCTCGTATCAGGCGGTACGGACAACCACCTTATGCTTGTTGACCTCCGTCCGTTCAACATCACGGGCAAGGAGCTTGAACACCGTCTTGACGAGGTTTACATCACAGTAAACAAGAACGCTATCCACAACGACCCCGAAAAGCCGTTCGTAACAAGCGGTATCAGAATTGGTACTCCTGCCGTTACGACCCGTGGTCTGGGCGTCCCCGAAATGGAGAAGATCGCCGAGTATATCTACCTCTGCGCTACCGATTTCGAGAACAAGGCTGACGAAATTCGCGCAGGCGTAAACGCTATCTGCGAGAAGTTCCCGCTTTACAAGTAAATTCTGAATATTACGGGACGGATATTTTGTCCGTCCCGATAATTTTTCAATTATACGCAGATATAGCAAGACCATTTGAAATTGAGATTTCCAAGTAATGAGGTGTGTTTAATGAATAATGATGATAAACAATTTAAATCGTTAAAAACAAAGCCTAAAATTATAATTTCCGTTTTAGCGGTTCTTTTATTACTTTGCGGAACTATAGCTTTGATTCTTCATACGTCTTTCAAACCTACCGTATTAAACAAACAAACATTTTCAGAATCGGACAAGGCTGTGATCTCAACAGAACTCGATATTTCCGATAATGATTTTTCCGTAAAGGAAATGCGGTTTAATCATGCCAAAGATTCTTATTTTTGCGTTACCGTGACGACTTCTTCGCTTGATCTTCTTGCGTCATATGAGTATCAAAGGGAAGATCATAACGGAAACCCCTATTATGTAAAAAAAGATAATGACGACCCTCACAACGATGTTGTTTGTACCGTAATGTCATATCAACCGTATGAGCTTGATTTTGAACTGCACAATTGGAACGAAAAATTATATGACGTAGTAAAATAATTTTATTATGTTTTGATACAAATTATAATTCAACGAGGAGTTAATTAATATGAGAAAATGTATTAGATGCGGAGCAGAAATGAAGGAAGGTTGTACAATAAAGGTTGAAGGCGCCGGATATGGAATCGTAATGTCTACTGCCGAAAATTCTGTTTTTAAGGGGAGAATCGGAAAACCTAAAGTTGCAATTTGTCCTGAATGCGGAGAAGTTTCCATTTATGTTGAAGATGTTGAAAAACTAAAATAATATAATCAATCCCCAACGCTCAATAACGTTGCATGTCAGGGACAAAAAGCCGTCCCGATATTATTATTTACGGAGGAAAAAATCGTGAGTTTGTTTGAAAGCACAAAAAACACAAGGACAATTATAAAGGACAGCTTTCGTTACATCAGAAGCGACGCGCCGACTGCCCTTTCGGAAAAAGATAGGCAATGGCTGATAAATAATAACGTCAGGACAGTCGTTGACCTGAGAGAAGAAAGCGAACGTTCAAAAAAGCAATGCGCCTTAGAAAACGACAGCAATTTTAATTATATCCCGATACCCGTTACGGGAGGAAACGCCATTCCGAAATCGACGGATGAAGTTGCGCTCTCTTATATAAATATGGTCGATGAGGTCATGGAACATATTATCAATGTAATTATGAACGCTGATACAAACGTGTTATACTTTTGCAGCGCAGGTAAGGACAGAACAGGCGTAGTGACAGCAATTATACTTTCAAAACTCGGATATGAAAAACAGTATATCATCGACGACTATTTATTGTCGGGAAAAAATCTGAAAAACGATTTGATACTGTTCGCCCGAAACTCCCCCGACATTGATATAAACGTCATAACGCCCCATGCCGAATATATGGAGAAGTTTTTAGAATGGTACCAACGATAAACCGAGCTTTATGCTTCAAGCAATATATAATTTCCAAATGCGAGGTAAACTATATTGAAAATAAGCGATTTAATAAATGATGAAAACGGCTTGGTCGTCAAATTGAGATGTGAAAACTATTTTGATTCAAATAAATATGAAAAATTAAAATCTGTACTTATTGATAACGTAAAAGCATGGAAGAAAAATGGAAGTGTTCCGAATGATGATGTAGCGGCTCTTATAGGATTAATTGACCAATTAGCCGGCGGCAGCCGTTTTTTTGATGAAGAAACCGCAATAAAGGTAGAAAATGCCTGTATTGAAATAGAAAATATAATAGCGGATTTAATTTGCTGAATTATGATTTGTTGGGAGGAAATGTTGTATGACGGTAAATGAACTGACCGAGTATCTGAAAACGGAGTGCGCAAAGTGCGGCACTATCGAGGAATATGTAAATGCGTTTGACCGAATGGCGGCTTTGCCCGTGAATGCGGATTATCCGATAGCTCATGATGAGATAATGTTTCAGTACGGAACTTATAATTGGTTCATGGGTAAAGGACGAGAGTTTGAAATTGGTCTCAGCCGTACTATCCCTGACGGCTCGGACGAATATCTCAATGTGAATCTGCGCTTGTTTTACGAGCCTGACGATTGGAATGCGTCTTATAAGGGAGCTAAATACAACGAACTTACAATGCGCATACATGCGGAATTTATCGCTGATGTACGGGAGTCGGAGGTCTATAAGTCGCTTATCGGCAGGGAGATAAAGCGCATTGAAGTATACCAAGACGGCACTTGAAATAATGGAGGAAAATTTATGGATAAAACAAGCAATAATGAAGAAGCTAACTATACAAACACCCAAACCTTTCATAAAAAGGACGGCACTGAATACAAAGTCATTGCTCGAAGTGATAATAATTGCTGTACTGAAATTCGTTTTAATTACTAATACTATACTTTGCAAAGAATAATTGACTATCCGTCCCGATATTCTTTACAGAATTCAGAGGTGAGTAAACATGGTTTTATATCGTCCTGTTGGCACAGCCGAACTTATGTTAATTGAGAAAATGGGATATAGAGGATTTCCTCCAAGATTACCGGAGCAGCCTATTTTTTATCCTGTACTAAACCAAAAATATGCACAAGAAATAGCTGAAAGATGGAATGTTAAAGATACATCAGACCATAATGGGTATGTCACTCGATTTGAAGTAGATGATGACTATTGTTCACAATTTGAGATCCATATCGTTGGCAGAAAATATCATCAGGAACTATGGATACCTTCTGAAGAACTTGAAATATTTAATCAGCATATCATTGGTTCAATAGAAGTAATAGCTGCATTTTCTAATAAATAGTTAGAACTCTTATTTATATTATCAAACCAAACAATAACAATAAGGAGAGACTGCGCCATGTCCACACCATTAGCAGACAAGATCAGACCTAAAACCCTTGATGACGTTGTAGGTCAGGAACATATATTAGGTCAGAATAAGCCGCTTCGTAAAATAATCGAGAGCGGAACAGTCCCGAATATGATATTCTACGGACCGTCGGGAGTCGGCAAAACCACAGTTGCCCGAATCATTGCCGAAAACTGCGGAATGACCCTGCATAAACTCAACGGTACAAGCTCGTCTGTAGGCGACATTAAGGAAGTCATTGCTCAGATAGGCACATTCGGCTCGGAAAACGGCATTCTGCTCTATCTTGACGAGATACAGTACCTTAATAAAAAGCAGCAGCAAAGTCTCCTTGAATATATAGAAAACGGCGATATTACGCTTATTGCCTCGACTACCGAGAATCCGTATTTTTCCGTTTACAATGCGGTGATAAGCCGAAGCACTGTTTTTGAGTTCAAGCCCGTTACCGCCGAGGAGCTTATTCCTGCAATAAAACGAGGTTACATGCTCTTGTCGGAAGAAACGGGGGACGTAATAGAAGCGTCGGACGAAATATGTCGTTCTATCGCTTACGGCTGCGGCGGAGATGTGCGCAAAGCCATGAATACGGTGGAGCTGTCCGTACTCTGCGGCGAAAGATCGAACGGCAAGGTCGTAATTACCGCGGAATCCATGTCAATGCTTGTTCAGCGGAGCAACATGCGCTACGACCGTGACGGCGACCAGCATTACGATATACTCTCGGCTCTGCATAAATCTATCAGGGGTTCGGACGAAAACGCCGCGCTCCATTATGCGGCTCGCCTTATCGAGGCAGGAGACATCATCTCGCTTTGCAGACGACTTCTCTGCATTGCCTGCGAAGATGTGGGACTTGCCTATCCGCAGGCTGTCGTGGTGACTAAAGCGTGCGTAGATACCGCATTGCAGCTCGGTCTGCCCGAAGCAAGACTTCCCATTGCGGAGGCTATAATACTGCTTGCGACTGCTCCGAAGTCCAACAGCGCATACTTGGGCATTGCAGCGGCATTGAAGGACGTAAAAAGCTGCGACGCTCTCGATTTTCCTCGTCATCTGCAAAACAAGCATTTCGACGGAGAGGGAGCGGCAGTAGTCGGACAGCATTATCTTTATCCGCACGATTTCCCGAATCATTATGTAAAACAGCAGTACCTCCCCGACGCTTTGGCGGACAGAGTGTACTACCAATTCGGCGACAACAAGACGGAACAGGCGGCTTTAGCTTACAGACAAAAACTTCTCAAAGAATTGAAATAAGGTGAAAAAATATGGTGATAAAACGAGATAACTGCTCGGTGCGGTTCTAATACCGATAACATACGGCATCGAGCAAAATGATTTAAGGCAATACCGCACAGAGATTGTGCGTCAGATGCGCAGTCAGATTTTTCGTCAGCTTACATAAAAACGACACAGGCATACTTTGTGTATGGCAAGGAGTTTTTGTGTAAGATTACGGAAAATATGCAAGCAGATGACGTGCAAAGACGTAAGGCGGTCTTTGTGCGGTGTTGCCTTAGAGTTATCGGATAACTGCACCGAATCGTAAAAACATTTAAGCGAAAAGGAGTAGTTATAATGAACAAACATGAACTTTTAAGAGAATGGCTGAACGAAGAGGAATCGGCGCACATACACGGCTGGGATTTTTCCCATATCGAGGAACGCTTTGAATCAGACTGCCTGCCGTGGGACTATGAAAACATCGTCAGAAGCAGTCTCAAAGTTGGCATGAAACTGCTTGACATTGATACGGGCGGAGGGGAATTTCTTCTCTCATTGAATCACCCGTACCATAATACGGCAGCGACCGAGGCTTATCCGCCTAACGTGAAGCTTTGCCGAGAACTGCTAATACCGCTCGGTATCGACTTCAAAGAAGCCGACGGAAACGGCAGACTTCCATTTTCGGACAACTCATTCGACCTTGTAATAAATCGTCACGGCAGCTTCAATGCAGATGAAATTTACCGTGTTCTGAAACCCGACGGATACTTTATCACTCAGCAGGTCGGAGCGGAAAACGACCGTGAATTGGTCGAAATGCTCCTCGGGAATATCCCCCTCCCCTTTCCCGATATGTATCTTGCCGCTGTACAGAAGCGATTTGAAGCGGCAGGATTCACGATATTGCGCGGCGAAGAAGCTTTCTGCCCCATAAAATTTTGGGACGTTGGCGCTCTGGTATGGTTTGCACGTATAATACAATGGGAATTTCCGAATTTCTCAGTTGCTTCATGCCTTCCGAGACTTTATAAGGCTCAGGAAATTCTTGAAGAAAAAGGCGTTATTGAGGGAACAACTCACCGCTTTATGCTAACAGCAAAAAAATAATATTATAGCTGCCGAATTTCACGGCAGCTTTTTTTATTCACATCATATTTACAAAATGTTTACAATTTTATCCGCACATTTGGTCTTTATTTCCGTTATATATTACAGAAGCTGATTTCAGAAAGATGAAAACATGTTATTTATCAAATGACCAAGGAGGAATCACCATGAAAAAGAAGCTTATATCAATTGCATTAAGTCTTGCAATGACCGCTCCCCTTGCGGCTGTCTCTACCGCAAGCGCACTTGACCCGCCAAAGTACGGCGACGTCAATTGGGATTGGCAGCTTTCTATTGCCGATCTCGTCTGCATGAAAAATTATCTTCTCGGCAACTATGAAATGAACGCAAACCAGCTTTTCTACAACGATCTGAACAAGGACGGCTCGGTCGATGTTTTCGACTACATTCTTCTTGAAAAACTCATCACGTCGGAAACAGGTCAGGTACAAAAGACGTTCACACGCTGCGCCGCTTCAATGGTTGACAGCACGCAGTACAGCAAGCACTACGACGGAGAAGCGGTAATTCATTCTGTTGATGAGCTGAGAGAGTATTTTCAGCCTACAAGCGTTATCTCCACAAGCGGAGAATGCTATATTTTCGAGGTAGCCTCGCAGGAGGTCATCGACGATTTCCTTGAACGCTATGACGACAAATTCTTTGCATGGAACGTTTTGCTGCTCAAATATCTCGGCGGCGTTGACCAATATACATATAAATCGGTACAGTATGAGGGCGACGACCTTGTTATCGAATACTATGATTCAAGCGACCCGAATCTTACGTACTTCAATCCTCTGCCGCCGTATATCGCAGAAGTCGCTGTACCGAAAGGACTGCGCATGGACGGCGATATAATATGGAAAGAGGTTGACCGACCGCTGAAAACGACTGTTAAGACCGACGCTACAAACGCAGTTGAAACAGAAGCGATAAGCTGGGCAATATCCGATAACGACCCTGTTGTTATCAAGTCCGCCGAGGAATTTGACGAGTTCGTTTCGGATAAATTCAAGTCGGGAGTTGTAAAGTCCCTGAAAAACACATACAACGATGCCTACTTTGAAAATAACGTCCTCGTTCTCGATATTTTTCAGCACGGCTATCGTGACGATTACGAAGTATCGGTAACTGTTGAAAAAAGCGAACACGGCGATACTGTGCTGAAATATGACCGCGCTTTTATTAACGGATTTGTCGATAAGCAAACAGTCATTACACAGGTCACTATCCCGAAAACGCAGTATTACGATATGTCTTTCAAGCGTGAGAAATCATGGGAACAGCGCACAAGCGTGGATTACACGGAATACGACATACATTCTATGCCGTCAGACGAGGAGCTTGTCAAAAATTATTCCAAAGAAGGACAATGGATAACGTCCGCCGAGGAAATGGACGAGTATCTTGCGGACTGCTTTACCGAAAAAGGACTTGAAATGTTCGGCAGCGCAGCTTCAAACATCGACTGGAATTCCAAAGCCGCTTACGTGTGGCTTGACAGTGATATTATCGGCTCAACTCACAAATTGGCATCGTCAGCTCAAAACGACGATGAGATCACTCTTAACTTTGCAAATCGTCAGCCGCTGAGCTGCGAAGGCGGTTCATTCCTGCGTATCTTAGAAGTAAACAAATGGCATGCAGGCAAGAAAATAACCGAGCGTAACTTTAATGTGGAGGACAGCTATCCAAGCACGGACGGCGAGCGTCTTTTACTGGAATTTTCGCCCAATGATGACCGCGGCTACTACGACTACACACCTATTCTTATAAATCAATACAGCTTCGGCGGCGTTGATACGGCGGACGTTTACAAGCTGCGAACAGGCGGAGGTGCCGTTCAATTCAACGGATATGAGCTTATCGGAACTATTGAGCTTGAAAACGGCTATATGCCGTTCAGCGAGGACAGTTCTCCCGAATATACCGAGACCGAGAACGGCAGGACTGTCTGCGCAGCCGATAACTTCCGCGCGGAAATAACTCGTAACGGCGACGAAAAAAAGCTCACCATAAGCTATACCGTTGATAAGACCGAAAAAACCTGCGAATTTAATTTTTAAGGAGTGTTCATTATGAAATTTAAACGAATTTTAGCGGCGGCTATGTGCCTTTGCGTTACCGCGCCTATGGCTATCGAAACGCCTGTAAGTCTCGCTTCGGCGGTCACTGTTGACAACAGCGTCAAGACGGAAATTCACGATATTTACATGTACAAAAATTACGGCGACCATGTGGAGATATGCGCCGTATCTACCACGTCCGAGGGGGATATTACCGTCCCCGAAACAATTGACGGTGTAACTGTTACCGACGTCGGCGAACACGGTCTTGCAGGAGCTTCAAAAATCACCTCGGTAACTCTCCCCGACACGGTGACGGTTATCGGCAAACAGGCGTTCTCAGGCTGTACCGCCCTTAAAACGGTCAACATACCCTCGGGAGTTACGGCTATAGGCGATGAAGCGTTCCTCAACTGCCTTTCACTTGAAAGTATCGAGCTGCCCGATAATTTAACGTCCATAGGAGTTCGCAGTTTTTATAACTGTCAGAAGCTTACAAAAATAGACGTTCCCGACAGCGTTTCGTCTATGGGAGAGGGCGCGTTTTCAAGCTGCACGGGACTTGAAAGCTTCAAGATTCCCTCGTCGGTCACGGCTTTAGCGGACACCGTGCTTAACGGCTGCAAATCCATAACCGAGCTTACTCTGCCTAAAAATGTCGAAAAGATCGGCATGATGTCCCTGCCGTCAAGTCTGAATTACCTTACAATAGATAATCCCGATTTTGCAACGGATAATCTGCTGATGAATCTGAACAAAAATTGTGTGCTGGTTCTTCCGAAAGGCAGCAGCGTTATTGAATTTGCGCAGGAAAACGGCATTACATTTGAAGTCGGCATGCACTGTCTTGCAGTTCTCGGCGATGTCAATTTTGATTGGGAGTTCACTATCGCAGACCTTGTAATGATGTCGGAATACCTGCTCGGCAAAGGCTCGTTGGATAATTTTCAGCTTGGCGATATGAACAACGACGGAGCTGTCGATGTTTACGACCTTGTTTTAATGAGACAGGAATACGTTATCGTTGCTCCTCAGACATACACCGCAACAAATCTCAGCAAGAGCGTTCAGGCAGCCGAGGTCAACGGTAAAGAAGCGGACGAAGAATTTATCCTCGGTCAGACAGATTTCGCCGTTTCGCTTTTCCAAAAGGAAGTCAAAGAGGGCGAAAACGTCATGATCTCCCCATATTCCGTTATGCAGGCTCTTGCCATGACCGCTAACGGCGCAGACGGCGGCACAAAAACCGAAATGGAAAACGTCCTCGGCGGTATGCCGATGGATACGCTCAACGAATACCTTTACACTCAGAGAGTTTCGCAGCCCGATACGGAAAATTGCAGCCTTAAAACCGCAAATTCCATATGGGCAAGAGATGGCAGGATAAAAGTTTTCCCCGAGTTTTTACAGAAAAACGCCAACTACTACGGCGCGGACGTTTTCAATGCGCCCTTTGACGATACTACGGTCACGGACATCAATAACTGGGTAAACACCAACACCGACGAAATGATACCCGAGCTTATCGACACTATTGCCGATGATACGGTCATGTACCTTATCAACGCTGTCGCCTTTGAAGCAGAATGGGAGGAAAAGTACGAAAAATACTCGATAGGCACTTACGCTTTTACCGCCTTTGACGGAACAGTGCAGTCCCGTGAAATGATGACTTCCTCCGAGAACTGCTTCATAAGCGACGAAAACTCCACAGGCTTCGTAAAGAATTACAAGGACGGAAAATATGCCTTTGCGGCTATACTCCCCAACGAGGGAATTTCCGTAAACGACTATATTTCGGGACTTACGGCTGAATCGTTCAATTCGCTTCTTGCAAACAGAAGGTACGCCGACGTTTACGCAAGACTTCCCAAATTCAGCTATGAATACGACACCTCTCTCTATAATTCCCTTGTTGATATGGGAATGCCCTCCGCTTTTAAGCCCGACGCTGATTTCACAAAACTCGGGGAGACCCTCACAGGTATGCTTTGCATAAGCGACGTTCTCCACAAAACATTTATTTCGGTTGACGAAGCAGGAACTAAAGCAGGCGCTGTTACTTCCGTTATAATGAGCGACTGTTCGGCAGAACCGATACCTCCGATAGAGGTCATACTTGACCGTCCCTTTATTTACTGTATCTTTGATACTGAAACAAATATTCCCGTATTTATCGGAACTGTAAACAGCATTCCCGAAAAATAACCGCTTTATTTAATAATCAATGATATTAAGCAGATAACTGCACGATCTGCTTTAATATATATTCCTTTTGGGTGACAAATCAGAAAAAACCGTATCACTTGTGATACGGCTTTTTCATTATTATATAAGACATGCAATAAGTTTAAGATAAATTTTTCCGATAAATGATGTTCTTTCACAGATTCTTTTTGACATATCCGCAACAAAGCTTCGGCATTTTGCCATTTCGTCATTTTCGGGAGGAATATCCGAGAACGCCGCACGCAAGGAAACGTCCATAAATTCTCGGAAGCTGTCCTTGGGGAAATATACTCCGCTGCACCTTGCTTCGGTATATTCTGCAAAGTCCATATACTTCATTTCGTCACGCGTTATCTTCACAAATCCGAGCAGCTTTTCCGCATAGGCGTACATGTAACTTGCCCGTTCAGCCGCCGAACCCTCGCTGAAACGTTTTTTCCTGATATACAGCGTAAGCCTGCGCCTGATAATTATCAGCATTACCAAAGCGGCAGCCGTGAGAATAGAATACATAACATACTTTACGGACTGCGGCAGCTTAACTCCGCCGCCTCCTCTGCCTATGCCGCCCGGAAGTCCCGTACCCAACGATGTGACTTGAACTGTGGTATTGACCGCCTCAGCTCCGCTTGCGGTGGTCGTTGACGGTTGTGAATTATCGTGAGTTGTACTCGGGTCGGGCTGAGCCTCGGGAGCTGTGGTCGTTTCGGTATTTTCCGTGGGAACTTCCGCTTCCGTAGTCGGCGTGGTATCTATGGACTGACTTGTATAGCCTGCCGTGAACTCAAAAGGCACCCAGCCGTAGCCGCTGAGATAGACCTCTATCCATGCGTGGCTGCGGTTATCCTTTACTTCTATCGTATACGAGCCGTCGGCGTTCTTGGTATCGTTGTTGAAATCGTCCCCCACAAGCACATAACCCGTTGCATAACGCGCGGGAATACCTGCCATTCTTGCGAGAATAACTCCCGAAGTCGCATAGTGCGTGCAGTAGCCCTTGTTGTTTTCAAGGAGGAAGTAATTGACAAAATCCCTGTTTCTCGGAGTTTTACCCGGATGCAGAGAGTATTCCGCCATTTCTGCCACCTGCGCTCTCAGCGCATGAAGTATTTGAAGCTGATCTACAGCTACCACCGCCTGATCTGAAACGGAAAGTATGTCTGCGAACGCCTCGCGAACCTCGTCCATATTCGTATCATCGGGGAGCTGAAGATAATGGTCGTAAACGAAATTTTCGTACTCCTCCTGTATCAGCTCGGTCATGATAAGGGGCGGATTACTGTACATAAGCTCCATATTCGGCGGCAGTTCGGAATCTATAGAAAGATAATCGTCGTAGTCCATCAGCCCTTTAGCCTGACCGTAGCCTGTAATGGTATCTCTCCATTCCTCATCGGTGATATTGTCGAGGGCATATACGTTTCTTACGGGCTTATCGAGCATCTGAGCGACCAATTCCGCATCTACACGGCTGAATTTATAGGAGAACTCGTTCTTATTCCGATTTTTTGAAGAAACGTCGCTGTCATGATTGTATACAAGTCCGCCTATATTGTCCGAACCGTAGGGAGCGAAGCTCCTGTTTCCCTTTAATGAGGAGTCTATCCAGATAGTGTACTCCGTATCGTTTACGTCAAATATTTTATTAAAACGATATGGGAAATCCTGCGGATAAATATTATACGTTTTGAAATCCGAAAAAACAGGTTCGCTGTAAGCCGTTTCGGAAAGGGGCAGCCACTCGTTATCCCGATAAACAGAGCCTGTGTATTCTTTAAGATATATAGCTCCGCTGAACTTCTGGTCAAGCGTGATAGTCATGTCCGTTCTGTCTTTGTATTTCATTGAAGCTATGTTTCCAAGCTTATGCGACTCCATTTTGAACGTGAAACCGAAAGCCGCTGTAAGGTTGGAAATGCTGTCGGCAAGATTTTCGATAGAAAAGGAATTTACGGCATCTCTTATTTCGATACGCTTCTGATTGATCTCCTCGCTTCTTTTGTAGCCTGTAAGCTTCATTCCGCCTGCGGCAAGTCCTGCCGAGAGCATGACGAGAAGTATAAGGTATACTCCGCATTTTTCCGTTACCTTGAGCCGCATCTGCCTTTTGGGGAAAAACAGGTTTTCCTTGCGGACGAATCCGCCGTTTCCGCCCGAGTATTCGCCCATATCAATGGTACTCATGCCGAAACAAGCTATAAGAAAGCCTATCGCCATCATTCCCCAGAAGATATTGACCTCCAAGCCGTTGTACATTCCTATTTCAAGTATGGGGAAAACCGCAATAAGCGGCGGCAGAGGGTGAGGGTGGTATATTGTGAATATGTATATCACCAAGGCAAGCACCCATGCGCCGAGTATGAAAAATGTCGTTACGGAATCCTTTTCCAGTTTGTCGTCAAGAAATTTGTAGTAGTCTATTTCGGTGTGGTACGAAGCGCGGTAAATGATGTTGTAAACGAATTTATACCCCATAGCCACAGAGTCCATTACTCTCCAGAGAGCCGCGCCTCCTGCGCCTATAGTCATGATTATGAGCCACAGAGCGTTTTTTCCCATAAGAGACAGCAGAATGTATATCGCAGAAAAAACGGCTGCTGAGGTCAAAAGAGCGGTATGGCTGTACTTGAAATCAAACATGCACAGAAATACCATTATGGTCGAAACATAGCCTGCAAGAGCGATAAGCACAGCTTCGATGCGTCTGAGGTTTATATGCTTTGCTTTGACGGACATTACAATACTGTCGCATACCGTAATACCGCTGGTGTTCGGGAGCTTTTTTTTCTTCATACTGCACTATACCTCTATGTCTTTGATAGATGATGTAATTCTGCCGATAACAACGGGTATTACGCTAACGCCCGAATAGCATGAAGGAAGCTCCTCCGCCTCATGGGGAGAGGTAACTACCACTATCGCATTTTTTATATCGGCGTCAATGTTCTCGTCTATAAATTCCATGACCGAGTTATCGGGAGCTGATGTTACAAATATAAACGATGACAAAGAAAGATTGTTATTCTCGATAAAGTAATTCTCGGGCGGTTCGCATAACAGATTGCCGTTAAGAGAAAGTATCAGTTCGCGAACGGTCTCCGCAAGAGAGTCATGGTCGGAAATGCTTTTTTCAATAAAAGACTCCGACTTTCCGTCATAGTATATTATCGTATGGATACGCTCGTTGTCGATCATAAAACGAGACACGGAAACAAAGGTTTCCACAAGAGTATCGAATACGGGCAGGGTCAATTCGGGTCTGACAGAACATTTAAGGTTAAGAAAAAGAGCGCAGGGAATGTCCACCGGCAGACTGTAATCCTTTACGATAAACTCGTCCTTTTTGGAACTGAGCTTCCAATGTATCCTGTTCAGCTTGTCTCCGGGATTGTACCCTCTGAGGTCGAAAACCTCCGACGGGTCGTCGCCGGGCTTATGTTCGGAAAACACGCTGCTTTCTTCGTTTACCCTGTCCGTGAAGCATACCTGACCGCTTATTTCATGTCCCTCGGGCATGACCGCAATTTCGGTATGGATATTTTTCCCGACCGTGAACCTGAAAAGTCTGAGGGGATCGTAAATACTTATCCCCTTGCATCGGACGGTAACGATACCGCAAAACTTAGAACTCAGCTGAAAAGAAACGCTCTGTTCGTTCCGTGCCTGTATCGGCATAAGCAGGACAAAGCTGCTTGCCTCGCTGTTGAAAATGTTGCAGTATTCAATATGCGCTTCAGCCTTGCCTATAGGGAAAAAGCTGCGGTTGACGATCCTTATCTGAATGGGGAAGTTTTCGTTTTTTGCGACCGTATCGTTTTTCAGCGCAAATTCCGCCGATATATTCTTTTTTGTTATGTAAGTTGTCACGAACATCACTACGGGTATCATAAGCATGGCGATAAGAAGCACGAGCGCAAAGTCCCACAGGTACATAATGTAAAAAACGGCGCATATGATTATAATGACCGCAAAAAATATTTTTACCAGAAGCATAGCTCGCCTTAACCCTCGGAAATTCCCGGAGCGGGAACATTCTTGATAATATCGCTTATAATATCCGACGATGAGGCGTCGGAGAGCTTCGCCTTAGAACTGAGTATAAGACGATGCTCAAAAACGTCCTGACAGATATATGCAACGTCGTCGGGAATAACGTAATCACGTCCCATAGCGGCGGCAATGCCCTTTGAGATCTGCATAAGAGCAAGCGTACCTCTCGGACTTACGCCGAGCTTTATCAAAGGATGATTTCTTGTAGCGGCGGAAAGCCGTACAATATATTCGTATACCCTGTCGTCAACATAAATAGAAGCGATATGCTCCTGAAGCTCGCTGATGATACGGGCGTTTGCCACAGGTCCGACAAATTCCAACGGAGCGGCGTTGAATTTCGCCTTTAAGATAGATACCTCGTCTTCAAATTCGGGATAGCCCATGCTAAGCTTGATCATAAAACGGTCGAGCTGCGAATCGGGAAGATTATGAGTACCTGCCGAACCGATAGGGTTCTGCGTTGCGATGACTGTATAAGGCTCGGGGAGCTTGTATGTATTTCCATCGACCGTAATACTTTTTTCCTCCATAAGCTCAAGCAGAGCGGACTGCGTTTTGCTGGAGGTACGGTTTATCTCGTCCGCAAGAAAGAGGTTGCAGAAAGCAACGCCCGGACGGAACTCAAACGTATTCTTGACTTTATTGTATACAGAAAAGCCCGTAACATCGGACGGAAGAACGTCCGGCGTGAACTGCATACGGTTATGCTCCAGAGACAGAGCCTTTGAGAAAGCAAGGGCAAGAGTAGTCTTTCCGACACCCGGTATGTCCTCGATAAGGATATGTCCCTTGCAGAGGATAGCGAGCAGGGTCTTGATAATTATAGAATCCTTTCCTATAACTGCCTTTTTGACTTCTGAAACTATGTCGTTGATTTGCTTTGCGTAATAAGAATTGTTCATATTGAATCTCCTGTACTTTTGTCGTAGAATTATGGCAGATAACTGCGCATACATTTATATTATACCATTGATACAGTAATTTTGCAAGTACAAATTGAAAAAAACTATAAAAATCATTCCCTTCCTGTATAATTGATCATGCAGGAAGGGAATATTAAGGAGGTATTGAAAGAATTTCAGTCGTGAACTATAACGGGAATGCCGTTTTCGGTCATCTCGAACAGCTCTTTCGCCTTGTCAAGGGGCATATTGATACACCCGTGAGAACCGTTGTACATATAGATCGTGCCGCCGTATTCGCTTCTGTCAAGATCGTGGAATCCGCAGTCCATGTAGTTGAAAGGCATCCAGTAGTTTACCAATGTCTCATAGCCCTGTACTTCCATAGTACCAAGCACTCTCTGTTGCTCATGCGACCAGATACTGCCGATACCTCTGGGAGTACGGCACTCAGGGTCGGTCTCAGTGCCTGATACAATGTCGGATTCCAGCACGACCGCATTATCCTTATACAGCCAAAGATATTGCTCGGAAATATCCACCTCAACATATGTCGTGCCGATGTCGTCAGTTGCGCGGCAGTAACCTCTTACACTGTACTGCGGCTCGACCGTCACAGTTTCCCCTGCGCACATCAGACCGATAAGCTGCTCGACCGTCCCTGCCTGATCTATCTGCCAACCGTAGATACTGGAATAACCGCTGTCCCACGGCACTGTTATCCAGCCGTCAACCGTTGCATAGAACGAACGGGAAGTGCCTATCGTATCTGTCTCAGCCGCCATTTGCTGTACAAATGCAGAGACCTTCTCACGGTCAAACATCGGATTACCTGCGGCGTCCTTCATAACAGAACCGTCGGGAGATCTCATGCTCCAGTCGGCGATCATGGCGCTGTCAACCGTTTTGCTTCTGTCCTCAAAGTCAAAGGTAATGGAGCAGTCGGCGAAGCTGTCATAAATTTCCGACTCACTCTGGGTATTCTCTGTCATGCTCGTTGTCGAATGCTGCTCATTGCTGTCGGAAACTGCCATTGCCGCACTGTCATGGAGCTGCTCGTTTCTGCCAAATTCCGCATCGGAAATAGTCTGCACCTCTATATCTTTAGAGGAACAACCGCAAAGAGATAACACTAAAAAAGCAGTTATAATAACGGAAATATTTTTCATATGTAATTGTCCTTTCAAAATAAAGGTTTAGTTGAATACAAAGAAACGTAAAACTGCAAGTAATTTACGGGCAGTTCCTTATATCTCATTTGTGTTTCCTTTCTTTTGTTCTGATATACCTTCAAAAATCAATTTTGCAGATCAGTAACCGAAATATCTTCAGTGTAAAGATATTCCGTCTCTCCATTCGCCCATACAAGAGTCATCATAACCTGCCCTCTCGGGTCGTTGTTGCTGGAACTCAATTTTCCCGTTGCTGTGTCAGAACCCATGGAGATCAGAATTTCGTTTCCATTTTGCATATATGAGAAGTATATTAGCGTAGGATCTGTTGTTTCGTAATCCTCCGGAGGTATCACATAATGTCCGTTGGAGCCGTCATTCCCGAACACAATAGAATTCTCAAGAGGACCGTCAAGTTCATGCTCATACCAATTCGTTCCGTTTAATGAAACGAGATTATTGTCAGTCGTCGTCGGCTGCGCAGTATAATCACTGTCGGAGGGCAAATAATATTCAAGGCTGCCGTCCGAATTGATTTCGATACTGTAGGTGTAAAAATAATCTGTACGTCCGTCTGCCCATACAATAGTCATCATGACTTGCTTTCTGTCATCACTGAAACTCACTTTTCCCGTTGCTGTGTTTGAACCCATACGAAGATAAATTTCGTCACCATTTTGCGTATATGTGAAATATACTTGCAAAGCGTCTTGTGTTGTATAATCATATGGAGGTGTTATATAGTGTCCGCTGAAACCGTCTTTGCCGAACTCAATATGATGTTCATAAGGACCGTCGATCTCATCCTCAGACCAAAAGGTTTCATTCAAAGCAACATTATCAAAAGAAACGGTATTATCCGCAGTCGGTTCTGTTGCTTCTGTCGTTGTCTGCGGAGTATCGTTCTCGGTTGTTCCCCAATATCCAAAGCCGTCGCTAACATTGTCACCGTCTGATGAAGTATTTGAGGTATCGTGATCATAGACAGCTTCCGTACTATTAGTTGAAAGCGCAGAGCTTTCCGACGTAGCATTAGCATTTTTATCAAAAAAGCTTGCAGCAGGCGGCTTTTCGATTTCCGAACTAATGTTTCCGTCGGGATTCCTGTTAAGCATAAACACGCTTGTTATCCCTCCGACGGCTATAACAAAAGCGGCGGCAGAAGCGGCAAATCTGTATAAATGCCTGCGTTTATAGCGTTCAGTTCCCGAAACAGTAATTGCCTCTTTGCCTTCATGATCGGATTCGGCAGAAAAAACGTCTTTTTTCATACATTGCTTTAAAATACGTTTTCTGGTTTTTTTGTCGATCGCAGGATATTTCTCAGCTATTTCCTCAACAGAAAAGTCATCAAGGTCATTAAGCTTATCCATAAAATCTTTGTCATTTTTATTCATGATAACCGCCCTTTCTAAGGAGCGTACCTATTTTCTTTCTGGCACGCATGCTTCTTTTCTTTACAGAGTCTGATGTCATTTCAAGAATTTTTGCAATTTCGTGTATCTTGCGCCTGTAAAAATACTGATACACTATTATTGAACAGTCGGGTTCTCCAAGTGATTTAACTATATTCCAGAGATTCTGACTGAATATGCGTTTTTCGGTTTCTTCTTCTGTATTGTCCAAGGCAGGAGGAATATATATGTCGTCATCTTCCACGTCCGAACGCATATTATTCCTTTCTGAGATCTGTCTGAAAGCGTCAATGGCTCTGAATTTTGCAATTGTGCTTATGTATGATTTCAGACTTCCGCTTCCTGCCGAATACTTTTCAGCATTCTTGAAAACCTCAACCATTATATCGCTCACACAATCCTCAACATCTTCTCTTGTCCCACAATTTCCAATCTTATTGAGAACTATGGCATATATAAGATTTCCGTACTGATCAATAAGCGTTTCGTAAGCTTTTGAAGGAGAACTGCATAATAACTGCTCCCATTCCGAATCCGTCATACTTTTACCTCCTGTCTGAATTACTCGAAACATGTTTCATATAGTACATTCGCCAATCGCGACAAAAAGGGACAGCTTTATATAAATTTTATTTTTTAATAAATAAGCGACCTAAAAAACGCCCCTATAAATAAGGGCGTTGGCAGATCAACAGATACCCGAATCGGCTTTTGGGGATTATACTCTCCGCTATTGCAAAATATACAAAGAATGCTGAACAGAAAATTCGTATGTCAAGGAAGATGACGAAAGCATACTTGCTGTATGGTGAGGAAGATGACGCAGACAGACGGATTTTATGGCAGCATTACTGTTTATTTTGCAATAGCGGCGAGTATATGTGAACACAAATCATCAAACTACCATGCCGCCGTTTACAGCCAATATCTGTCCCGTTATATACTCGGCTCGTCCCGACGCAAGGAAAGATACGGCGTCCGCAACATGGCGAGGTTCGCCGAATATACCGAGAGGTATTTCCTCACGGATAAGCTCCAGTTCCTCAGCAGAAAATCTGCTGTTCATTTCGGTCATTATAAAGCCCGGAGCAACGCAGTTCACATGAATCCCCGAGGGAGCTACCTCCTTTGCCAAAGCCTTTGTAAACCCTATAAGACCTGCCTTTGAAGCGGAATAGTCCACCTCGCAGGACGCTCCGACCTGTCCCCACATAGAGGAAATATTTATAACGCACCCCGATTTTCGGCGTATCATCGCAGGCAAAAGCACCCTTGCGCAATTCATTGCGCCGACAAGATTTATTTCCATGATAGCGCGGCTTTTTTCTTTTGAGATACCCGTAAACAGCTCGATTTCCGAAATGCCTGCATTGTTCACCAGCAGATCGGCTATTCCGACCTTTTCCGAAACGGACAAAATGTCCTCCAAAGAAGAAACGTCAAGCTTTACTGCCTCTCCGCCTGTTTCTGCGGCGATCTTTTCGGCTTTTTCTTTGGACGACGAAAAACCTGCATAAACATAATATCCGTCCTCGGCAAGGCGGCGGCATATCGCTTCGCCTATTCCTCCCGAACCTCCCGTAACGACCGCTTTTTTCGTAATTATCTCCCCTTAATTTAAATTATAAAATAATTATAACACAATATAAAAAAATTTTAAATAGTCATAATGCACAAATCTCATTGTATATTTCAGTACACTATTACCAAAATAACGAAAATAATGACAGAATTATGAAAATAGTAATTTCCTCTTGAAAGTTATCCGAAAATGTGCTATATTAAATGTTGCGGAGACATAATCCGAAGGAAATTTCTTTAATCGGAGGCTGAATCAAAATGACAGATAAAATTAAAACAAAATTCAATTCCTTCCTTGACCATGTAAAAAAATACAACAAAAAACGGGACGAAAACAGCGAACGCTTCAAAGTCCTCAATATTATCCTGATGATAGTATTCCCGATGTTCATTTCCTGCATGGCTGAGATAAATCAGTTCAAGCATGTAAGTTCATTCCTGAATTTTGCAGTCGAAAGACCGTCGGTACTGGTGTTCAACTTTATCGCTGCCGGAATAGTCTTTATCCTGCTCCTTGCCGCTTTCAGAAAGGGCTGGCTTGCGGTACTGGCGCAAAGTATCATATATATGGCTCTCAGCATAACCGAGCTGTTCAAGTACGGTACTAACGGAAACCACCTTATTCTTTCCGACATGAAGCTTTTCAAAAGCATCAAGAGCCTTAAATCCTTTGCATACATAAAAATCACGCCGAGATTAATAATATATTGTCTCATTGTGCTTGCGTTTATAGCGGTAGTTTTCCACTTTAATCCGAAGCTTCCGCGCCATAAGCCGTTCAAACGAGCTATCGCCGCCGCTTCATGCGCTTTCGTAAGCATGTGCATGATCGTTTTCCCCGGCTTCTACACGCCCATATACAACTTCTTCAAGCTCGATACGACAGCCGCAAGCAACGCTTTTCTGCTCAATGAAAAATTTGACAACAACAGCTTCCTTGCCTTTATTGTGGAGACCGCTTCCGAAAGCTTTGAAAACCGCCTTGTAGAACCCGAAAACTACAACGAGGAATACGTTTCGCAGATCATCGACACGGATATTGACGAAACGGAGGACTTCAACGGCGGAGTTAAACCCAATGTCATTGTCGTTATGAGCGAATCCTTCGCCGATTTCCGTGTATTTGACGAACTCGGCATAGACGATTCCTATTACGAGGGCTTCGATAAAGCTTGCGCAGAGGGAAAAAGCGGTATCGCCGTAACTCCGACATATGCAAGCTATACCGTTCGTTCCGAATTTGAGCTTCTTTTCGGACTTCCCGTTCGAGGACTGAATACGCCCAATATGCCTCAGCGTGAACTTGCAGACCGTGAACAGCCTGCGTTCGCTCAGTATTACAAGAGCTGGGGCTACAAAACGGCTTACGTACACCCTTTCCAAGGCTCTTTCTACAGCAGAACACGTATTTACGGCGATTTCGGTTTCGACACAATGATTTTCCATGACGACATCGAGGGCGTTACGGATTTTACCGTACCTGTTGAACACTTCGGTACATACGTTGACGATAATACGGTCTTTAATCAGCTTTTAGACCTTGTAAAGACTACGGACGATCCCATGTATATTCACACCACCACAATGCAGAACCACCAGCCTTACAACCTCGGCGAAAACCCCGACGACGAGATCGGAAACTACCTCACTTGGGTAAAGCATACAAACGAGGGTCTGGAGGCATTTTTGGGAGAACTCAAAAAGCTTGACGAGCCGACTCTTGTATTTTTCGTAGGCGACCACTTCCCGTCCCTGAGAGGCGAAACAAGCGTTTACAATCAGCTTAATATTACAGGCGAAAATTGCAGTACGCTCTATGAACAGAAATATTTCTTCTGGAGCAACTACGACGCCGATTTTTCCGACGTTCCCGAAGATAAATTCTCTTTCTTCTATGTTCCCTACATCATAGCTGATATTATTGACGCTCCCCATGATTCCTTTATCGAGAGCATGGACGAATACATGAAAGAGCTGCCGATCTACTCCACCGACTACAATGACGGAACTCCCGATAACGAAATGCTCGACGTGCTGACATACGACCGTGTTATCGGAGATGTTATGTCGCCCTGTCCCATACCCGACGAGATCCTCGAAGCAAGCAAAGGAGAAGATTAAATGAAAGACGCAGCCATAAACTCAAAGGGTTCGGCAGAAACTACAGTTACCGAGGATAAGCTCGCCGTTTCCGTCGGAAGCGGAAGTCTCAGGGTTTTCGCTACTCCGGCAATGACCGCCCTTATGGAATCCGCCGCATGCGATTGTCTCTCCCCTTTTCTTGAAGAAAATGAAACCACCGTTGGAACAGAGCTTTGCATTAAGCACAGTTCGGCTACTCCCGAAACTATGAATGTCAGAGCCGAAGCAGTTCTCACAGCGGTAAACGGCAGAGAATTTACTTTCGATGTGAAAGCATTTGACGAATGCGGAGAAATAGGCAGCGGCACTCACAAGCGTTTTCTTGTGTACAGTGAGAAATTCACCGCCAAAACCAACGAAAAGCTGAAAAATAAATAAATATTTTAAAGTGCGCCGTGTTTTTTTCAGCATGGCGCATTTTTATTTTATTTTTTCCGTAGGTTATCATATAATTATCACATAACTGCTTATAATATATAATGTAAATGAATAAAACCTAAGATGCGAAACGAGGTAACGCATATGTCGGATATGTATAATAATTATAACAATGATAAAAATAACGGCGATGAATATGATCAGTCCGAGGGGAATTTTTCCTATTATTCGGGTAATACGCCGCCGCAGAAGCCTAAAAAGCCCAAAAACCATTCTGCGCTGAAAGTCATAGCGGTCATACTTTCGGTAGGCATAGGCTGCGCAGGAGGAATACAGCTCTATCGCTTTATGGACGACAGCAATATAAAGCTTACCGATGAATCGGAAAAAAGCAGCAGGGAAGAATCCTCCGATTCTGTAAATGTCTCCAAATCCAACGCCAATAATACTCCGTCTGTTCCCGAACCGCAGAACCTCCCGGGACTGTTTGATATTGCTTCACGAACAGACGCAAAATATCTCCCCGATATAGTCGATGAAATAATGCCGTCCGTTGCAGGTATTTCCTCGACCTTTGAAGTGACCTACAATAATCCGAACACTATTTCGCCGTGGGGCTGGGGTTTCCAAAGTCAGCCCGAAACCCGTGAAATGGTCGGAACGGGAACGGGTATCGTAATGACCGAGGACGGCTACATCGTCACAAACGCTCACGTAGTATATTCCGAAGAATATGACGCCGGCGAAGCTAAGGAGGTATCGGTTCTTTTCAGCGATGAAAAGGAATACGATGCAAAAATTATCGCCTTTGACGTTGAAACAGACCTTGCCGTACTGAAAATAGACGCTTCGGGCTTTACTCCTGCAACCTTCGGAAACAGCGACGAACTGCGTGTCGGCGAAGTCGTTATTGCCGTCGGAAATCCTCTCGGCTTCGAGCTTTTCGGCTCTGTCACAAGCGGTATCGTTTCAGCTCTCAACCGTCAAATTTCCATTAACGAAAAAAATATGACGCTTATCCAAACCGACGCCGCCATTAACTCGGGCAACTCGGGCGGTCCGCTGCTCAATAGCTGCGGTCAGGTCATCGGTATAAATTCGGCGAAAATGTCGTCAAGCTACGGTACGGCTTCCGTTGAGGGTCTTGGATTTGCTATCCCGATAAACGACGCTAAGGCGATCATTGACGACCTCATCAACAAGGGCTACGTTTCGGGCAGACCTCAGATAGGCGTTTCCACAGTTGATATTACCGAAACTTATTCAAGCTATCTCGGACTTCCTATGGGCGTTTACGTCCGCATGGTAGCCGAGGGCGGAGCTGCCGAAGAAGCAGGCATTAAAGAGGGCGACGTTATTATCGGAATAAACGATGAAGCCATTGCTACCGCAGAAGAACTGAATAATATCAAAAATCAGTTCAAGGCAGGAGATACCGTAACTCTTAAAATATACCGCAACGGTCAGGATCTCGATATTCCTCTTGTACTTCAGGAGGCGCACGATGAAATGAATCCCGAACAATCCGAAGATAAAACCGAAGCTCCAACAGATTAATAACGAGCATAAAGCCTGTTTAGTCTCTCAGCGTGTGAGGAGATACTGAACAGGCTCTTAATTTCTAATCAAAAACAAAGGAGAATTATCATGGGATTTACGCATATATACTGCGGAAACGGCAAGGGAAAAACCACGTCCGCTCTCGGTCTTGCGATAAGGGCGGCAGGAGCGGATATGAAAGTCCATATCGTACAGCTTATGAAAGGCGCGGCGACTTCCGAGCTTGAAAGTCTCAATATGATACCGAATATTTCCGTAGACAGGCTGCCGAAAGACTTCGGCTTCACGTTCACAATGAACGAAAGCGACAGAAACGAGATCGCCGACTGTCACAACGCTCTCCTCAGAACCGCATATGAGCAGATGAAAGAGCATAAATTCGATATGCTTATTATAGACGAATTTTTCTGCGCATATAATTACGGTCTGGTTGACCGAAGTCTTGCGGAAAAAATCGTCTTTGAAAAAGAAAAAAGCTGCGAGCTTGTTCTCACGGGACGTGACCCCGAAGAAAAATTTCTCGCAGCAGCTGATTATATAAGCGAAATAAATGCCTTAAAGCATCCGTATACGAAAGGAATCAATGCCAGAAAGGGAATTGAATATTAACATGAGTTCATGATATTAGCATTTTTCTGAGCGCTGTCAAGTCAAACACGTCAACAGTTCCGTCCGCAATAATGTCGGCAACGGAACATTGCTCCTCCGTAAACGTTTTTCCGCCCAAAAGATGATCGCTCAACAAAACAAGGTCGGACACGCCTATTTCGCCGTCAAGATTCACATCGCCCTTTTCCTTTCTTATATTTTCAAGAAGCGTAAGCGAATCCACGCTTACGATCTCACGGGAACTCTCCTTGTAGCTGAACGTTACCGACACAACGTCGCCAACCTCATAATTAGCAAGATTCTTCGATTCGTCCGAACCATAGTAATTATCGCTGTAGCTGAATCTTCCGTGATCGGCAAATACGGTATATCCGTCCCCTGCTTCGATAATAGTGTCGTCAAAGGTTTCGGTCAGAACCGCCTCTGTCGGAACAACGGGAACTGTAGGAACGTCTGTTGAAGGTTCAGTTGCAGGCGGTTCGGTAGTTGGCGGAGCTATCGGAGCTTCAATAACAAAACGTCCCTCCTCGTCCTTTATATGCGACCACATATATCTCAGCATCCAGCCGTCAAAATCTGTAATTTTTGCCGCTGACCCTGCCATCATAAGCGAATTTTCTCCGCCGGGGAATCCTCCGGGAGGGAATCCGTCGAGTTCGCCCTCACCGCCGTAAAAATCGGTCATACCGAATCCGTGTCCAAGCTCATGCTCAAGAACGTGAAGTCCCGTACCGCCGAGCATGTTCAGGTAGGCGTCATCGGAAAGTCTCTGACCCCAGTCACCTCCGCAGCCGCCTATTGACGGGAAACCCTGAGTTGCCCATAAATACATATCAAAACGCTTATCAAGTCCTCCCGGATATTGATACAACATATCAGCAAAATGGTCGAAACGAGATAGCTCCGACGGCGCATTCGGCAGCCTGTCGGGGATAGTTTCATATCCGTTGGAGGTATCGTTCTTGGAATCATAAAATTCCGTATCGGTGTAAACCACCTCGTCGTCATGGAGGTCAAGGAGACAATTCTTATCAATAACAGCCCAACCGACAATTTTAACGTCTATATGGTCATATGGCCAGTTTTCATAGCCTACAAGCCACTTTGTCCATGCGTTGATACTGTCGCTGACAAGCGTTTCAAACTGTTTCCGCTGCTCGTAGGTTATTGTTTTATAAGACTGCCATCTTACCACATAATTGATAGTTCCCTTGCCTGCAACGATCTGGTCAAAAATCGTATTGTGGCGTGCGGTGGACTGCTCTCTTACGATACGGTTGTTCCATATCCAGTCGGCGGCGTCCCTGTACTCCTCGGGGAAATCCGCTATAGTGATATTTTCCGCAGCGCTTGCCGAAATTACCGCCGTATTATCCGCAGCTGACGGGGTAAACGCCGTAAGAGCCGAGCATAAAACCGCTGCGCTCATTGCCGCTGCGCCTATGCCCTTTAAATATTTTCCGAACATAATTAAATTCCTTTCCGATGATTTATGGCTATTTCGATAATCTGTTATTTGTATTATACTACTCATTTTTTTAACTGTCAATTAACTAAAGCATTCAGATTTGATCATTTCGGAAAATTAAATATACATATTCACTATAATCTCTTAAAATCCAAGAGAAAAACAGATTATAATGCACATAAGCTGTTAAGCTTCACTGTACTGCTCAGTCCTCAGAACGTCTGAAACTTCTGTAATAGTTACATAGGCATGAGGGTCGTGTTCATGAACTATATTTCTGACCTTATTTATCTGAAAACGGTTTACGACAAAATAAATAAGCGTTTTATCCTTATCGGAATAATATCCCTTTGCTCCTATTACGGTTATTCCGTTCCCGAATTCAGCCGATAATGCGTCGCATATCTCATCGGACTTATTCGTTATTATCATTGCCGACTTTGCCTTATCCAAGCCCGAAGCTATGAAGTCCACCGTTTTTAGAGCGGCGGCGTATGTAATTATTGAATACAACGGCAAAATCCAACTGGACTTTATAAACCCTGCCGCAATGTAGAGGATAACGTTATATCCCATAACGAACATTCCCACAGATAAACCTAATTTTTTGGCAAACAACACCGCAAGTATTTCTATGCCGTCTATCGCTCCGCCGAAACGTATAGTAAGACCGCTGCCGATCCCCGAGATCAATCCGCCGAATATTGCGCAAAGCAGCAGATCCTGTTCAGCCAGCGGAGAAGCGATGCTTACATCTACGGGGAAAACGTCCGTTATCAGCCACGAGGTCAGAGAGTAAATAAATACCGAATACACGGAGTAAACCGTAAACGACAGCCCCATTTTCTTATAGCCGTACAAAAAAAGCGGAAGGTTCAGCAGTATCAAAAACAGCGACAGCGATAAATTGGGCGGCGTTATCTGAGCCAAAAGCATGGACGTTCCCGATATGCCCGAATCGTATAGGTTTACGGGATATAGGAAAAAAGTTATCCCAAATGCGTTGATGATACCTGCCGCTGTTAAAGCTATGAAATTACTTGCTTTCAAACATTTCATCTCCTTAAAATATTATTGTGTTTTTTTACGTATGTTTTATTATAACATATCAGCTTTAAAAACGCAACAGTCGCGGAGAAAATTTGTGTTTCACAAAATTAACGAGCTTGCGAATGGTAGCGTGAATCGGGTGCAGCGACACGCTGTTTTGTTATTTGCCTTTTCCTGAGATATGCGGCTACGGGGACGCATATCCCTAACATAAGAATACGGTCGGCAAAGGGTGCAGCGTCACGCTGCTTTTGTCTTTTTCATAGGGAACGCAGGAGATAGCGTTCCCTGTATATTTTATACACTGTCCTTGATACGTGCTATTGCACTTTTTTCAAGCCGTGAGACCTGCGCCTGAGATATTCCTATTTCATTGGCTACCTCGACCTGTGTTTTGCCCTGCAAAAACCGCAGATACAGGATATTCCGCTCACGGTCGCCGAGAGACTTTATCGCGTCACGGATAGCAATAGAACCCATCCAACTGTCCACGTCATTCTTATCGCCTATCTGATCCATGATATACATGTTATCATCGGAATCCGAATAAACAGGCTCGTACAGTGAGATCGGGTCGCTTATGCTTTCAAGCGCAATAACCACGTCCGCACGCTTTTCACCTATTTCATTGGCAATTTCCTCAATATTGGGTTCACGCTGATTTTTCAGTATAAGCCGTTCCTTTGCCTGTATAGCCTTGTATGCAAGGTCACGGAGAGAACGACTGACTTTTATCTGACTGAAATCCCGAAGATGCCGCCTAAGCTCGCCCGTTATCATTGGCACGCAGTATGTGGAGAATCGCACCTCTTTTGTTAAATCAAAATTATTTATAGCCTTGATAAGTCCCACTACGCCTATCTGAAAGAGATCGTCAACGTCCTCTCCCCTGCCCGTAAACCGCTGTATTACGCTGAGAACAAGCCGAAGATTGCCGTTGATAAGAGCGTCCTTTGCGGCTTTGCTGCCCGTTTCCTTGTACTCCTTTAACAGCCTGATTTTCTCCTCCTCTTTAAGCACGATAAGCTCAGATGTATTTATTCCGGAAATCACAACCTTATTATATGCCATAATATTATCTCCCAAAAAATTTGATGATATTATTATGGACAATATTTCCGAAACTAATCATTGGAAATTTTTGTTAAAATTTTATTGAAATTTATAATAAAATACTTGACTGTGTTTTTTTATATGTTATAATAGGAGTGCAACCAAACCTTTTGCACGATAAACAAATATAAAGAATTTTGATAGAAAAGCAAGATTTAAGGAGTTAGATATGAAAATTGATACTAAAACATTAATCATGGCTACAATAATAATAATATTTGCCATAGGATTTAAAATAACTGAATCTTTAACAGAGGTTGACATTGATTATTTTTTAATCATCGTCCTTGTAGCTGTAACTATTTTTTGTAGACTACTAATAATTGCTCGCAAAGATTTCGTTCAAAATCTAAACAAAGAAAAGAAAACTACAGTTATAGAAGCTTTAGAGCTTCTAAACTTCAATAAATTTTTTCCTCAAGAAGTTGCTAAAACAATCGATAGTTATTTTTCTAAAGAAAGTTCTAATGTCGCATTAGCAGTCTTTAAAATTAATGAAGAGCCAATTGAATATTATTGGGCGGTTAGTAATACAAAAGTGGATAAAAAGTTTGATGAAAAGAAATATCTAACCATAAGTAAGTCGAATATTTCAAATGGAAAGCCAATACTATTCTGTAAGGACAAGCATTCAAATATTGATTTTTTTGTTCGCGGCTCGGAAGGAGAATTGATTCCTCTAAACTCTAAAGACATAAATTATATCAACAAAATTAATTCGTTTTCAACTTCGTATTATACTTGTAGCGAGCGAAAACTGATAGGAGAATTCTTATCACGCAATCAGTCAAAGCTAAATTCATCATCAGAAGATGAGTACAAGTTAATTATATTCTCTAAGAGACCGCCTTGTAAATATTGCAATGATTTGATAGAATATTATAGAAACCTTTATAAATCAAGACTATCTCTGTTTGTATTCGATAATCTATTACTAAATCTTGTGAACAACGACAATGATTCACATATATCATTTGATAATCTTGATGACGCTGTTAAAGCTGTCCGTGAATTTGAGAAAAAAAGAGAAATGTCTAATAACCAAAAAAACGAGCAAAACAATAAGCTTCAGAACTTAAATAACCAAATTAAAAAACATGATGAAACGATTAAAAACTACAAACACATAATTGAAGTACTTATAAAAAAGATAAAAGAATCAAAAGGAACTGAACCTAATAGAGATGATATTAAAAAAATCTCTTGCATAAATGATAGACGTAAGGAAGGTTTCACGGATAAAGAATTTGATGAAATATGGTCAGAAGACATCTAAATCATCTATAAATTATTGCTATGAGGGGGCAGCTATTAAGCCCACCATATCACTCGAGGATTATTGCAAAACTTAATCAATTCTTTAAATAGAACTGTTTAAAACTGGAAAAATGCTGAATGACGCAGGATTTTTTGCGTTCGGCAAAGTCAGGTTTCCGCAGGAATACTGTATGTATTGCAAGGAAAGCTGGCAAAGGCGAACACAAAAAAGACAAGTCAGACGGTGCTTTTCAGTTTCCGAGGAGGTCTAAATAAACGGAGCAGTTGTGCGTGCCTGCTCCGTTTATCTGTCTGCTTTATGTAAATATCCCTGTAAAGAATTTTTCAAGCTCCTCATGGGAGATAAAGACCGCGTCGGGATTATCATGGACAAATCGCCTGCAAAGCTCGGTCTGACGGGAATCTGCGGTGTAGTTCACCAGTATTGCGCTTCTTCTTCCGCAGCCCTTCTGCATAAGATATTCAAGCCGTCTTTCAAAAAGCTTATCGTCGGCGAAAACGGGCAGCACTGTAACGTAGGGCGGCGCGCTGTCAACAGGCAGAGTGAAAAATACCGTCACGATCTCGATAATGGCTACGACCGCAAGAATTACAGCAGCCGTTATAATTAATCCGTCCATGATAAATATCTCCTTCGGCATTTTGATTTTGGGTCGCTATATCACGTAAATCAATTTTTAAAGTTTTACAGTAAATTAATACAGAGGATTTTGTTTCACTTTACTTTCTGTTAAAGCGGTAACTCTTGGTGTCCATTCTCGTGAATTAGACTGTGAAAATCATGGAGACTGACAGTGTTGAACAGATTCGGGGATTTTTACAGTCTAATTCACGACAACAGAGATTCCAAAGGGGTCACCCCTTTGGCAGGGGGTGCAGGGGGACAGAGTCCCCCTGCATAAGTTTACTGTAAACCTTAAAGTTGATTTTCGTGTATAGTATAGTACCATATTATATGCCGAAAGCTGAAAAAAGGTTATTGCCGTGATAACGCTTTTTTCTTTTTGATATTCAGCAGAATTGCAAAAAGCGTTATCTGCACCAAAAAAGTCATCGCCCATGAGATAAGGTATGAGATATACAGAACTTCGAGCGAATGGTACTGCGGCAGTCTGAAAACGGTGTATATCCAAAGCACTCTGAATCCGCATACGCCTGCGACAGTTATTATCATCGGGAGAATACTGCTGCCCAGTCCTCTAAGAAGTCCCGTTGATACGTCCATAAGACCGCAGAAAAAGTACGGCACGCAGATGTAAAGCACACGGACTATACCGTATTCAATAGCCTCCGCAGAGTCGGAAATATATATCGACAAAAGCGGTTTGGCAAAGAAATACGCTGAAAGTCCAAGACCTAAGCCGATACACAGGACAAAGCCAAGACATATGAACATGGTTTTTCGTATGCGGTCGAACTTGCCTGCGCCGTGATTCTGTCCGACAAAGTTCAATGCGGACTGACTTACCGAGTTCATCGAAGTGTAAACGAAGCCCTCGATATTTTGTGCCGCGGCATTTCCCGACATCGCTATAGAACCGAATGAATTTACCGACGACTGTATGATAACATTTGATATCGAGAACAGAGAGCCTTGTATACCGGCAGGAAAACCGATCTGCATTATCCTGAAAAGCTGCCGTTTATATATGCGCATTTTCTTTAGCTCCAGCTTGCAGGCATCGTCACGCCGCATAAGCGCACGAATTATCAGTACCGCTGAGACCGTCTGTGACAGAGCCGTGGCAAGCGCAACTCCCGCAACGTCCATTTTAAATACGATTACAAAAAGAAGATTGAGTATCACGTTAAGTATTCCTGCCGCTGTTAAATAAATAAGAGGAGACCTCGTGTCCCCTGCCGCTCTCAGTATCGCCGAACCGAAGTTATACAGCATACTTGAAACTATTCCGCAGAAATATATCCTCATATATGCGGCTGACAGGTCGATAGCGTCGTCGGGAGTATCCATAAGCTGAAGAATAAACTTCGCTCCCACAACCCCTATTACGGTCAGAATAAGTCCGCATATCGCCGCAAGCGGTATAGATGTGTGCACCACTCTGCGGACGTCCTCGTCTTTTCCAGCGCCTATTCCGTGCGCAACCGAAACGCCCGAGCCTACCGAGAAGCCGATAAACAAATTTGTTATAAGATTTATGACAGGTCCTGTCGCTCCTACTGCGCCTACGGAAATACTTCCGCAATACTGTCCCACAACCACAAGGTCGGCGGCGTTGAATAAAAGCTGCAATATACCCGTAAGTATTATCGGTACGGTATAAATTACGATCTGCTTTAGCAAAGGTCCTTGCGTAAGGTCGGCTGATCTGCTGTTCATATTCTTTTCTCCCCCTCAATAAATTTTTCTCCGACTATATATTGTACTCCAATGATTTCCATTTGTAAAGCAAAGCCGTAATATTCTATGTTATGATGAAAAATCTGTTGACAAGTAAGGCTTTTTATGTTCATTTGGGCTTGCGGCATCGGGGCAAAAACTAATACTGATCTCTATAAAAGTTTATGCCCGAAAACAGTAAGCGTCAAATAACCAGCGTTCGCACCGAAAATAAAAACCTCGCCGAGGTGTACGGCGAAGTAATAAGCGTATTAATCTTCCCACGGCAGCAGTATTGTGCCAGTAGGTTGTGAGAACAA
>Ga0129308_1000188_pt1 | contig 107657 bp, 89 predicted proteins | sample L827metagenome_FD_94440 | JGI IMG/M metagenome (GOLD analysis project Ga0129308, IMG submission 94440) | Ring-tailed lemur group fecal microbial communities from Wisconsin, USA - L827 metagenome | ecosystem: Host-associated > Mammals > Digestive system > Large intestine > Fecal | place: USA...
CCCCGAAACCCCCTGTACCGTGCGGCGCTGCGGGATGCATTGCGGGGCGGCGGTTGTGAGATACCCGGGATTACCGGGTGTTTTTGTTTTCTTTTGGTAAATCAGACTTGCGTTATCCAGTTATCATTCATTGCGCACATGTTACCGTCTGATTAGCTTTTGTGCGGTAAAGGTTTCGACTCGTTTATAATATATTGCTGGTAAATAATTTCTTCGCCCCGCTCATGGGGCTTTTTTAGGGGGGATTGTCGTGGGTAGCGAACTTGCTGAAATTCCTGTCCTTGCCAGGTCTGCCGTAGAACATAAGCATATTTACGAGCTGCTACTTTCTCATTATGAAGGCTCTTCTCGAAAGAATCGTCAACATGCTGCCGGGGTTTTCAACCTGATTTCGCAGGAGCATCCTGAGGCGCTCCTGCCTATCATCCCTTCGCTCTTAGAGGGCTTGGAAAGGCCTGAAGCGCAGACCCGCTGGAATACCCTCGAAGCATTGGAAAATCTTGTTCCGCTTGCACCTGATGAGTGCTTGAATGCTTTCGATGGGGCTGAAGATGCGCTTTTCAATGACAAAGATGGTTTCTTGCGTGAAAAGGCTTTTTCATTCTTCTGCAAGCTCGCATCTTTGTCTTCCGAGACCGCTGCACGCGTTTGGCCTTTGCTCGACGAAGCGATTCAGTGCTATCACGGTAATCCCGAGTTCCCTGGCATGCTTGCAGGCTTGTTGAGATTCGTCGAATGCGATTTACCTCAGGACGTAAAGGATGCGCTGAGGGAACGGCTCTCATTCGATGCGAAAAATAATAAAGGGTCGCTTGGTAAGCGTTCCCTTCAGATCATCGAAGCGCTCTAGTCATTTTGGCTATTGGAAGAAAAGGAGTTGTAAATGGCAAAGCATACCGTAACCTTGATTCCCGGTGATGGTATCGGTACCGAAACCACCGAGGCGATGCAAAAGGTTTTGGCTGCAGCTGGTGCCGATATCGAATGGGAAGTTGCCCTGGCTGGTGCTGGGGTGATGGAAGAATACGGCACCCCTCTTCCTGAATCAACTATCGAGGCCGTCAAGCGCAATAAGGTTGCAATCAAGGGTCCAATCACTACTCCTGTAGGTACCGGCTTCCGCAGCGTTAACGTTGCTTTGCGTAAGACCCTCGATCTGTATGTGTGCCTGCGTCCTGTATTCAGCATTCCCGGTGCCGGCGGCCGCTACAATGATGTCGATCTGGTTATCGTTCGTGAGAATTCCGAAGACCTGTATGCAGGTGTGGAATTCGCCGAGGGTACCCAGGAAGCTGCCGACTTGATTGAATTCTGCGATAAGGCCGGTGCGGGTGTTATCCGTCCTGATTCCGGCATCTCCATCAAGCCGATCAGTATCACCGGTACCCAGAATATCGTCCGTTATGCATTCGATTACGCCGTTGCCCAGGGTCGCAAAAAGGTTACCGCTGTTCACAAGGCGAACATCATGAAGCATTCTGACGGCCTGTTCCTGCGTGAGGCTCGCAAGGTGGCAGAAGAATATCCTCAGATCGAATTCGACGACAAGATCGTCGATGCCTTCTGCATGAATATGGTTATCGATCCTTCTCAGTTCGATGTCATCGTCTTCCCTAACCTGTACGGCGACATCGCAAGCGACCTTGCCGCAGGCATGGTTGGCGGCCTGGGTATTGCCCCGGGTGCCAACATCGGAAAGGATTATGCGGTATTCGAGGCAGTGCATGGAAGCGCTCCTGACATCGCAGGGCAGAACAAGGCCAATCCCACCGCGGAAATCCTTTCTGCCGCGATGATGCTCGACCATCTTGGCGAGCAGGAGTGCGCCGCACGTATCCGCAAGGCGGTACGCGAGGTGTATGAAGAGGGCAAGTGGCTTACGGGTGACATCCGTTGGGCAACCGGTTCCAACGAACCTGCATGCAGCTGTACCGAATTCACCGACGCCCTTATCCGCGCACTTGGCTAACCGATTACAGAGCGCCTACGGGCGCTCTGTTTCTTGTGAGAGACAATGAGTGAAAAGGTCCTGAGAAGCGAGAGTTGCAAAGCATCGTGCAAGGCAACTCGCATGGCATCGGGATCGATCATCATCGATGAAGGAGATGAAAGCGTGGCCAACGAAAAGTACACCGCGAAGCTTCAGGTCGGCAATGCCGAGTATGCCTACTATCCTGTTGCTTCCATTCCCGGTTCCGAGAAGCTTCCCTATTCGCTGACCGTCCTGCTTGAGAACATCCTGCGTTGCGCTCCCGATGAGGAGGCGGCAGCAGAGCTTGCAGATAGGTTGGTAAAGGCGGGAACCGCTGGTGAGGCGGGCAGCGAAATCGAATTCAGCCCCGCACGAGTCCTCTTCCAGGACTTTACCGGCGTTCCTGTATTCGTCGACTTCGCGGTAATGCGCGAAGCCTGCGCGAACCTGGGCGGAGACCCCGCGAAGATCAACCCGCAGGTTCCCTGCGACCTCGTCATCGACCATTCGGTCATCGCCGACGAGGCCGGTTGCCCGGGTTGCATGGATCGCAACATGGAACTGGAATTCTCCCGTAACCGCGAACGTTATGACTTCCTGAAGTGGTCCCAGAATTCCTTCCAGAATGTACGCATTGTTCCTCCCGGACAGGGTATCTGCCACCAGCTCAATATCGAGCGTTTTGCATCCGTGGTTATGACGCGAGAGGAAGACCAGTCCACTCTGGCGTATTTCGATACGCTGGTAGGCACTGACAGCCATACTCCCACCGCAAACGGCATCGGCGTCCTCGGTTGGGGCGTCGGCGGTATCGAGGCCGAAGCTGCGGCTTTGGGCCAGCCTATCACCACGCTGGTTCCCAAGGTTATCGGCGTGAAGCTGACTGGCAAGCTTCCCGAAGGCGTGTCGGCAATGGATCTGTCCCTGAAGTTCGCGAACATGCTCCGCGAACGCGGCGTCGTGGGCTGCTTCGTCGAGTGCTTCGGCCCCGGCGTTTCCACGCTTTCCGCAACCAAACGCGCCTGCGTTTCCAATATGACCCCGGAATACGGCAGTACCTGCACCCTGTTCCCCGTCGATGAGCAGACCATCGATTATCTGAAGATGACCGGTCGCAGCGATGAGCAGGTTGCCCTGGTCGAGGCATACGCGAAGCAGCAGGGCCTGTGGAATGATCCCGAGGCGCAGCCCCGCGTGTATTCCGAGATTATCGAACTCGATCTTTCCACCGTCACCCGCGCAATCGCCGGTCCTTCCCGTCCGCACGACCGCATCGAATGGGATGCGGCGAAGGTAAGGTTCGGCGAGATCTGCGCCGATCGTGGTCTGGACATGGGTAAGACCGCGCGTGTGAACCTCATGGGTCAGGAATACGAGCTGACCCATGGTGCGATCGCCATCGCTGCCGTTACCAGCTGCACCACCGCAACCAATGCGACGATGATGCTCGCCTGCGGCGCGCTTGCGCGCAATGCCGCGGCGGCGGGTCTTCGCCCCAAACCTTGGGTGAAGACCATCCTGGCACCTGGCAGCCGTGCAACCGAGCTTTTGCTCGACCGCGCGGGACTGATGGATGGTCTGCGCGACCTGGGCTTCTATACCTGCGGTTTCGGCTGCATGAGCTGCATCGGCAATTCCGGTCCCTTGTGCGATGCCATGCATGGCATCGCCGACGAGATCGAGCTTGCGAGCGTGCTTTCCGGCAACCGTAACTTCGAGGGCCGAATTTCCCCCGATGTCTCCCAGAACTACCTGTCCGCACCTGCCGGCGTCATCGCCTATGCGCTTGCAGGCACTATGGATTTCGACTTCGAAACCCAGCCCCTGGGCACCGATGCGGAAGGTAAGGACATCTTCCTGCGCGACCTGTGGCCTTCCGATGCGGAAATCGACGAATTGGAAGCACAGGTGGTCAACGCGGCGCTGTATGTTGAAGGCGGGGAAGGCCTGTACGATGGCGACGAAGCATGGGCGAAGCTGGGCCGCGAGGCGAGCGACGTCTTCGATTGGGATGACGATTCCACCTACGTGCGCCGCGCCACCTACTTCGATGGCATGACGAAGGAAGCGACCGCCCCCCAGGCGATCACCGCTGCACGTGCCATCGCCAATTTGGGAGACTTCATCACCACCGATCATATCTCCCCGGCTGGTGCGATCGCGCCTGATTCCGCGGCAGCACGCTATCTGCGTGAACATGGGGTGGACGACGCGGACTTCAACACCTACGGCAGCCGTCGAGGCAATCATGAGGTAATGGCGCGCGGCACCTTCGCGAATGTGAAGTTGAAGAACCTGCTTGCCGACGGCAAGATGGGCGGATGGACCCGCGATATGGAAGATGGCGCGGTCAAGCTGATCTTCGATGCCTCTGAATCCTATCGTGAAAACGGCACTCCGCTGGTAGTGCTCGCTGGCAAGATGTACGGCAGCGGTTCTTCCCGCGACTGGGCGGCTAAGGGCCCCATGCTGCTGGGTGTTCGCGCTGCGTTCGCCGAAAGCTTCGAGCGCATCCATCGCAGCAACTTGATCGGCATGGGCATCCTTCCCCTGCAGTTCGAAGAGGGCCAGAACGCTGAAACCCTGGGCCTGGACGGCACCGAGGTCTTCAGCATCGATCCCATCGACTTCAGCGAGGGCCTGCCCAAGCCTGCTCACGTGGGCGTGAGGGCCGAACGAGCCGACGGCAGCGCGGTCGAGTTCACCGCATTGGTTCGCGTCGACACTCCCACCGAGGGCGATTACTACTTCAACGGCGGCATTCTCCAGTACGTGTTGCGTAATCTGGCAGAGTAAGGGAGCCTCCTTTTCGCAGCTGCTGAAAACATGCAGATAAAAATGAAGGCGCTCGGGAACCCCCGGGCGCCTTTTGCGTATGCCTGTGCGGGCAAGCTGAAGGCGGAACCGGTAGCGGTATAGGGGTGCGGCGCCATTGCGAAAGATTCAAGACGGCGCCAAGGGATCTGGCGGATTTTTCGCTCAAGCCCTCGCCTCTGGGGCTGCGCCGGTTTTTTCGTGCTATCCCGCTACTGTGCCGTGCCTGCATGAATGGTTGCGAGTGGTTTTCGGACGATTCCGGTAGGGTTGTTTGCCTAGGACCTTCCAAGCGTTGTCTTGGCGATAGACGAACCGCCGCCTCCCCGGTTGGGAAGGCGGCGGTTGGGAAATTCGTCAGTGTTCGCGGGGGTCCGTTAGAGCAGGCTTGCGATCTTGCCGGCAACATCCACGCTGCCGATGATGCTGATGTTGTTCAGCAGGATCAGGTCGTCCACTTCCTTTTCCTTGCAGATCTCCACTACGTTGTCGTTGTTGTAGCGGAAGTCGACGATATAGACATTCTCGTAATGATCGACGAGCCAGGGGATGAATGCGTTGCCGTAGGACTCCTTGACGACCAGACAGGATGATCCGTCGGTAATCGCGGGGTTGTGGATTTCCGCCCAAGGCTGATCGCCGCCGACGAAGCAGTTGTACTGCGTTCCCTCGTCCCATTCGGATACGTCTTTGATGACGTTCCAGTCTATGGTCTGTCCGTCGACATCGGTGTACTTCATGTCGTTCGTTCCATTGGGAACCCATGCCTGAACGGTGTCGGGGTCCTTGGTCAGGCTTTCCAGCTGCAGCTGGGAGTAGTAGGAGCCCAGGAAGGGCGAGAAGTCCTCTTCTTTGAAATCCTCGATCTTGTGGGGCTCGATTCCCTTCTGGCTGCAGAAGGACTGGTAGACGTAATACGCGCCCAGTGCCGTCCAATGATGGTCGGTGCGGAAGAACAGGTATTCGTCCTTATGGTCGACCAAGGGCTGCATGGTGGGCACCGTCTTCACCTTGTCGTTGTAGGAATCGTAGTAGTACTGGATCGCCTGTCCCTGGTTCGATCCGCCCAATGCAGCCAATTCGTCCTTGCTCAACAGGACTCCGGAATTGTTCGGGATGAGGATGGAGTAGACCTGCGTGGTGCCCTCCAGCTTATCAGCGGCGCCATTGACGGCATTGACGTAGTCGTCTGCCGCCTCCTGGGTGAAGCCGTAGGTTGCGTATACTGCGCCATTATCGACGTAGAGGCCCTGCATGATCTGGCCCTGGATGTCTTCTTCCAGATTGAAGCTGTCATAGGTTTCGGGGGCTACGGGATCCTTCTTCTGCGACGACTTGGCTCCCTCGTCGGGGATGTCGTCGCCCTGGACCGCATTGCCGAACATCTGCGTGCTGCCCTCGAAGCCGTACAGTCCTTTGAATGCCTGGTTCACGGCGATCAGCTGGTCTCGGAAGGGGTAGGTGTCGGCATACCAGGTAGAGATCTGTTCGGTATAGGTGCCCGAAACGAAGTCGGCGACGCTGAAGGAGGGGAACTTGGAGAGCTCGCGGTTTTCCGCCTGGGAAACAGTCGGTCTGAGGAAGAGGCAAAGGCCAAGCACCATCCCCAAGGTCAGGATCAAACCGAATGCAGCAGATGCCCCGCGATGCCAACGGGAGAGTTCTTCCATCTTTCCCGCTTCCAAGACCAAGTCGGGAGCGGGTTGTTCGCTCTTCTTGGGTTTGCGGGGTGCGTCCTGGGCGCCTTGGCTTGCGGGGTCGACCTTGCCCTCGTGAGCCCATGCGATAAAGGACGATTTCAGCGAGCTTGCGGATTCGGAGATCTTGGAGCCGGCTCCCGCGATTGCGGCAGGACGCGTATCGGAGGCGTTCGATGCGCGCGTGTCTGCAGAGGACCTCTTCCTTCCGGTGGCAGGTGCGCTTGCGCCTGCATCCTGCGTGCGGAGGTTCGGCCTGCGACGGCTGGCCTCGGGCTTTGCCCCAGCGGTGCGGGGACGGGCGCTTCGAGCATTGCCGTCCTGTCTTGGGGTGTTTGCCGAGGGCCTGGGTTCCTGCTCCCCGCGGTTGGCGTTGCTGCGCTTTTGTGCAGGATGCGGTGCCGCTCCTGCCCTTTGCCGGGTGCGGTTGCCGGGTGTGCTTTCGTTGGCAGTGCGGGCGGTATGCTCCCTCGCAACACGGTGCGCACGGGCGCCTTGCGCGCCCGTGCGATCTTCGGCATGCGGGGCGCGCATCATGCGGCGGCCGCCCTGGCTGTGGTCGCTATTGGGGGCAGGCTGCTGCCTGTGATGGTCTGCCCGGGTGCTTTCGGTATTCGGCATCTGAGCTTGGCGGCTGCGAGTCCGCTCGGAACCGGATGCCTCGCGCCGTTCTCTGCGTTCTAACGGCATATTGCGCCGCTCCCGTGAGGGGAGGGTGGTGCGGTTGCGGGAAGCGGCATCGGTGTGCCTTTCGGCTGCGCGCCTTCTTTCTTCGCGGGCGGTATTGCCCGAGCGGCTGCGTGAGGGCAAGCCATCTTGGTTGCGGCGGTTCTGGTCCATGCGCCTGCTAGCCGAGGCATCGGTGCGTTCGGGGCTGCGGCGGTTGGTGTTGCGGGGGTTTTCGGTATTGCGATAGTTACTCATGGCAGGTCACCACAGTTAGAAGCGGAAATAGATGAACGGGTTGTAGCTGTTGCCGATCAGTGCGATAACGGCGAGCAGCAGCAAGAGGATGGGTGTGATCGCATCGATGGCGACGGCTGCCTTGAACAGCGCCGAACCCGGTTCGGGCTTTTCGAGCATGGCCTTGCGGATGCGGGTACCGGCATCGGTGCAGGCGATGATGCAGAACAGGAACAGGAATACGTTTCCTGCGAATATCGTCTGCGCCTGCAGGTTGATGAAGCCGCCTCCCGCGAAGCCCAGCATGCCCTTGAGAACGCACAGCAGTTCGGCATTGTTCGTGAATCTGAACAGGACCCAGCCGAAGATGACCACCAGGATGGTGTAGACGTGGTTCACGCCCTTGGGCATGCGGTCTTTGATGACGAATCGTTCGAGCATCAGGAACACGAAGTAGTACAGGCCCCAGAACACGAAGTTCCAGCTGGCGCCATGCCAGAAACCGGTGAGCGCCCAGACCACCAGGGCGTTGCGGACGGTGATCAGGTTTCCGCGCCTGCTACCGCCCAAGGGGATGTAGACGTAGTCACGGAACCACGAGGAGAGCGAGATGTGCCATTTCCTCCAGAAGCTCTGGATGCTTTTAGCCATATAGGGGTGGTCGAAGTTCTCCAGGTAGTGGAAGCCCACCATGCGGCCCATGCCGATGGCCATGTCGGAATACGCGGAGAAGTCCAGGTAGATGTGGAAGGTGTAGAAGATCATGCCCAGCCATAGCCCCATGGTCGATTGGGAAGAGAGCGCCTCGACGCCTCCGTTGAGCAGCGAGTCCGCCACGGCGGCGCAGGAATTGGCGAGCACCGCCTTCTTTGCCAGGCCGACGCAGAAGCGCCTGATTCCGGCGAAGGTGTCCTCGCGGGTGACCTTGCGGAAGTCGATCTCGCTGGCGATGGTCTCGTAGCGGACGATGGGGCCTGCGATGCACTGGTGGAATAGGCTCGCGTACAGCAGCAGTTTCCAGAAGCGCGGCTGGGCGGCCACCTTGCCGCGGTATACGTCCACGACGTAGGAAATGAGCTGGAAGGTGTAGAAGGAGATGCCGATGGGCAGGACGAAGGTGGGGATCACCTCGGGAACCCCGAAAAGAGCCTGCCAATTGGTGAGGAAGAAGCCCAGGTATTTGAAGAAGCCCAAAACGCCGAGCAGGCACACGAGCTCGCCCACGAGCAGCGCCTTGCGGGTCGACTTGCGTTCGGTTGCACTGATCCTGAGCGCGAAGAACCAGCTGACCAGGGTGTCGAGCAGGAGCAGGACGAGGAACTTGGGGCCGCCCCAGGCATAGAAGACCAGGGAGAAGCCCAAAAGCACCTGGTTGCGGTAGCGCGGGGCAACCTTGCGGTAGACGATCAGATTCAACGCGAGGAACGCGAAGATGAACAAGAGGCTGGAAAAGACCATAGAGCTAACCTATCGGCTTCTTGCGCGGCAAAGGCCCGGCCTGCATTTCGGGGGTCGGGCGCGGTTGCGGGGTTTTCCGGCTTTGCGGCGCAGGATGGATATCAGATGGATTTTACTCCAACTTGCCCATTGTATGGGTATGCAGTCGCGTATGGATGCACGCTAGCGGGTAAGGGGGTGAAACGCCGCCTTACGCGCCGAGTTCCCCCATGGTCTGGGCGGCTTCGGCCTGATCGGGGTCGGTTTGGCCGGATCCGTCTTGCTGCGCCTGTTCCCCGCCGAGTCCGGTTCCGGCAAGGTCGACCTTCTGGTCGCCTTCTGCATGCTCGGGCAGGTAGGGGGCGATCGCATCGTCGATCATCGAGATATAGAATTGCGCGCCCTCTTCGGAAAGGTGGGTGCCATCGCCGTCGAAGAGCTCTCCCCTTCCATAGCTCGTGTTGTACCAGTCTATGACGTGCGCGTTGGGGTGCCTGTCGGCGCCTCGTTGCAGGGCGTCGTTGCTTTCCAGTACCCAGGACTGGGGGCTTCGGGTGTTGACGAAGAAGACCTGCCGGTCGGGGCCGGCAAGTTCCATGAGCTCGTCGAATTCCTCATCGGAGACGGGGCCGTTGGTGCCCAGTGCGAAGACCACGACGTCGCCGACGACATTCTGGTCGAGATAACCCTGGAATACTTCGATGCCTGTGCCGAACCAGCGGTTGATCTGGGCGTCTATTGCGCCATAGGGAAAGGTTTCCTGGAAGTAGGGTATGGCGCGGACCGAGACCGAGTCGCCTATCAGGAGCACGTCGAGCTTGGGCGTCTTGGATGCGTCTGCGGCATCCCCGTTTTCAAGGGAATCCAGGCCTGCGACTTGGGGGCCTTCCTCGGTCAGCAGGTCGGCGCCTTCGATGGCGGAGGTGTCGGGGACCGCAATCAGGCCGCCAATGCATACGCAGGCGAGCACTCCCGCGGCAACGGCGGGCAGGATGTGCATGCGGAGCCAGCCGGGGACGGTTGCGCGATTCTCGCGGAGCTGCCTTGCGAAGCGTCCGATGGCCCCATGCCTGATGGGGTTTTCCACGAAACGGTAGGAGAAGGCCGCGCAGGCGAAGATGACCGCGAGGACTATCGGGTAGACGTACCAGGGGGTGTCGGTTACCTTGCTGACGGGAATCATCAGCAGCAACAGGGGGTAATGCCACAGGTAGATGCCGTAGGAGCGCACGCCGATCCAGACAAGGGGCTTTGCGGCCATGATCCGTGCGAAGGCGCTTTCGGGATGGGCGAGCGCTGCGATGGCCACGGCGGTCAGCACCGAGGCCAACAGCAGGCCTCCATGGTAGAGGAAGGGCGAGTTGTCGCCGACGGCGACGATCATGATGATCAGCCCTGCGAAAGCGGCGATTCCCGCTCCGTCGAGGGCTGTTCTGGCTCTTTGCGGCAATGCCCTGCCGCTTTGCGCCCCGGGCCTGACCGATGGCCATGCGAAGGCCATGAAGGCTCCGATAAGGAGCGAGAAGGCGCGGGTGTCCGTTCCGTAGTAGACGCGGCTGGGGTCCGTGTCGGGCGAGAAGAGCAATGCCATCTCCAGTGCGGAGAGCAAGGCGAGAGCAAGCGCGCCGCCGCCCATCGCCTTTCGGCTCAGTCCCAGCTTATGGCAGCCTACCAGGATGAGCGGCCATACCAGATAGAACTGCTCCTCGATGGCGAGCGACCAGAAGTGCGTGAGCGGCGAGGGCGCGCCCAGCGCTTCGAAGTAGGAGACATCGCGCAGGATATACCACCAGTTCGTGAACCATAGGAGCGCGGCAACCAGGTCCTCGCGCAGCTTGGTGAGCAGGCTGTGGTCGAAGATGGTGAAGAGCGCGGCAGAGCACATGATGACGAACACGATGGCGGGGAACAGGCGCCTGACGCGCCTCAGCCAGAATTGCGGAAGGTCGATGCGCCCGTTATTGTCCCATTCGATGAGCAGCAGGCTGGTAATGAGGTAGCCGGAAAGGACGAAGAAGACCGTGACGCCCAAAAGGCCGCTCGGGGCCCAGGCGAAACCCATATGGTAGGCGATGACCGCGAGCACCGCGAAAGCGCGCAAGCCGTCGAGCGCGGGGATATAGCGCCCTTTCTTCTTTTCCGATGCGGCCTTGGGTTCTTTCTTCTGGGTGGGGGATTCGGGATGTTTTGCAGGCCTCGCTTTGGGAGCGGGGCTGTTCTGCGCCCTCTTAGCGCCATCGGGCGCGTGCATCCTGGAAGCTTTTGCGGGTTTGCGGGATTGGGATGCCCCTTCGACGGGCGAATCGGCGCGGTATTCGGGTACGTGCCGGGACGCACCCTTCACCGAAGGACGTGCTGATCCTGCGCCCCGCAAAGCGCGCTTGCCGTTAGCGTTGCCGTTTCGTCCGTAGCGGTCGCGGCTGTAGTCGGCGGCATCCCGCCCTCGATAGAGGGGGTTGGGCTCGAATTCGAATTCGCCATTACGGGAAGCGAGGGCGCCGTCTGGGCCCATCTGTCGTTCCTGTGCGTTCGCGCCGCTTCCGTAGCGGTCGCGGCTGTAGCGGTTATCCATCGTTTTCTGCCCTTCCCCGGTAGAGGCGAATCACGAATCGAATGCGGTTTTGCCGCAGGCCCGAGAGCATGCCGTTTCCAGCTGTCGCCGCAAGCCTTTCAGCGGTTTTTCAGATGCTATTAACCAAGCGGAAAAGAAGTATAGACGCATCGTCGCGTATTCGCCTTATCTATCCGTATCCGGTAAGAAAATAATCACGCCGACACGCCGGATCGCTTATGGCGTCCGCGTACCCGGCGGGTGCTACCATGGTCGGGGTAGGACCGACTTGGAAGGATAATGCGCATATGAAGGCGATCATGCTGATCGGCGGGATGGGATCGGGCAAATCGACCGTCGCCCGCATGCTCGGGGATCTGGGTGCGCGCATCATCGATCTCGATCGGATCGGGCACGAAGTCCTGCTGGATGCCGCGGTAGCCCGTGCCCTCGTAGCGGAATTCGGGGAGCATATCCAGGTGGATGGAGCGGTAAGCAGGCCGCTGCTCGCCCGGGCCGCATTTGCGAGCAGCGAATCCGCGAAGCGGCTTTCGCAGATCACCCATCCGGCGATCGTGAGCTCGGCGTCGGCAATGCTCGATGATGCCCTTCGTGGGGGATGCCCTGCGATCGTGATAGAGGTTTCCGCCTTCTCCGGCCCTGAAGGGGCCTTCGAAGCGCTTCTTGAGCGCTGCTGTGCGATCGTGGCAGTGGCAGCGCGCGAGGAACTGCGCGTTGCCCGCGCGGTTTCGCGGGGCTTTTCCGAAGATGACGTGCGTGCCCGCATCGCCCGGCAACCTACCGATGCCCAGCGTGCTGCCTGGGCGGATTACGTGCTGCAAAACGATGGCAGCGAAGACGACCTGGTCTCGGAGGTTGAATCACTCTGGAATACCGTCTTCGGGTAAGCTACCCTAATGGTTTTCTGACGACTCGGGAAGGGTGGTAGGGATGTCCCATCTTGGCAACATCGAAGGACTGCGCATGGAGGGCAAGATTTCGGATGCTCGTTTGGTCGGGCAACCGTTCAAGGTGGTTTCGCCCTACAGCCCTGCAGGAGACCAGCCCCAGGCGATAGAGAAGCTCGCCCAGGGTGTGCGCGACGGTTTGAGGTACCAGACCCTCCTGGGTGTGACCGGGTCGGGCAAGACCTTCACCATGGCCAAGACCATCGAGGCGGTCCAGCGCCCCACCTTGGTGATGGCCCCCAACAAGACGCTTGCCGCCCAGCTTGCGGCGGAGCTCAAGGAGTTCTTCCCGAACAATGCCGTGGTGTATTTCGTATCCTATTACGACTATTACCAGCCCGAGGCCTACGTTCCCAGCACCGATACCTTCATCGAAAAGGATGCGAGCATCAACGAAGAGGTGGAGAAGCTGCGCCACGCGGCCACGAGCGCCCTCCTTTCCCGACGCGACGTGATCGTAGTGGCGTCCGTCAGCTGCATCTACGGTATCGGCTCGCCCATGGACTATGCCGGCATGGCCGTGTTCTTAGACAAGATGGAGGAGCAGGACCGCGACGACCTGATCCGCAAGCTCATCGACATCCAGTATGATCGCAACGACTACCAGCTCGAACGCGGATCGTTCCGCGTGCGCGGCGACGCTTTGGACATCTTCCCCCCGTATGCCGACAATCCCGTTCGCGTGGAATTCTGGGGCGACGAGATCGAATCGATCTGCGAAACGGATAAGGTGACGGGCGAGGTGCTCAATTCGTATGAGGCGCTGCCTATCTGGCCCGCATCCCACTACGTGACTGCGAAGCCCAAGATGGACCATGCCCTTTCATCTATCCGTGAAGAGCTGCGCGGGCGCCTTGCCGAATTCAAGGAAGAAGGCAAGCTGCTGGAAGCCCAGCGCTTGGAGATGCGCGTTTCCTACGACCTGGAGATGATGGAGTCGATGGGATTCTGCAGCGGTATCGAGAACTATTCCCGCCATCTCGACGGGCGCGAGCCCGGCGAGCCGCCCTACACGCTCATCGACTACTTCCCCAAGGACTTCGTGACCATCATCGACGAAAGCCACGTGACCGTCCCGCAGATCCGTGGCATGCACGAAGGGGATCGCTCACGTAAGGTGACCCTGACCGAGCACGGCTTCCGATTGCCTTCCTGCTTGGACAATAGGCCGCTTCGCTATGACGAGTTCGAACAGCGCATCGGGCAGTTCATCTATGTCTCGGCAACGCCCGGCGACTACGAGAAGCGCGTGAGCCAGCAGCAGGTCGAGCAGATCATCCGTCCCACCGGCCTGCTCGATCCGGAAATCGACGTGCGTCCCACTGCCTCGCAGATCGACGACATCATCGACGAGGCCCGCGTGCGCGCCTCCCGCAACGAGCGCGTGCTCATCACCACCCTGACCAAGAAGATGGCGGAAGATCTGACCGACCACCTTCTCGACGAGGGCATTCGCGCCCGATACATGCATTCGGACATCGCAACCATGGAACGCGTCGAGATCCTGAGCGCCCTGCGCCGCGGCGAATTCGATGTGCTCGTGGGCATCAACCTGCTCCGCGAGGGTCTGGACCTGCCGGAGGTGAGCCTGGTGGCGATCCTGGACGCCGACAAGGAGGGCTTCCTGCGCAATCACCGTTCCCTGATCCAGACCATCGGACGTGCGGCGAGGAATGCCGATGGGCGCGTGATCATGTATGCGGACCGCAGGACCGATTCCATGGACCTGGCCATCACCGAAACGCATCGCCGCCGCAAGATCCAGATGGCTTACAACGAAGAGCACGGTATCGAGCCCAAGACCATCAAGAAGGCCATCAACGACATCGCAGGCTATATGCACGACGAGGTGGGCACGGTCACCGCTGAGCAGGTGAACAAGGAGCTTGCCGCCTTCTCGCGCGAGGAAGTGCTGAGGATCATCGCATCGATGGAAGAGGACATGATGCACGCTTCCATGGAGATGGATTTCGAGGAGGCGGCGCGCATCCGCGACCGCGTGGTGAGGTTGAAGGCCCAGGTTGAGGGGTCGAGCGAGGAGGACGCCCTCGCCGGGCTGAAGAAGGGCGCCCGGAAGGGCTCTCAGTTCGGCAAGCGCCGCCGCTAGAGCTCGCGGGTGTCAAGCCAGATGGTGAACGGGCCGTCGTTCACCAGCTCGATTTCCATATGCGCGCCGAATTCGCCGGTGGCCACGATGGGGAAGTCCCGGCGGGCGAGTTCTACGAAATACCGGTAGAGCTCCCGTGCTTCGTCGGGAGGGCACGATTGCGTGAAGCTGGGGCGGTTTCCCTTCTTGCAATTCGCATACAGCGTGAATTGGGAGACGACCATCACCTCGCCTCCGACATCCGCAAGGGAGAGGTTGGTCTTGCCGTTCTCGTCGTCGAAGATGCGCAGCTTGGAGATCTTCGACCAAAGCTTGTCGGCGTCTGCGCGGGTGTCGCCCGCTCCCGCACCGAGTAGGATCGCGAATCCGCGGCCGATGCTCCGTTTGGGGTCCGGGTCCTGCGGGGGAGTGTCGTCGACGATGGTCACGCAAGCGCGGGAAACCCGCTGGATCAGTGCTCTCATGAATTCCTTCCTTTCCGGATTCCGGATGGATTATCCCATGCCGTGGGCGGGTGCGGCTTCGCATCCTGCAGGCTTTCGGCAAGCTTTCCGCAAGCGTTCCTGCGCCCCTTTCGAAGCTGCAGGATAATGGTACACTTGTTCGCGTTAGCGGCACAATGGAAGCGAGCAGCCATGATCGATGAACTTCACGTAAAGAACCTTGCCCTCATCAAGGAGGCGGTATTGTCCCCATCGCCGGGTATGACGGTCATCACGGGAGAGACCGGCGCGGGCAAGACCGCGCTGCTCGGGGCGCTCAAGCTCCTTGCGGGCGAGCGCGCCGATGCCTCGCTGGTGCGCGAAGGCGAGGATTCCCTGATGGTCCAGGGGCGCTTCTTCTTGGGGGATTCCTTCGAACTCGAAGGCGCTGACCTGCAATCCGAAGGCGTTGTCGTGTCCCGCAGCATTTCGGCCGACGGGAAGAGCCGGGTCCATATGAACGGTTCCATCTCGCAGGTCGGCAAGCTCGCGAAGACAGTGGGCGCCAGCATCGATCTGTGCGGACAGCATGAGCACCAGCGACTGCTCAAGCCCGCCAATCACCGGGGGATGCTCGATGCATGGATCGGGCCCGAGCTCGATGATGCGCTCGAGTCGTATCGCGCGGCGCTTGCCGAGGCGAAGGCGGCTGCGTGCGCGGTTGAGGAAATAGAGCAGGCCCAGAGCCTGTCCGAAGAGCAGGTGGGTCAGGCAAGGTATGTGCTTTCCCGCATCGACGAGGTTTCCCCCCTTCCCGGCGAATACGAGGATCTGTGCCGTGACATCCCGCGTTTCGAGAATGCCGAAGCCCTGATGAGCGGCATCGATGGGGCGAGGGATTCGCTTTCGGGCGATGGGGGCGCGCTCGAGTCGCTTGCGGATGCGATGGCGCTCGTAGACCGTGCCGCCGGGATCGATCCTGCATTGGAAGGGCTCGCCCAGAGCCTTCGGGAGGCCTCCTATATCTTGGAGGATGCCGCGATGGATGTGCGCAGATACGGGGATGGTTTGGATTTCGACCCATCCGAGCTTGCCCGGATGCAGGAGCGCCTTTCCCAGTTCCAGGGCCTGATCAGGAGCTGGGGCCCCACTATGGAGCAGGTATTCGAGGCGCGCGATGATGCCGCCCGTACCCTTGCTGCGGTGGATGGCTTCGATACCCAGATGGAAAGTGCCCGGAAAGAGCTTGCCCGGGCAGAGGATGCGTTGCGCAGCGAGGCGGAGCGGCTGCATGCACTCAGGGCGGAACGTGCTCCGCGGTTCTGCGAACTGGTTTGCGCCCAGATGTCGCGCCTGATGCTGGGATCGGCCTCGTTGGAGTGCTCGGTGGAGATGGCCGACCGCGCCTCTTGGACTGCGGATGGTCCCAGCAAGGTGGAATTCATGTTCAAGCCCGGCGACGGCATGTCGGCGCGTCCCCTTGCGAAGATCGCCTCGGGTGGCGAGGTGAGCCGCGTGATGCTCGCGATCAAGGTGGTATTGGGGCAGGACGATCCGGCGGAGACCCTAGTGTTCGACGAAGTGGATTCCGGGGTCGGCGGCGCGGTTGCCCTTTCCCTGGCCGAAGTGCTTTCCGACCTTGCGCGGACCCATCAGGTGATCCTGGTCACCCACCTGGCCCAGCTTGCGGTGATGGGGCAGGTCCACTACGTCGCCTCGAAGCAGGGCGAGGGGCAGCCGGAAACGGTGTTCTCGTTGGTCGAGGGGGAGCAGAGGGTGAAAGAGCTTGCCCGCATGCTTTCGGGCGGCATCTCGCTTGCCGCGATGGAGCATGCCCGGCAGCTTCTGGACGGCGTGTCCGGTTAGGTCCGGGTGTCTTCGCGGTACTTCGAGAGGGCGAAACCTATCAGCTCGTCTTTCCTGTTGGGCAGGTTCCCATCGATAACGGCGTCGAGGCATTCCTCCAGCAGGCGCCCCACCTGGGGCCCGGCGGGGACGCCCGCATCGATCAGGCTCGCGCCGGAAACATCCAGCTGGGCAAGGGAATAGGCCTCGCCGCCCTCCATGACTTCCGCCAGCAGGCCCTCGAGCAGTTCTGCGGTCCTGACTCTGGGTTTGCTGTAAAGCGCGGTTCTGGCGGTGGCGTCCGCGTGTTTGAGGGAAATAAGGTCCGAAAGCAGGCCGGGCCGATCGCCGAGCTCATGGATAGCATGTTTGACTTGGGGCTTCTTCGGAATGATCGGGCTGTCGTGCAATTCGATCAGGGTCAGCATGTCCCGGGTCTGCGCTTTCGGTAGCCGCAGGCGGCGGGCGACTTCGCGCGCGATGCGCACGGATGCCGCCGGATGGCCCTTGAAGTGGCCCTGGCCGGTTTCGTCGATGGTGAAGGTTTCGGGCTTCCCAACGTCGTGGAGCAGCGCGGCCCAGCGTAGGGTCGGTTTGCAATCCACCAGGTCGATGACATGCGCCGTGTGCTCGAGCACGTCGTAGCAATGGAAGGGGGTCTTCTGGTCGAAGCCCTGCAGGGGCACAAGCTCTGGGATGACCTGCCCGATAACCGCCATATTCCCCATCAGGCAATCGCCGGCATGCTCGGAGCAGAGCAGTTTCTGGAGTTCTGCCGTCTTGCGTTCTTCTGCGACCCGGGAAAGGCCGCCCGCAAGATCTTCCATGGCGCTCCGGGTGCCCTTTTCGATAGCGAATCCCAGCTGTGCCGAAAAGCGCACTGCGCGCAGGATGCGCAGGGCGTCTTCGGAAAAGCGCTTCCGGGGATCCCCGACGCAGCGGATGAGCCCGTTCCGGATATCATCCTGCCCTCCGAACGGGTCGATCAGGCCCCTTGCCGGATGATAGGCGATGGCGTTCATGGTGAAGTCGCGCCTTGCCAGGTCTTCTCCGATGCTGTCCACGAAGCGCACCGAGTCGGGATGCCTTCCGTCCGTGTATTCGCCATCGGCGCGATAGGCGGTCACTTCGATGGGCGCCTCTTCGATCGTGACGGTGATGGTTCCGTGCCTCGCCCCCGTTTCGAAGACCGGGGCTCCGGCTTTGCGGAATATGGATGCTGCGCGCTCCCAGGGGGCGCTCGATGCGATGTCCAGATCGCCCGGATCCCTTCCCATAAGGCAGTCCCTCACGAATCCGCCCACGACCCAGGCTTCGAACCCTGCGGACTCGATGGTTTCCAGGGCCGTTTCTGCGCATCGGGGCAGCCGTATGCTCGTTGTGTTGCCAGCCAAGTCGTTCCTTTTCGCGTATGATGGGGGCGTCTGTTTTCATTCTATTCCGAGATGGGGGAAAGACATGGATAGTGCGAAGAAAATCGGTGCGGGAATCGCCGCTTCCGTTGGTGCGGTAATTGGGGGAGGCGCCGTATTCTCGGCGGGAAGGCTGCTCGATGCCGCTTTCGACCGAAATTCCACCTCTTTTTCCAGAAGGGCCCGTACCGCACAGCCCTGCGGGCTTCCCCCGTTTCCGGTTGAAGACCCCGAAGCGCTCGCGCGCATGGAGGGCAACGCCCTGGCAGTCGAGGAGCGGGTGCAGGTCTGGTACCGCGAATGCGACAGCGAGCGTGTTTCCACGACTGTCGGAAAGGGGGGCATCAATCTGAGCGGAAGGATCTTCTTCGCGGCGCGCCCCTCGCGTATGTGGGCGATCCTTGCCCATTCCTACCGTTCTACCAGTAGGGAAATGGAGAAGTTCGCGCTCATGTACTCCGAGCGGGGGTTCAACGTGCTCAACGTCGATCTGCGCGCCCATGGTGAATCCGGCGGAACCATGATCGGCATGGGTTGGCAGGATGGCCAGGACATCCTGGAGTGGGTCGGGTACCTGACCTCTCGTTTCGGTGCGGATATCAGCATTGTGCTCCATGGTCAATCCATGGGTGCAGCTGCCGTTCTGAACGCTTCGGCTTGGGCCCAGTTCCCCCAGGTCGTGGGTGTTGTCGCGGATTCCCCGTTCTCGAACCTGCGCGATATCGCCATCAGGATGATCCGCAGGATGTTCATCCCCCCGGCAGAGCCCCTGTATGCAGCGCTCCGTCTTGCCGCCCGTGCTCGCTTGGGTTGGGATCCCAGCGAATGCAATCCCGTCGATTCCATCGTTTCAAGCCGTGTTCCCACGCTGATCATCCATGGCTCCAACGACGATATCGTGCCATCCGTTGAGGCTGCGAACCTGTATTACGCCTGCGGGGCGCAGTCCAAGCGCCTGCATATCGTGGCGGATGCGGGGCATATGGGCGCCTTTTTCGTGGATCCCGACGCATACGGCGATGTGGTGTTCGACTTCTTCGGGAAGGCGGGCATCGTTTAGGAGCCCGGGGCCTTCCCCATATCCGTTGAAAGGACCTTATGACAGAGAGGAAATCATTCGCCCTTCTGATCGACTCGGATAACGTATCCGCGCGATATATCCAGGCGATCATGAACGAGCTTGCGAGCCGCCATGGCCAGGTGACCTATCGCCGCATTTACGGCGACTGGACCAGTTCCCAGATGGGGAAGTGGAAGGACGTACTCGCGGAGTACTCGCTTACCCCGATGCAGCAATTCCCCAACACGAAGGGGAAGAATGCAACCGACAGCTTCTTGATCATCGATGCGATGGACATCCTCTACGAGGGGAAGGTGCAGGGCTTCTGCATCGTTTCGAGCGATGGCGACTTCACCAGGCTCGCGTCGCGCCTGCGCGATGCCGGCATGGTGGTCGTGGGCATGGGGGAGCAGAAGACCCCGCGCTCGTTCAGGAATGCCTGCACCGTATTCACCTCGCTCGAGCTCATCGCCGACGAAGGGGAAAGGGAAAAGCAGCCCAGCCCCCAGTCGGATGCATCGCTTACGAAGAAGGAAGTGGGCTCTGCGATCGTCGATATCATCAGCGAGAGCAGCTCCGCGAAGGTGAAGCTTTCCGATATCGGCAGCAGGATGGTTTCCATCTATCCCGACTTCGACGTCAGGTCCTTCGGGTACAACCAGCTCTCTAAGTTCCTTGAGAGCTTCGAGAACATCTCCCTGAAGCGTCAGAGCGACATCATATGGGTGAGCTTGAGGGAATCGCGGGAATCCCGTCACGAGATCGAGGCCTTTATCCGGGAGGAGCTTGCCAAGCGGGGCGATGATGGCATTGCCCTGAGTGTGATCGGCGATATGATCCGCACGCGTTTCCCCAGCTTCAGCGTGAAGGACTACGGTTATTCGAAGCTCTCGAAGTTCATGCGCAGCGTGCATTATGTGGTGGTCCTGGACGAAGACAACGGCACCTTCGTGTACCCGGAGTGCGAATAGCGTCTTGCGGGGCTCCCGGGCTGCGGTGGAGGGGTCTCGAAGGGATGGGAAAGTATTTGAAAAAAGTTTCAAATAACGCTTGACGACATCCAGTGACAGTCGTAATATACATAAACGCGTTCGGGGTTCGGTTCGAAACGAACAGGGAACCAAGGAGCGCAGCTGAATGCGATGGGGTATCGTATAATGGTAGTACAGCGGGTTCTGGTTCCGTATGTGTGGGTTCGACTCCTGCTACCCCAGCCATTCAAATAGATATGGCCCGTTCGTCTAGCGGTTTAGGACATCGCCCTCTCAAGGCGAAGATCGAGAGTTCGAATCTCTTACGGGCTACCAAATGTTCACAGGCCGGCATTGCCGGCCTGTTTGCGTTCGCGCATTTTCCCGGATATCCATTATTTTCTGTATGATTGTCACTCATGATGCTTGGACAGAATCTGGAAAGGGGAAGCATATGCCGAAAGCAAGGAAAATGCTCGCTTTAGCGATTGCGGTACTTGGCGCGATTTCGCTCATGTTGTTGGCGGGCTGCGGTTCTTCCGAGGAAGATGTGAAAAAGGAGATCGAAGACGATCTGACCGCCCAGTTCGAGATGATCAAGAACTGCGATATGGAATTGATCGGGGAACTCATCGAAGGCGATGAATCCTGGGAAGAGCTTGCGGGATACGGAATCACTCCCGAGGTGTTTTGCGAGGCGTATTTCGATGGTTTCGATTATTCCCTCGGTCCTATCGAGTTGAATGACGACATGACCGTGGGAACCGTCGAGCTAAGCTTCGTCTGCAAGAACTACGAGGATATCCTCGCTTCCTTCGAAACGGAATTGGAGAACGTGGATTACCTCGAATTGGTCGATATGAGCGAAGACGAGCTTGGCAAATGGGTCGGGAGCCTGATCATCGATGTCGTCGATAAGACGGAAGCCGCACCATTGGACCCCATCACCGTTACCGTCCAGAAGAACGACGATGGCGTTTGGGACTTGGATGAGGCGGGTCAGAAAGCGCTCGATAAGGCGCTGCTCGATATGTAGGGTCCTTGCCCGATATCCACGCTTTTCTCATTCGCGCCGAAGCCTCGTTGCCTATTTCCGCCAGGTGGGGATGGGAAAGTGCGATCGGAGCCTACGATGTCATCAGAAAAAGTCGCCGGCATCTGTCGGCGACTTTTCGTTTCGTGCGGATTCGCGTTTCCGGCCGCCTTGGATCCCGAGACGGTTTTCTGTGCCAGCGCTTTCGGCCGTCCGGGTTTCAAGGGCCTGCGCGGTATTCGTCCGAGAGGTGCAGGGAGGCGGTTTCGTCTCCGCGCGATCGATTACGTTGGATTTCGGTAAGGTTCCTGCAAGCTCGTCACTGCCGGAGGCGATTTTCATCCTATATAACGTCTATGTCGAAACAGCATGTCGTTCAAGACTATCATTGGGGCACCGACTCCCCATATGCGTCCGAGAGGAGCATGATGATTCAGTTCTTGAAAGAATCCTATTGCAACGGATTGCCGCCGGTCGATGTATCTTCGAGCGGGATGTTCGAACGGAATGCCCTTGTTTCCAGGATGATGCTTGCGAAGGGGAAGATAAAAGTACTCTGCGCTCCCACGATGCTGGGCAAGACCTCCCTTGCCTACCAGTATGCGAAAGCCGCGAGGTCGTTTTGCGATGTCCTGTGGGTCGATGCGTCCCATCCGCGTTTCCTGCGCGGGCTTTACGAGGGTAGGCTTGCGGATGCGATCGATGGCATGATGCCCGAGGAGGGGATGGTGGTATTCGAAGATGTTCCCAGGCTCGCGTACGTGGAGCGCGGCGTCTTCGAGGAAGTCTGCCGAAGCCTTGCATCGTCGCAAATCGATGTGACGGTGACCTGCGTCCCGGGGTGCGAGCTTTTCGGATCCGGTGGGGAGGATTGCGAATTCCTCTATGCCGAAGATCTCCTCTATTCCGATGAGGAGCTTGCGAGGCTCAGGCATCAGGGTTACCTGCCCATCGGCTTTCAGGGTCCCCTTTCCAGGACCGAGCGCATTCCAGGTTTGCTCAACCACCCTTCGGGAAGCGTGGAGGCGTTTCTGCTTGCCCAGCAATCAGAGGCTGAAAACGCCTTCCAGAGGCTTCTGACTTACGCCTTGCTCATGTTGTCCGGTGGCACGATGGAAGAGATCTCCTATGTCATGGGAACGAGCGTTTCCACGCCGGACCTGCTTGCTTCGAGCCATCGTCCGTATGTGTGCGAGCTCGATTTCGGTGCGGGCTTCGTGGCGGATGGGTTTCCCTTGGGGGATGTGCTGAGGGTGTTCAGGAACCAGGCGCCCCGGTTTTTCGGAAGCGTGCTTTCCGGAGGGCATGATGCCTTTGCATGCAGGGTTGCTAACCTGCTCTTGCGCCGCAGGGCGGTGGATCGCGCTACACGCGTGATGGTGGAAGCTTGCGGTCCCGAGATGCGCCTTTCCTGGGCGGCGCGCAATCTGGAGAGGATGGTCCAATCGAGTGCGCCGCTCAACGCCTTGCTGCTCTGCAGGAGCCTCGATCCCCAAGACATCCAGGTGAATAAGGAAATGCTGCTTTGGGAGGGGGTTTCCTATCTTCTGCTCAACGAGACCGGTGCCGCCCTCTGCCGTTTCGAGGGGATTGTGCGCGATCCGGGGTCGGATTTGGGCCTGCGCCTGACGGCGGCATCCTTCGCCGCCCTTGCGTCGGATGGCCATCCCGCATTGTCCGAATCGGGCGCCCGCCTTGGCGATGCATGCCTCAGGATGCGCAAGCAGGGCGCCTCGGAAACCCTGCTTTGCGTTTGGAATTCCATGCTGGATGGGGATTCCGGGATGGAGGAGCTTCTCGAGCAGGTGGAAAAGGGCGATTGCTCGGGATCCTTCCTGCTCGCCCTGGCCTGCTGCTTGCGAAGCGTTTCCGTCCAGCAGCAGGAGGTTCCCTTGCTTTCGGGCGAGGCGAAGGCGCTGGACACCCTGCTGGAGCATGTTGGGAAGGTCATGGAGGATCGCCAGTCCGTCGAGGAATGCGAGGCGACGGTGTTCTTGCTGCGCAAAGAACTCGATGCCGTGGGCTCCGGCCCGTATCTGAGCCGTTCGGCGGTGTCGGCGTTCGATCAGATCATCGCGCGGATCAGGGTTCAACGCTCGGCATTCGGAAGGCTCTCGTCGGCTCAGGCCCGGGATGGCGCTCCGGCTTCTTCCAGGTTCATGCAGGAGTCGGGGAGGTTGCGCGGCTCTTCGGCATCGGTGATGAGTATCCCGCTTCTGGAAGTACGCATGTTCGGTAGCTTCGAGGTGCTCATCGGCGGGCAGCCTGTGGGCAGGGATAGACTTTCCCGGCTTAAGGCGAAAAGCCTCCTCGTGCTCCTCGCCCTGGAGCCGGGGAAGGATTTTTCCTGCGATCGCCTTGCATCCTTGCTCTGGCCTGAGAGCGCCGAAGACAAGGCGAAGAAGAACTTCTATAGCATCTTCTCTATCCTGAAGCGCGCATTGAGCCTCGAGGATGGGGGATGCCCGTATCTGAGCCGGACCCAGGGGATCTGCCGTTTGAACGCGCCGTACATCAGGACCGATGCGTTGGAGATCGCGGAGATCTGCCAGCGCATGCGTCATGCCGATATCTCCGGGGGCGATGCGGTCGTGCTGCTCGAGCGCTTGCGGGCGGTGTATCGCGGCGAGCTTCTTCCCAGCGACAGCGTAGTGAATGCCGTCGAGTCTGCGCGGCGGGTCTGGCGCAACCGGGTGGTCGATGCCCTGATCCTGGCAGCAAGGCGCCTGCGCGATGCATCGGAGCTTTCCCTGGCGTTGGAATTCGCCGACTTCGCCTTCGATTGCGATTCGCAGAGAGAAGATGCCTGCGAGCTGGTGATGACCCTCCAATACTCGATGAAGCAGAGGGCGGGTGCGATAGAGACCTTTCTGGAATACCAGCAGACGAACCGCGAGTTGGGTTTGGATCCTTCGTATAGGATGCGCGAGCTCTACGACAGGATCATCAATGATGATGCAACGCTAGGCGATTGGGAATAGCCTTCAGGCGCGCTTTCGCACGCCCGGCTCCGCCAGCGCGGGGCCGGGCGCGTTCTTTCCCGCTTCACGTTGCCCGTGGCGGACGATAGGGCCTCTGCTTTTCGTTTCGCTGTGTTTTTCCTTTGCAGCCAAATGCGCTGTGCTAGAGTTTGAGTTTGCGGATGTGCGTGGTGCCGTTCGCATGAATAAGAAGCTACAGAGAAGGCAAGGTTATGGCAGGCTTTCTTTCCAAGATCCTTTCCATCGGCGAGAACCGCCAGCTGAAGCGGTTCCAGGGTCTGGTCGATAGGATCAATTCCCTTGAACCCCAGATGGAGGCCCGTACCGATGCGGAGCTCGCTGCGCTTACGGGCGCCTATCGCGAGCGCGTTGCGAATGGCGAGTCCTTGGATCATATCCTCCCCGAGGCTTTTGCGACCATGCGAGAGGCCAGCAAGAGGGTTTTGGGGATGAGGCACTTCGATGTGCAGCTGATCGGCGGCATGACGCTCAATGCGGGCCAGATCGCCGAGATGAAGACCGGCGAAGGCAAGACCCTCGTTTCCACCCTGGCGGGCTACCTCAACGCCCTCTCCGGCGAAAATGTCCATATCGTGACCGTGAACGATTACCTGGCCAAGCGCGACTGCGAGTGGATGGGCAGGGCCTACGGTTTCCTTGGCATGTCGACGGGCCTTATCCAGTCGGGAATGTCGCCGATGAAGAAGATTCCCGCCTATAAGGCGGATATCACCTACGGAACCAATTCCGAGTTCGGCTTCGACTACCTGCGTGACAACATGGTCACCTCCGCAGCGAACAGGGTGCAGCGGGGCCATCATTTCGCCATCGTCGACGAAGTGGACTCCATCCTCATCGATGAGGCCCGAACCCCGCTCATCATTTCCGGTGCCGGGGTGGAGGCGGCTGATACCTTCCGTCATTTCGCGCGTGCCATGAAGGGGTTGCAAGAGGGCGCCGACTTCGAAATGGACGAGGCGAAGAAGACCATCTACCCCACGGAAAGCGGCTTGGTGCGTATCGAGAACTCCCTGGGAATCGATGATCTGTACGCCGATCCCACGGGCATGCTCGCAAACCACCTTCAGCAGGCGCTGAAAGCGGAGTTCCTGTTCCATAAGGATATCGACTACATCGTCGCCGATGGGGAAGTGAAGATCGTCGACGAGTTCACCGGCCGTATCATGGAAGGCAGGCGCTGGTCCGAGGGCCTGCATCAGGCGATCGAGGCGAAGGAAGGCGTCTTCATCAGGCAGGAGAACCAGACCCTCGCCACCATCACGCTCCAGAACTACTTCCGTCTGTACGATAAGCTATCCGGCATGACGGGCACCGCCATGACCGAGGATTCCGAGTTCAGGCAGATCTACAACCTTCCCGTCATGGCGATCCCGCCGAACAAGCCGGTGATCCGTAAGGACGAAAACGACCTGATCTACCGCACGATCGAGGCGAAATACAATGCCGTCGCCGATGATATCGCCCGACGCAACAAAGCAGGGCAGCCCGTGCTGGTAGGTACCGTTTCCATCGAGAATTCCGAACGCCTGAGCAGGCTGCTTTCGAAGAGGGGCATCCGCCATGAGGTCCTGAACGCGAAGAACCATGAGCGCGAGGCCCATATCGTCGCGCAGGCCGGCCGCGTGGGCGCTGTCACCATCGCAACCAACATGGCGGGCCGCGGTACCGACATCCTGCTTGGCGGCAATCCCGAGGTCTTGGCGGAAGACCTGCTGATCGCCCAGGGGTTCGAAGATCTAACGGACGTTCCCGAAGAAGCGCGGGAAAGCGCGTTTGCCCAGGCCAAGGAGATCACGAAAAGGGAAAACGCCCAGGTCATCGCCGCGGGTGGCCTGTGCGTGATCGGCACGGAGCGCCATGAATCCCGTCGTATCGACAACCAGCTCCGCGGTCGTTCCGGCCGTCAGGGGGATCCCGGCACCACCCAGTTCTATCTGAGCCTGGAAGACGACCTGATGCGCCTGTTCGGCGGTGCCCGCATGGAAAAGGTCGGCGCGATGATGCAGAAGACCGCCATCGACGATGACATGCCCATCCAGGCATCCATGGTTTCCAAGGCGATCGAGAATGCGCAGCGCCAGGTGGAGACCATCCACTTCGCCGCCCGAAAGAACGTCTTGGAATACGACGACGTCATGAATCTGCAGCGTAAGGCGATTTACGAGGAGCGCAATGCCATCCTGGAGGGCAAGGACCTGACCGCCAGGATCCCCGAGATCATCGAGGATTGCGTTGAGGACGTCGTTGCGGAAAACTGCAGCGCCAAGCATCCCAGCGACGACTGGGATTGCAAGGCCGTCGATAGATGGATGGCGGACATGGAGGGTTTCGCGGGCTTTACCGTGGAATCCATCGATCATGACGACGACCCCATGGAGGTTGCAAGGGCGGCTGAAGAGGAGCTTCTGGGTGCTTACAACGGCAAGAGGGAAATCCTGGGCGATGAGGCGATGTCCAAGCTCCAGGCCCAGATCATGCTCAGGATCATCGACACCCGCTGGATGAGCCATCTCCAGGAAATGGATTATCTGAAGGCCGGTATCGGCTTGCGTGCCATCGGCCAGCGCGATCCTCTGGTCGAGTACAAGAACGAGGCGCATAGGGCATTCGGGGAATTGACCGATGGCATGTACGAGAGCTTCCTGCGCACGATCCTGCGCCTGCAGATCGCCCGCAAAGAGGAAGCCGAAATCGGCGAGGCGCGCAATCCCCTGGAGGGAAAGCTCTCCTATTCCAATCCGGAGAAAACCCTTTCCGCCGAATCCAAGACGGCGTCGGCGGGCAGGGATGCGGCGCAGCCGGGCCAGCCTCCGAAGCCTGTGGAGCCTTCGCGTCCCAAGACCTTCATCAAGGACAAGGACGATCCCTATGCCAATGTGGGACGCAACGATCCATGTCCCTGCGGTTCCGGGAAGAAATTCAAGAAGTGCCACGGCGCGAACAGGGGCTGACAGCTCGCTTTCGCCGCACGCGGCGCAGGTGATCTGGTCGGTAGGTTCGCAAAGGTGGGAAGATGTCGGAAGCAAGGGAAGATGAGGTATTGGCGGATAGGCTCGAGCAGGCCCGTGCTTATCTGCATATCGACGACAAGCGCAAAGAGCTGGAAAAGCTCGATGAGGAGAGCTCTGAAGCGGGATTCTGGGACGATCCCGTCCATGCGCAAGAGGTTTCGAAGCGTGCCAGCTCGGTCAGGGAGACCTTGCAGGATTTCGCCCATGCGTGCTCGCTGCTCGAGGATGCACGGACTGCGTTCGACCTGGCGCAGGAAGATCCCGAATTCGAGCAAGAGGCGCATGCGGCTCTCGATGAGCTTTCTGCGATGATAGACCGCTTCGAAATAGAATCCTGGTTCTCGGGTAAGTACGACGAGGGTCCCGCCATCGTGGCAATCAATCCCGGAAGCGGCGGCCTGGAGGCGCAGGACTGGGTCGAGATGCTCTATCGCATGTACGTGGGCTATGCCGAATCAAAGGGCTGGAAAGTCAAGGTCCTCGATTACGTTTCCGACGTCATCGGCCTCGAGCGCGTCAGCTTCGAGGTGGAGGGGCGTTTCGCCTATGGCATGCTGCGCTCCGAGCTCGGCGTGCATCGCCTTGTCAGGATTTCCCCAACCGACCTGAAGAAGCGCAGGCACACCACATTCGCCAGCGTCGAGGTCATGCCCGTCCTGTCCGAGGACATCGAGGTCAATCTGAATCCCGCGGATGTCCGCGTCGATGTGTACAGATCGAGCGGTCCTGGCGGCCAGTGCGTCAACACCACCGATTCGGCTGTTCGGTTGACCCATATCCCCACCGGCATCGTGGTAACGTGCCAGAATGAGAAATCCCAGCTCCTGAATAAGGATTCCGCCTTCAGGGTGCTTCGAGCGAGGCTGTACGAGCTCGAGCAGGCTAAGAGGAAGGAGCAGCTCGACGAGCTGCGTGGAGAGAAGATCGATAGCTCTTTCGGAAGCCAGATCAGGAACTATGTGCTTTATCCTTATCAGTTGGTGAAAGATGTGCGCAGCGGCGTGGAGACGGGAAACGTCGAAGCGGTCCTGGGCGGAGAGATAGAGGAATTCGTCATCGGGTATCATAGATGGCGTGTCTCCCAATAGGTGTATTGGCCGAAGCTTGAAAGGAACGGCATGGAAATACAGAAACTAGAAGAAATCGCCAAGGAAATGAGGGTCGACATCGTCAAGATGATCGCCGAGGCGGGCAGCGGCCATCCCGGCGGTTCCCTTTCCTGCACGGACATCCTGTGCGCTCTGTACTTCGGCGGCGTGATGAGGCATAACGCTGAGAATCCCGATGATCCCGATCGCGACCGCTTCATCCTGGCAAAGGGCCATGCGGCTCCTGCCCAGTATGCTGCGCTGGCTCATGCCGGCTATTTCCCCCGCGAGGAATTGGCGACCTTGCGCAAGCTGGGAACCCGACTTCAGGGTCATCCCGATTGCAAGCTGCTTCCCGGTGTCGAGGTGTCTACGGGCTCCCTGGGCCAGGGACTCTCCATCGCTGCCGGCCTGGCTGCCGGCCTGCGCCTTGCCGAAAACGATGCGCGTGTGTTCTGCGTGCTCGGTGACGGCGAATGCGAAGAAGGCCAGGTCTGGGAGGCATCCATGTTCGCCGTCCATCAGAAGCTCGGCAACCTGGTTGCCATCGTCGACTGCAATGACCTGCAAATCGATGGCGACATCCACGATGTCGTACAGACCGGGGATCTGGCGCCCAAGTTCGAGGCATTCGGTTGGGATGTCGTCGAGGTAGATGGCCACGACATGCGGGCCCTGCTCGATGTTCTGAATGCCTGCAAGGCTGCCGGCGGCGAAAAGCCCCACATGGTTATGGCACGTACGGTCAAGGGCAAAGGCGTATCGTTCATGGAAAACCAGGCGGGTTGGCATGGCAAGGCGCCCAACGCCGAGCAGACCGAAGCCGCTATCGCCGAGCTCACCCGATAAGGAGGTCTACCAATGGTTAAGTTTGCAACCCCCGAACAGGCTTCCCAGAAGAAGGCGACCCGCGCGGCATTCGGTGAAACGCTGATCGAGCTTGCGCAAGAGGGCCTTCCCGTAGTCGCGGTCGATGCCGACCTGAGCGGATCGACCACGCTTGCAAAGTTCGCGTCTTCTTCCGAAGAGAATGCCAAGCGCTTCTTCAACTGCGGCATTGCCGAGCAGAATATGGTGGACGTGGCAGCTGGCTTGGCGCTTGCCGGCAATGTGGCTTTTTCCGCCTCTTTCGCCGTCTTCGGCACCGGCCGTGCATATGACCAGATCCGCAACACCGTGTGCTATTCCGGCCTCGATGTGAAGATCTGCCCCACCCACGCGGGCGTTTCCGTCGGTCCTGACGGCGGCAGCCATCAGATGCTCGAGGATGTGTCCCTTATGAGGGGCTTGCCCGGTATGACCGTGCTCGTTCCCGCGGACTACGCCGCAGCGCGTGCCGCAATCAAACTTGCGGCTAAGACTCCCGGTCCTGTCTACGTGCGCCTGGGCCGTGCTTCCGTGCCTTGCGTATACGATCCCGAGGTAGAGCTGGAAGTGGGGCGCGCCTATGTGCTGCGCGAGGGCAGCGATGTCACCATCGTCGCCAACGGCATCGAGATCGATGAGGCGATGAAAGCTGCAGGGCTCCTTCACGAGAAGGGGATCGAGGCCGAGGTTATCGATGCCTTCTGCGTGAAACCGCTTGATGGCGACACCATTCTCGCCTCCGCCCGCAAGACCGGTCGAGTGGTGGTTGCCGAAGAGCATTCCGTGTACGGCGGCCTGTGCTCAGCAGTATCCGAGCTGCTTGCCCAGAACGAGCCCACTCCCTGCGAATTCGTTGCGATGAGGGACCGTTTCGGCAAATCCGGCGACATGGCAGAGCTCATGCGCTATTTCGAGCTGGATGCTCAGGCCATTGCAGAAGCTGTGGAGAAGGTAATCGCCCGTTAGGCTGTCTGCTACTATTAATCGGTCCCAGTAAACACGAATCGAACGGAGCACTCTGTGACGAACGCTAAAACCCAAGGGATTCCCGCGATCAGCGGCGAACAACCTTCGGTGGAAGGCGTGAGCAGCCATGCCGCGGGCATGACTCAGCAGCTTTCTACCGTGCTGCCCGATCTTGATGTGGCCGCCGTGAACAAAGTTGCGGAGAAGCCGGTCATCATCTTCGACCACGTGTCGAAGGTGTATCCCGCCCAGCCCAAGAAACCCGCCCTCGACGATATCAACCTGAAAATCTGCAAGGGCGAATTCGTTTTCTTGGTCGGCCATTCCGGTTCTGGCAAGTCCACCTTCATCCGCAGCATCATCCGCGAGCTCAAACCCTCTTCGGGCAAGATCATCATCATGGGCGAGGATCTGGCCTCTATGAGGAATTCCCGCGTGCCCTTCCTGCGCCGCAACATCGGTTGCGTTTTCCAGGACTTCAAGCTCCTGCCGAATAAGACCGTGTTCGAGAACGTGGCCTTCGCGCTCGAGGTAATCGGGAAATCGCGCCACGTTATCAAGACGCAGGTTCCCGAGGTGCTTCGCCTGGTCGGCCTGCAGGACAAGCTCGATAAGTATCCCGACCAGCTTTCCGGCGGCGAGCAGCAGCGCGTCTCCATCGCGCGAGCGATCGTGAACCGCCCCCCGCTTCTGGTATGCGATGAGCCCACCGGCAACCTCGACCCCCAGACCTCCGCGGGCATCATGGACCTGCTTGTGCGAATCAACCGCTCCGGCACCACGGTCCTGGTTGCAACCCATGACCGCGAAGTGGTGAACAAGATGCGCCGTCGCGTTATCGTGCTCGAAAAGGGCGTCGTGATCCGAGACCAGGATGGAGGTGTATACGGCGTTGAATAGCATTGTGTATTTCATCCGCGAGGCCTTCAAGGGCTTCTTCCGCAACCGTGCCACCGCGCTCGGTTCCGTTATCACTATCTTCTTGTCGCTTCTGATCCTGGGTGTCTTCTCCGTGGGCGCCGTGGTGGTCGGCAATGTCGTCGATTCGGTCGAGAGCAAGGTGTCCATCACCGCATACGTTGCAGACGATGCCAAGGAAAAGCAGATACAGAAGGTCGAAAGCTACATCGAGGGTCTCGATGGTGTAGCGAGCGTCTCGTTCACCACCAAGGATCAGGCGCTTGAGAACTTCAAGAAGTCCATGACCAGCAACCCCGATATCGTCGAGCAGTTGGATGGCCAGAACCCGCTTCCCGCAAGCATCGATGTCGAGCTTTCCGAAGCCCAGGAAGTAACCGCGATCGCCGAAAAGATCGCCGAAAACGAGGATTTCCAGAAGATCTGCGACAACCCCGACGATCCGGCGGAATCTCTGAAGTACGGACAGAAAACCGTCGATAAGCTCTTCGCGCTCACCAACTACGTGCGTTATATCGGCATCGCGCTCATCGGCCTGCTGATGTTCATCGCCTTGATCTTCATCCTGAACAACATTCGCCTGTCCATCTTGGCGCGCCGCAAGGAAATCGCCATCATGCGCCTGGTGGGTGCATCCAACGGATTCATCCGCGGACCCTTCTCCGTTGAAGGCATGCTCCATGCATTCGTAGGTGCCGTGCTCGCCATCGGATCGCTGCAGGCGATGAGGATGCTCGCGCTGCCCAAGCTGCAGTCCGCGCTTCCTTGGCTGCCCATCAATGTCGACGGGTCGACTTATCTGCTCATTTACCTGCTTCTGTTGGTTGCAGGTTTGCTTCTGGGCCTTCTCGGCTCCGCATGGGCAATGGGCCGTTACCTGAAGATCTAACCGATGGTGTAGAATAGGGGCTATGAAAAAGCATCCTAGCGTTTACGCACAGAAAAGAAAAAAGATCGAAAGCAGGCTGATCAGGTTGATGATCGGCCTGCTTTTCATGTTCGCCGCCTTTATCGCGGGTTTTCTCGTCCGCGGCGATGAGGCCTTCCTGAACTACATGGGTTTCGAAACGGGTTCGGCGGGGATGGACGCCAATCCCGGCTTGACCGTGTCGGGAAGCACCTACGATTCGCTTTCCGCGCGCATCGCGGAAGCGCAGGGCATCCTCGAGCAACACAGCGTCGACGATTACGACTTGGAATCTACCACCGAAGGTGTGATGGATGTTATCGCCGAAAACACCAACGACCCCTTCGTGTCCTATCTGAATGACGAGCAGTACGATGCCTACATTTCCGCAGCGCGGGAAACCTATAAGGGTATCGGTGTTCTGTTCTCCGAAAACCAGGGTGAGGCCTTCGCCATAGACGTATTCGCCGGATCCCAGGCAGAAGGTGAGGGCGTGCAGCCCGGGGATTTCGTTGTTGCCATTTCCGGGAATAAGGGGCCTAACGGAAGATGGTCCCAGGCCGATGTCCTGAAGGTGATCGAGACGGCAGGCGATGGGGTGCTCTACATTACCTGGCGTCGCCCAGCTTCCATTGATGCAAGGGGCGGTGAGGAATTTTCCACCGAACTGAGGGTGTCCGACTACGCCGAGCCCAACGTCGAGACCGAAATCAACGATGCCGGCGTCGGTTATATCAAGCTCGCGCAGATCAGTTCCAACTCTGCCGACTTGACAGCCGAAGCCATCAAGGATTTGGAAGAACAGGGCGCCAAGGCCTTTGTTCTGGATATCAGGAATAACCCCGGCGGCTACCTGAGCCAGGCGCTCGATATCGGCACCCTTTTCGTCGAGAACGGCACGTTCGTGGAGGTTTCCACGAAAGATTCCACCTTCACGAAGGAGGTCGGGGGCAAGACCGCAACCGATGCGCCTTTGGTCGTCATCATCAATGGGCGGACGGCGGCAGCTGCCGAGGTGCTTGCCGGTGGCCTGAAGGACAACGACCGATGCACGCTCGTAGGCGAGACTACGATGGGCAAGGGTTCCGTTCAGTCGGTGTCGGGATTTTCCTTCGGCGGGGGCATCAGGTATACCTCCGCCTATTACAAGACCCCGAAGGGTTACGCCATCAACGGGGTGGGGATTCCCCCTGACGCCGGCGTGGATGAGGGATCCTCGCATGATGGGGATGCCCAGAAGGAATTCGCCATGGAAATGGCCGGCTCTGCGATTGGGCAGCAATAGCATGGGCAGGCGAAAAAAGCCGACACGCAAGAGCCCGCGCAGCAATCCGGTGGGAACCATCTCCATCACTGCTGCGGGATACGGTTTTGCCGAAACCGCCGAGGGCAGCTTTTTCATTCCCGCTTCGAAGATCGCAGGGGCTTTCGATGGCGATACCGTCGAGCTTGCCCCGATTCGCGATATACCCTCGAAGCGGAAGGGCGAAAAGCCTTCGGGAACACAGGCAGACCGCCCTTCTGCGCGGGTTCTTCGCGTGCTCCATCGGGCGCACGAGATAGTAATCGGCCGCTATGAGGTTGCCGAACCCTTCGGCGTGGTAGTGCCTCAAGACCATCGCATCCCCTACGATATCTTCACCATGCTCACGGACAACCCGGACATCCCCGATGGTTCGTTGGTTCGCGTGCGCATGGCGCAATATCCTTCGCGAAACACCGCTGCAACGGGGGTGATCGAAGAGGTGCTGGGAGAATGCGACGATTCTCGCATGGATGTCGAGATTGCAATCGGCAGGGCCCGTTTGGAGACGTGTTTTTCCGAATCGACTCTGGAAGAAGTGTCGCATGCCCGCGTCGATGCGAACGAGGCGCTTCTGCAGGGTTATGTCGACTTGAGGTCCAGGTTCGTCTTCACGATCGACCCCGAGGATGCCCGCGATTTCGACGATGCCATCTCGCTTCAGGAAAAACCGGACGGCTGCTTTCTTCTGGGCGTGCATATCGCCGATGTGTCCCACTACGTGGAATGGGGCAGCTCGGTCGATTTGGATGCACGCCGGCGTGCCACGAGCGTCTACCTGGTCGATCGCGTGATACCGATGCTTCCCGAGGAACTCTCGGGGGATATCTGCTCGCTCGTTCCGGGAAAGCCGCGTCTTGCGATGACGCTCGACGCGCTGATCGCCCCCGATGGCCGCGTTATAAGCTCGCGGCTCTATCCCAGCGTGATCGAGTCTAAGGCGCGTTTGAGCTACGAAGGCGCCTTGTGCTATATGGAGGCATCCGGGCGTGGGGAGGGTTGGCAGGCTGCAAAGGATAGGGTCGCAAGGATTCCGGCGCCACAGGGATTCGCACCTCTTTCGGACTATCACCACGAAACCCTCTATAAGCTGCTGCCAAGGCTTTCGGGTATCGCGAAGCTTCGTGCGGATATGCGCCGCGAACGCGGGGGAATCGACTTCGATACCAAGGAGGCGAAGGTCCGTTTGGACGGGCAGGGCATTCCCATCGGGGTTGCCGTCCGCACGAAGAACGAGGCGACATCGGCCATCGAAGAGGCGATGCTCCTCGCGAATGAGTGCACGGCCCGCAAGCTGTGCAACGAGGGTGTTCCGGGAATGTTCCGCGTGCATGCGGCGCCTTCTCCCGATTCCCTTGCCGCCATCCTCCCCATTATCAGAGAATTCGACTACTTGGATGACGTGGATTCCGAGGCGTTCATCGCAGGCGATAGCTTCGAGTTGCAGAAAGTGCTCGCCCGTTGCGGCGAGCGTACCGAAGGCCAGCTGGTGACGCAGCTGCTGTTGAGGGCGATGCAGCGCGCTCGATATTCGGAGCACTGCGACCCGCATTACGCTTTATCCAGCGAGGCGTATTGCCACTTCACCAGTCCCATCCGAAGATATCCCGACCTGGTGGTCCATCGCATGCTCAAGACCCGCATCTTCGGACGAAGCGGAACCTTCTCGCAGCAAGCCGACAGCATCGGCTGGCTTGCCGAGCATTCCTCCCAAATGGAGAGGATCGCCGAAAAGGTAGCCGCGGAAACCCAGGAGATCAAGCTCGTCGAATACATGCAGCGCTTCATCGGTATGACCATGAACGGACTCGTGTGCGGGATCGGTCCGAATGGATTGTACGTGCAATTGGATAACACGGCAGAGGGCCTGCTGCCCATCAGGGAGCTTGGATCGGAGTATTTCTCCTTCGACCCCGAGCTGTATCTGCTTTTGGGGAGCGAAAGCGGGAAGTGCTACCGATTGGGGCAGAGGATACGCGTCGTTATCGCTGCAGCACCGCTGCATCAGCGGCGTTTGGAATTTCGCCTTGCCCCAAAGGGGTAATGCCGGGCGGGGTAGCCGTATAATACGTGATTCGAAAGCAAGCGAGTGTCCGGGCTGCGCTTTTTTAGGCGGCCCTAAGGATAGGGGAATCATGGCTAAGAAGGAAGAAAAGCTCATCGCCCGTAACAAGCGGGCCCTGCATGAATACGAAGTGATATCGAAGCTGGAAGCGGGTATCGTGCTAACCGGTACCGAGGTCTGCTCCCTGCGCGAGAATAACTGCCAGCTGACCGATTGCTTCGCTTTGGTCCGTAAGGGGGAGGTGTGGTTGATGGGGCTTCATATCGCTCCCTACAGCCACGGGAATATCGCCAATCCGGACCCGAATAGGAACAGGAAGCTCCTTCTGCATAAGAAGGAGATCAGGCATCTGCTCGAGCAGACCAGGGAAAAGGGCATGGCCCTGGTTCCTTTGAAGATGTATTTCGCGAAGAACAACCTGGTCAAAGTGGAGCTTGCGGTCTGTCGCGGCAAGAAGCTCTACGACAAGCGTGCGGATATGGCCAAGCGCGATGCGAAGCGCGAGATGGAGCGCGCCATCAAGGAAAGGAACCGTTACTGATGGAAGATGGGCTGAAAGATTCCCAGGATCGCCCCGATGGCGCATGCGTTGCAGAACCTGCCAGCGGAGCGGACGTGATCTCGCCTTCGGAAGTGCTGGGTGCGGCTGTTGCCGATAGCGATGCGTCCGCCGATGACGGCGAATGGGAGTACGTTTACGAAGACGAATTGGAGGAAGGGGATGTTTGGGAATACCTCGACGAGGGCGAGCAGGATGCCAATCCCCTTTCCTATAGGAATATGCAGCATACGACCGATGATCTGAACTCCATCTACCATGAGGGTGTGGCGGTTGCCCGGGAGATCAAGGGCGCCGTGGACGACATCAAGGGGCTTTTCGATCTGAAGGGCCTGTTCAAGCTCTGATTTAGGGGGTTTGCCCCCGGCCTTGGGCTTGCTTCGATGCATCTGCCCTGGACGCAAAAACCCCCGCCTCGAAGGGAAGCGGGGGTTGAAGAAGCGCTTGGGATGTACCGAAGAGCTATGCGCGCTCGACCTTACCAGCCTTCATGCACTTGGTGCAGACGTTTGCACGGCGAACACGGCCGTTTTCCTTGATGGTGATCTTCTGCACGTTGGGGCGGAAGACACGGTTGGTCACACGGTGGGAATGGCTGACGTTACGGCCGGCAACCGGAGCCTTACCGCAGATTTCGCATACCTTGGACATATTAATCACTCCATTACTATTACTTATTGCTTGCCTTCAGGCGAGCATACATGACGAATAAGCCGCACCACTATATCACACTGCAACCGAACTCAAAAGGGAGAACGAGCGCAGAACAAGAAGACCACGGCTTCTTCAAAGTTGCCCTAATCAGACAAAAGTGCAGTCTAACAGTTGGATGGGTAAAGGTCAACGAATGAGCTTTATTATTCGGAAAGGGGCGGCATCCTGGGGCAGGTGCGAGTACGGACCCTTCCTTCGGCGGTGCGGGCGCTTCCACATGTGGGGATTCTAGTTCTTGCCTTTGCGGCGCTGCCTGAAATGGGCTGTAGGTTATACTGGGGATTCCCGCTTATCTTGAAGCGCGCTTTGGCGTGCGCATGAAAGGAAAGCCATGAGCGAAAAGATCTCGGGCGATCTCCATATCGCCAATGAAGTACTTTCTGATGTTATCGGCCATGCGGTGACCCAGTGCTATGGCGTCGTCGGCATGACTTCCCCCACCCGTGCGGGAAGCATCGCGAAGCTTCTGCCCGCAACCCGTCTTCGTCGGGGCGTGGTCGTAGACACTTCCGAAAACGGCGTGGTGGTCGATCTCTACGTCATCATCGAGTACGGAACGAATATCAACGTTGTGTCCCAGAATGTGGTCGATGCGGTCACCTTCGCTATCAATGAATATATCCAGGTGCCCCTGGACAGCGTGAACGTGCATGTGGAGGGCGTGAAAGTCCGCCGTTAACGAATCGCCCTTCCCGGGCGAATTTTCAAGGAGAAAAAAGATAATGTCCGAAACCTATTCCACCCGTGAGATTCTCGGCGCCATCGTTGCCGCGAGCGATACGCTCACCGAACGGAAGGACGAGGTCAACCGACTCAACGTCTTCCCCGTTCCCGATGGCGATACGGGAACCAATATGTCTTTGACCATCAAGTCGGTAGTAGACAACCTCGCCAAGCTGGATGCTTCCGCCACCTCTGCGGAGATCTGCAAGGCGATCACCAACGGCGCCCTCATGGGAGCACGAGGCAACTCCGGCGTGATCACATCCCAGATCCTGCGAGGCCTCTGCGAAGGCGCGGTGAAGGTCGATGCCTTCGATGTTGCCGCACTGGATACCGTGTTCGAGGTTGCGGTGGAAACCGCATTCCGCGCAGTTCGCAAGCCCGTCGAGGGCACCATCCTCACCGTCCTGCGCGATACCGCCCATGCAGCCCATAGGGCGCGCAAGAAGAAGATGGGCATGGAAGAGGCGCTGGCCTTCGTCGTCGATGAATGCTACGCATCCGTGCAGCGTACCCCCGAGTTCCTGCCCGTTCTGAAGGAGAACGGCGTCGTCGATGCCGGCGGTTACGGCCTGGCCATCCTGGTCGACGCCTTCGTCGCGTATTTGATGGGCAGCGACTCCACCGTTGCCGCTTCCCTCGATATCGCGGGCAATACCGCCCCTAAAGTTGAAATCGAGCAGATCAACGACTGGGAAGGTTCCGAATACCGTTACTGCAATGAGTTCCTGGTCCATTCGGAGACATTGGATCCGGCCGAGGCACTGGACTTCCTGGCGACTATGGGCGACTGCGAACTGTGCGTCGGTGCAAGCCCCAAGTTCAAGGTGCATGTGCATTCCAACCACCCCGACCAGGTGCTGAAGTACTTCCTCGACCGCGGTCAGATCTTCGAGGTCTTCATCCATAACATGGATCTTCAGGCTGCCGAAAGGAACGAGAAGCTCATCGAGGAAAAGCGCGAGCGCAAGCCCCTGGGCTTCGTCGCGGTTGCCGCAGGCGAGGGCAATGCCAAGATCCTGGAAAGCCTGGGCGTCGATGTGGTGGTTTCCGGCGGCCAGACCATGAACCCCTCCACCAAGGACCTGCTCGATGCGGTGAACGAGGTCAATGCGGACGCAGTCATCATCCTGCCCAATAACAAGAACATCATCATGGCGGCGCAGACCTGCGCCGAGCTTTCGGAGATTCCCTGCGGCGTCGTTCCCAGCCGGAGCGTGCCCCAGGCATTCTCCGCCATGTTCGAGGCCGATCCCGAGGCGAGCATGGAAGAAAACGTCGAGGCGATGTCGAGCGTGCTCGGCGACGTTCGCACGGGCGAGGTCACCACGGCGATCAAGGATTCCAAGGATGCGCACGGCAATCCTATCGCCGATGGCGATGTGATCGGAATCGCCGACGGTTCGATCGAAGCCGTCGGCAGCACCGTCGAGGACGTGGTCCTGGCATTGCTGGAGAGCATGGATGCCGACGATGCCGACACCCTGACCCTGCTTGCCGGCGCCGATTACGACGACGAGCGCTTCGAGGCGTTGCAAGAGCGCATCGAAGAGGCCTTCGACGGAATCGAAATCGACGCCCATCGCGGCGAGCAGCCCCTGTATCCCATCGTGCTTTCCGTCGAATAGCCTTACGGCTGGGATATGGTCGCGAAATCCACTGGTAACGCCAAGGCGGCTGAGGGCAGGACCCCCAGCCGCCTTGCTGCGACATTGGCCTTCGATGCCGGGGTCGAACGGGTGCGCGCCGTCTCGGGAGAGAGGCGGGCGGCCTTGGAGAAGATGGGCATCCGCACTGTCAGGGACCTTATAGGGAATTACCCCCGCCGCTATGTGGATATGAGCGAGGTGTGCACCATCGCAAACGCCCCGATCGGCAGTTCGCGCACCATTTCGGGGCAGGTGCACGAGGTGAGGCTGAAGCGCCCGAAACCGCGTCTCGATCTGGTGGAAATAACCCTTGTGGACGGGACGGGGACGCTGATCGTCACCTGTTTCAAGCAGCCATGGTTGGCGGACAGGCTCCGCAAGGGCGACGATGTGGCGGTTTCGGGGAAGGTCGAGTTCAACTACGGCTTCAAGCGCATGACCAATCCCTTTTTGGAACAGCTCGATTCCCAGGCGGGCGCAAGCGGCATGGTGGTTCCCGTCCATCCGGCGACGGAGCGCATCTCCACTGCATGGATGCGCAGGATCATAGGAAACGCACTCGAGCTGTGCCAGGGGATGGATGATCCCCTTCCCCTGGATCTGAGATGCAGGTACCGCCTTGCGAGCAGGCAGTCGGCTCTGAGGGCGATCCACTTCCCTTCCAGCATGGCCGATGCCGCCCAGGCGCGCCGCCGCCTCGCATACGAGGAACTGCTGTTCCTGCAGCTGCACCTGATGGAGCCCGGATACCGCGAGGGCGCGCTTGCGTCCTACCGCACGCATACCGTCGATGGCCCCTTGCTGGCGGCGCTTGCAAAGGCGGTCCCCTTCGAGCTTACCGAAGAACAGCGCTTGGCTGTGGAGCAGATCCTCAACGTGCTCTCCGCACCGCATCGGGCGAACCATATGCTCTTGGGAGACGTGGGTACCGGAAAGACCATCGTTTCGGCATTCGCCCTGGCTGCTGCGGCGGACAGCGGTTCGCAGGCCATGATGATGGCGCCCACGGAAGTGCTCGCTGAGCAGCATATGAAAGGCATGGGCCCGCTTCTGGAAGGCATCGGCATAGGCTGCGCCCTGCTCACGGGCTCGACTCCCGCGTCCGAGCGGAAGGCGATCCTGTCTTCCTTCGCCGAAGGTGCGATCCAGGTGCTCTTCGGCACCCAGGCGCTGCTGGAGCCCGATGTGCTGCCCGCCGATTGCAGCCTTGTGGTCATCGACGAGCAGCAGCGTTTCGGCGTGAACCAGCGGCGGACCCTGATCGGGAAGGGGACTGATGCAGACGTGCTCTCGTTGACCGCCACGCCTATCCCGCGCTCGCTCGCGCTTGCCCTGTACGGCAACATGACCCTGTCCTATATCAAGCAGCGCCCCAAGAATCGGGCGGGGGTGGCAACCCGGGTCCTGTCCCTGTCCAATCGCCTGGAGGCCTACGATGCGGCGCTCGGTCAGCTGCGGTTGGGCCGTCAGGTATACGTGGTCTGCCCTTTGGTGGGCCAGTCGCGCGGAGAGGATGCGAAGAAGAAGGGCGACGGCGGGCAGCGCCTGGATGATTACGCGTATTCCAGCATCGCCATCGAATCGGAGGCGGACCTGGATGGCGGCGGCGCCCGCGAGGCGCTGAAGCATGCGGAATACCTTAGCAACACGGTTTTCGCGGGCTTTTCCGTGGGCGTGCTCCATGGAAAGATGCCTGCTGAAGAGAAGCGGCGGGTCATGGAGGATTTCCGCAAGGGGGGAATCGGGGTGCTGGTCTCCACGACGGTGATCGAGGTCGGCGTCGACGTGCCCAATGCGACCGTGATCATCGTGGAGGATGCCGACCGCTTCGGTTTGGCGCAGCTTCATCAGCTGCGCGGGCGCGTGGGGCGCGGCGAGCTTGCGGGGGAGATGTTCCTCGTGTCCGGATCGAAGGCGCCTGCAGCCATCGAGCGTCTGAGTGCGATGGAATCCACTTCGGACGGATTCGAGCTGGCCGAATACGACCTTTCGCTGCGCCGCGAAGGCGATATCCTGGGAAACAGGCAGCATGGCGCGTCCGTGCTGAAGCTGGTCAACGTAGTGCGGGACTCGGCGGTGGTGCAGGCCGCGCATGAGGATGCGCGGGAGATACTGTCGGGGGACCCGGGTTTGGACCTGCCCGAGCACAGGGCCTTGAGATTCGAGCTTTGCAGGTTGTTTCCCGAGATGCGGGAAGGAAGGGAGTGCTGATGCGCATCATCGCCGGTGAATTCAGGGGGCATCCCATCAAGGCCCCGAAAGGGGATGGGACGCGCCCCACGACGGACCGCGTCCGCGAGTCGCTCATGAGTTCCGTGAACAGCATCCTGGGGGGCTTCGAAGACGCCAGGGTGCTCGACCTGTTCGCAGGCAGCGGGGCGCTCGGCTTGGAGGCGCTGTCGCGCGGGGCGCAGAGCGCATGCTTCTGCGAGAAGCACCCAGCGGCGATAGAGGTGCTCTCGTCGAATCTCAGGCTTGCGGGAAGGTCGCGCGCGCGAATCGCGAGGGGCGACGTCTTCAAGAAGCTGCCCCAGGCGGCGGAACCGTTCAACCTGCTCTTCCTGGACCCGCCCTATGCCGTCCGCGCCGATGACGTGGCCGGCCTGATCGCGGGATTGGAGGCGGCGGGTTCGCTTGCCCCGGGGGCCTTGGTGGTATACGAGCACGACAATACCCAAGATCCCTTGGAGTCGGGGGATTTCGCGAAGCTGGGCGCGCGGCATCTGTCCAGGAAGAAATACGGGTCGACCATCGTCGACATATTCGAGACGGGAGAGCAATGAGCAGGGCGGTAGTACCGGGGACCTTCGACCCTATCACGCGGGGCCATATCGACATCATCACGCGCGCAGCGCAGCTGTTCGACGAGGTGATCGTGGGTGTGGCGGAATCCGCAGGAAAGGGCCCTAAGGGGCCCCTGTTCTCCCACGATGAGCGCGTTGCGTTGGCGCGCGAGTCGCTTGCGGATCTCGGCAACGTTTCCGTCATGCCCTTTTCGGATCTTCTGGTCCGTTTCGCGCGCAGCGTGGGGGCGGATACGGTGGTGAAGGGCCTGAGGGCGATCACCGACTTCGAATACGAATTCCAGATGGCTGCCCTGAATTACCAGATAGACCAGGAAATCGAGACCGTCTTCATCATGTCCGCGCCAGGGAATATGTACCTTTCCTCCTCGGTGGTGAGGGAAATCGCCCGCTTCGGAGGGGATACCTCCCCGTTCGTCACGCCATGCGTCGATAGGGCCCTGAGAGGGAAGTTCGATGCATAGGAAAGCAAGCGGTGCGTTTTAGCGAGCGACGCGCGAAACCGGGCGCATTAGTTGCGCAATCGGCTCGAGCGCTGCCATGAAATCATCGCTGCTATGTTAGAATTCCCATGAAAATGGTATTTTGCGCAGCAAAACAGGAAAACAGGCCCTTCGGGAAGGAATACGCAATGGAATATCAGGACGGCATGGATAGGGATACCTTCGAAATCCTCGATGACCTCAGGAGCACCATCGAAGAGGCGAAGGGCGCTTTCGGTAATAGGCAGCAGTGCCAGATCGACCGCGAGGATCTTCTCGGCCTCCTGGAGGAGCTGGAAGCCGTCCTTCCCGAAGATATCCGCAATGCGACGACGATCGTCCGTAGGCGGGAGGAAATCCTGGCCCGCGCGGAAGATGACGCGGCCCGTATCATCGAAGACGCCCGCATGCAGGCGGAAACCCTGGCGAGCGAGCAGGAGATCGTCCGTATCGCCCGCATCCAGCATGACGAGATCCTGGCTGCAGCCGAGCAGTATGACAGGGACATCCGCGAGGGTGCCAACGACTATGCCGACGATGTGTTCTACCACATCGAGCGCGAATTGGACGGATGGATCGAGAACGTCCGCGGCAATCGCGAGCGTTTCGTCAACATCTCCGAACAGTAAGGAATCATGGAAAACACAACCATCAAAGTACCCGATGAGCTCTTCGTATGCGCGGAGAGCTCATCATTTGAGGGAAGCTACGACCTTCCCGAATTCTCCGTCGGTCCCGACACGTATTCCTTCGCCTCGCCCCTTGAGTGGCAGGTGAGCATCACCAACACCTCCGATGCCCTGCTGGTCATGGGCAGTGTCAGGGGCACCGCGCGCACCGAATGCGCCCGATGCCTGGAAGAGGTCGAATTCGACATCGACGGGGAAGTGGAGGGCTATTTCCTGCTCGAGGGGGCTGCCCGGCCCGACGGGGAAATGGAAGAAGACGAATTCGACCACCTGGATCCCAGTGGGGTAATCGATCTGATCCCCCTTCTTCAGGCGGCGATCATCGTCGATCTGCCGCTCGTTCCCCTCTGCGACGAATCCTGCGCCGGTATCTGCCAGGATTGCGGGATGAACCTGAACGAGGGAAGCTGCGATTGCGCGGGGAAGCGCCAAGCCGAAGCGCAGCAGGAAGCGGAGAAGGCCAATCCCTTTGCGGCGCTCTCCGCCCTGGAATTCGAGGATTAGCTGCGAATATGCAGGCTCTTTGGAGGCCTTGCAAGTTGCGATGTTGTTTAGTAGAATATCGCCTTGCGTGTTTTGATTAATGCGAAAGTCGAGCTGGTTACAGCTCGTTATGTAAGGAGATAACCATGGCAGTACCTAAACGCAAGACGGGTCGTGCTCGCTACAACGCCCGCCGTTCCGAAAACGACAAGATTTCCGCACCTTCTCGTTCGGTGTGCCCTCAGTGCGGCGAAACCAAGCTGCCGCATCGTGTGTGCCCCAACTGCGGCTTCTATCGCAACCGAGAGGTTATCGAAACCGCATAAGCGCGCACGCTTCGATTTGAATGGAATCCTCCGAATGCAGAAGCATTCGGAGGGTTTTGTTGTGTTCGCGATATATGCGTATTTCGCCTGCATTCTTGCGGGTGCGATGCGCACGCCGATCCTGTGGTCAGTCGGGCCGAGACGGATCGGCGCCTTGCCGGACCTAACCGAAAGCAGGAACATCAATGCCTGAAACCATCACCATTGCCGTCGACGCCCTCGGTGGCGATTTCGGACCCTCCGTCGTGCTGCCCGGAGTAGAGGCGGCGCTTGCCGAGCAGCCCGACATCCGCGTTCTCCTGTGCGGCCCCGAAGACGTGGTCGTGCCCTTCGCCCAGTGCCATGAGCGCTGCGAGGCGGTGCCCTGCACCCAGGAAATCGAGATGGGCGAGCATCCTGCGAATGCGGTGCGCCGCAAGAAGGATTCCTCCATCGTCGTCGGCTGCCGCCTGGTGAAGGAGGGGAAGGCCCAGGGCTTCTTCTCCGCGGGCTCCACGGGCGCCTGCCTTGCTGCCGGCACCTTGGTCGCGGGCAGGATCAAGGGGGTTTCCCGCCCCGCCTTGGGTACCGTGCTGCCTTCGCCGGTAAAGCCCGTCGTGATGTGCGACGTGGGTGCCAATGCCGATTGCAAGCCCGAATACCTGCTCCAGTTCGCGAAGATGGCAACCATTTACACGCGCCAGATCCTGGGCGTGGAAAATCCCTCGGTCGGCCTGCTCAATATCGGTTCCGAGGAAACGAAGGGAAGCCAGTTCGCGCAGGAAACCCATCGGCTGCTTGCAGAGCAGCTTCCCAATTTCAAGGGCAACTGCGAAGGCTGCGATGTGCTGACGGGCGAGTTCGACATCGTCGTCACCGACGGCTTCACCGGAAACGTCTGCCTCAAGACGATCGAGGGGACGGCGAAGATGCTCTTCGGCGAACTGAAGGGCGTCTTCAAGAAGAATGCCCTCACGGGCTTGGCGGCCCTGGCGGTCAAGGGCGGGCTTTCCCAGTTGAAGCAATCCGTGAGCGCCGATACCTATGGCGGTGCCCCGCTTCTGGGCGTCAAGGGCGCCTGCCTGGTGGGACATGGCTCTTCGAACGAAACCGCCATCAAGAACGGCGTCCTTATGGCGGCGAAGATCGTCCGCACCGGGGTGTCGGAACTGATTGCCGAATCCATCGGCAGCGAAGCGAAGAAGCCCGCCGAATAAGGCGGCAATACCTGGAAGGGGGTGCATATGGGCCTGCATAGGGAACAGAGGCAGAAGAAGCTCGAGCTGGCGCAGCAGATAATCGGCTACACCTTCAAGGACGAGAACATCCTCCTTCCTGCAATCACGCATCCTTCCGCGGTGGAGGGAAAGCCCGTCAAGTGCTCATACGAGCGCCTGGAATTCCTCGGCGACAGCGTGTTGGGCGGAATCGTCGCAAAGGCCGCCTTCGATGCCTTCCCCAGGCTCGATGAGGGCGGGCTGACCAGGATCAAGGTCGCCTTGGTATCGGGAAGCTCCTTGTCCCGGGTCGCGAGCGATCTGGGATTCGCCGACGCCATCATCTTCGGCCTTTCCGAGCGCGGCACGGGCAGGCGCGGCTTGCATTCTGCCTTGGAGAACGTCTACGAAGCGGTAGTGGCGGCGCTGTTTCTGGACGGGGGCCTTTCCGCCGCGGTCGAATTCGTGGAGCGCACCTTGATCTGCCACATGAGCATCGACATGGCCAAGGAGCCGGAAAACCCCAAGAGCGTTATCCAGGAAAAGCTCCAGGAGCAGGGGATCACCCCCACATATCAGCTTATCGAGACGCTCGGCCCTCCCCATGACCGCGAGTTCATCACCCAGGTCCTTGCTGACGATATCCCCCTTGCCCAGGGCACGGGACGCACGAAGAAGGAATCGGAGTCCAGTGCGGCGAAATGCGCCCTGGAAATGGCACGTGCCGAAGGCGGCATCTTGGCGCTGGTCCGGAAGGCCAAGGCGGCCCAGGGCTGCTAAGGGGCGCCCGTGCATCTCAAATCTCTTGTCCTGAAGGGCTTCAAATCCTTTGCAGACCGAAGCGTCATGGCCTTCGAGCCGGGCATCTCTGCAATCGTGGGACCCAATGGATCGGGAAAATCAAATATCTCCGACGCGGTGCTGTGGGTATTGGGCGAGCGCAATGCCAGGAACCTGCGCGGCCAGTCCATGGAAGATGTCATCTTCTCGGGCTCTTCTGCGCGCAAGCCCCAGGGGATGGCGGAAGTCAGCCTCGTCCTGGACAATTCCGACGGCACCTTGCCGGTAGATTTCACCGAAGTCTCCCTTACCCGCCGTATGTACCGCGACGGCGCGAGCGAATACCTGATCAACGGAACCGTGGCAAGGCGCATGGACGTGCTGGATATCCTGCACGATTCGGGCTTGGGGACTGGGACCCATTCCATCATCGGCCAGGGCCAGCTCAGCTCCATCCTGCAGTCGAAGCCCGAGGACCTGCGCATGCTCATCGAGGAAGCTGCCGGCGTCCTCAAGCATAAGCAGCGCAAGGAAAAGAGCGAGCGCAAGCTCGCCGCGATGGACGATCACCTGACCCGCGTGCGTGACATCGTGTCGGAGGTGAAGCGCCAGATGAAGCCGCTCGAGCGCAAGGCCAAGCAGGCGATCGAGTACCGCGATGCGGCCACCGTGCTCGCCGGATTGGAATTGCAGCTTGCGGTGGACGATCTGCGCACCCTCCAGGGGCAATGGGACAAGGCGGAATCGGATGAGCACGCGGCTCAGGCGGCCCTGGCTGTAATCCAAGACTCGATCGGGGGGAAGGAGGCGCAGGCTGCGGCTCTGCAGGAGCAGCTGCAGGGCATCATTTCCGGGGCGGGGGAGCATTCCCGCAGGCATGCGCGCGCGCAGGCGGCGTTGGGCAAGCTCGATTCCGACATCATGCTCTTCAGGGAGAAGAAACGCGCCGCAGTGGATTATCTGGCGGAGATGAGGATATCCCTGGAAAACGACATGCGGGCTTCGCAAGCCGCGCAAAGCGCCCGCGAATCCGCCGCCGCATCGCTTGCCCAGGCTCAGGCCGCCTGGGAATCCGCCAATCTGGCCAAGTCCAGAGCCCAGGCCCTGCTCGACGGGAAGCGCACCCTCCAGCGTACCCTCCAACAGGAAATCGACGGCCTGTCCCACCGCAGGCGGGACGTCCTTTCCGAGCTGGAGGAGACGCGCCGCCTGCTTGCGCGCACTCGGGAGATCCTTTCGAGCAACCGGGCCCGCACCGAGCTGATCCAGCAGCAGGCGAAGGAGCTGGAAGCGCGCTTGGAGCAGGCGCGCAAGTCGAGCGGGCAGGCAAGCGCGCGGGCGGAGGTGCTCAGGGGCGAGCTTGCCGATGCGAAGGCCGAGGAAGCCGTCCTGAGGGAGGAATCGGGCATGGCCCTGCGCCGGCGCGACGAATCGAGAGCGCAGGCGGAATCGATGCGCGAGGCGAGTGCCGCGGCGGGGGCCCATCTGAGGGGCTTGGAGAGCGCATGGAAGAAGCGCCAGGCGAAGAATCCCTTGCGTGCCCTGGGTCTGGAGATCGCAGGGAAGCTGGGCCTTGAGGCGAGCCCCTTGGTCGGCCAGGTCTCGGTCCCGGATGATCTGGAGCCCCTCCTCACCCACCTTCTGGGCGAGGATGTGAATGCCCTGGTGGTGGGTGGAGCGCACGATGCGCTCTCAATTGCAGGGGAGCTGGATGCGCAGGCGCCGGCGGGCCTGCTCACCGTGCTGTACGGCAAAGGGGAGGCGCTCGACCCATGCGGGGAAGGGGAGAGCTTCCTCGATCTGGTGGAAGCTCCGCCCCGGGTGAAGGGCATCATCTCCGCCATCTTGGGCGATATCAGGCTTTTCGGCAGTCTTTCCGATGCCGCCGCCTTCGCACGGGCCGGCCACGGGGGAATCTGCGCCTGCCGCGACGGTTTCGTCATCTGGCCCGACGGCAAGCTGACTTGTTTCAGGGAGCGCGAGGGCAGTGCATCCGAGCTCGCCGACTACCGCGAGATCGAGAACGCGCGGGCCGAACTGGTGCGGGCCCAGCGTGCCTTCGAGGAGGCGGGAGCGCGTGCCCAGGAAGCCGAAGCGGACCTGCGCCGGGTTCAGGCGAGGGGCTTGGAGCTCTCGCAGCGCCTTGCGCAGTTGAAGGGCGAATCCCAGGCGGCCGACGCCGAGCGCGAACGTGCCCTGAAAGCCTGGCAGTCCCTGGAAGCGCAGGCCGCGGGCCTTGAAGAGCAGCGACGCGATGCCGATGCGATGCTTGCAAGGGCCCAACCGGATGCCGAAGCCTACGAGGCGAAGCTCGCCTTGCTTTCCGAGGAGGCGGAGGGCATCAAGGCGGATTTGGACCGCAAGCGCGCGGAGATATCCCCGGTGCGTGCCGAGGCCGATCGGGCCGCCCAGGACCTTTCCGAGGCGAAGGTGGCCCACGCCTCCGCATCCGAGCGCCTCGCCTATGCCAAGCGCATGCTCCAGGCCTGCGATGGCGATATTCGCAGGGCCGAGGAGCAGTCCCGCCGTGCGAAGTCGGGCATTGCCCGGAAGGAGGCCGCGCTTTTGCGGATCGACCCGGTGGTTTCCCTCTTGGTCGGGCTTGCCGACTTGGCGCGGGAGAGGGTCGGGGCCCTCGAGCGGCAGATGACGCGCTCCCAGGGACGTTCCGACGAGCTCAACCGGGCCATCAATGCCTCCCGCGCGGAGCTTTCGGCCGAATACGGGCGCCGCGATACGCAGGCGGCGCTCCTTGCCGATATCCGCGTGGAGAAGAGCCGGATCGAGCTCAAGGTGGAGTCGGCGGTTTCCGCCATCGTCGACGGATGCGGCGTCCCGTTGGAGACGGCGCTCGATATCCGCTTGGAAGAAGACCGTCCGATTCTGGAAGAGAAGGCGGGAAAACTCAGGCGCAAGATCAAGGGGATGGGCGCGATCAGCCCTGATGCCGTGGAGGAATACGAGCAGCTGAGGCAGCGCTACGAGTACCTGACCTCCCAGCTGGACGACATGCTTTCCGCCAGGCGCTCGCTGACCAAGATCGTGGGGGCGATCGATGCGCGCATGCGCGATGACTTCGCAAGGACCTTCCGGGTGGTGAGCGCGAATTTCCAGGAGGCCTTCGCCTCGCTGTTCCCGGGGGGCAAGGGCGAGCTCGCCCTGACCGATCCCGACAATCTGGAGGAAACCGGCGTGGAGGTGAGCGCGCAGCCTTCGGGGAAGAGGATCCTGAAGATGACGCTCATGTCCGGCGGGGAGAAATCCCTGACCGCGCTCGCCTTGCTGTTCGCCGTCTACAAGACGCGCGCCACCCCCTTCTATATTTTGGACGAAGTGGAGGCGGCTCTGGATGACACGAATCTGCGTCGTCTGGTAGCCTATCTTGATACGTTGAGGAACGACTCGCAGTTCATCGTCATCACGCATCAGAGGAGGACCATGGAAATGGCCGACGTGCTCTACGGCGTCTCCATGCAGGCCGATGGCGTGACCAAGGTGATGAGCCAGCGATTGGATAACGCCCTGCGATATGCGGAAGGATAGCCCATGTGGGAACGATTTAAAGAGGGCATGACGCGCACGCGTCAGCGATTTACCGAGCAGATGAACATGCTGCTCGACCGAGGCCCCGATGTTGACGACGAATTCTGGGACGGTTTGGAAGAAGCCCTGATCATGAGCGATGTGGGCGCGATCACTTCCGCCAACATCGTCTACCGCATGAAGAACGAGGCGAAGCGCCATGCGCTTCCCGATGCCTATGCGGTCATGGATGCGCTCTCCGACAGGATCGCCGAGCATTTCACGGTCGCGGAAACCAATATCTTCGACGAGAACCCGGTTCTGGTGCTGTTCGTGGGCATCAACGGCGCGGGCAAGACCACTACGGTGGGCAAGATCGCCTATGAGGCGAAGGCTGCGGGCCGCAATGTGCTCCTAGGCAGTGCCGACACCTTCAGGGCCGCTGCTATCGAGCAGCTCGAGGAGTGGGGCCGCCGTGCGGATGTGGAAATCGTGGAGCGCGAGCGCGGAAGCGACCCTGCGAGCGTGTGCTACGACACCATCGAGCGCGGCGAGGAAATCGGTGCCGATATGATCCTGATCGACACCGCCGGACGCCTGCATACCAGCGATGACCTGATGCGCGAGCTGCAGAAGGTCGTGAACGTGGTGCGCAAGCGCTCCCAAATCCCCGTGAAGACCGTGCTCGTCATCGATGCGACGACTGGCCAGAACGGCCTTTCCCAGGCGCGGCAGTTCCATAAGGCGCTCGAGCTGGATGCGGTCATCGTGACCAAGCTGGACGGAACGGCGCGCGGCGGCATCGCATTGGCGGTGTCGAGCGAGCTCGAGCTTCCCATCGCCAAGATCGGCGTCGGCGAGCGACTGGAGGACCTGCAGGATTTCGATCCCCGCAACTTCTCCGCAGCCCTCATCGGCGCGGAGCCCGAGGAAGTGCCCGCCGACGACCAGGACGAATCCCAGCGGGAAGCCGATGTTCGGGATGAACCCGCAGCCGAGCCCGAGGCGCAGGCCCCCGAGGCCGCCGTCGAACCCGAACCCGAGGTTGGGGATGCAATCGATGCCGAATCCGGGCAGGAACCCGAACCCGATGCGGAGCCCATCGGGGAGCCCGCAGCCGAGCCCGAGGCGGAATGCGCCCCCGTTCGGGAAGGTGGGACGGATGGTGCCTGCAGCATGCCCGAAGCCGACGCGCAGCCTGAAGCTGCCGAGGAGCAGGCGTCCCAGGCCGAGGCCGACGCCCGGGCTGAAGACGAGTCCCGTGGAGAGCAGGACTCCCAGGAAGATGCGCAAGAGCCTGCGGGCGACGATGATACGCAGGCGGAAGAAGAGAAGCCCGAGAAGGAAGGCGTATTCAAGCGCCTGTTCCGTTGGGCTGGAAGGAAGTAACCGAAGATGCTTGATAACCTTTCCGAACGACTTCAGGGTATCTTCTCCGGCTTGCGCGGCAAAGGCAGGCTGACCGAGGAAGACATCAATGCGGCGATGCGCGAGATCCGTCTCGCCCTCCTGGAAGCGGATGTCAACTTCAAGGTGGTGAAGTCCTTCATCGCCAAGTGCAAGGACCGCTGCCTCGAGGCCGAGGTGCTCGAATCGCTCACCCCCGCCCAGAACGTCACCAAGGTGGTCCTCGACGAGCTGACCGCGCTTCTGGGCCAGTCGGAATCCAAGCTGGTGCTGAGCGGGCGCATCCCCAACGTCATCATGCTCGTGGGCCTGCAGGGTTCCGGTAAGACCACCGCAGCGGCAAAGCTGGCCTACCTGCTCAAGCAGCAGGGCCACAGCCCCCTGCTCGCCGCCTGCGACGTGTACCGTCCCGCCGCAGCCGACCAGCTGCAGACTTTGGGCGACGAAATGGGCGTGCGCGTGTACAGGGGCGACGGCAAGGACCCTGTGGCAATCGCCAAGGGCGGCGTGCGCGATGCAATCGACAGCATGCGCGACGTGGTCATCGTGGACACCGCCGGCCGACTGCATGTCGACGAGCAGATGATGCAGGAAGCCGAAGACATCAAGAAGGCCGTGAAACCCGACCAGATCCTGATGGTCGTCGACGCAATGACCGGCCAGGACGTGGTGAACGTGGCGGCGGCATTCGCCGAACGCGTCGACTTCGACGGCGTGATCATGTCCAAGATGGACGGCGACGCACGAGGCGGCGGCGCCCTTTCCATCCGCGAGGTCACGGGCAAGCCCATCAAGTTCATCAGCCAGGGTGAGAAGCCCGATTCCCTGGAGCCCTTCCATCCCGACCGCATGGCCAAGCGCATCTTAGGCATGGGCGACGTCATCAGCCTTATCGAGACCGCGTCGAAGATGAAGGCCGAGGAAATCGAGGCCGAAACCGCCGAGCGCATGGCCCGTGCGAACCTGAACCTGAACGACTTTTTGGAGATGAACAAGCAGATCCATAAGGTCGGCGGCATCACCAAGCTCATCTCCGCCCTGCCGGGCGGCGACCGCGCGCTATCTTCGGGCCAGGTGGACCTGAAAGCCCTCGACCGCATGGAAGTGATCATCCACAGTATGACCAAGCGGGAGCGCGAGCATCCCGAGGTGCTCAACGGAAGCCGCCGCGCCCGCATCGCCCGCGGCGCCGGTGTGACCGTGACGGAAGTGAACCAGCTCATCAAGAAGTTCAACGAAACCAAGAAGATGATGAAGAAGGTCATGCCCCAGGTCGAGGCCATGACCGGGGGCAAGAAGGGCAAGAAGGGAAAGAAGGGGCGCCGCCGCGGCATCCCCGGCATGCCGGGAGGCATGGGGCTTTCCGAGATGCGCCAGCTCCAGCAGATGCTCGAGAAGGGCGATTTCAAAGGTTAGGTAGTGCTTTTGCCGCCTAAGTCCCCATCCTTTCCGTCCATCTGTGGTTGTTTCACGGTGAAGCTTGCGCATTTTTGCCAACGAACGTAAAATATGCAATTGCTGTTTATTAGAGGTAATCCTCTGGCATTATTAGTTGAATTCAAAAGGAGTCCATTTCTATGGCAGTAAAGATTCGCCTCGCCCGCCACGGCGCTAAAAAGGCACCTTACTATCGCGTAGTCGTCATCGATTCCCGCTCTCGCCGCGAGGGTCGTCCCATCGAAGAAGTAGGCCGCTACAACCCCTGCGTCGAGCCCTCCATGATCAAGCTCGACCTGGAAAAGATCGACAAGTGGATTGCAAATGGCGCTCAGCCTACCGACACCGTTGCTCGCCTGATCGAAACCGCCCGCAAGGAAGCTTAAGGCATGTCTGAGCAAAAGCTTGACGCAGCAGGCTTGGTGCGTGTGCTCGTCGAGCCTATCGTCGAGCATAAGGACGAGCTGGAAGTGACCGAATCCGTTATGGAAAATGGCGAGATCCTGGTCGAAATCGGCATCAACGAAGAAGATGCCGGCAAGGTGATCGGCCGACAGGGACGTGTGATCAAGGCCATCCGCACTCTTGCATGGGCTGCAGCGTCTCGTGCCGGCGAACGAGTAGAAGTGGAGCTCATCGATTAAATGAGCGCATTTGCTCGCGTAGCATTCATTGCGAAAACAAGAAACCTGGAAGGGAGCGTCGTCGCCACCAGCGCTGACGGCCTCCCTTTCTTGCTGTGCGAAGGCATGGAAGTGCACTTCGTGCCACCGAGCCTGCGCGGACCGCGAAACGCGCGCGTGTCATCCATCCGGCAGATCAGGGAGGATTCCTACGAAGTGTCCTTCGAGGATGTCGAGAGCATCGACGATGCGGAGAAGATCGTCGGCTGCTATTGCCTCGCGAAAAGCGACAGCATCCCCGAAATCGACCCTTCGGAAGACCCCCGCATGCTGCTGGGTTTCTCCGTGCAGGACGAAACGCTGGGCGCATTGGGCCCGGTAACCCAAGTCATGCTCAACCCTGCCCAGGCAATCCTGGTGGTCGAAGGCGACAGGGGAGAGGTGATGATCCCCTTCGTGGACGAGTTCGTCGAGGGTATCGATATGGAAGCGGAAGCGCTCGAAGTCCGCGTGCCCGCGGGCCTGCTTTCCCTGAACGAGGAAAAGGAGCAGGCAGAAGATGCGCGTTGAAACCCTTTCGACCTTCCCCGACATGTTCTCGTCGGTGATGGGGGCGTCGATGATGCGCATCGCCCAGGAAAAGGGCGCGCTCCGGTTCGTTGCGCACGACCTGCGCGATTGGACCCACGACCGCCATCGCACCACCGATGACGACCCGTATGGCGGCGGGCAGGGGCTCGTCATGAAGTGCGAGCCCATCTTCGAGGCCTACGATACCATCTGCGAGGCGGCAGGCGGCAAGGCGCCCTACACCATCTTCCTCACCCCCACAGGGGAGCGCTTCGACGAGGCGCTCGCGCTGGATCTGGCCGAACGCGACCACCTGCTGTTCATCTGCGGCCATTACGAGGGCATCGACGAGCGCTGCTATACGCTTGCCGACCGATGCATCTCCCTGGGCGATTACGTGCTCACGAGCGGCGAGCTTGCCAGCATGGTGATTATCGATGCGGTCGTGCGCAAGCTCCCGGGCGTATTGGGCGACGAGGGCTCTGCGGTCGACGAGAGCTTCTACGACGGATTGCTGGAATATCCCCAGTACACCCGTCCTGCAAGCTATCGGGGCATGGATGTTCCGGAAGTCCTGCGATCGGGCAACCATAAGGCCATCGAGCAGTGGCGCAGGCAGCAGAGCTTGCTGCGCACCATGCAGATGCGCCCCGATTTGATGGAGACGGCGAATATCACGAAATCGGATGCCGCTTTTCTGAAAACGATAGCGCAGACGGACGATAACCCGCCGGAAACGGTATAGTGAATACTTGCGGAAAAATGCAAAAGCGCCTTTCGGCGCTTTTGTCCGTGAAAGGGCACGGGTCTTCGAAAGGACGCATTTGATGGAAAGCGAAAACGGCAAGAGCGCACGGGGGGCGGTTGCGAATGCAGTCGACTTCCTTGTCACCCTTGCGATCGTGGCCGTGGTCGCCTTCGTCCTCAGGACCTTCGTGATCGAGCCCTTCAATATCCCTTCCGGTTCGATGGAGACCACCATCATGACCGGCGATATGGTCTTTTCCGAGAAGGTCAGCGTGCGCAACGGGGTGGAAGCGGGGCAGATCGTCACCTTCGCAGATCCGCAGGGCTCCTCGAAGACGCTCATCAAGCGCGTCATCGCAACCGGCGGGCAGACCGTCGATCTGGTTGACGGTTCGGTTTCCGTCGATGGAGTCGTGCTTGACGAGCCCTACGCAACCGGATACTCGGTGCCGCTCGATACTGTGGACGGCGTGCGAATCTCCTATCCCTATACCGTGCCGGAGGGTAGCGTCTGGGTGATGGGGGACAATCGCGAGCATTCCCTTGATTCCAGGTATTTCGGACCCATCCCCGAGCAGAGCGTGAGTGCCCGCGCCCTGTTCGTGTACTGGCCCCTGGAAAACGTCGGCGTACTGCATTAGCGTCGGATCGGCGTGCAATCAGTCAGTTAAAGATAGAAAAAGGAGAGTCATGGCAACGGAAAGGGCAGCTTTCGGCGGCGAGAACGCGCCGGTACCCAGCTTCCAAGACATCATCATGAGCCTTCAGCATTACTGGGCGGCTCAGGGCTGCGTCATCTTGCAGCCTTACGACGGCGCGGTGGGCGCTGGCACCAACCATACGGCAACCACTCTGCGCTCCCTGGGTCCTGATACCTGGCGCACCGCCTACGTGCAGGGTTGCCGCCGTCCTACCGACGGCCGTTACGGCGAGAATCCCAATCGCCTGCAGTTCTACTATCAGTTCCAGGTGCTCATGAAGCCCTCTCCCGACAACATCCAGGACCTGTACCTGGGCAGCCTGCGCGCCATCGGCGTCGATCCCGACAAGCACGACGTCCGTTTCGTCGAAGACGACTGGGAAAGCCCTACCCTGGGTGCATGGGGCCTGGGCTGGGAAGTGTGGCTCAACGGCATGGAGGTCACCCAGTTCACCTATTTCCAGCAGGTGGGCGGCTTCGAGTGCAGTCCCGTCCCCGTCGAGATCGCGTACGGCTTGGAGCGCCTGACCATGTATATCCAGGGCGTCGATTCGGTTTACGACATCATCTGGGCCCGCGGCGACGACGGCGTGGAATTCACCTACGGCGACGTCTACCTGGAAAACGAGCGCGAGTTCTCCACCTATAACTTCGAAATCGGCAATACCGAATTCCTCTTCGAGGCATTCAACCAGTACGAGCGCGAGGCCCAGGCGTGCCTGGCGGCGAACCTGCCCCTGCCCGCATACGACTGGGTGCTCAAGTGCTGCCACACCTTCAACCTGCTGGACGCACGCGGCGTCATCTCCGCGACCGAGCGCATGGCATATATCCTGCGCGTGCGCTCCATGGCAAAGGATTGCTGCGCTTCATACATGGAAACCGTGGTCGGCATTGCGCCCGCCGTCGAGGAAGGGGAAGGTGAATAGGCGATGACCCATACTCTCGCATTCGAGATCGGCACCGAGGAGATTCCCGCTTTCGATCTGGATTCCGCAAACAAGCAGCTCGAGAAGATGGTCCCTGAGATGTTCCAGGCGGCCCGCATCCCCTTCGACAGCGTCGAAATCCATTCCAGCCCCCGTCGACTGATCGTCCTGGCAAACGGCGTTGCAGACCAGACCGAGGCGCTGGTGGAAGAGCATAAGGGCCCTGCGGCCAAGATCGCCTTCGACGAGCAGGGCAACCCCACCAAGGCGGCCATCGGCTTCGCCCGCGGCAAGGGTCTGGGTGTGGAAGACCTCGAGCGCCGCGACGTCAACGGCACCGAGTACGTGTATGCGGTGAAGAACGTGCCGGCAACCCCCGTCGCCGACCTTCTGCCCGACGTGCTCGCAGGCATCATCCCCGCCATCAAGTGGCCTCGCAGCTGCCGTTGGGCGGCTTATGGCGAGTACTTCGTCCGCCCCATCCGCTGGATCGTGGCCATGCTGGACGAAACCGTCATCCCCGTTTCCTATGCCGGCGCCGTTTCCGGTAACCAGACCATGGGCCACAGGGTGCTTGCCCCCGGCTTCCACACCGTGGACACCGCGGCGAACCTGATGCAGGTTATCCGCGATGCGGCGGTCGTCCCCAACCAGGCGGAGCGCGAGGCGATCATCCGCGAGGGCGTTGCGGCCATCGAGCGCGAAACGGGCTTTACCGCCGACCTGCCTGCGAAGACCCTGCTCGAGGTCACCAACCTGTCCGAGCATCCCACCCCGCTGTGCGCGAGCTTCGACGAGGAATTCCTGAAGGTTCCCGAAGAGATCATCGTCGATGCTATGCTGATGCATCAGCGCTACTTCCCCCTGTATGACGCGCAGGGCAAGCTCACCAACAAGTTCATCATCGTCTCCAACGGCGACCCCGCCTGCAATGCGACCATCATCGATGGCAACGAGCGCGTGGTGCGCGCACGTTTGGACGACGCGAAGTTCTTCTACGAGGAAGACCTGAAGAAGCCCCTCGAGGAATATGTCGAGCGGTTGGACGAGGTGGTGTTCCAGGAGCAGCTGGGTACCGTCCGCGATAAGGCGGACCGCCTGGTGAAGCTGGCGGACCATCTTGCCGCCGATGCCCAGCTGGGCGAGGCGGATGCCGCCGACCTGAAGCGCGCCTGCTACCTGTGCAAGGCCGACCTGGTCACCAACGCGGTCATCGAGTTCACGAGCGTCCAGGGCGTCATGGGATCCTACTACGCCCAGGCGGCGGGCGAGACCGATCAGGTCGCCCGTGCCATCGAGCAGCATTACCGTCCCCGCTTCGCGGGCGACGATGCGCCCGACAGCCTTGTCGGCAAACTGGTTGCCTTTGCGGACAAGCTGGATACCATCTGCGGCCTGATCGCCGTGGGCCAGGGCCCCACCGGCTCCTCCGACCCCTTCGCGCTGCGCCGTAGCGCCATCGGCATCGTGAACATGCTCGATGCGGGCCTCCCCGTATCCCTGGCAGCCGCGATCGATTGCGCGCTTGCGGGTTATGCGGGCATCGACTTCGATGCCGCTGCCGCCCGTGCGGAAATCATCGACTTCTTCATTACTCGTACCAAGGTCATCCTGCGCGATGCCGGCAACGCGGCCGACGTGGTCGACGCGGTTCTGGCTGCAGGCATCGAGGAGCCCGCGGTCATCGCGGAGCGCACCCGCGCCCTGGCACAGGCACGCAGCGAGATGCCCGAAGTACTCTCCGATCTGGCTGCGGCTTACACCCGTGCGAACAACCTGCGCGACGAGGCCCTGGGCATTGCGGTGGACGAGGCTCTGACCGGCGCCGAGGAAACCGCCCTGAACGAGGCAGTCAAGGCTGCCGAGGATGCCATCCCCGTCCTGCTGGAAGGCGGCGACTATCCCGCGGCGCTTCGCCAGCTGGCGAACCTGCGCGGTCCCATCGATGCGTTCTTCGAGGCGGTCATGGTTATGGACGAGGACGAGGCGCTGAAGAACAACCGCCTGCGCCTGCTCAACCGCTTCGTTTCCGTGTTCGCGAGCGTTGCGGACTTCTCCGCCCTGGCAAAGGCGTAGCGAATGCTGATCGATAAGAACAACGTAGTGCATCTGCCCACGGTCCAGGTCATCAGCGACTCCGGTGGCTGGACCGCGCAGATGATCGTGCGCGCGGCGTCCAGCCAGTTCGGGGATTTCGATCCCACCTTCGAGCTCTTGACCGACGTCAGTTCTATCGGCGAGATCGAGACCTTCCTGGCGCAGCAGGCGAAGTTCTTCAAGGAAAACTACGGCCGCGAGAAACTGGTGGTGTTCTACACCCTGGTTTCCCGCGAGCTGTGCGGCCAGATGGAGGAATTCCTCTCCCATCATCCGGAGATCTTCGCGGTCGACCTGATGACCGACGCCCTGCATGCCATCTCGGAGGTCAGTGGTTTATGCCCGCTGCTCAAGCCAGGCCAGCTGCACCTGACCGATACCCGGTACTTCAAGCGCATCGAGGCGATCGAGTTCACCATCGCCCATGACGATGGCAAGCGGCCCGAGGAACTGGAGAAGGCCGATGTGGTGCTTCTGGGCGTATCGCGCTCCGGCAAGACGCCGACTTCCATCTTCCTTTCCCAACAGGGCCTGCGCGTTGCGAATATCCCGCTCGATCCCCTGAGCGAGCCCCCGGCGCAGCTGTTCGACGTGGAGCCTTCCAGGATCTTCGGCCTCATGACCACGCCGGACGTGCTGGTGGGCATCCGCCAGCGCCGCCTGGGCAAGGCCGCGGGCGTGGCGAGCAGTTATGCCGATCCGGAAAAAGTCTACGAGGACCTGGAGAAAGCCCGCGCTCTTATGCGGAAATTGGGATGCATCGTCATTCACACCGAGAATAGGGCCGTTGAAGAAACCGTCCAGGAAATTATGAGTTACTATATGATGACGCACCCCCGCAGCAGCATCAATTAGCGGCGGATGCTCGATCATTCAGACTATTCATGTCTAAGGAGAAAGAAAAGTGGCTGAAGTAGTTAAGCGCGTGTATGCATTCGGCAAGGATGCTGCCGGCAATAACGTTTCCGAAGGCGACGCCAGCATGAAGGCCATCCTTGGCGGCAAGGGCGCGAACCTGGCCGAGATGGCTAACATCGGCCTGCCCGTGCCTCCCGGATTCACCATCACCTGCCAGACTTGCATGGAGTATGCCAATGCCGGCAACCAGTGGCCCGAAGGCGCCCTCGAAACCATCGAGGAATACCGCGTTGACCTGGAAAACCGCCTGGGTAAGAAGATCGGCGATGCAGAGGATCCCCTGCTGGTGTCCGTCCGCTCCGGTGCTCCTTTGTCCATGCCCGGCATGATGGATACCGTCCTCAACCTGGGTCTGAACGACGAGTCCATCAATGGCCTGATCAAGCAGACCGGCAACGAGCGCTTCGCTTGGGACTCCTATCGCCGTTTCATCCAGATGTTCTCCAACGTCGTCATGGGTCTTGATGGCGACTTGTTCGAAAATGCCATCACCGCAATGAAGGCGGTTCGCGGCGTCAAGAGCGACGTCGACCTGACTGCAGAGGACCTGCAGCAGCTGGTCGCCAAGTTCAAGGAGATCTTCTCCGACGCAGTCGATCCCGCTGCATATCCCGACCTGGCCAAGGATGGCGTGGCAGTATTCCCCCAGGATCCCAGCATCCAGCTGAAGCTGGCAATCGAAGCCGTTTTCGGCAGCTGGAACAACCCCCGCGCCACCCTGTACCGCAAGAAGAACAAGATCTCCGACGACCTGGGCACCGCAGTCAACGTGCAGTCCATGGTCTTCGGCAACAAGGGCGAGACCTCCGCTACCGGCGTGGCCTTCACCCGCAACCCTGCTAACGGCAGGAAGGAATTCTACGGCGACTACCTGATCAACGCCCAGGGCGAGGACGTCGTCGCAGGTATCCGCAACACCAGCCCGATCGCAGAATTGAAGCAGAACCCCGGCCTGGAAGAAGCCGGCGAGCAGCTGGAAGGCATCTTCACCCTTCTGGAAGACCACTTCCGCGACATGTGCGACATCGAATTCACCATCGAGCAGGGCAAGCTGTACATGCTGCAGACCCGCGTGGGCAAGCGCACCGCAGCCGCTGCCATCCGCATCGCCATCGAGATGGTCGAAGAGGGCCTGATCACCAAGCAGGAAGCCGTCCAGCGCGTCAGCCCCGAACAGCTCGACCAGCTGCTCCATCCCCAGTTCAACAAGGATGCCACCTATGACGTTCTGGCCCGCGGCCTGAACGCATCCCCCGGTGCTGCCGTGGGCGAGGCGGTATTCTCCTCCGATGCGGCCGTTGCTGCTGCAGCCGAAGGCCGCAAGTGCGTGCTCGTCCGCTGGGAGACCAACCCCGACGACCTTGCAGGCATGATCGCAGCCGAAGGCATCCTCACCAGCCATGGCGGCAAGACCAGCCACGCAGCGGTTATCGCACGCGGCATGGGCGCTCCCTGCGTCTGCGGTGTCGAGGCGCTGCGCATCGATGCCGAGAAGAAGGAGGCAGTCGTTGCGGGTACCGACGTGGTCATCCGCGAAGGCGACATGATCTCCATCGACGGCACCACCGGTATCGTGGTCTTGGGTGCTGTCGATCTGGTCATGCCCGAGCTGACCGGCGACCTGGACACCATCCTGGAGTGGGCCGACGAATTCCGCACCCTGGGCGTGCGTGCCAATGCCGACAACCCCGATGACGCCCAGCTTTCCCGCGACTTCGGCGCCGAGGGCATCGGCCTGTGCCGCACCGAGCACATGTTCCTGGGCGATCGCAAGCAGATCATCCAGAAGTTCATCCTCAACGACGATGAGGAAATCCGCGAAGAGGCTGCAGCCCAGCTTTCCGAAGCCCAGGTCGGCGACTTCTACGGCATGTTCAAGGCAATGGACGGCCTGCCCGTCATCGTCCGCCTGCTCGACCCGCCGCTGCACGAGTTCCTGGAAAGCCCCCGTGCCCTGGACGTGGAAATCGCCCGTATGGAGGCAACCGGCGCGGACGCTGCCGAAATCGCCCAGAAGCGCGCGCTGCTGGCTAAGATCGACTCCTTCGCAGAAGCCAACCCCATGCTCGGCATGCGCGGTTGCCGTCTGTCCATCATGTTCCCCATCCTGCCCGTGCTGCAGGTCCGCGCTATCGCGACCGCTGCCGCCCAGCTGAAGAAGGAAGGCCTCGATCCCAAGCCCGAGGTCATGATTCCCCTGGTCAGCACTGTCAAGGAGCTCGACAAGCTGCGTGCCGTGGCAGAGCAGGTAATCGCCGAGGTCGCCCAGGAGCAGGGCGTCGAGCTGGATATCGAAATCGGCACCATGATCGAGCTGCCCCGTGCTGCCGTGACCGCTGACGAAATCGCCACCAAGGCGGACTTCTTCAGCTTCGGCACCAACGACTTGACCCAGACCACCTTCGGCTTTAGCCGCGACGACGTCGAGGGCGAGTTCGTCCCCACCTACCTGGAGCAGAAGCTGCTGCCCTACAATCCCTTCGCAACCATCGATCCCGGCGTTGCCAAGCTGGTCAAGATGGGTGTCGAACTGGGCCGCTCCGGCAACCCCGATCTGACCGTGGGCGTCTGCGGCGAGCATGGCGGCGACCCCGACTCCATCCATACCTTCAATGCGATCGGCCTGGATTACGTCAGCTGCTCTCCCTATCGCGTCCCCGTCGCACGCCTTGCTGCCGCTCAGGCTGCCCTGGGTGCTGCCGACATCGACAAGTAAGCCGAAAGGCGCGAAATACGCACACCATCCCCGTAAGCGGGAAGGCGAAGTATGCATCCCGAAAGGAGCCTGCATTTGCGGGCTCCTTTTCTGTTTTCGCGAAAATCAACAAAAACGTGAATCAGGGTGAAAGAGGACATCTGTTACGGGGAAAGCTAAAAATAACCGTGATAAGCATTCCTATAGGGAATAATCACGGGTTTTCGGGTTCCTATCGCGCCCTTGCGGTGAATTCGATTGGGGATGGCGCTTTCATTAGACTTCACGCCATGCGGATTATCTTCCTGTTTCAGGAGGGTGATCGAGGAAAACGGCAAAAGTCGTTAATGGCAAAGGAGGGGAAATGAATAAGTTGAAACCCAAGTTCTGGAATTCGGTATTCGTGATATCGCTGGTGCTTTGCGTGATCATCGCGGTATGGGCCGTGGGGTTCAACGCAAACTTCTCGGTGGTGTCCAATGCGGTCCTGAACTTCCTGGAGGTGAGGTTCGGCTGGCTGTACCTGCTTTCTGTATTGGCATTCGTCATCTTCTGCATCGTCATCGCTGCGAGCAAGTACGGGAAGATCAAGCTTGGACCCGATGATTCCAAGCCCGAATACTCAACGATTTCCTGGTTTGCGATGCTGTTCGGTTGCGGTATGGGTATCGGTCTGATGTTCTGGAGCGTGTCCGAACCTATCTGCCGCTTGGCTGCCCCTATGGTGGGAATCGACGCCGGTAGCCAGGAAGCAGCTATGTTCGCGATGAGGTCCACGTTCATGGACTGGGGCTTCCACGCATGGGCGATCTTCTGCGTGCTGGGTCTGGGCCTCGCCTTCGTGAGCTTCCGTTTGGGTAAGCCGCAGCTGGTAAGCTCTGTGCTCGAGCCCCTAGTCGGCGAGAAACTCACTCGCGGTTGGCTGGGCAAGCTGGTCGATATCCTGGCGATCTTCGCCACCGTTGCAGGTATCGTCACCTCTTTGGGTCTGGGCACCATGCAGATCGGTGCAGGTTTGAACCACCTATTCGGTATTCCTAATACGCTGGGCATGCTGATCGGCATCGTGGGAATCATCTCGGTGATCTACATCGGCACTGCCGTCATCGGTATCGACAAGGGCATTGCTACCGTGGGCAACATCAACCTGGTTCTAGCCGTGGTCTTGCTGGTGCTGTGCTTCGTCTTGGGCCCCACCCAGGCGCAGCTCGATAACCTGGTTGGCGGCATCGGCGCCTACTTCCAGGAATTCATCCAGGATTCGCTGCTGTTGACCGGCTTCAACGACAACAGCTGGGTATTCAACTGGCGTGTCTTCTACTGGGCTTGGTGGATTGCATGGGCACCCTTTGTGGGCATGTTCATCGCCCGTATCTCCAAGGGCCGCACAGTCCGCGAGTTCATCGCCGGCGTGCTCTTGGTTCCGTCCATCGTATCCGTCATCTGGTGCGCGATCTTGGGTTCCATGGGTATGAACCTGTTCTTCGACGGAACGCTGACCTTGGAGCAGCTGACCGAGATCTCCGCCACTCCCGAAGTGGGCCTGTTCGTAACCTTCAGCCACTATCCCTTGGGTATGGTCATCTCCGTCATCGCGATCTTCCTGCTCTGCACCTTCTTCGTGACCTCGGCGAATTCCGGCACCTTCGCCTTGTCAATGCTCTCTTCCGAGGGCGTGCAGAATCCGCCTAAGAGCAAGATGCTGTTCTGGGGTATCGTGCAGTCCGTAACGGCGGTGGGCATGCTGATCGCAGGCGGTTTGAAGCCTTTGCAGACCATGTCCGTGGCCTCGGCCTTCCCGTTCATATTCGTCATGTTGGCGGTGATGGTCGCCGTGCCCATTGCGCTGGGGCGCGAGTATCGCAAGATGAAGGGCGTCTCGTCGCCAGGCGGCGATGATACTGGGGAAGCCGTGGCATGCGAGTGTGCAGAAGGCTCCCCTGAAGCCTAGAACCTTTGTTGGGCCTATCGATCGATCTTGGCCCTGAAGTCGAACGATTCCCTTGGAAGGCACCCGGTGCGAATCCTGCACCGGGTGCCTTTCTGCGCTTTATCAGGGTACTGCACAGGGGTGCTTCACCCTGCACAGGGGCTGTGCTCCGGCTGCGGGAACGGTGCCTTATGGGTCCTGAGGGCGGGGACAGCCGTTATGGGCCTTGCTCGCAGGCGGTTGGCGCGTCGACGCCGATGGTGCCTTGGCGGTGGGTAGTCGTTATGGCCTTGGGTCGCGGGGGGCGTGGGAGGTATCGGGATCGCTTTCACGGTGCGGATGGGAAGGCGGTCGGGACCTTAGAGGGCAGAGCTTCGAAGGTGGGTCTCCTTAGCCTTGAAAGCGCTCCGAATGCGGTTCCTATCAATCATCTTTTGCATGAAAACTTTCAAATAACCGCTGTTTGCAACGTGCCTCCAAACAGAATCGCGATAAGGATTCCTGAAATGAAACGAAGGAGCGGTTTCGGTTTCGATTGTTAGCCCGTGCGGAAATTTGAACCAGCACCCTTCCGCGCGCAAAATCCTAAGCATCAACCAAGTCGATCCCGGCACTCTCCGGGGTTTGTCGGGGTTGATCGGTTGATCAATTGGAGGCGTTGAAAGGAAGAAATCATGTCGAAGCTCTCCGAACTTGCTAAATGCGTCGAATCCGGTAACACTGCCGATGTCGTTGCCCTTACCAATGCTGCCCTCGAAGAAGGCAATGCTCCCATCGATGTCTTGAACATCGGTCTGGTCGAGCCCATCAACGTACTGGGTGAGGAATTCCGTCTGGGCCATATCTACGTACCCGAGCTGCTGGTCGCCTCCAAGGCGATGAAGCTTGGCGTCGAGGTTGTAAAGCCGCTGCTGATGGGCGAAGGCGGCCAGTCTGCAGGCAAGGCGGTTTTCGCAACCGTCGAAGGCGACATGCATGACATCGGCAAGAACCTGTGCGTCATGCTCCTGGAAAGCGCCGGCTTCGAGGTTCTGGACCTGGGCATGGACGTCGAATGCGACGACATCATCGAAGCAGTCCAGGAAGACGAGGATGTCCGCCTGGTCGGCCTTTCTGCAATGCTCACCACCACCATGTACAACATGCAGGACGTTATCGAGGCCCTGGAAGAAGCCGGCCTGCGCGACCGCGTCAAGGTCATCATCGGCGGCGCTCCCGTGAACAGCAAGTTCGCAGCCCAGATCGGTGCTGACGGTTATACCGAAAACGCCCCTGGTTGCGTTGACTTCTCCAAGCAGCTGATGGCTGAACTGTAAGCGCAAACCACGTATCTACGCGAGAGATCCTCTCGAAGTCTCGATTGGAAAAGAACGAAAGGAACGTTCATCATGACTTCCTCTTACCTGAATGGAAAGAAGCACACCCGTAGGGCTTTCAAGGGTCGCGGCCTGAGCTTCCTTACCGAATCCGAAATGGAAACCATCCACAGCAAGACCCTGCAGCTGCTTCAGGAAACCGGTTTCATGATGCAGGACAAGGTAGCCCTCGAAATGCTGAAGGAAGCAGGCTGCCGTGTCGAGAAGAAGCGCGTTTACATGCCCCCCGCTCTGGTCGAGTGGGCTATCAAACAGGCTCCTTCCCGTATCCAGCTGTATGACCGCGATGGCAACTTCGCAATCGACGCAGGCGGCCGCAATGCCTATTATGGCGTCGGTTCCGCAGAGCCCCGCATCCTCGACCCCTTTACCGGCGAAGAGCGCCTGTGCACCGAAGAGGACAACAAGAATGCCGTCAAGGTTGCAGACGCAATGCCCTACATCGACTACATGATGTCCCTGTGCCAGGTTTACGATCATCCCAAGACCTCTTATCAGCATGAGTATGCAGCGATGATCCGTTATTCCTCCAAGCCCCAGGTAGTGATCGTTGACGACCTTCAGGGTATCAAGGACGTCGTCGAGATGGCGAGCATCGTTCGCGGCGGTCTGGACAAGCTGCAGCAGAAGCCCTTGTTCATCCTGTACTGCGAACCCACTTCTCCCTTGAATTGCACCAAGGACTCCATCGAGAAGGTGCGCTACATGGCAGAGAACAACCTGCCTGTGCTCTACGCCCCCATTCCCATGAATGGTGCAACCGGCCCCATCAGCATGGCTGCCAACATTATCCAGGGCAATGCGGAAACCCTGATCGGCCTGGTAGTTGCCCAGCTTGTCCGTCCCGGCGCACCGGTGCTGTTCGGTGGCATCCTGACCAATATGGACATGAAGTCCCTGCAGCCCACCTACGGTTCTCCCGAAACCCAGATCGAATCCCTGGCCCTTTCCGAGCTCGGCCGCGACTACTACCATCTGCCCACCTGGGGTACCGCAGGCTGCACCGCTTCCAAGCTTCCCGATGAGGCTGCCGTTCTCGAAGGCGCCCAGTACATCACCATGGCGGGCATGTCCGGCATCAACATCATCCATGACGTCGGATATACCCAGTTCGGCCTGTGCCTGAGCTGCGAGCTCGTCGTCATGATGAATGACGCTATCGGTCGCGTACGCCGTCTGTTCGACTGCGTCGACGTTTCCGACGAGGCCTGCCTGATGGATTGCATGCGCGAGGTCGGCCCGAAGGGCCACTTCCTGGGCGAGGAATCTACCGTCAGGATGAATTGCGAGCATTGGGAAAGCGACCTGGAAGACCGCAACGAAGTCGGTCGCTGGAGGGAACTTGGCGCAAAGACCATGGGTCAGCGTGCAAACGAAGTCGTTCGCGACATCATCGAGAACGGCGAGCTGAATACCCTTCCCCCCGAGATCGACGCCCAGATCGTCGCCCTTATCGACCGTATCGATAAGGCAGAGGCTGAGATGCTCAAGTAGCAGCTGATTCTAAGCGGGTCGGATGCGCAAGGTTCGACCCGCTTTCGTTTTCCATCCCCTTCGTGTAGTGAGTCTGGTTACCATGAGGCTAGCAATCGGAATCGATACCGGCGGAACCTGCACCGACGCTGTTGTGTACCGTCTCGACGACAGGCAGATCCTTGCCTGCGCGAAATCCCCGACGACCCACGAGAACCTGTCAAAGGGAATCGGGAATGTGATTTCAAAGCTTCCGGACGATTTGGTCCATGAAGCGGAAGTCGTCGCGCTTTCCACGACGCTTGCGACCAATGCCTGCGTCGAGGGGAAGGGCGGAAGGGCGAAGCTCGTCTTCTTCGGCGTGTCGCCCCAGAACGTGAGGCGCGTCGGTCCGGAATGCGGGCTATCTGCCGATGATGACAATATCGTCTACGTGGAGTGCAAGACGAAGATCAACGGCGAAGTGGTCGAGCCCCCCGATTGGGAGGAATTCGAGGAGCGTATTCATGAGCGCTTCGACGAATGCGATGCCGTGGGCGTTGTGGAAATGTACGCCAGGAAATCCGGCGCCAATCTGGAAAAGCGCGCCGCAGCCCTGATCAAAGAGCATATCGGCATTCCCGTGGTATGCGGCTACTCGCTGTTCAACGAGTACAACATCATCAAGCGCGGCGCATCGGCCCTGCTCAACGCCCGTTTGCTTTCGGTAATCGATAGGTTCCTGAAGGCTGTGGAAACCGTGATGGAAGATCGCGGCATCACCGCCCCCGTGGTTATCGTCCGCAGCGATGGCTCCCTGATGACCGGGGAATTCACGGCAACCCGTCCGGTCGAGACGCTTCTGTGCGGCCCGGTCGCAAGCGTGATGGGCGCTATGGAGCTTTGCGACGAGAGGGATGCCCTGGTCGTGGATATCGGCGGTACCACCACCGATGTGGCCTTCGTGAAGAACGGCCTTCCCCAGCGCGTGAAGAACGGCGTCCGTATCGGATCGTGGGACACCTTCGTCAAGGGCCTGAGCGTGGACACCTTCGGTTTGGGAGGGGATAGCGGCGTTATCGTGGATCCCTCGACCGACGAATTGGTGCTGGAGGATTCGAAGGTCATGCCCCTGTGCATGGCGGCGGTGCAGTATCCCTCCATGATCGGCCTGCTCAAGCGCGAGGATTTCAGCAGGAGCAGGGTGAACAACCAACGCAAGCACATTTATGTGAGCTTGCGCGATATCTCGGAGAAGAAATTCTACACTGCGCGCGAACGGGCGATTGCAGCGGCGCTCACCGAGCCCAAGACCCTTGAGAGTCTGACCGATGTGCTGGGCGAGACCGTGCTGGAATACCACATCGAGCGCCTGGTCCGCGAGGGCGTGCTCATCCGCTGCGGCGTCACTCCCACCGATGCGATGCATTTCAAAGGCGACTTCGAAGCCTATTCCAAGGAAGCGTCCCAGCTGGGTCTGAATATCATGGCCCGAATCATCGGTTGCGAGCCGGCGCAGCTCGCAGAGGACATTTACGACGTATTCAAGAAAAAGCTGTATTGCAATCTGACCCGCATCTTCATCGAAGACGCTTTCCCTTCCATCAGGGAAAACGGCATCGGTTCTGCCCTGGGCGAGCTTATCGCCGATTCCTACGAGCAGGCGAAGACAGGTGTTCCGCGCGAATTCCTGACGGCCCGTTTTTCCACTCCGGCTGCACTTGTGGGCGTTGGTGCCCCGACATCGCTTTTCCTTCCCGATGTGGCCGCGATGCTCGGCGCGAAGTATGTAGGTGACGAGCACTCATCCGTTGCCAATGCGCTCGGCGCCGCGGTGGGCAAGGTGAGGGCTGCGGTGACCTTCGAGGTCCGCTATCAGCCCGAATCCGACACCTATGTGGTTTTCGGTTTCGGCGAACGCGTGGTCTGCGAGGTTCTCAATCCTGCCAAGGAACTGGCCCGTGGGCTTTCGAGGCGCTATGCGGAGCAGGAAGCCGTGGAGATGGGCGCCGATCCAGATTCCATGGAAAGCAGCATCGAAGAGGAGGAGCTCGGGGTGGATACCGACTTCGGCGTCGTCTACCTGGGCTACAAGATCACAACGAGCGTACAGGCCAGATTGCGCCTGAATTAACAGTCATTCGAGTTTGAGGAGAATGCAATGACGAAGTTCAACATGCAGGAATGGGCTGAAGAGATCATCGCTGCGAAAGACCGCAGGAACCTTCCCGTCCTGTTCTTCCCCGTCCTGAAGAATATCGACATGCCCGTGCCCGATTCCGTCAAGGATCCCGTCAATGTGGCCAAGGGCATGCGAGAGGTAATCGACGAATACCCCGACACCATCGCCGCCGTGACCGGCATGGACCTGACCGTGGACTCCGAGGCCTTCGGCGTGGAAGTGAAGTTCAGCAAGCGCCAGGCCCCCAATACCAAGAACCATATCGTCTCCACTGCGGAAGACGTCCGCAACCTGCAGATTCCCGACATCCACAGCGGCCGCGTTGACGTGTTCAACGACGCCATCGGCGAGGCGGAGAAGCTGATCGACGACCGTCCCATCCTGGGCGGCATGTTCGGTCCCTTCTCTCTGGCGGCGAACCTGATGGATGTATCCGATGCGATGATGAAGGTCGTCCACGAGCCCGAGATGATGCACGAGCTCTTGGAGAAGTGCACCGAATGGCTGATCAAGCGCGCCCAAGGCTATAAGGATGCCGGTGCTTGCGGCGTATTCATGGCAGAGCCCACCGCCGGCATCATGAACCCTGCGATGCTGGATGAATTCTCCTCCAAGTACATCAAGCGCATCGTCGACGCCGTACAGGACGACTACTTCTTCATCATCCTGCATGACTGCGGCAGCGTCACCGATTCCGTGGAATCCATGTACAACACCGGTTGCAAGGGCTTCCATTTCGGCAACGGTGTCGACATGAAGGATGTCATGCCCCAGATTCCCGCCGATGTCCTGGTCTTCGGCAACCTGGATCCCTCCGAGGTGTTCACGCTGGGTACCCCCGATTCTATCCGCAAGGACACCCTGGACCTTCTGGAAGCGATGAAGCCCTATCCCCATTTCGTTCTTTCGAGCGGCTGCGATCTGGCTCCCCTGGTCGAGAACGAGAACCTGGAAGCCTATTACCAGGCCTGCCGCGACTTCAATGCGCAGAATGCCTAATTGATTTTGCAGCACCGTTTCTGGAAAAGACGATTGACTGGCTGGTTTCCAGCCAGTCAATTTTTTACCGGTAATTGCCGCTGTAGGAAACGTTCCCATCGAACATGATTATTCGTTAAAAGCAGAATTATTAACACGATTATAATTACCCTTATCACGAGGGGTGAATGCCCGCCTTTGGGGTCGGGCGCGAAAAAACAAGGATGAAAGGCAGGCGGAAATGAACAATCAGGATACCGTTTCTTCCCGCGTGGGCCGAAAAATCAGATTCTTCAGGAAAAAGCGGAATCTTTCCCAGGAAGAGCTCGCACGTGCGATCCATAAGTCGAAGTCGACCTTGTCCAAGTACGAGTCGGGCTCCATTTCCATCGACGTCGACTCCCTGTACGAGATCGCATGTGCATTGGGGGTGGAAATCTACCAGCTCGTCGACGAAAAGGTCGTCGATGAGGCGCCTCAAACGCTTGCCCGGCCCCTGTTCGACGGCAAGAACATTCTCTATATGTATTACTACGACGGCAGGTTCAAATCCGTGGTCACTACGGTTTTGGAAGTCAAGTACGAGCGGGCGGTCGGCAACAACATCCCCGTCTATTGCTATATGGATTGCCCTTCTGTGAAGAATTACGAATCCTGCAAGTACTACTACAGCGGTTCGATGGTCTGCCACGATCTGGTTTCGTACGTATCCTTGGGCAATCCCAACAATTCCATGGAACAGCTTTCCTTCACCATCCTGAACCCCTTCCATCGCGGCATGGAGACTTGGGGGTTCATGCTGGCTATTTCCTACAACCCCATCGTTCCCTTGGCCTTGAAGTTCCTGATCATGCCCGAGCCGCTCCTGAAAAGCGACATCACCAGGGAAAAGCTTTCTTTCAGCAAGGACGAGCTGCGATTGGTGAAGGAATTGAACATGATGCTCCTCAGTACCTCGTGGCCGTAGGAAAGGGTGGTTTGAATGAGCGAGAAGAGGGTTATCGGACAAATAGACCTTGATTGCCTTGACGATGCCTGGGATTTCTTCGTAAGGCATTCGGGGGTATCCAGGGACTCGATGAATCCCAAGTATGAGAAGGCGGTTTATGAAGGGAAGCGCCTTATCGATGAGATTTGCAGTATCGGGGTGGTTTGCGAGCGCGTGGGAATCGATTCGATCGAAGGGGATTCGGTAAGCCTTTCCACGGGGCAGGTCCTGACGGGCAGGATGGTCGCGCGCGCCTTGGCGGATGCAAGCGAGCTCTATGCCTTCGTGATCACCTTGAACGGTTTTTCGGCGTTCGTATCCGATGACATCCTGACCGAGTACTTTGGCGACACCTGGGGCACATCCTATGTGGAAAGCGCCCAGGCGCTGCTTGCGGAAGAGGTTTCCGCCCAATTGGCGGAAGAGGGCATGAAGCGCACCCATATCTGGTGCCCTGGCCAAACGCAGTTCGAGATAGCCAATCAGCGCGTGCTCTTCGATCTGCTTTCTCCGCAGGATATCGGCTGCACGCTGTCTTCCCATCTAATGATGCAGCCCGTGAAATCCGCAAGCGGGGTGATGGGGGTGATTTCTCCGGATGTCGAGGAGATGCTCAAACCCTGCGATTATTGCACATTCAAGAAAAGCTGCCCTGCCTCCCAAAAGGGCTGCGCCTGCCTGTAAGGAGCGTGCAAGATGCCGACTGTAACCTTCCTTCCCCAGCTTGCCGTGGAGCAGGCAAGCGAGAACGAGCTGCTCCTTTCCGTCGCAGAGCGCGCAGGGGTGCTCATCGACGCCTCATGCAATGGCATGGGCACTTGCGGTGTGTGCAAGGTGAAGGTGGAATGCGCCGATCCTGCCGACTTCGACGAGCATGAGCTCGAGCACCTGGGGGACGCGGAGCGCGCTGCGGGATACCGCTTGGCGTGCCGCTTTCCGGTGACGGGCGATTGCACGGTCACCGTGCCGTCCATCCATGGAGGTTCGGACCGCAAGAAGAAGATGGTGCATCTTCCCGAGGGCTTTTCCGTGGGGGAGCGCGTGCGCCTGCGTTCCGTCAAGGTGCCCAAGGCGAAGATGGACTATCAGATCAATGACGTGGATAGGCTGCGCGAGGCTTTGGGCATGCAGGATCTGGAGGTGCCCTTCGACCTTCTGGACGGACTTCATGGGGAGCTTGCCGCAAAGCGCGGGCAGGTCACTGCCGTGCTCGATGGGAGCCTTCTGACTTGCGTCGAGGCCGGCCAGGTACAGGATTGCTACGGCGTTGCCTTCGACATCGGCACCACTACGGTGGTAGGCATGCTCTGGGACCTTCAGGCGGCACGGCTTGCGGGTGTGGCCACGCGCACCAACTACCAGAGCCTCTACGGCGCCGATGTGATCTCGCGTATCGCCTTCTGCATGGCCGAAGAGGGGAATTTGGCCGTATTGCAGTCGAAGGCGATGGCCTGCTGCAACGATATCATCGAAGAGCTGTGCGCGACTGCGGGAATCGATGCCAGCCGCATCGTCGATGCGGTGCTGGACGGTAACACCACCATGGCGCATCTAGCGCTGGGGGTGAGCCCCGAATTCATGTCCCGCACGCCCTTCGCGCCCGTGTTCCGCGAGGCGCAGGATGCCCGCGCCGATGCGATTGGCTTGCGGATCCACCCGCGCGCCAAGGTGCACTTCCTTCCCATCATCGCAGGCCACGTGGGTAGCGACATCGTGGGCATGATGCTCGCCGCCGATTTGGAGAAGATCTCTGGCTGCCACGTCGCCATCGACATCGGAACGAACGGCGAGGTGGTTGCCGTGAAGGACGGTAGGATGCTCTGCTGCTCCACGGCTGCAGGTCCCGCTTTCGAGGGGGCGACCATCGGCTGCGGCATGAGGGCGGCGCCCGGTGCCATCGAAGAGGTGGTCTTGAGCGAAGATGGCGTGTCCATCAGGGTGATCGACGGGGAAGGCCCGGTGGGAATCTGCGGCTCCGGCCTGATCGATGCGGTCGCCCAGCTGCTCGAGTGGGGCATCGTCGACGAGAGCGGTAAGATGCGCGACCGCGGCGAGTGCTTGGATGAGCGTGTGCCGCAAGCGCTGGCGGACCGCGTGGAAGGCGAGGGCCTGAACGCGCGGTTCGTGCTGGCGCGTGGCGGGGAAGGCGCGGATGTCGTGCTTTCCCAGAACGACATCCGCGAAGTCCAGCTGGCGAAGGGCGCGATCCTGGCAGGCATTCAGACCCTCATGAAGGAGCTGGGCATGGGCGAAGAGGACATCGATTCGGTGATGCTCGCCGGCGCCTTCGGCAACTACATCAAGCGCGAGAGCGCCCTGCGTATCGGGCTTCTTCCCCAGGTGGGTGCGGAGCGCGTAGTGCCTATCGGCAACGCTGCCGGCGTGGGCTGCTGCATGGCGCTGCTTTCCGGTGAAGAGCGTGTCCGTGCGCAGGAGATCGCAGACGCGACCGGGCATATCGAGCTTTCCCGCAACGAGGATTTCCAGGACTTCTACATCACGGCGATGACCTTCGCCCGGTAGCTTGGATGGGTTTTCCTTGAAATAGCCTTTGCAAAAGGTTAGACTAAAGTTTCTGGAATCGAAGGTTCCAAGCACATTGAAAAGGTGGAGCTCAGTCTCTTCCTGATGCGGCATCGGCTGCATCGGATAATGGGGGCGACTGGTTTCGACATGGTAGGTTTGATCTGAGGAGCAGGTCGTGGTCTCCTCGCCACGTTAAACAGGGGTACTGTCAAGTTTAATTGGCAAGACTAACACTGGCCGTATGGCCCTCGCTGCTTAATCTAGCGCAGCGCGTCAATCCGGGTTTCTTCTCCTGGGCCCGGTGCGATGTCATTTCAGGGAGATGCTTTCAGGCATGTAGCCGGTATGGCCTGAAAAAAGACTAAACCAGCTAGCGTAGGATGTGTTCGTCGACGAGCGAGTCCTGCGCGAATCCTAGTCGTCGACTAAGCTTGTAGTGCCTTGGGGATTATCTAGTATGGACCGGAGTTCGATTCTCCGCGCCTCCACCAAGTGAATTTGCGGCCGCATCCGAAAGGGTGCGGCCGTTTGCGTTTACGGGATTCGCATGAATCTTCGGAGCGGCTCCTGGTAGCGATGCGGGGCGGGTCGGACGGTTGCCCTCATGCGATCTTCCCGGCAGCGGTGAAGAAGATTCCCAAGGCGATGACGCAGACCCCTATGGTGCGCAGGGGCTCCATCCTGATCTTTCGGCAGCCGAGCCATCCTTTGGAGTCGATGCAGACGCTTGCAGCGAGCTGCGCGAAGGTTCCCGTGGCGACCATCAGGCCTGCGCCGAGCAGGGATGTCGCGATTGCGGTCGATACTACGCCGATGACCCCGTAGAGGCCCCCGAATAGCTGCCAGGGACGGACGCCCTTAAGGGGTTTGAGGCGCCCTTTCGACTTGATGAGGGCGATGGCGAGGACCACGATCCAGGCGACGGCGAAGTTGACGAAGCTTGCCTCGAGGTATCCTACGTTGCCTGCGAGCACCGAATTGGTCGGGGCTTGGAGGGCGGCGAGGAATCCCAAGGCGAAGCATGCCAGCGCGCTCAACGCAAGGCGTGCGCTGTCGTTTCTCCCTTTTCGCGCTGTATCGCGTTTTCCCAGGTAGACGAGGAAGATTCCGACGGCAAGGGCTATGATTCCCGCAACGCGCAAACCGTTCAGGGGAATGGTTCGCATGGAGAGCAGGCCGAAGGAATCGATGAGCATGCTCATGGCGAGTTCTCCGAAAACCAGCAGGGTGGTACTCAGGGCGGCGCCCAGATAGGGGATGGTCCTGGTGAGCCCGAAGATGGTTGCGGCACCGTAGAGACCGCCGATCAACTGCCATTTGGGAACCGAGAGGGCGCCGGCAAGGTTTCCCTGTCCGGCAAGGGGAACGAGTATGCAGAGGAGAGCAAGACCGCCGGTGAAGGAAACGAGCGTCGCCTGGGTCGAGCCCGTTTTCTGCGCAAGCGAAGCGTTCGTAGGGCTCTGGATGGCGGCAGCGATGCCGAAAAGCAGAGCGGGGATGAGTGCAAGCAGGTGCATCGCTCAAGGCTCCTTTCCCGATAGCGTGTGCCGGCGATATGAGCAGAAACTATGGCGAAGGCCGAATGCCGTCTCCTTGAGGCTATACTGGGTTCATGGAATCAAGTGGAACCCAACTCGCAAGTATAGAGCAAGCCCCTGGTCAGGGGGCCTTTTCTTCGGGCCCTATCGGAATCTTCGATTCGGGCTATGGCGGGCTGACCGTGGCCCGCGAAATCATCAAGGCGCTTCCCAATGAGGATGTCATCTACCTGGGCGATACCTTGCGCTGCCCGTACGGCCCCCGCTCCCTGGCGGAAGTCGACAGCTTCGTCCAGCAGATCTGCAGCTGGCTTATCGAGCGCAAGGTGAAGATGATCGTCATCGCGTGCAATACCGCTACCGCTGCGGGCTTGAAGCATGCCCAGCAGGTCTTCGACGTGCCCATCATCGGCGTTGTCGAGCCGGGCGCGCGTGCTGCGGTGCGGACGACGCGCAACCGCAAAGTGGGCGTTATCGCCACCCAGGGAACCGTCGACTCGGGGGCGTATTCCAAATCTATCCGTTGCCAGGATGCAGGGGTGACCGTGTTCTCTACGGCGACCCCCCGTTTCGTCGAGATTGCGGAAATGGGTATCCGAATGGCTCAGGGCCCGATCGAAGATTACATGTCGCTTGCGTCCAAGGTCTATATCCGCCCCGCCTTCAGGGAAATCGCGCGCGAGTACCTTGAGCCGCTGCGTCGGACGGGAATCGATACCCTGGTGCTGGGCTGCACCCATTTCCCCCTGCTCAAAGCCCTGATCGGCGGCGTTGTAGGCCATGATGTGACCTTGATCGACTCGGCGAAGGAAACCGCGCGAGATGTGTGCGATATCCTGCGTCGGCGCGGTCAGCTGATGGGTCCCGATCACGTGCCCGAATACCGCTTCTTCAGCACGGGTACGGATGTTTCGGAATTCCAGCGCTTCGGGAGCAGGGTCCTGCGCATGGAGCTGCCGGAAGTGCAGCGTGTGGAATTCGACTAGAGCGAGAGGGAAAGGCAATGAGGAAGATCATCATCGCAAGCAATAACGCCCATAAGGTGGAGGAAATCGAGACCGCGCTCGACTTCGAGGGGTGGACCTTCCAGACCCTGAAGCAGGCCGGCCTGGAATCGGATCCCGCCGAAGACGCCGACAGCTTCGAGGGCAACGCGCGCATCAAGGCCCAGGCGGTCCACGCGCTCTGCGGAGGGGAGTGCGCCGTGCTCGCCGACGATTCCGGTTTGGAGGTGGATGCCCTGGATGGGGCGCCTGGCGTGTACTCTTCCCGTTACGCGGGCGAAGACGGCAACGACGCCGCCAACAACGCCAAGCTGTTCGCCGAACTGGAGGGCGTGCCCGACGCCGAGCGTACGGCGCGCTTCGTGTGCACCCTGGTGTTCATCGACGAGCAGGGGCGTGAGACCGTGGCGCGCGGCACCATCGAGGGCCGCATCGGGCATGAGCTGGTCGGCGAGAACGGCTTCGGCTACGACCCCCTGTTCATCCCCGACTGCTTCGGCGGCGAGCTCACCCTGGCGCAGGTGGACCAGGCGCAGAAGAATTCCGTCTCCCACCGCGGCAATGCCCTGCGCGCGCTGCGTCAGATGCTCTCCGAGTCGGGCGAATAGCGCAGATGGGGCAGGTTCCCGAAAAACCGCAGGCCATCGCTGTGAGTGCCTGCCTTCTGGGCCACCCATGCCGTTTCGATGGGGCATCGAAGCCCCATGCGGGGGCGATCGCCCTCGCCGAGCGCTTCGAGCTTCTGCCCGTGTGTCCGGAAGTTGCGGGCGGGATGCCCGTGCCCCATCCTCCGTGCGAAATCGATGCCTCTTCGCCTGAATTGCGCGTGGTCGATGCCGATGGCCGTGATGCTACGGGGGCATTCCTGGAAGGTGCGCGGCGTTGTGCCGATGCGGCCTGTGCTGCAGGATGCCGCTTTGCGGTGATGAAGGCGAAGAGCCCCTCATGCGGGAGCGGCCTGGTGTACGACGGGAGCTTTTCCGGCACTTTGATTCCGGGATGGGGGGTTGCCTCGGCGCTGATGCGGGAGCGGGGAATCCGCGTTATCGACGAAACGCAGTTGGGCCTGCTGCCATGAGGATGCGTTGCCTTCCGTGCGAGACGGTGGGGTGCGGTGGGTTGAAATGCCGTCGAGATGCGATGCGGTCGCATATTGGTTCCGGTTGCCCGTCTTGCCCGATGCGTACCGGAAGCGTTTCCATGCGACTGCGCCGCGAAGCCAGGCGATTCGTGAACTTGGAAAGAAAATACTCGTCCACGGCGGATAGTTTGGTATACTGCAAGAGCTGAAAAGGCGGGACGTGGCGCAGTTTGGTAGCGCGCCTGCTTTGGGAGCAGGATGTCGCAGGTTCGAATCCTGTCGTCCCGACCATCTTGCCTTCAGTGCATTAATGCGGGTGTAGTTCAATGGTAGAACTCCAGCCTTCCAAGCTGATAACGCGGGTTCGATTCCCGTCACCCGCTCCAAGGAGCATCCAGGATCCATCGCATGCGGTGGATCCTTTTTCATTTGCCCGTATTCCGAAATGATTCCTGCAATCGATGCGTCCGCGCCGATAGGCCGTTGGAAAACAACTAAGATTGTCCCCAGAAATATGGACGGCGCGATCCTGTTTTCATCCATCCCTGATTCCCGTTGTTTCTTTTCCCGGAGCAAGACGAAGGAGGTCGAACGAATGAGGAAGCCCGATTCGCTGCATCCCTTGTCACCATGCCATCTTTCCCAACGCATGTTGGCGGTACTGCTTTCTTTAGTGCTTGCTGTTTCGATGTGCCCTCTGCCCTCCTATGCCGATGAAGGGTCGACGACCCTGGAGGGGGCGGCCGACGCCCAGGTGGCAGATGATGCGTCCGCGCTTGAAGCGGATGCCGTCGAAACGGGTGCCGATTCTGCCAATGGGGTCTTGACAGGTGAGCTCGATGCCCAGTCGGATCCTGTGGATCTAGGGTTGCAGGCCGACCTGCAGGACCAACAGGAGCTGCGTGTCATCGGCGATGAGGGTACTGCGAGGTATTCCCTGCAAGTGGAGAACTCCACCGGCTTTGCCATAGATGGCTTGGAGGTAAAGGCTTCTGCCTCTGATGACTGGCGTGCGCTTGCGATGGGGGCGGATCGGGCTTGGGCCGCCGACGAGGCGGCGATGCTCTGCCTTCCCGACCTGCGCGATACCACAGGCCCCGCCTTGATGGGGCAAGTGGGGAGCGAATCTGCCTATGACCTGCGCATTCTTGCGGCAGGGGAATCGTACGACCTCCATGCAGCGGTCTTCGATGACGTGGAATCCGTGCGCTTCTGCTGGGATGGGGAAAATGGTATCTACTTCTTGGATATGAGTTATTCCGACGGACGCGTTGCGAGCACACTCGAGGCGGAAATCGCCATCCGCGATGCGGAAGCGGCGGCCGAAGGCCAGGACACTGCCTTGGAGCCGGCAGCCGAACAAGAGGAATCTGCGGATGCGGCCGCTCCGGACGATGCGGCGCCTGCCGAGCAGGGGGAAGGCGCCGATTCCGCCGAAGCCGACGTGCAGGACGATGCCGGTGATGGCGGCGCTGCCGAAGGGGTTTCCCAGGATGATGGAGAAGCCGCCGATGGAGACGATGTCCTTCTCAGCGTGCAGGAGTCCGAAGAGCTGACCGGCATCGATTCGTCCCGTGCCGGTGTCGATTACGCCGAAGGTGAGGTGCTGGTCTTCTTGGAAGACGGCATGTCCGTTTCCGAGGTTGAGGATATGCTCGAACAGTCGCCTGCTTCCGAAGCCCAGGAAATCACCGAAGGCGAGCTGGTGGCTGCAGAGCTTTCGGACGACGAGATCGTAGCGGGCGATGTGATGGACCCCGGCGTCGTGGTCCAGCTGGAGTCGGACGTGAGCGTTCCCCAGGCGGTAGCGGAGCTCTCCAAACAAGAGGGCGTGGTTTCCGTATCGCCGAACTATCTCTTCCAGACTTTCGAGGATGGCGATTCTGGCCGGGCGAACGATGGATCGGGCGATGACGCCCTGGATGCGCAGGGCAGGGTTTTCGATTCGAGCTTCCACGAATCGAATGCGGCTGCAGAGGACAGCATCCATCTTCCCGAAGCCTGGGAGCTGAAGAAATCCGAGCACGGCGTTGCCGTTGCAGTCATTGATACGGGCTGCGATGTGGGTCATGAAGACCTGGCCGGCAATGTGGTGGCCACCTACAATGCCGCGGATAAGTCATCCGATGTGACAGACAACCATGGCCACGGAACCCATGTTGCGGGCATCGTGGCGGCTCGGGCGGGCAACGGCGTGGGGGTTGCGGGTGCAAGTTACAACGCCGATCTGGTTGTCGTGAGGGTGATGGATGACGATATGGCCATGAAGTCCTCCTACGTTATCAATGCGCTCGATTGGGTGATCCAGAACAAGGACGCCTACAACATTCGCGTTGCCAATATGAGCTTGGGCACCTTGGGTTTGTCGAGCGACAAGATGGGCGATGACTTGTGCCGGCAGATCGATGCTGCGAAGGATGCGGGTATTCTGGTGGTTGCGGCTGCAGGAAATGCGGGAAATGGCGTAACGGTTCCCAATACGGCATATCCCGGCGACTACGATGCCTGCCTAAGCGTGATCAATCTGGGTGGTGGCGATTTTTCGAGTCGGTATTCTTCCTCCAACTACAATGCGCCCGATGTGACGGAGACGACGCCGAACGCCACGAAGGATATCAGCGCGCCGGGTGTGAGGATCTGTTCCACTGTCCCCGACGGATATTCCACCATGACCGGCACTTCCATGGCGTCTCCCGTGGTGGCGGGCGTGGCTGCGCTCTGCTTTGCGGCCGACCCTTCGCTTTCCCCTGATGACGTAATCGGCGTCTTGGAGGGGACCGCAACCGATTTAGAGGCCGAAGGTTGGGACGAGGAGACCGGTTACGGGCGCGTGGACGCCGAAGCGGCGCTTCGACAGGTGATGGGCCTGCCCGAACCTGAGCCCGAGCCCGAACCCGAGCCCGAGCCGGTGAAGGTGGATCTGCCCGAAGCGAAGACGGACCTTATGTGGACCGGCAAGGAGCAGCTTGGTGTCGTGGCTGATGGGGAAGCGTGCATCGTCGAAGGTGGTAGCGCCACTGCGGTGGGCCGTTACACGGCGACGGTGAGCTTGAACGAAGGCTACGTGTGGCAGGATGGCACCATCGAACCCAAGCAGGTGGAGTGGTCTATCGGCGGGAAGATCGATTCTACAAGTGCAACCAAGGTGACGCTTTCGAAGACCTCCTACACCTACACCGGCAAGGCGATCAAGCCCACGGTGAAGGTAAGCGTGAACGGGGTTGCCCTGGAATCGGGAACCGACTACAAGATCGCTTATTCGAACAACGTGAATCCCGGCAAGGCGATCAAGCCTTCCGTGACCGTGAAATACTCGGGGAAGACCCTGGTTGCGGGGACCGATTACACGGTTTCCTACAAGGGCAACGTGAATGCCGGAACGGCGACGGTGACGGTGACCGGCAAGGGGAAATACGGCGGCACGCTGAAGAGGAGCTTCACCATCTTCAATAAGTTCAGCGGTTGGAAGCTGTATTCGGGGAAATGGTATTATGGGTCGAGCGGTTCGCTTGCCTCGGGATGGCGCAGCATTTCCGGGAAGAAGTACTACTTCAATAGGACCACGAAGGTCATGATGACCGGGGTGATTTCCCTGTCCGGCAAGTACTATTACCTGGGTTCCGACGGTGCCCAGAGGACCGGTTGGCAGAAGCCCGGGAGCTACTGGTATTACTTCGGGGAATCCGGCGGTGCTGCGAGCATCGGTTGGAAGAAGATCGGGGGCACCTGGTATTACTTCAAATCCAACGGCAGGATGGTGACGGGAACCGTGACCATCGATGGCAAGCGCTACCGTTTCGCCTCTTCAGGAGCCTGGATAGGATAGGTCCGCGGCTTTCGTCCCGGATGGCAGAACAGGGGCGTCCGATGTTTTCGAGCGCCCTTTCCCATGTGCCGGGGTTTGCGAGGCGCGCTTGGCGAAGAAGAAAGGCGGCACCGGCTTTCCTGCCGTTGCCGCCTTGAGCGGGTATCCGATATTGATCCGCCTGTTCTCGAAGGGGGGATCCTAGACGGTGCCCATGTTCCAGGAGTTCAGGTATGCGACCTGCTCTTCGGTGAGGACGTCGATCTCCACACCCAAGGTCGCAAGTTTCACGCTGGCGATCTCGCTGTCGATTTCTTCGGGGACCACATAGCAGCCGGGCTTCATCTCGGCGGCATGCTTGACCATGTATTCCGCGCACAGCGCCTGGTTGGCGAAGCTCATGTCCATGACGTTGGCAGGGTGGCCTTCGGCGCCGGAGAGGTTTACCAGGCGGCCTTCCGCCAGAAGGATGATGGTGCGTCCGTCTTCGAAGGTGTATTCGTCCACCATGGGCTTGATGGTTTCCTTCTTGACGCAGTGCTCTTCCAGCCAGGGGATGTTGATCTCGCTGTTGAAGTGGCCCGAATTGCAGATGATGGCGCCGTTCTTCATATTCACGAAGGAGGATTCGTCGATGACATTCAGGTTGCCCGTGACGGTGCACCAGACGTCTGCATACTTCGCGGCCTCGGCGCAGGGCATGACGCGGAAGCCGTCCATGTGGGCTTCGAGCGCTGCGGTGGGGTCGACTTCGCAGACGATGACGTTGGCACCCATGCCGGCGGCGCGCTTCGCCAGGCCCTTGCCGCACCAGCCGTAGCCGGACACGACGAAGTTGCGGCCTGCGAGCAGGCGGTTGGTCAGGCGGATGATGCCGTCCAAGGTGGACTGGCCGGTGCCGTAGCGGTTGTCGAAGAAATGCTTGGTCTTGGCGTCGTTGACTGCGATGATGGGGTAGCGCAGGGCTCCGTCTGCCGCCATGGCCTCCAGGCGGATGACGCCGGTGGTGGTTTCTTCGGTGCCGCCGATGATCTGCTCCAGGGCGTCGGGGCGGCTTTCGTGGATGCGGCCCACGACGTCGGCGCCGTCGTCCATGGTGATCTGGGGCTTGCTGTCGATGATCGCATCGATGTGCTTGTAGTAGGTTTCGGTATCCTCGCCCTTGATGGCATAGACGTCGATGCCGTATTCGGAAACGAGCGCCGCAGCGGTGTCGTCCTGGGTGGACAGCGGGTTGCTTGCGCACAGGTGCACTTCGGCACCGCCCGCCTTGAGGGTGCGCATCAGGTTGGCGGTTTCGGTGGTGACATGCAGGCATGCGCCGATGCGAACGCCTTCCAAGGGCTTTTCGCGTTCGAAGCGTTCGCGGATGCTTGCGAGTACGGGCATGTCGCGGTCTGCCCACAGGATGCGCTGGACGCCCGCTTGCGCCAGGCTCATATCCTTGACATCAGAGCTCATGTGCCATTCCTTCCATTTGGTTATTATCAGGATCAGTTTCCCATCGTGCAGGGTATCACAGCCGGGCGCGCAGCGCTGTCGGGCGGGGGCGCTTTTCATGATACGGCCCTGTGCTTTTGCGGGAAGCCGGTGTTTTCTTTCAGAATAGTGCCAGGTTTGCGGCGATACGATGGTTAAAACGCGCCTTCTGGGCACGTCACGCGCGCAAGACCGTATAATCACGAACGGTGAAATGCCCATAGGCAAATCCGATAGACGGTATGCGGTGCACAGCGGTCCGGTCCGCTGGGGGTGGTTCCACGCCCATGGTGCCGCAGGTGAAAAGGAGCCGTGCTCGGTCAGATGGTCTCGCAGATGTCATTCGTCGATATCTTCAATATATGCGTGTTCGTTATGTTCACGTGCTGCTATTCGTATCAGCTCTTCTACGTCCTGGTCACCCTCGCACGCAAGCCCAGGCAGCTTACCGCGAAGGCGAACCATCGCTATGCCGTGATGATTTCCGCCCGCAACGAGAGCGCGGTCATCGCCGACCTGCTGCGCAGCATCCGCAAGCAGAGCTATCCGGCGGAATTGATCGACATCTTCGTCATCGCGGACAACTGCACCGACAACACCGCGCAGATCGCACGCGACAACGGGGCGATCGTCTTCGAGCGCTTCAATAAGGATCTGATCGGCAAGGGCTATGCGCTCGACTACGGCTACAAACTCATCCAGGAGCAGTATTCCGATCGCGGATACGAGGCCTATTTCGTCTTCGACGCCGACAACGTGCTCGACGAGAATTACTTCCGGGAAATGAACAAGGTCTACGATGCGGGCGCCCCGGCAAGCACCAGCTACCGCAACTCGAAGAACTTCGACAGCAATTGGATTTCTGCGGGTTATGGCGTGTGGTTCATGCGCGAGGCGAAGTACCTGAGCCAGTCGCGCCTGACCCTGAACACCAGCTGCGCGGTTTCCGGTACGGGCTTCTTCATCGCCGCGCGCGTGCTGGAAGAGGCGGGCGGATGGAAATGGCATCTTCTGACCGAGGACATCGAATTCTCCACACAGTGCATCATCTCTGCAAAGCGCATCTCCTACTGCCCCACGGCGGTCCTGTACGACGAGCAGCCCACCACCTTCCGCGATTCTTGGAATCAGCGCTTCCGTTGGGCGAAGGGCTTCTACCAGGTGTTCGGCCGTTACGGCCTGAAGTTGGCGAAGGGTATCTTCACCAACCCGAAGGGGTATCGCTTCGCCTGCTACGACATGCTCATGACCATCGCCCCCGGCATGCTTATGACCGTTATCGCGGTGACCTTGAACCTGGTGATCCTGATCCTTGCGCTTACCGGCAGCATGACCACGGGATCGGCTGTGGCATCCAGCCTTTCCTCGGTGATGTTCTGCATCCTGAACTACATGCTCATCATGTTCATGTTCGGCGTGCTCACCGTGTTCACCGAATGGGACAACATCCGTACCACCACTGGCAAGAAGGTGAAGTATATGTTCACCTTCCCCTTCTTCATGATCACCTACATCCCCATCGCCCTGGTGGCCCTGTTCAAGAAGGCTTCGTGGAAGCCCATCAAGCACACCATCTCGGTCGACGTCGACGAGTACTCGTCTTCGGGGGCGGCGAAATAGCCTTCTGCATCGAATAGCCTTGCATTTCAACCTGACGGCGTCCTGTGAAAGCGGGGCGCCGTTTGGTTTCCAGGGGCTTTTCGCAGGATTTCGCGCAGTTTCCCGTAGCTTCCCTGCACGCTTTCGGTAAGGCGGGTTGCCTATGCTTTCCCTGAGGACGGATGCTTAGCGAGGGGGTGGAAACGGTGGGGGAGGGAGGCCTTTCTTCGGTTCGCAGGTACGCGAAGGCGACCGGGTATGTCCTGGCGGAACTGCTCTGGCCGACACGCTGCGCCTTGTGCGAATCTCCCGGCAGCTTGCTCTGCGAGCGTTGCAGGATGTCGCTTGCCTACATCGACTTATGGAAGGCATGTCCCCGCTGCGGTGCGCCCTTCGGGTGGCGGCAATGCACCGAATGCAACAGGTTCGCCCTTGAGCGCATGGGCCTTGGCGAGCTTCCTTACGAAGCCTGCGTTTCCGCGGTGATGTTCGACGATGCCGCTGCCCGTATCGTGCGCCGTTTCAAGGATGCGGGGGAGCAAGGGCTGGCTTCGCATATCGCGTTCATGGTGGCCTGCTCCATCCCTCCTGGCTGGCTGCATTCGGCAGATGCGCTCACCTGCGTGCCCGCTACCGATGCAGCCCGTCGTCGGCGCGGCTTCGACCACTGCGAGCTTTTCGCAAGGGAGTGCGCGTGTCTTCTGGATCTGCCCTTCGAGGGCCTGCTCGAGCCCGGCCGTGCGAGGGATCAGCGCAGGTTGGGCCGTTCGGGCAGGCTGGAAAACGCAAAGGGGCGCTTCGGGGCCCTGGATGCCTGCAGGGGGAGGGAGGTGATCCTTGTCGACGACGTGCTGACCACGGGGGCGACCTTGCTTTCCGCCTCGGAATCGTTGAAACGTGCGGGTGCGCGATCGGTCCGATGCGCAAGCTTCGCCCGCGTGTATTGACTCGGTGAGCAGGATTATCGGGCTATCAATCTGGTAGAATCGAGGGGCTGGAAATTCCGGGTTCTCGCCGACGGGCTCTCCTTTCTGCCTTATCCGAAATTCTGGCTCAGACTGTTCATAAAACGACATTTGGAGGCCAAAAAGTATGAAACGTACGGTCAAGGTGATTGTCGCCTTCGCCGCAGCGCTTGCCCTGGCATTTGCGTTCTGCGGTTGCACGGCAACTGCCGGTTCCTACACCCCGGAAAAGAAGGAAGCAACTGTGAAGGCTCCTGCAATCGGTGAGGATGGGACCCTGCGTGTCGGCGTGAATTCCTCCAATGCCCCGTTCTCTGCTCAGGTTTCCGGCAGCATCGTGGGTATCGATGTCGACATGGCTGCAGCCATCGCCGACCAGATGGGCCTCGAGTTGGAAATCGTCGATGTGGGCAGCGATCCCGAATCCGCCCTGGAAAAGGGTACGGTCGATATCGTGATGGGCGTGGCTTCCACCGATACCACCGTTTCCTGCTGGGTGAGCGATCCGTATATCAGCTCGGCATCCGCGATTTTCGCGTCAGATGAGAAGGCGGAGGTGCCCACTGCCGATACCAAGGATCTGACGATCGAGGCGACCGCATCTTCCATGAGCGCATGGGAGGTTTCCAACCAGTTCGGCGATGACGCCCTGAAGTCCGTCGACAAGCTGAAAGCGGCTTTCGAGGATCTGGCCTCCGGAAAGGTCGACTACGTTGCCGCTGATGCGATCATCGGTTCCTACATGGCACATGCCAATTCCTATGAGGCCCATATGCTCTGCATCATGGAAACCCCCACGGACTACTGCGTCGGTGCCGCCTCCTCCAATACCGATTTGCAGAAGGCGCTCAATGACGCCCTTGACGCCCTTTCCAAGGACGGCATCGTCAAGGTAATCGAGAAGAAGTGGCTTGGTTTCGCCCTCGATCTTGATTCCGCCCAGAAAACCGAAGGTGCCGATAAGCAGGATTCCAGCCAGAAGGAGAAGGGCGAAGCGGTTGATGCCGCTGCCGAAACCGCCGATACCGGCACGGTAGGATCCAATGCGGTTGAGATCGTGGACGACGGTTCCACCCAGGGTTAATCAATCCCGAACGATATGGCTTTCTAAGGCGCATCCGGGTTTTCCGGGTGCGCTTTTGCGTATGGCCGCTTTCCATTGCTTCGATCCCCTTTTCCGGGCGCAAGCAAAACGGGGTGCCGGTTCGCTTACCGGCACCCCGTCTGTCGGAGTGGTTTTTGTCGAGGCTTCTAGCTCAAGAAGTCTTCCAGGATCTCCGCTTCCGCCTCTTCGGGGGTGAGTCCCAGGGTCTGCAGCTTGATGAGCTGCTCGCCTGCGATCTTTCCGATTGCAGCTTCGTGGAACAGGATAGCGTCTTCGTGGTCGGCCTCGATTGCGGGAACCGACTTCACGCGGCCGTTGCCCATGATGATGGAGTCGCACTGCACGTGTCCTCGGCAGGCGGCTTTGCCCACGACCAACGGGGCGAACACCTGGGAGGAATCGTCCTTGGCGACCGAACGGCTGACCACCTGGACGCTGCTGTCATCGCCATTGAGCTCGAAGAGCTGGTTGCTCACGACGGTCTGGTTGCCATGGGTCATCAGCTTTTCGGTGACGACCATCTTCGCGCCGGCTTCCAGGTACGCCTCGGTTTCCCTGTTGCTGGAGCTTACGCCGCCCAGCTGGGAAAGCTCCATATCGCAGAAGGAGTTTTCTGCCATGTACACCTTGGTGACCGGGTTGAGGATGCGCACGCCGTCGGGGTCGCCTTCGCCGTAGTGGGCCTCGACATACTTGACGCGGCTGTTCTTCCCGATATGGAAGGTGTGGATGCCGTCGTGCTCGCTCTGCTCTTCGCATTCGTTATGGATGCCGCAGCCTGCAACGATGCTGACGTCGCAGTCGTCGCCGATGTGGAAGGTGTTGTACACCAGGTCCTTCACGCCGGCTTCCGTGACGATGACGGGGATGTAGCAGGTCTCGCCGCGGGTTCCGTCCTTCACGAAGATGTCGATGCCGGGCTGGTCTTCCTTGGTGCAGATCTCGATGTTGGCGCTGGAATTGCGCGTGACGAGCTTTCCGTTCTTGCGGATGTTGTAAGCGCCCTTGGGCATGCCATGCAGGTTCGCGATGGTCGCAAGCAGGCTCTCGTCGATGGGGGACAGGTCTACAGCCATGATGACGCCTCCTTATCCGTTGATGTTTTCGTTGATGGTGATGTCGTGGCCATGCAGCAGGTTGCAGCCGGGGCCAAGGTTATGGTGCCTATTGAAGGTGATCTGGGGCATGATCTCTTCCAGGGTGCCCATGGCCTCGAGCTTGCCGTTGCCCATCAGGATTACCTGGTCGGCCAGCTGGATGATGCGCTCCTGATGGCTGATGATCACGATGCTGCGGCCTCCCTGCGCCTTATGGATGTCGCGGAAGGTCTCGGTCAGGCGGTCGAAGCTCCACAGGTCGATGCCTGCTTCGGGTTCGTCGTAGATGGCAAGCTTGGGATCGCGGGCCAGGATGGTCGCGATTTCGATGCGCTTTACCTCGCCGCCGGAAAGGCTCTTGTCGACTTCGCGGGTGAGGAAGTCGGCGCTGCAAAGGCCCACCTTGGAAAGGTACTGGTTGCACGACATCATGGGCAGCCTTTCGCCTGCGGCGATTTCGAGCAGTTTCTTCACCTTCATGCCCTTGAAGCGTGCGGGCTGCTGGAAGGCATACCCCATGCCCAAGCGGGCCCTCTCGTCGATATCCATGTCGGTGATATCGGTGCCGTTGAACAGGATGGTGCCGCTCGTGGGTTTCTCGATGCCCATGATCAGCTTTGCGAGCGTCGATTTCCCGCCGCCGTTGGGGCCGGTGATGACGATGAACTTGTCATCCTCGATGGTCAGCGAGACATCATCGATGATGCGCTTCGTTTCCGTGGACCCTTCGGAGACGGGAACCTCGAAAACGATGTTGCGAAGTTCGAGCATTGTTCTCTTCCTCTCGTTTCAGGCAGCCGTCCGCTGCCAGGCGCATTGGGTGAATGCGCCTCGTGCCCGTTTCGCCTTCCCAGGTGCGGGCAGCCTTGTTTCTTGCCGCAATTGTAACTAAGCAAGTAACAATTTCAATCCAGGAGCAGTGACCGCGATCGCCTTTCGCGGCGAGTGGCGGCATCTTCCGGTTGGCGTCTGCTGGTGGATTATTCCTAGGGCTTTCGCGTTCGGCTTTCCACTGCCTTATAATCACTTGCGAAAGGCGGTGGCTCAGGTGTTGCAGGAAAACGGTATCAGATTCCCTTCCCTTCAGGAAGATGGTGACGAAGTTGTCATTCAGGCGGGCTGCGTAAGGGCTTTCGAAGGGGCCCCATCCCAAGATGTCCCGCGGGAAGGGGAGGGGGTTCCGGTTGGCAACGCCGATGCCGGCAAGCCCGCATCCTCCCAGGCCCCGGTGGCAGACGGCCCGGCGGGCGTATCTTCGGCTATGGGCCATGGGCGGCGTTTCGAGGGCATGGCCACCACCGAGCAGGACCTGAACGAGCAGGTTCCCTTTTCGGGTATGCGCCGGGTCATCATGATCCTCGCGGCTGTGGCGATTATTGCCATGGTTGCGTATTGCCTGATCAACCGATAAGTCCGGCTCGGTTTGCGTTTCTGCGGACCGGGTCTGAAAGGATATCGAGATGAACAACGAACAGAACAGGGACAAGAAGGATCCGTTGAGCCTCGATGGGGCGTGGTCGAACGAGACCCAGCGCTTCGAGGCCATCTTCACGCCGCCTCGCGACAAGGACGGCCATGCCATCAAGACCGATTGGAGCGGCGAAGCCTCGCCGGCAACTGCGCCCGAGGCGAAGCCGGAGCCTCCCCGCAATCCCCCCAAGAAGGTCACGGTAGGCGGCAAGCATGCGGCCCACGCGGCTGCGGCGCCTGTTTCCAAGGGGGCGAAGCGCCGTCAGGCGGAAAAGGAGCGCCTCGAGAGCATGCCCGAGCATATCGCCAAGGGCGTGCGCATGCGCAAGGTACTGCTTATCGTGCTCCTTCTGCTCGTCGTGGTCTTGGTTGCCATCGCGGTCTTTGCCGGTGGCATGATGGTGACGCAGAATTCCCAGGCGGTCCAGGAAACCACCCAGGATGTGGCCGGCGAGGTGGAAGCCGAAAAGGGCAAGGTTGCGGAAGGCGGGCGCACGACCGGCAAGACCCAGGTGCCCGACCTGACCGGCCTGTTCGGTAAAACCCAGGACGAGGCGATAGAGTACCTGGGCTGCGGCGCCACGGTTTCCAGCACCCAGGAAATCAACGAGGAGGGCAATCCCGTCAGATGGAAGGTGAGCCTGGTGCTGACCGAGGAGCCTTCCGATTCGAAATCCGGCACACCGACGGTGTACCTCGACTTCGATCCCGACGGCAAGGTGATCAACGCGGGTTATTCCGCCGCCACGGCAAGCCTGGGGTATGGTGCGCTGAGCTTCTCCGACATCGTCAACAACGAGCACATCATCGAGCAGACCCTTTCCGAGGCGGGCGTGAGCGTCGAAGAAGGGGCGGCGGTGCTTCCCGAAGATGCCTCGAGCTATCAGTCCTATGCATCCGATGGGACCACCCTCGTGCGCGAGAGCTGCTCGTTTGGCGGAACCGGTACGAAGGATGATGGCGCCGAAGTGGATTGGTCGGGCGTGCTAACCTACGACTATACGGCGGCGAATGCGAGCAGCAACCTGGCAGACACCGTTCGTCAGGTATACGTATACGTGAATTCCAAGTAGGGGAGAGTCGAAGGGGCGCTGGTCGGGCGCCCCTTCGCTTCGATTGTGGAAAAAGCGTGGTCGAAAGATCGCTTCTTCCGAATATCCCTATTCGTGCTACAATGGCAAAGCTGTGTTAATCAAGCGGGGTAAAACCCCCACCTGTTTCGGCGCTACGGTTGCTGATGGGTTGTATGGATAATTGCCGATGAGGCAACATGCGACCTGGGGCCCTGCCACAGGTTTTTTGTTTGTATGGCCCGCTTGCCGGGTCCAGGAAAAGGAGGTGGGTGCCATAGCTACCCAAGAGCCGCGTATCAATGAAGCTATCAACGCACGCGAGGTGCGACTGATCAGCTACGATGGCGAACAGATGGGTATCTGCCCACTCAGTGAAGCGCAGCGCGTAGCCGACCTCAACGATATGGACCTGGTCGAAATCGCCCCGAACGCCACGCCTCCCGTCTGCCGAATCATGGATTACGGCAAGTACAAGTACGATCAGGCGATCAAGGCGAAGCAGGCTCGCAAGAAGCAGAGCAAGATCGAAACCAAGGAAATGAAGTTCCGTCCGAAGATCGATGTAGGCGACTACACCACCAAGAAGAAGCATGTGCTCCGCTTCTTGGAATCCGGATGCAAGGTCAAGATCACCATCATGTTCCGTGGTCGCGAAATGGCCCATCCCGACCAGGGCCTGAGCATCCTCGAGCGTCTGGCAGACGATTTGAAGGATATTGCGGTTATCGAAAGCCAGCCCAAGATGGAAGGCCGCAATATGCATATGCTGATCGCACCGCTGCCTAGCACGGTGAAGAAGAAGGAAGCCGCCAAGAAGGGCGAAGCTTCGAAGGACGAATAACAAGAAAGGAACGGAATCATGCCTAAGATGAAGACCCATCGCGGTACTGCAAAGCGCTTCCGCGTCACCGGCTCCGGCAAGATCATGCGCTCCAAGGCTTACAAGAGCCACATCCTCACCAAGAAGAGCCCTAAGCGCAAGCGTAATTTCCGTCACGACACCGAAGTTGCTTCCGCAGACTACAAGGTAGTCGCTCGCAACCTGGGTCGTCGCTAGAGAATAAGAAGGAGGATAAAACATGCCTCGTGTAAAGCGTTCTGTTCACGCACATAAGAAGCGCCGCACTATTCTGAAGCGCGCATCCGGTTACTATGGCGCAAAGTCCCGTTCCTATCGTGCCGCTAAGGAACAGGTCCAGCACTCCCTGCAGTACCAGTACCGCGATCGCCGCAACAAGAAGCGCGAGATCCGTCGTCTCTGGATCACCCGCATCAACGCTGCCGCCCGTCTGAACGGCATGAGCTACTCCATGTTCATGAACGGCCTGAAGAAGGCCGGTGTCGAACTGGACCGCAAGGTTCTGGCCGATATGGCTGTAAACGACGCCGCTGCATTCGCCGCTCTGGTGGAAGTATCCCGCAAGGCTCTGGCATAAGTCCTTCAAGCTTATTCCGAAGTACTCAATGGACCCTCGAGGAGGGTCCATTTCTTTTCCCGGGGACCTCTGGGGGCTTTCACCCGCTTCTTGGGTGTGGAAGAAGGATGAGCTGGGGAAAGGGTGGGGTATCGGGTATCATTGCCTGTATCATGCAAACATTCGACCTCGATCGATCGGGAGGACCTCATCATGGATTGGTTCATTGCAGCAGATTCTTCCTGCGATTTGTTCCCCAGCCAGTTTTCCGACCAGGGTTTTGGAATCAACCCTGCAGAAGAGGCGGGCGCTCCTGTGATAGAGGACGCCCCTTCGATCGGCTTCGATACCGTTTCCTTCGTCATGCGCGTGGGGGAGACCGACTTCGTCGATGACGAGAACCTGGATGTCGATGCTATGCTGACCGCGATGGAAAACGAGTCCGAGGTAAGCACCACCGCCTGTCCCTCCCCTCAGGCTTGGGTGGATCTTTTCCAGAAGTCCGACCAGGTAGTGGCCATCACCATCTCCGATCGCCTTTCGGGCAGTTTCGAGAGCGCGAGCGTTGCCAAGAACATGGTGCTTGCCGACCATCCCGACAAGAAGATTGCCGTCATCAATTCCTGCTCGACGGGTCCCGAGGTCGCGCTGTGCATCGATTTGATGGCGAAATGCATCCGCATGGGCGATTCCTTCGACGAGGTGGTTGCGAAAGCGCAGGCCTTCGTCGATGAGACCAGGACCGTCTTCTCGCTTTCTTCCTTCAATAACCTGGTGAAGAACGGCCGTATTCCCAAGCTCGTCGGCTTCCTTGCGGGCAAGCTCGGCGTGTGGGGTATCGGAATCGGCAGCGACAAGGGCGAGATCGTCCTTAAAGGCAAGGCCCGTGGTGCCGCGAAGTGCATCAAGATCATCTTGGAGGATATGTTCTCGCGCGGTTACAACGGCGGGCGCGTGCTCATTTCCCATTCCCTGAACCCCGATTTCGCCCAGAGGGTCGCATCGGCTATCAAGGAGCATTGGAGCACGGCGAAGGTGGACATCATCCCCTGCCGCGGCTTGGATGCCTTCTATGCCGAACGAGGCGGCGTGATTATCGGCTACTAAGCGGATTGCCGCAGGTGCCGGGCCATGACCCGGCACCTGCCTCGTAGAGTATAGCGAGAGTGAAAAGAAGAGGGTCCCGATTCTCATGGATCGGGACCCTCTTTCGTATTTGATGTGAAGGAGAAAGACAGAACGCTATTCGTCTTCTTCCTCGTCATCGCATTCATCGTCGCATTCGGCAACGTGGGCGACATATTCTTCGGCCGCCTGGAGTGCGTTCCCGGTTTTCCCTTCAACGACCCTGATGCCCTGCTCTTCGAATGCGGTGCGTGCGGAATCGCTGATTTCGTTGCAGATGAGGACGTCGACGTCCATCTTGCGCATCAGGTCCGCATGCTCTTCAGGGGATACCCCCTGCTCGGGCATATTCTGGGAAGCAACGATCTGACAGCTGATCGTTGTATAGTAGTTGAAGTTCTGACTCTGAATGAATGAGCTCGCGATTTCCAGACCGCGACTTGCAACGGCAATCCTCATGTTGTCTCCTTTGATTCCCACCAGGAATAGTAAAGCGGAAAGGAAAAACGGTCTCAAGAATTAATCGACAACGGGGTTTTATTCGCCCCTATTCGGTCGCATTTTCCAGGGGAATGAATATTTCGAAACTGTTTCGAACATGAGGCGCTTTCTCTACCTTTTGAATCGTTTTTGGGAACGGGCCGTCCTTGCAGAAGTTCTCTTGGCCTGCGGGGAATCGGGTTTTTTCTTGCGCCGGGATGTGCCGGCTTTTGCGGTGGATGGGTTTCCCTTCCGCTCCTTGCGGGCTTGCCTTCTACGCTCGGACTTCTTCAGATGCGCCTCGTATTCGCGTAGTGCGGCGGCAAGTTCGGGGTCGTTTTTCGCATTGCGGCGCGTTGCCCGTTTCGCGATGGCACGGTCGCTTTCCTGCGAGGCGAAGCCTTGCACGTGGTAGCGCTCGATCTGGTGGCCTATCAGGTTCTCTATCTGCACGAGCTCGCGTTTGTTCTCGGGGCAGATGAAAGTGAAGGCGCATCCCGCTGCGCCGGCGCGACCGGTTCTTCCCACGCGGTGGATGTAGTCGTCCGCCTGGAGGGGGATATCGTAGTTCACGACGAGTCCGATGCCTTCCAGGTCTATCCCGCGAGCGAGCACGTCTGTCGCGACGATCGGGTTGACCTCATGCATCGCGAAGCCATCAAGCGCCGATCTGCGCTGGGCTTGGCTTCTGCCCGAATGGATGCATACTGCCTTGTATCCCCACGAATGCAGGTGCTCGAGAAGGGAATCGGCCCTTCGTTTGGTGCGGACGAAGATGATGGTCTGCTGCCGGCGCTGTTGCGCCAGGAGCGCCTTGAGAAGCTGCGGCTTGCAACGATGGTCCACTTCAACGGCGAATTGCCGTACGCGGCCTGCGGGGAGATGCCCGGGATTCTGATCGATGAGGACGGGATGGCTCATAAAGCGCTTGAAACGGCGTGCGGCTTTGCCGTCTATGGTTGCGGAAAAGAGCAGGGTTTGGCGTTTTTGCGGGCAGGCACCGATAATCTGCTGCACTTGAGGAAAGAATCCCATATCGAGCATCCTGTCTGCTTCGTCTAAGACCAGCTTGCCAACCGACGCGAGGGAAAGGCTGCCCGATTCGTGCAGGTCGATGATTCTGCCAGAGGTGCCGATGAGGACGTCTGCGCCTGCCTGGAGCGCGTGAACCTGCCCTGCAGGGTCGACGCCCCCCACGACGCAGCAGACGCGGCGATCCAGGCATTCGGCGATGGTGCGGCAGACTCCTTCGATCTGCTGGGCAAGTTCCCTGGTGGGGGTGAGGATGAGAAGGCGGGGCCCTTCCTGGGGGTTCGAGGGAGGCTCGAGCGTGTCCATCAGTGGAAGGGCGAAGGCGAGCGTCTTTCCCGACCCGGTTTGCGCGCAGGCGACGATGTCGCTTCCCAGGATCGCTTTCGGGATGACCTTTTCCTGTACGGGCGTGGGCTGGGTGAAGCCCAGTTTCGAGATGGCTTTCAGGGCCCGGTCGGAAAGGTTCAGCCGTGCGAAGTCCGCCATATGGTCATCATCCTCCTGCGTTATACCCACAGGCGAGAAGTGTATCAGAAGCAGGGTGCAGAACCTGTCCGCGCTAGACCCTCGTCGGGCGGCTTGAAAAGAAAAGCGGAAAGTTTGAAAAAAGGTGCTTGCAAATGCTTTTCTGGCATGTAATAATAAGCGAGCGCGAAACGCGAAGGACGAAAAGTCCCCATAGTCTAGAGGTTAGGACGCGGCCCTTTCAAGGCTGAGACACGGGTTCGATTCCCGTTGGGGGCACCATTGAATGTTCAGACCCTGCTTGCAGGGTCTTTTTTCTTTCCGGTTTAAGGTTGCAGGGGATGCCGCTGCGTTGCAATCGCTTTCGGCTGCGGCTTGTGCGGAAAGGGGATTGCCCGGGCGTTTTCGTTGGTAGCCGACGAGAAGGCCCATGGGGTGCTTTGAGAGGAGGTGACGATGGGGAATCGGCTCAAGCGTTTGGCGAGCCAGTTCGTCATGTTCGCCGGTGTGGGCGGTATCGCCTTCCTTATCGATTACAGCCTTCTGATCATCTTCACCGAACTGTTCGGCATCCATTATCTTGCCAGTACCTCGCTTGCGTTCATCGCCTCGGTGATCTTCAACTACCTTGCAAGCATGAGGTTCGTCTTCACTCACAGGACCGATATCAGCCGTCGCAGGGAATTCATCATCTTCGTAGTGCTTTCGATTATCGGCTTGCTCCTGAACAATCTGGGAATGTTCTTGGGCGTGAATATCTGCGGTATCGACTACCGCATCACCAAGATCCTCGCGACGGGAACGGTGACCGTCTTCAACTTCATCACCAGGAAGCTGTTTCTCGACGGCTCTCGCAGGGGCCAGGGCAAGGCCCGTTAAGGCCGGCAGGGGTTCCGTGCCGGCCTATTTGGCGAAGGCGTAGAGGGCGATGGTCTGGGCGATGATCTCGTCGAGATCCCAGGGCTTCTCCGAGTTGATCGAGGAATAGGGGTCGTTGACCTTCAGGTCGCCGTTTTCGTCGAAGCCGGTGATGACGATAAAGTGCCCATCATCGGTGAAGTCTCCTTCTCCAACATTGCAGATGACCACCTTGCCCGCATCGAGCGCCTCGGTCAGGGCAGCGCTTTCCACGTCGAGCTCGTCGCAGGAGAAGCCGAACGAGCCTGCCGCATTGGAGAAGAACTCGTTGAGCGTGCCCTGGTTTTCGGTTTCGAAGCCGTTTTCGCGGGCGTATTCTGCCATGTCGGCAGGCGTCTTGTCCCCTTCGCCCGTTAGTCCCATATAGACCATGGACATGGCGGTGGGGCCGCATCCGGTGCAACTGAAGGCAGTGCCGCTGTAGGTGGTGTAACCCCAGCGCTTGTCCCACTGGTAGAGCACGGGGAAGGTGCCCTTGGCCACCGGGTCCTTATAGGCCTGCCCGTTTTTCTGGGGGTAGTTGCCCGCAAAGCCGGCAACGTAGTCGACGGCTTCGGGATCGGATACGGCAAGCTTGATCAGCTTGTTGGAGACCTCGGGGCCTTCCTTGCCGAAAGCATCGCTCTCTTCGGCGATCCGCTGGAAGCGCGCATCGGTCTGGGAGAGGATCGCGGCCTCTTCGGCCCAGTTATCTTCGACGCCGATGGCTTCCAGACGGGAGGCGACCTCGGATTCGGAGAGCTTGCTGGACTGCGCGATGGTGGCGATCTTCTTCGCCGAATCGGCTACGTAGGTGCCTTCGGTCTGCTGGTTGCCTATGAAGAAGCGTCCAACCACCGACACTGCGGCGACTGCGAGCAGAACCGTGAGCACGGCGAGGATGATTCGCGTGGAGATGAGGGTCCCCAGGTTCTGATCGATCTTCTGATAGCGCGAACCCGAAGAGGCCCCCGTGCGACGGCGATCCGTCCGCCTGCTGCGGCGCTTCGGGCCTGCATGCCGGGTTCTGCCCTTGCCTTCGGAGGTATCCCTGCGGGTGCCTTCTTCCGGCCTTTCGGGGCGGCGGCGCTCCTTCTGCCGTGCGCGCTGGGCTGCACGTTCCTGTCTGCTGTCGAGCGGCTTGTCTGCCATGCGCCCGTTGCGGGAGCTTGGGGTGGGCCGCTTGGAGGACCTGCCCTCGAAGGGCTGGACCGCGCGGGCGGAATCGCTTGACGGGGTTTCCCGTCGGGTGCGGGTCCTGCAGTCCTGCCTGCCTCGGTATTCGGGGATCTGGGCGCCGGAGGCGCGATGGGCGCTGCGGGCGGAACCCGCCTGCGGGCCTCTGCGGCTTCGCGGGTTACTGCTGCGGCCTTCCTGGGCCCTCATGCGGGCTTGGGCGTCGTCGAAGGCGCTGTTCTGCCGCCTGTTGGGAGAGGGGGAGGGGAAGCGATCCGACCTTCTGGAGGCCTCTTCGGCACGCGAGCGCGCCCGCTCTGCCCTTTGGGCAACGCGTGGATCGGTGTATTCGAAATCGTAAGAGTGATTGTCCATCTGCTTCGTCTTTGCTGCGTTTGGGCCTACTCAACCTTTCACATTCTACACCATGGGAAAAGGGAAGGCCCATGTGAAGAAGGAAGGGGGCCCGGCCGGGCCCCCTTCGACAGGTTTCTTGAATCGATGTGCATCCTTGCCGGATGGCGCAGAGGCTGCCTGCTACGCGACGACCTCGCCTTCCAGGACCACTTCCAGGTTGCGTTCCTTGGAATCGTATTCCTCGTCCATGTAATGGTCGAACTCGTCGTAGATTTCCTGGCTGGGCTCACGGGTGAGCAGCGAGACAACCACGATGAACAGGCAGCTGGTCAAGAATGCGGGCAGAAGCTCGTAGATGCCCACGACGCCGCCCAGCGGCTTGATGAAGTTGTGCCAGACGATGACCATGATGGCGCCGGAGACCATGCCCGCGATAGCGCCCTGCTTGGTGGTGCGGCGCCAATACAGGCTGAACAGCATGAGGGGACCGAAGGAGGCGCCCAGGCCGGCCCATGCGTAGGAAACGACGGTGAAGATGACGCTGTTCTCGTTCCAGGCGACCGCGATGCCGAAGAGCAGGACCACTGCCAGGGTGATGCGGGATACGATCAGGACCTGGTTGTCGGTCGCGTCCTTCTTGAACACGCCGCGGAAGATGTTCTCGGCAACGGAGGAGCCGGTGATCAGCAGGTAGGAGGAAGCGGAGGACATGGACGCTGCCAGGATGCCGGAGACCACGATGCCGCACACGAAGGAGGGGAGCATGATCCTGGACAGGACGACGAAGATGTTTTCCGCCGCAGATGCGGTGAGCAGCTGATCGGGGATCAGGTAGCGGCCGATCAAGCCGATCATGACCGCGCAGAACATGGAGATGACCACCCAGATGATCGCGATGCGGCGGGAAGTGCGGATCTCCTTATCGGAGCGGATGCCCATGAAGCGCACCAGCACCTGGGGCATGCCGAAGTAGCCCAGGCCCCAGCTCATGGTGGAGATGATGGTCAGCAGGCCGTATTCGGCGGGGACGTCGAACAGGGGCATACCGTTCTTGACCATCTGCGTTCCGCTTTCGTCAAGCAAGGGGGTGGCGGTTTGGGTCATGGAAAGGTATCCGGGGATGTCCTTAAGGAATGCGACGGTGTTGTCGACGCCGCCGGACATGGTGATGGATCCGATAACGACCACGGCGAGCGCGAAGAACATCAGGCAGCCCTGGACGAAGTCGGTTGCGACGACGGACAGGTAGCCGCCGATCATGGTGTACAGGAAGACGATGATGGCGCCGAAGACCATCATGACGGTGTAGTCCAGGCCGAACAGGCTGTGGAACAGCTTGCCGCAGGTGACGAAGCAGCTGCCGCAGTACACGCAGAAGAAGACCAGGATGATCAGCGCTGCGACGGTGCCGACGGTGTTCTTCTGCTCGTCATGGAAGCGGCTCGAGAAGAAGCCGGGCAGGGTGAATGCGTCGTTGGCGCGCTCGGAGTAGCGGCGCAGGCGCTTTGCGACCAACAGCCAGTTCAGGTAGGTGCCCAGGGCGAGGCCGATTGCGGTCCAGCCCACGTCTGCGGCACCGCTGAAGTAGGCCAGGCCGGGCAGGCCCATGAGCAGGTAGCCCGACATGTCGGATGCCTCTGCGGAAAGCGCGGTGAACCAGGGGCCCACCTTGCGTCCGCCGAGGAAGTAGTTGGAAGACGATGAGTTGGAACGGCGCGCATATGCGAAGCCGATGGTGACTACCACGATGAAGTAGATGAGGATGGCCAGGACGACCAGCGCATCTCCGAGATTCACGTTAAGTCCCTCCTTTTGAATAGTATCGACGGTTTCGTCTCTGCTGATTCGAAAACCGCGATAGCCGAAAAGATGCGGTCATGCGGCATCAGCACCGCGGTATTATAGCGATGTGAAGAAAGAGTGGATGGGGAATCGCAGCCAAGGCCGAATCGGAGGGACTAGCGGGGCTGCTCGCCTTCGTTTCTGCATGCATTACCGCATATTCTTTCAACCATCGCGGTCAGTAAAAGGCTTCCGTGCTTTCATTGTCCGCGAGCGGCAGGATAACGCCGGCGCCGAAGTCCGCCCGGGGCCTTTTGCGCGCCTTCGGGCGTCTGGAGCGGGCGATGCTGCCGTTTGCGGTGTTCGGATCCCGCCGCGTCGTCCGGTCATGCTCGGGAAGAGGAGTGCCCATGTCCTTCAGAATCGGTCTTGCCCAAACCTGCCATCCCGCCGATGGCGATGCGGCCTCGCTCGTCGGGCGCTATGCGGCCCAAGCCGCCGATGAGGGAGTGGATCTGCTGGTCTTCCCCGAATCGCTGATGAGCCGCTACGAGCTGGAAAAGGGCGCATTCTTGGCGCAGTCCCAGGAAATAGGCGGGTATTTCTCGCGCACGGTCGAGGGCATCGCAGCGCATTACGGCCTCTGGATCGTCTACACCATGAACGAGAAGAACCCGGCAGGTTCCGATGCGCTTCCCTTCAACACTGCGGTGCTGGTTGATGCCGTGGGCATCCGCCGCGGGTGCTATCGCAAGGTCCATCTGTTCGATACCGACTTCACCAGGGAATCCGAGCGCATGAGCGCGGGCGATTCGCTGTTCGAGCCCGTTTCCACGCCCTTCGGCAGGATCGGCCTGGGCATCTGCTACGACCTGAGGTTCCCCGAGCTTGCGCGGGCGCAGGCCCAGGCGGGCTGCGATGTGATGATCTACCCTTCGGCTTGGGTGGACGGTCCCGGCAAGGCGGACCAGTGGAAGGTGCTCCTTGCCGCCCGTGCGGTGGAAAACCAGATGTTCGCCGTGGGCGTTTCCCGCGCCGATGAGGGTTATATCGGGACGAGCTGCGTCTATTCCCCTGCCGGTTTTGCGCTTGCCTGCGCGGACGGGACCGAGCAGCTGCTGGTTTGCGATATCGATACCTCGGGTCTGGAGGACGCGAGGTGCGCCATGCCCATCTTGGAGCATCGCAGGCGCGACCTTTATTAGGGTATTCGGCCGGCTTCCGCAAGGGACTGCCGGATGCGCGTACGCGGGAGGCGGCGACGCGGGGCGGGGTGCCCGAGGGCGCGTTGCCTGCGCGGCTGCCCGGCATGTGGCCCGTATCCGCAGCATGGGGATACCCCTCCTGCGTCGCTGGTCGATCGAAGCTGCCCGGCGCGCGGCCTGTACCCGCGATTCGCGCAATGCCGGGGCAAGCCGCAATGCGGATAAGTGAATGTAGGAGGAAGCATGCGCGTTCTTCAGGTGATCGGGGCGATGGACCGCGGCGGTGCGGAGACCGTCGTCATGAACCTGCTTCGGGTGATGGACCGCGAAAAGGTGCAGTTCGATTTTCTGGTCCACACGCAGCGCCGTTGCGACTACGATGACGAGATCGAGGCCTTGGGCGGCAGGATATACCGCGTTCCCCTGTACAACATAGCCAATGCGCGCAAGTACCGTGCCTGCTGCCGCGAGCACTTCCGCGCGCATCCCGAGCACAGGGTGGTGCATGGCCACATCGGCAGCTGTGCCGGAATCTATCTGGACGAGGCGCAGAAGGCGGGCCGCGCGACCGTGCTGCACAGCCACTCGCAAAACTACGAGCGCTTTCCCATGCAGCAGATCTTCAACTGGATGGCGCGACCCGGCCTGAAGGTCGCGGACTTCTTTTTGGCCTGCTCCCCCGAAGCGGGCAGGGACCGGTTCGGGGATGCGATCTTCAGAAGCGAGCTGTGCCGCGTGATGCCCAACGGGGTGGATACCTCGCTCTACCGTTGCGACGAGGCGGCCCACAAGCAGGCGAAGGCAGACCTGGGCCTTGCCGGGAACTTGGTGGTGGGCCACGTGGGGCGCTTCATCGAGGTGAAGAACCACCGTTTCCTCCTGAAGGTATTCGCCCGGCTCCACGACCGGCGGCCCGATGCGAGGCTGCTTCTGCTGGGGAGGGGCCCTTTGGAAGACGATGTGCGCGCCCAAGCCCGCGATCTGGGTTTGGAGGATTGCGTGGTCTTCTGCGGGGTGCGCGATGACGTGCCCCGTTACCTGAAGGCCTTCGACCTGTTCGTATTCCCTTCGGTTCTGGAGGGCCTGCCCATGGCGACCATCGAAGCGCAGGCGGCAGGCGTGCCCTGCCTGTTTTCCACGGGCGTGCCGCAAAGCGCGCTTGCCTCGGGTTTCGCGCGCAGGCTCGACCTTGAAGCCGGCGAGGAAGCCTGGGCGGCTGCGGCGCTGGAGCAGGCGGCCTTGGACCGGCCCCGGGTGGAGGGGGCGTCCGACGTGGCGCGTGCGGGCTACGACATCCGCAAGACCGCGCAGTGGCTGGCCGATCTGTACGCAAGGCTGGCGTCGGGGCTTCCCGAATAGGCGTTTGGTGAATACCTGTTTTCGCGGTGTACAATCATTCGATGCCCGAATGGCACCGGGGCAGGTGCATCGGGCGTGCCCGACCGATTGTCCGATGGGAGATGCGATGCGCTGCTCGTGCGTGATCTTGAACTACAACGATTCCGAAAGGACCGCGTCCTTAGCTCGCGTGCTTGCCTCGTATGACCAGGTAGCGCGCGTGATCGTGGTGGACAACTGCTCGCCGGACGGTTCCTGGGAAAGGCTGCAGCAGATCGCGGACCTGCCCAAGGCGGTGCTTATCCAGTCGGGGAAGAACGGCGGCTACGGTGCGGGCAACAACGTGGGCCTGCGCTATTGCCTGGATAACCCGCTGGACGAACCGCGCCAGCTGGTCATGCTGGCCAACCCCGACACCATGATCTCCGAATCGGCCATCGCCGAAACCGTGGAGTGCTTCGAGCAGCATCCGAAGGCCGTGGTATGCGCGCCCTGGGAATACGATGCGAATACCGGCGAGCCCTATGCCTCGACCGCCTGGGAAGTGCCCTCCGCTTTCGTGTACATGATGCAGTTCCTCGTCCTGGGCAGCAGGGTCGCGCGCATGAAGGTGTATTCCCCGAGCGAGCTGACCGATCGCTTCCAGCGCGTGGGCGCCCTTTCCGGGGCGCTCATCATGCTCGATGCGCGGCATTTCGCAGACCTGGGCCTGTACGACGAGGGGATCTTCCTGTTCTGCGAGGAGAATTCGCTCGGCGTGCGCGCGGCGGGCAGGTACGAGAGCTACCTGTGCACCCGCGAGCGCTATACCCACGAGTTCTCGACTTCCATCCGCACCTCGCTTCCCAACTTCCGCAAGCGCACGGGCATCCTGAGCCGCGCCCGCAGGCGCGTGCTTTTCGAGCACTACAAGGTGGGAGGCGCCATGAAGGCGGCCACGCAGCTGTGCTACGGCATCTCGCTTATCGAGGCATGGCCTTTGGCCTGGGCCTATAACATCTACTGCCTGATCAGGGAAAAGAAGCAGTAGGGAAGCGCCTTGAACGTCAAGAGGATCCTGGGCAACTTCTCCGTTGCCATCATCGCCCAGGGAATCGTGCTCATCGGCAGCGTGCTGACCTCGCTTCTGGTGCCCAAGGTGATGGGCGTGACCCAGTTCGGCTACTGGCAGCTGTTCATCTTCTACGGCAATTACATCGGTTTCTTCCATCTGGGCCTGAACGACGGCGTCTACCTGTTCAACGGCGGGCTCTCGCGCAAGAAGGTGGACAAGCAATCCCTCAATTCGCAGTTCGTGGTGGGCATGCTCTACCAGCTGCTCTTCTCCGCGGTGATCATCGGCGCTGCGCTGATGGCGGATTTCGGGCAGGACCGCATGTTCGTGCTGGTGATGACGGGCGTCTACCTGCTCGTCACCAACGGGGCGGCCTATATCGGCTACGTGCTGCAGGCGATGGACGAGACCAGGCGCTATTCGGCCTATTCCGCCATCAACGGCACCTTGTTCCTGGTCCCCCTCGTCGCCATGCTGGCATTGCGGGTGGATAGCTTCCAGTACTACGTGATCTTCTACACCCTGGCGCATGCCGTGGCCTTCCTGGTGTGCCTGTGGTGGGTACGCGATTTCATCCCCTGCGGGCTGCTGCCCGTCAGGCAGGCGCTGGCAGACACCGGGCGCAGCATCCGGGCGGGCATCAAGCTGATGATCGCAAACGTGGCGAGCATGCTCATCTTGGGTATCTCGCGCTTCTTCGTGGACTCCCTGTGGAGCATCGAGGTCTTCGGCATGGTGTCCTTCGCGCTTTCCATGGTGTCGTTCTTCCTGCTGTTCGCATCCCAGGCCTCCATGGTGCTGTTCCCTGCGCTGCGCAAGGCGGACGAAGGCGAGACGGTGCGGTTCTTCCAGGCCTCGCGCGATGCCCTGGACCTGTTTCTGCCCGTGTGCTACCTGCTCTATTTCCCGGCGGTCCTGATCTTGGGCTGGTGGCTCCCCAAGTACGAGCCCAGCTTCATCTACTTCGCGTACCTGATGCCGGTGGTGGTGTTCAACGGGAAGATGAACATGGTGGGCAACACCTACCTGCTGGTGCTGCGCCGCGAGGGCCTGCTTTTGGGCATCAATGCGATTGCGGTGGCCGTGAGCGGCATCGGCGCGCTCGTGGGAGCCTTCGTGCTCCATTCCATCGAGTTCATGATCGCCGCTGCGGTGCTGGCCCTGATGTGGAGGTCGGTGCACGTCGAGCGCATGCTTGCCCGCGAGTTCGGCATTCCGAACTCCAAGCTGTTCGCGGGTTCGCTTGCGGTGACGCTTGCCTTCCTCGCCTCGACCATGCTGCTTTCCCTGCCTGCGGCCTTTGCGGTGACTGCGGTGCTCTATGCGGCCTTCCTGTTCCTTGCCCGCAAGCAGGCCTCGGCGCTTATCGCCTCCCTGAAGGCGGTTTTCTCCTAGCTCGATGCGGCTCTTAGGTGCTGTTTTGCGCTCGGGGCCCGATGCCGCGTGCGAATAGCGTATAGTAAAGGTTTGCATGTTCCTGTCTATCACGAGGAGCGAAACGTGAAGGGAATCATCCTTGCCGGCGGATCCGGCACCCGCTTATACCCGCTTACCACGGTGACTTCGAAGCAGCTGCTTCCCGTATACGATAAGCCCATGGTCTTCTACCCGCTTTCCACGCTCATGCTCGCGGGCATCAAGGACATCCTGATCATATCCACGCCCTCCGACCTGCCCCGATTCGAGGCGCTTCTGGGCGATGGCTCCCAGTACGGCATCAAGCTGTCCTACGCCGAACAGCCCAGCCCCGACGGCCTGGCGCAGGCCTTCATCATCGGCGAGGACTTCATCGACGGCGATTCCTGCGCCCTGGTGCTGGGCGACAACATCTTCTACGGCAACGGGCTTTCGAAGCACCTGCGCACTGCGGTGGCTAAGGCCGAGCAGAACGGCGGCGCCACGGTGTTCGGTTACTACGTGCACGACCCCGAGCGCTTCGGCGTGGTGGAATTCGACGAGAACGGCCATGCCGTCTCCATCGAAGAGAAGCCCAAGCATCCTAAGAGCAACTATGCGGTCACGGGCCTGTACTTCTACGACAGCAGGGTGTGCGAGTTCGCCAAGCAGGTGAAGCCGTCTGCGCGCGGCGAGCTGGAGATCACCACCCTGAACGAGATGTACCTGCATGACGGCTCCCTCGACGTGGTCACGTTGGGGCGGGGCTATGCCTGGTTGGATACCGGCACCATGGATTCGCTGTTCGAGGCATCCAACTTCGTGCGCACTATCGAGCGCTCGCAGGGGATCATGGTCTCGGTTCTGGAGGACATCGCCTACCGCAACGGCTGGATCGACTACGAGACCCTGTGCGCGGCGGCGAAGGCCTACGGCAAGAGCCCCTATGGCCAGCACCTGCAGAAGATAGCCGACAACCGCATCATCTACCGTAAGGACAGCGAATAGTGAAGATCCTGATCACGGGGGCCAAAGGCCAGCTCGGGTGCGAGCTTGTGCGCATCCTGGAAAGCGGCGAGGCCGAAATCGGCCCCATTCCCGAATGCTACCGCCAAGCCCGCGTGGTCTGCACCGACGTGGACAGCCTGGATATCACCGATGAGGCGGCGGTTGCGGATTTCGTGGCGCAAGGCGGTTTCGACCTGCTGATCAACTGCGCCGCCATGACCAACGTCGACGGCTGCGAGACCGCTCGCGAGGCGGCGTTCGCGGTGAACGCCCAGGCTCCGGGCAATCTCGCCCGCGCCGCAGCAGCAACGGGCGCCAAGATGGTGCAGGTTTCCACCGACTACGTGTTTCCCGGGACCGAGGAGCGCGCCCGGGTGGAATCCGATCCTACCGGTCCCGTTTCGGCATACGGCGAATCGAAGCTCGCAGGCGAGCAGGCGGTTTTGGCTGCATGCGCGCGCTCATTCGTGGTGCGCACGGCATGGCTGTACGGTTATGTGGGGAAGAACTTCGTGAAGACCATGATGTGCCTGGGTTCTTCCCGGGAGAGCGTGACGGTGGTATGCGACCAGTTGGGCAATCCCACGAGCGCGAACGACCTGGCTTACGAGATCCTGTGCATCGCGGCCGGCGAGGACTACGGCATCTACCACTGCACCAACGAGGGCACCTGCTCCTGGGCGGATTTCGCCCAGGCCATCATGGAGCACGCGGGGCTTGGGTGCCGCGTGGAGCGCTGCACGAGTGCGGAATACAAGCAGATGAACCCCGCAAGCGCTTCCCGTCCTGCGTATTCCAGCTTGGAGAATGCCCATCTTGCCGCGACCTCGGGCAACCGCATGCGTCCCTGGCGCGAGGCGTTGGCAAGCTACTTTCAGAATATCGGCGAATTGGGGGACTAGCATGGCCAAAACCTACCTGGTGACCGGCGGCGCCGGCTTCATCGGCTCGAACTTCATCCTGTATATGCTCGCGAAGCATGAAGATATCCGCATCGTCAACGTGGATAAGCTCACCTATGCAGGCAACCTTGAGAACCTGAAGGACGTGCAGGACGATCCCCGTTACGTTTTCTGCCAGGCGGACATCTGCGACAAGGCGGCCATGCAGGCGCTGTTCGAGCAGCATCGCCCCGATTACGTGGTCAACTTCGCGGCCGAAAGCCACGTGGACCGCTCTATCGAAACCCCCGAGGTCTTCGCCCAGACCAACGTGATGGGCACGGTGACCCTGCTCAATGTGGCGAAGGCGGCATGGGAGGCCTGCGAGGGCGGGTTTTCCGGGAAGAAGTTCCTGCAGGTTTCCACCGATGAGGTATACGGGAGCCTGAGCCTGGAGCGCCTGGACGAATTCTTCCGCGAAGACACCCCCGTCAATCCCCACAGCCCTTATTCGGCAAGCAAGGCGTCCGCCGACCTGTTCGTGCTCGCCTATGGCGATACCTATGGGTTGCCCGTGAACATCACGCGCTGCTCCAACAACTACGGCCCCTACCAGTTTCCCGAGAAGCTGATCCCGCTCATGATCAACAACGCCCTGGCGCACCGCGACTTGCCCGTATACGGCGACGGCCTGAATGTGCGCGACTGGCTGTATGTGGAAGACCACTGCAAGGCCATCGACATGGTGATCGACGGCGGCGTGCTGGGCGAGGTCTACAACGTGGGCGGCCACAACGAGCGCCCCAATCTGACCATCGTGAAGACCATCATCGCCGAGACTGCCAAGGCGGTGGATGATCCGGCCATCACCGAGGATCTGATCAAGCACGTAACCGACAGGAAGGGCCACGACCGCAGGTACGGCATCGACCCTGAAAAGATCAAGCGCGATCTGGGCTGGGAACCCGAAACCGCCTTCGAGGACGGTATCGTGAAGACCATCCGATGGTATCTGGACCATACCGATTGGATGGAGGGCGTGACCAGTGGTGCCTACCGCGATTACTACCGCAAGATGTACGACGGCAGGGAGGAGCTGTAATGGCTGCGGGCGATACCGTGCAGTCCGGCAATTTCACCTTCACCGAGACGTCCATACCGGGCGTCGTGGTGGTGGATGCGAAGTCGTATGGCGACAGCCGCGGATACTTCATGGAAACCTATAAGGAACCCGACTTCCGTGCCGGCGGCATCTGCTGCGAGTTCGTGCAGGATAACCAATCCTCCAGCGTGAAGGGTGTGCTGCGCGGGCTCCATTTCCAGATCGAGCACCCGCAGAGCAAGCTGGTGCGCGTGGTGCGCGGCGAGGTCTTCGACGTGGCCGTGGACCTGCGTCCCGAAAGCCCTACCTACGGCAAGTGGGAGGGCGTGGTGCTCTCCGCTGAAAACCGCAGGCAGTTCTTCATTCCGCGTGGGTTCGCGCATGGCTTTTTGGTGCTTTCGGATGAAGCGGAGTTCTGTTACAAGTGCGACGACGTGTACCATCCGGGTGACGAGGGCGGCTTGATGTGGAGCGATCCCGCGATCGGCATCGAGTGGCCGGCCCTGCAGGGCGATGCGGAGTTCGATCCCGAGAAGCTGATCTTGAGCGAGAAGGACGCCAAGCACCCGCCCTTCAAGGCATAGCGGCGCAATATCGCGCAAGGGGGGACAAACCCCCGATGACAGCAAGAATATCCGAAGGCACCCCATCGAGGGTGCCTTCGGTATAAGGGGCGGATTTCTTCTGCGTCCGGAAGTGGAAGGATGCCCGCCCGCCCCGGACGGCAACGAGCGGGGAAGAAAGACGGGTTCCCGAAAGGAGCAATAGGATGGATATGCAGTTGGAGCCGATCGGTGTTGGGGATTTCGACGAGGTATTCCGGATCATGGAAGCCAGCTTCCCCGAAGACGAGCTGCGCTCTCGCGAAGAGCAGCGGGCGCTCATGGATGAGGATTTCTATACCATCCTGGTGGATCGCAGCGAAGAGGGCGCGATTGCGGGCTTCCTTGCCGTGTGGCGATTCGAGGGCCTGCTGTATGTGGACCATTTCGCGGTGAACCCCCAGCTGAGGGGCGGCGGAATCGGGTCGAAGATGATCGCCGCCCTGAAGGAGGTGTCCGACGACCCCATCTGCCTGGAGGTTGAGCTCCCTGAAACCCGCGACGCGCAACGGCGCATCGCGTTCTACGAGCGCAATGGCTTCCACCTGTGCGAGGGGGATTACATGCAGCCGCCCATTTCGGCAGGAAAGCGGCCGCTGCCTATGAAGCTGATGACGTCCGTTCCCGTGGATGCCGAGCGTTTCGGGCAGATCGTGAGAGTGCTCTATGCAAGGGTGTACGGCATTTCAGGGCTGTAAGGATTCCGTAAAACAACAAACTGTTGGATATCTGTAAGGTCGCTTCGCTAGTATTCGAACGAAAGGCCTGTGCCTTGGTGGTTTCGGATAAGCGAAGGAGATCGGATGGCGGTTATACGGAGCATCGGATCTGGAAAGAGCCCGCGTGCCGTCGTGTTTGTTGCGATGGCGTTGTGCGCTCTGCTCATGGGGACAACGGCTTGCATGGCAAGGGACGCCTATGCGCTTGAAGGTGCAGCTGATGTAGGCGTTCGGTCTGTCGAAGGGGCTTTGGAGGGCGCCTATGCGGGCGAAGCGGATCGTTCGGGTTCCGGTGGCGATAACCTGCGGCGGATGGATAGCGTCGACGGTGCCCAGGAGGCACTGCCTTCGTGCGGTGGAACAGCTGCTTCCGCTTGCGTTACAGGGGGCGATGCCGAAGATCCTTCCGCCGAAGCATTGGAGGGGGCGACGGGCAGCGCTTCCGAATCCGCAGCGGATGCGAGAGCCGGTTCGAGTGAGGGCGCGGTTGCGAACGGCATCGTCGATACGGGCGCTGCCGGGGAAGATCCCGTTGCGGGAGCCGATGGCGGCAATGCCGCTGCGGATGCGGCGGCCGTGGGGGACCAGGTCGGGCCCGTATCGGGCG